>AP72_2010_repI_A100DRAFT_1000032_pt1 | contig 22516 bp, 20 predicted proteins | sample AmaPasrepliIA100_FD_9193 | JGI IMG/M metagenome (IMG submission 9193)
GGCAGGTTTGGCTGCCGCTGGCTTTGCGGAGCTGGCTTCGCCGTCTACTGCGATCGTGCCCACAACCGTGTTCACTCCTACGGTGGTGCCTTCGGTGACTTTGATCTCCTGGAGGACACCGGAGGCAGGCGCAGGGATTTCAGCGTCGACCTTGTCGGTTGAGATCTCAAATAGAGGTTCGTCACGCTGGACCTTGTCGCCGGGCTTCTTCAGCCACTTGGTGATCGTACCTTCGACGATGGACTCGCCCATTTGGGGCATGATGATGTCAGTCGGCATGATTTTCTTCCTTGAGGCGCACGGACCCACAGATTGTGCCGAGCGCAAACGAATATTATAGCGTCCTGCGTGACGTCTGGTCGCGGCAGGGAAAATCAAAGGCTTAACCGCAGAGTTCGCGGAGAAAAGCAAAGAGAACGCTGAGATTTAAGATCAAAGTTTCGCCGCGACGGTCGCGAAGAACTGCCACTAAGAAACACCACCGACCAAACCTTTGCCTGCGCTCGGCTCCGCCGTCGCTGGACAGCCGAAGGCGGCTGTCCCCACAAGTATCAAAATCTAGTGGTGGCTGTGATCCGCTTCCTTCATCGGCTCTTTCTTTTCAGGTTCCGGGGCGGCGCCGAAACTTGCCTTCAGGTAATCCTGAACTGTGGGCGGGAGTTTATCCATGTGGGAAAGGAACATCGTGATTTTCCACATATCGTCGTTGGTCAATGTCTTATCCCAAGCGGGCATACCGGTGTAACGGACTCCGGTGCGGATTGTGTAGAAAATGTGCCACTCGGGGTCGTCGGGTGGATCGGAGACGAGATTTGGCGGCGGAGGATAGAAGGAACCCGAGAGAGTCGAGGGCTTGTGGTCGAGACCTCCGTGGCAGAGGGCACAATTCATCGTATAGAGCTTGATGCCATCTTTCAGGTTGTCGTCAGTCGGCATGAGTGGGTTGGTCACGCGCGGAGCGTGACGCTCCATAGACGCGTCGACGGCACTCATAGCCAAGTGTGTCTCCCAGTGCGGAGGTTCGACATTGGCACTGGTTGGAAAGAATCCGAGCGTGGCGAAACCGAGTCCCCCAAGGACGATAATCAATAATGCGAGGATGATGCCGAGAAAGATCTTGCCCATGAAACCTCCGTGGATATTTTGGCAGAAGGAGCAGTCGAATGGCTAGCCGAGGTCATTGAGTATAGAGTCTTGATGCGGCCGGCGGTTACCGGATCAATCGAGAAACTACAGCGGCAAGGGTTCGCGCGCCTTGATCCACGCAGATGGAATCGATTCCACGCCGGCTGACATGACAACGATTCCGCCGACCATGGCGCAGGTTGTGTCGCGATCGCCTAAATCCGCTGACTGTTGCCCACATTGCTTCTTCGTAATGATTCAGATGCAACGCAGCCGCCCACAGGCAAAATGGAACTGTATCTTGCGCGCTCACTTGGGCTCCGCTACCCAAGGCCGAGGCTGCCTGGTCCACGGTAGCGTTCTCCAGGAGAGCTAAGGCTAGTGAGATGCGGAGTTGAACCTCGCTCATCGGGGTTCTTTCGCAGATTTGCTGCAAGAAGTCGACCGCAGAGAGTGGGGAACTCTTGTGCCGCCATGCCAATGCCGCGGCCAGCGCAACAGCAATTGCCCCCGCAATGCCTTCCGGATGGCTGTGAGTAATCATGGCCGACAATCCGGCTTGCTTGACCACGAGGTTGAGGTCGTCGGCGAAGAAAGTTCCAATGGGAGCGACGCGCATTGCCGCACCGTTACCGAATGAGCCGCGCCCCTTAAACAGTTGTGGCGCCAGATCTCTCCAATGTTGCGGATGATCAGACAGTTCGGGAAGAAGGGAGTGCATGGCGTGTCCGTAGCCACGGTGGGGATCAGCGATGAAGCATCTGCAGAAGTTCTCTGCCAGACCTTCTGGATGAATCTCTGAGAATTCCTCCAAAATTTCCAAGATCGAAATCGCCATGGCGGCGTCATCGGTAAAACGCCACGGGCCCGATGGCACAGCTCTCTGGTTGGGATAGAAGTCGGACGCGTTTGCTGTAGGCGGAGGGTTACCAGTCTCNTCCTTTCGGTTGCGAGGTGGGTTCACAATTCCGCCATGGCCACGTTTTCCGAAGCCCCCCTATCATCCCGGACGGCCGGGTTTCCCCAGGTCCGGTTGGAAGTCTTGGCCGGTCGAGGGTGAGCCTTCCCCTCCGCACCGAGGCTCAAGCGCTGGTACGCATACGCCCCAAACACGCACGGTTTGCTCACCTCTTCGTGTCATCTCCTGCGTCGGCGTATCCCGGCTCAGTGTCCGAGCACCGCGCTGACCAATGACACCACCCAGTACCCAGAGTCCCTTTGCCTGATATCGGCGTTACCTTTTATCAGGGAGGCGTGCATCGCCTCCTGCGAGGACATTACTCCCCGGTCATGGCTCTTACGGACTCATGCGCCGATCCCGCTCGGCTCTCCCCTCCTTCCGCCTAAGCTTCGTGCGAGGAGTCTCGGCAGGTTGCTACCAGCCCCTGCTGCCGCCGGGACCATCCCGACGTTATCTCTGCGAATCCTTCCTTGGTTGCCTGGACCCCTGTCACGGCGGTACGTGGGGTGCATGTGCCTGTTTCTTCCTCCACGTCATCGGCCTTCCCCCGTTCACTATCGAGGTCGGCTTTCCCGCATTTGCCCGTCAAAACGATTTCTTGACGGATCCCTTTTTCGAGACTGCAGTCATTTCTTTATGTTCAGGCCCCCAGGTTTGCTCACCCCCCAGATCGTTCCTACCGCAGTGGCTGATCGCCTCTGGGCAGCCGGGGCTTTTATCCGAGCAGAACATGCTTCGTTTCCTCCGCATGCATCGGACATTGCTAACCATCCGAATACAGGCAATTGATGGTGTGGGGACTTACACCCCACAGGATTCACAGGGTCGAAAACTCTGCTCCTCATGCCGGATTTCCTAAAGGTTCGACTCGGTAACCAAGGCTTCGGAGCGTTCGGATCATTCGTGTTGTACGCACTCGCTTTGATTTCTCCGATACCGCGGGGCCTCGTTCCTCATAACGAACGCCGCGATGCAAAATTATCCAGATCAACTGACAGAGGCGATGCGCAATGGCTCCTATGGTCTTGTTGTGCCCTAGGCGGAGGACCAATCGACGATAGACGATCTCGAAGATGCTTCCTTTGTGTTTGACGGCAGCATTGGCAGCTTGATTGAGAATGCGGCGCATTTGACGGTTGCCCTTCGGCGAGCGTTTGTTGCGGTTCACGCCGTCGCTCTCCTCGTCGCCCGGGCATGCTCCTACCCACGAGACCAGATTCTTGGCGGAAGCAAAGGCCGCTGCCTTGGCACCCACCTCGGCAATGATCTGTTGCGCCGAATCCACTCCCAGGCCTGGGACTTCCGCTAGCCGTTGGACCTCATCCTGATGCTCGCGGAGCAGATTTGCCATCTCCTTGTCCAGTTGGCCGATCTGCTGCTCGATCACGTGCAAGTCGTCCAGTGCCAATCTTACGAGCCGACGGTAGACGGGATTGAGTTCAGTGCAGGCGCCTAGCGCGTCGCACAATTCGGCCGCCGTCGCACGCAAGTTTTTATCGGCCAAGGTGGCCAGAGCCGCTGGATTAGCTTCCCCCTCCGCCAATGCCTTCAGCATCCGCCGTGCACTGGCACCGAGCAGATCCGAAACCAAACTGGACAACTTGATATGGGATTCTTCCAGTAGTGCTTCCAGTTGATTTTGCAGACGTACCTTGTCACGTGTCCGCTGATACCTTGTGCGGGTGAGTGTACGCCACAGGCGCTGTTCGGCATCCGGTACAAAGCTCAAGATCAGCTCCTGGGAAATCAACCGCTTCACCAGACGTTCAGCATCTCGAAAATCTTTCTTGCGTCCCCGCCGCCCGCGATTGGATAAGGCTTGCGCCAGATGCAGGGCTCCGGACATGCGGCCTGCCCCTTCCCGCCTCTCACGCATCGGCTTCCAGTGCCGCTCCAGCACTCCCCAAACTGGTTTCCAGTATTGCGCCGTGGATTCCATGACTACTTCCTCGACCTGCTGCTCCATCAGCCACTCGCAAACCACTTGCAACTGCTCCGGGTTGCTTCCGTACCAGCGTCGCTCGAATTGGTATTCCTCGTCGACTTCCACGTCAGCCACAACGACAGCTAGCCTCTTCTTATGTACATCGATTCCCGCTATCCTATACGGCATAGGCTTCCTCCTGGCGGGAGCGGAGAGCGTGCTGGAGATTACATTAAGCAGGGTCTCGGGCTATCGCCGCTCCCACAGGGGAGAGACGACGCACCATTTATTCGCTCTATCACGCACGCTCCGGATCAATTATTGCTCGGCTATGACTAATTTTCATAAGGTTTCGCGGGCCATCGGCCCGAGCTGACAGCCTTGTCGGCTGCTCCAGTGAATCGGAGATTATGCATGAGCTTACGGCGCTTCCGGTAAGCAGCCTCATAGCAAGCGAGTAGATGAATCTCGCGGGCGTTCGAGAATGGACATGCAGGACGAAAGTGATCACTGGCAAGCCGGACATGGAAGCTCTCGCGCAAGCTATATCACTGATGAGCATTATCTTAGGCTTTGAGTTTCTTTGGCACACTGCATGCTGGCGTACCACCCATTGCTCTAGTACCGTAGGAACAATGTCTCTGGGAGGCGGCTGTGGCAGGACTGCTTCGGGATACACGCTTTGCCGTGAGGCAACTGCGCAGGAATCTCGGATTCACGATTACGGCGATGGTGATGCTGGCTGTTGCCATCTGCGCCAACAGTACGGTTTTCAGCTGGATCAACGGAACCATGCTGCATCCGATTCCTGGAGCGCGGCATACCGATGAACTAGTGAGCGGAATGCGAGGTGCGTGGAGTACCTCGCCGACGCCGCCCCCCCTTATCTCGACTACCGCGATCTGAGGGATCAGAATCAGAGCCTCACCGGGCTTCTTGCCTATCACGCTGAGTGGAGCGCATTGACGAGCGCCGGAGCCGCGCCGGAGCGCATCTACATCGGGAACGTGTCGGCGAACTACTTCGACGCGCTGGGAGTGAGGCCTCTGCTGGGGCGGTTCTTTTTGCCCGAGGAGGAAACGCGGCCGGACGCCGTGCCGTTCATCGTGCTCGGGTACTCGACATGGAAGACGCGCTATGCGGGAGACCCGCAGATTGTGGGCAAGACGATCGAGATTGCCCGGCATCCTGTGACGGTGATCGGCGTAGCGCCGAAGGGGTTTATCGGGGCGGCGCCGGGGCTTCGGGACGATGCATGGCTGACGCTGAATCCCCTTGGGGCGAACGAGCATCGGATCACGCATCGCAGCCACGCCTTTCTAATTGTGTTGGGAAGGCTGCGGCCTGGAATGAGCCGCGAGCAGGCGACGAATGACCTCGAAACGATCATGCGGCGCATCGTGGCCGCCTATCCGAACGATCACCTGGGAACGAACACCATCACGCTCGACCCGATGTGGCGATCACCCTTCGGGGCAAACGGCTACATGGCTAACACGCTGCCCATCTTGCTGGCCATCGCCGGAGTGGTGTTAATGCTGACATGTGCCAACGTGGCTACGCTTATGTTGGTGCGGCTCGTGTCGCGGCGCCGCGAGATTGCGATTCGCCAGGCGCTTGGGGCGAAACGCGTGCAACGAGTGCGGCAGATGGTGCTGGAGGGCGTGATTCTCTCAGCCGGTGCGGGAGCGGTTGCTCTGTTGCTGACTTCGTTGACGGCGAAGACATTCGCTCGATTCTTTCCCGCAAACTCGAACCCCATCGTGCTGAATGGAACCGTGAATCAAAACGTGGTGATCGGGATCGTAGTGCTGGCGGCTCTGGCCAGCGTGCTGTCCGGGGCGTTTCCAGCATGGCGGTCGTCGAATGTGCCCGCGGCCGAGGCGCTCAAGGATGAGGCGGCCAGCATCTCAGGCGGCTCGCACAACCGGCGGCTGCTCAGCGGCCTGGTGGTGGCGCAGATCGCGCTTTCGCCGGCGCTGCTGGTGATTTCCGGGCTGTTTCTGCAGACGCTGCGCAATCTCTCCGCGGGCGATCCCGGGTTCAAACAGGATCATGTATTGACGGCGTCTGTGGGACTGGCCACCGCCGGCTACTCCAACGACGAGGCGGATGCGATCTCCCACAAGATTCTCGATCGCGTGTCGGCATTACCGACCGTAACGGTTGCGTCGCTCGCCGATTGGGTGCCGATGAACTTCACCCGCAAAACGGAAGACGCCTATCCGGAAGGCTATGCGCCGCGCCCGCATGAATCGCTCGAGGTGCAACATGCCGACGTGACGTCCCGCTACTTCGAGACGCTGGGCGTGCCGATTCTTGAGGGGCGCGACTTCGCACCGTATGACAAAAGAACGGCGCCGCTGGTAGCGATCGTGGACCAGACGGCCGCGAAACGGTTTTGGCCCGATCAGGACCCGGTGGGGAAGAGGCTCCATATAGGGAACAGCGTTTTGGCGGTCATTGGCGTGGTGAAGAACACCAAGCACGAGTTTATGAACGAACGTCCCACGCCGATGGTCTACCTGAACTACTTCCAGCGAGGCTTCGAGACCATTGTGCAGGTGAGGACGCAAGGCAATACGAACGACATAGCTCCGGCAGTGGAGAGCGCAATTCACGAGATTGATGGGCGGCTGCTAGTGTTCGACGTGCGCTCCATGCGCGAAACCACGCAGATGGCGACGACCTTTGCGGTCTTGCAGAGCACGTTTGCGGGCATCCTGGCGGCAATCGCGCTAATCCTTGCGACGACCGGCATCTATGGTCTAGTGGCGTACCGCACGGCACTTCGCAGGCACGAAATCCGGCATTCGCGTCGCACTCGGCGCTTCCCCCGGCGACGTTATGAGGTTTGTGCTGTTGCTAGCCTTTTCGCTAACAGCGATCGGGCTAAGTTTAGGGTTGGCGCTCTCGTTCAGCCTCACGCACTTCATTGCCGCGTTTCTTTACGGAGTGGGAGCCAACGATCCTCTGACGGTCATCGTGGTTGTGGTATTGCTGGCGGCGATGTCGCTTCTCGCATGCTACTTTCCGGCGCGCCGCGCAACGCGCGTCAATCCCGTTGCTGCAATACGCGCGTCGTAAACGAGAGCGACTTCGCGCCGAGGTTGAGCAGTAGCCATAGGGAGGGTTGAGCGGCTCCAAATTCCCGCCGATGAATATTGATTCAATCAGGCCGAGTCACTCATTCAGACCCATTGCTCCATCGGGGAGGGTTGGGAGGCGCGTCTCGGACATGGTGCGGCCATGCACCTGAACGTAAAGTACGGTCGCCCACCTTGCGGCTTGAGCGACGGAATTGGCAGAAGAGGTTCGATCAAATTCCACAATGAATCCAAGGACGAGCGCGCCAGCCATGTGAAGTCCTCCCAAGAGCAATAGAATGGCCGAGCTGCTACCTCGCTACAAGGTAGTTTTGTTACACGCTCTTGATCTGACATCATGAGCGCAGCGAAGGAACCCTTGCGCGCCGGCTTCATTCGCGGCGCGTCAGGGAGTCTTACCCCCATTCTCTGGTCCCGCTGTAGAAACTCCCTGCAGTAACCGTCTCGAATCGGCTCACACGGGATCCTTCGCTCCGCTCAGGATGACAGACTCGTGTATTAACATGCGAACTCTGGAACCCTCTGCCCTGGCTGCGCGGGTGTACAATTTTTCGCGCTCGGGAAAGATCTTGACCGCTGGGGCATAACCGAATCCCACGAGGAATGGATGAAGAAAAATCTGGCGTCTGCTTCTGTTTTACTTCTCGTTTTCCTGATTTCCATCTTCTGTTCCGCCCAACAAGCTCAGCCGGCTAAACCAGCTACCTCGCGCAAGCAAGCAACACCGCCTGCGACAGAAAAACCTGCGGAGACTACTCCCAAGCCGGAGACGCCGCAGGAAGCGAAGCCAGCGATCCGCGAAGCCCCAGCCGACAAAGAGAAAGACAAGGAGGAGCGTTACGACATGGCGGAAGTGCCGCTCGTCGTAACCCATCACCAGATCACCGTAGAGGGCAAGCCGCTGAAGTACACCGCAACCGCGGGTCGCCTGCCGATCAAGCGCGGCGATGGCAAGATCGAAGCGGAGATGTTTTATGTCGCGTACACGCTCGACGGCCAGGATGCGGCGAAGCGTCCGCTGACGTTTGCATTCAACGGCGGTCCAGGGTCGGCTTCGATCTGGCTGCACATGGGCGCGCTCGGCCCGCGCAAGGCTGTGCTGCAAGCCGATGGTTTCATGCCGCCGGCGCCTTATCACATCGAAGACAATCCTCACACGCTGCTCGACAAGAGCGATCTTGTGTTGATTGACGCGATTGGCACGGGTTTCAGCCGCGCCGCCGATCCGGAGATGTTCAAGAAATTCTGGGGCGTGAAGGGTGACATTGAGGCGTTCAGCGAATTCATCCGGCTGTATATCAGCCGCAACGAGCGCTGGTCGTCACCGCTGTTCATCCTGGGAGAGAGTTACGGCACCACACGCGCAGCCGGCATTGCGGGATATCTCGCCGAGCGTGGCATCTCGTTCAATGGCATAACGCTGCTATCGACCGTCCTGAATTTCCAGTCGCTGGAAGACAACTTCACAAACGACCAGCCATACATCTTCTTAATTCCCTCTTTCACGATGATCGCGGGTTATCACCACAAGCTCGCTGCCGATCTCGCGCAGGACATGAATCGCGCGCGTCAGCAGGCGGAGCAGTGGGCCTCCACCGATTACCAGCGCGCACTGGATAAGGGAGACGCGCTTACGCCGCAGGAGCGGCAAAACGTCATCGACCAACTCGCGCATTATACGGGATTGAGCAAGGAAGTGATCGACGAGGCCGACCTGCGGATCAATGTGCAGAAGTTTACGCACTATCTTCTGATCGATCAGAAGCTGCGCGTAGGACGGCTCGATGGACGTTATACGGGACCTGATCCGAACGGATTGCTGGATACTCCGTTTTACGATCCGACCGGGTCGGCGACACAGCCACCGTTCACTTCGGTCTTCAATAATTATCTGCGAACGGAACTCAACTACAAAGTTGATATGCCGTACAACGTGCGCGCGCCTCGTGGAGGACCCGGGGGTGATACGTGGGATTGGGGCTCGGCGATTCAGGGATATCCCGACACGGCGTCGGCGATGCGGCAGGCGATTGTGAAGAATCCGTATCTGAAGATTCTCGTTATGGAGGGCTATTACGATCTGGCCACGCCCTACTACGCAGCAAACTACACCGTGGATCACCTGAATCTTCCGCAGAAGTATCGTGACAACATTTCGTTCGCGACCTACGATGCCGGGCACATGGTGTATCTGCCGATGGATGGACTGAAGAAGATGAAGGCGGATGAGGCGGGCTTTATCGAGAAGTCGATGGGACAATGATGGTTCACCAGGAAAATTCATGAACACGACGCGAAGTTGCGGTTGTGCAGTCGCCTGCATTTTGTTTCTCTTGACTTCGATCGGGCTTGCCGACGATGCCTGTGACCACCTGAGCACCGCCAAGATTCCCAACACGACGATTACACTGGCGCAGCAGGTGGCGGCAGGCGAGTTCCATGGACCTCCTGCGCCTTTCAGTCAAGTCGATATCGCTCCGTTGTACAAAAGTCTGCCCGCATTTTGTCGCGTTGTCGCGCAGGCGAAGCCTACGGCCGATTCCGACATCAAAATGGAAGTCTGGCTTCCAGCGTCTGGATGGAACGGGAAACTGCTTGGGCTTGGTAATGGCGGATTCGCGGGACTGATCGACACGCTCAATCTGAGTATGGCGCTGAAAGCGGGCTACGCCGCCGCGGCCACCGATGCGGGGCACACGGGCTCGCCAATTGACGCCGCATGGGCCGTCGGACATCCGGAGAAAGTCATCGACTTCGGTCATCGTGGCATTCATGAAATGACACGTGTCGCCAAGGCTCTAGCGCAAGCATATTTCGGGAAAGGACCACAGCACGCGTATTTTTCCGGATGTTCCGATGGTGGGCGTGAGGCGCTCATGGAAGCGCAGCGCTATCCGGAGGATTATGACGGGATCCTGGCGGGCGCTCCTGCGAACAACTGGACTCCGCTGCTGACAACCGCCGCGTACGATACGCAGGCGTTGACGCTGGATCCGGCGAGCTTCATCCCCCCTGCGAAGATTGGGACGATCGCGGCGGCGGTGAACGCTTCGTGCGACGAACTCGATGGCGTGCGCGACGGCATCTTGAACGATCCGCGGCAGTGTCACTTCGACCCATCAACCATTCAATGCAAGGCTGAAGAGTCCGATAAATGCTTGACTGGACCACAGGTCACAGCTCTTAAAAAGTTGTACGAGGGGACACTCGACTCCAAGGGGAGCATTGTGTTTCCTGGCTACTTGCCGGGAGCAGAAGACGGACAGGGCGGTTGGGGCTTGTGGATTACCGGACCAGCGCCGACTAAGAGCCTGATGGCATTTTTCGGTAAAGGTTTCTTCTCTGGTTTTGTGTACGAAAAGCCCGATTGGGATTTCAAGACGTTCCACGTCGACGCGGATTTGAAGGCCGCCAACGACAAAACGGCACAGGCATTGAATGCGACGGATCCGGACCTGAAGCCACTCAAAGCGCGCCGCGGCAAGTTAATTGTGTATCACGGATGGAATGACCCAGCGATCACGGCGCTCAATACGGTCAACTACTACCAGAGCGTCATTGCGAAGATGGGACGGAAAGACACCGACTCATTCGTGCGGCTGTACATGGCGCCCGGGGTGCAACACTGCGGCGGAGGGCCCGGTGCGGATTCGTTCATCGAAATCGGTGGAGAGCCAACGCACAGCGCCCTGACGGCACTCGAAGAGTGGGTGGAAAAAGGGACTGCTCCATCGACGATCATCGCGTCCAAGTTCGAAGGGCAAGATCGAACTCACGCGAAGATGACTCGCCCTCTATGCCCTTATCCGCAGGCGGCGAAGTACAAGGGCAGTGGAGACGCGAATGATGCGGCGAGCTTTTCTTGCCAAAAATAAAATGCATTAACCACGAAGGACACTAAGGTTCACGAAGGATAACCCGATTCGACAAGAATTTCTTCGTGATACTTCGTGTCCTTTGTAGTTTGCGATTTTACCGGCTGTATTGATTCTTCTTCTTATCTTCGTGGCGCTCGATGCCCAGTTGAATCAACCGGTCGATCAGGTCGGAATACTCGAGCCCTGACGCAGCCCACAGCTTGGGATACATGCTGATCGCGGTGAAGCCGGGCATAGTATTGATCTCGTTCAGATAAATCTTCCGCGTCTTGGGATCCATCAAAAAGTCGACGCGCGCCAGCCCTGAACAATCCACTGCCTGGAAAGCCCGGACAGCCAGTTCCTGCACCTTCTTGGTCTCGGCTTTCGAAAGCTTGGCCGGGATGATCAGCTCCGAACCTTCGTCGAGGTACTTCGCATTGTAGTCGTAGAATTCTTTGACCGGCACGATCTCGCCGGGAATGGACGAGACGGGCTCGTCATTGCCGAGCACCGAACACTCGATCTCACGCGCTTTATCTTTGTTTCCACCGACACCCTGCTCGATCACAATCTTACGATCGAACTTCGCCGCCTCTTCCATCGCGGGGCCTAATTCTCTGCGATTGTGGGCCTTGCTGATGCCTACCGATGAACCCAGGTTCGCCGGTTTTACGAACACGGGGTATTTCAGCTTCCCTACTTGCTTCTCAACTTTCTTCGGATCTTCTTCCCAGGCGCTGCGGAGAACTGTTACGTGCTTCACAATCGGCAATCCGGCGGCGATGAACAGGGACTTCATGATGTCTTTATCCATCCCAGCGGCCGATCCGAGAACTCCGGCGCCAACGTAGGGAATGTCCGCTAGTTCGAGCAGGCCTTGAATGGTGCCATCTTCGCCGAAGGTGCCGTGCAACACCGGAAAGATTACATCGACATTAATCGCTCGATCGGAGGCGCGACGCATGGGGGAAGCATCGGTTTGAAACGGCACGAGTCCGCTCTGGCGATGCACGGGCTCGGGCGGGACCACANCGGCTTCGCCGCGCGCGAGGACGGCGGCGGCTTCCGTATTTTGCGGATCGCCGGCGCGCAGGTTCCGAGGCTCGAGAACCAGCTTGCCGGTCAGCAGATTCTCGGCGTGCTCGGCGGTCAGCCAGCAACCGTCTTTGGTAATTCCTATGGGGACAACTTCGTATTTCTCTTTATCTATTGTATTGAGGACCGAGGCGGCCGAAAGCAGAGAAACTTCGTGCTCCCCGCTGCGTCCGCCAAACAAAACGCCGATTCGAAGCTTATTCATGACCATTCAGTGTGGATGCGAGGACAGCGGCGCGTCAATCTCACGAAAGATTCCCCTGTGTAGCCCTGTGGTCTCTGTGGTTAGCTCATTATTTTTCACCACAGGGAACACAGAGGATCACAGGGAAACCCTAAAGAATCTTTTTTCCGAAAGCTGACAGTGCTAATTCCACTGCTAGATCTGCGGTCCGGTTATGTTCATCGATTACTGGATTCACTTCTACGATCTCAAAACTCAGCAAACGTCCGTGATCGGCGATTATCTCCATGGCAAGATGCGCTTCACGGTATGTGGCCCCGCCACGAACGGGAGTACCTACACCGGGCGCGTCCTCCGGATCAACCCAGTCCATATCGAGTGAGATGTGATAGCCAGCGGTGCCGCGTCCGGCCATGCGCAGGGCCTCTTCCATCACTGTACGCATGCCGCGCTCATCGATGTCGCGCATGGTGAACACGCCGATGCCGGCCTTGCGCACATTTTCTTTCTCGACTGCATCGATGTCGCGTACGCCTACAAGCACACAGTTTTCCGGGCGGACCTTGGGAGAAAAATCGTAGATATTTGCCAGTTCTCCCTGCCACAAGCCCATGAGCGCGGCGAGCGGCATGCCGTGCACGTTACCGCTCGGTGAGGAATCCGGAGTGTTGATGTCAGTATGGGCATCGATCCAGATCAGGCCGATGCGTTGACCCTGCTTGCGATAAAACTCCGCCACACCCGAGACGGTACCGGCCGCCATGGAGTGATCGCCGCCAAGCGCCAGAGGAACTCTTCCGGCTTCCAGCGTCTTCATGACAAGTTCGGCGTGCTTGGTGCAGGTGGCTGTGATCTCTTTCAGATATTTCGCGTTGGCAGCGCCTTCTTTCTTCTGCTCGGGGATCGCAACGGGAACGTTGCCGCCATCTTCTACCTCGTGACCAAGGGCTTCGAGGCGGGCCTCCAACCCGGCGACTCGGACGGCCGACGGACCCATATCTACTCCGCGCCGCGATTGCCCGAGGTCCAGAGGAACGCCGATCACTCGAATTCTGCGACCAGAAATGTTGGTTGAGCTTGCAGTCGTTGTGGTCATAGAGTCTTGCTATTTCCCCAAGCCATCGGGCAGACCTTTATAGTAGCGGAATCCTTCGACCGGCTTTCCATCCTTCATCCTGACGCGTTTACGCGCGTCGTCCTTCATCTGCTTCACTTCCTCGTCCGACGGGTTTGCTTTGTAGTTCTTCCATCCGGGTCCGTACTGGCTCACGTAGTCGGCGAATGCGTTTGCTTTCTTGTCTACAAAGTCAGTGATGTCGACCCATGTGTTCTCGTCGTCATGATCGTAGTCATTGTAGAAAAGATATTCAGGAATCATGTACTCCTTCAGACCTTCTTGCGTGATCTGCCCCTCGAAGAGCAGGCGCCACATTGCGGCCCGGGCGGCGTCCGCAGCCAAATACGACGCTGCACGATGATCCGACTTGTGCCAGCGTTGATAATTCTTGCCAGGGTCCCAGGACATGAGCACGGCAGGCCTTAGTTTTCGAATCCAGCGAACCAGATTCTCCACGACGGCTTTGCGGTCTTCAAACTCCAGCAATCCGTCATCGTAGCCGAGATTGATGTAGTGCTCCGCGGGAATGCCCAACTCCTTCAATGCCGCAAGTTCTTCGCGCCTGCGGATGTCCGCCAGTTGTGTGCGCGACAAATTCGGATCCTGCGTACCTACGTTACCGGTTGTGAGCGTCACAACGTAAATCTCATTCCCGTGTGCCTGCAGCAAAGCCAGCGTGCCGTGAGAGAGCGCGTCGTCATCGGCGTGAGCGCCGATCAGCATGATGGTCTTTCCGGTCCATTTTTCGACCGGGACGTCAGGCGTGTGCTCGGGATTCTGTGCTAGAACTGGTAGTGAACACGCAAGGAGCCACAAGAGAAATCTCGTCATGGAGACCTCCCACAAACTTATTATTACGGGTACAAACGATGGAGCATTCTGGGGAACGGAATGGTCTCGCGAACGTGCTCCAGGCCGCAGATCCACGCCACAGCGCGTTCGATCCCCATACCAAATCCGCCATGCGGCACTGTTCCGAACTTGCGCAGGTCCAGATACCACTTAAACGCCGACTCGGGCAGGCCGTGTTCGTGAATTCGCTGCAGCAACAATTCGTGCGAGGCCATACGCTGCGAGCCGCCGATGATTTCTCCGTAGCCTTCTGGAGCCAGCACATCCACACACAACGCGAGTTCCGGACGCTGCGGGTCAGGTTCCATGTAAAACGCTTTCACCTTCGCCGGATAGCGATGCACCATGACGGGCTTGTCGAATTGCGCGGAGAGATAAGTCTCGTCGGGCGATCCCAGATCGCCGCCCCATTCAAACTTTGATTCGAGCGCGCCTTTGGCATGTCCCTCTTGCAGGTTCTTGACTGCGTCGTCGTAGCTGATGCGCGGAAATGGTGGCGTAATCTTTTCGAGCTTCGAGATGTCACGTCCGATGGTCTGCAGATCGCTACGCCGCCGATCCAGGCAGCGCTTCACGATAAAACTGATGAGCCCCTCGGCGATATCCATCACATCATCAAGCGTTGCGTATGCGACCTCGGGTTCGACCATCCAAAATTCGGTGAGATGCCGGCGGGTCTTCGACTTTTCCGCGCGAAACGTGGGGCCGAAGGAATACACCTTGCCCAGCGCCATGGCCATGGCTTCTGCGTAGAGTTGCCCGGATTGAGTAAGGAACGCCTGGTCGTCAAAATAGTCGACCGGAAATAATGTGGTCGTTCCTTCGCATGCCGCGGGCGTGATGATCGGGGGATCGGTCAGCGTGAAGCCGTGCTCATCGAAATGATCGCGGGCCGCCTTGATGATTTCCGCTCGCACCCGCAGGATGGATGCCTGCCGCTGCGAGCGCACCCACAGGTGGCGATGCTCCATCAGGAAATCAGTGCCGTGCTCCTTGGGAGTGATTGGGTAAGGATCGCTTTCCGGGACGCGTTGGATGACCTGCACGTTGGCTACATCGAGTTCGTAGCCGCCCGGCGCGCGTTTATCGGCACGGACTTTGCCTTCGACGATGACACTCGATTCCTGGGTCAGGGTCTTGACGGCCTCGAATACTTCGGGACTCACCGCGTTCTTAGGAACGACGCCCTGGATAATGCCGGACCCATCGCGAAACTGCGGAAACAGCAGTTTTCCGCTCTCGCGCAGGTTATACATCCAGCCGCGGATGGTAACGCCCTGGCCGTCGTGTTTTCCGATTTCTGAAATTGTGCTTACAGGGAACATGAGAGAAAAGTTTCAACGTTCAAGGTTTCAAGGTTTCAAAGTTTCAAAGTTTCAAGGTTTCAAGGTTTCAAGGTTTCGCGGGTTTCTAGCGAGGCGCCCTTCTTCAAGCTCTGCAAGCTTGAAACCTAATTCGCTTCCAGCTTGTCGAATGTTTCGCCAAGCTTTTCCAGCGGGTTCACTTTTTCGTCTTCGCCAAGCTCCATCAGCAGGGGAGGCCGTTGTGGCGCGGTCCGCAGCAGTTCAACCGCTTCCTTCCAATCAATGGTTCCCTGGCCCGGCCACAGATGCGAATCCTTAAGCTTGTCATTGTCGTGCACGTGCGTCGAACAAATATAGGTGCGCAGAATCTCAAACGCTTCGCGCACCGAACTCATCATGTGTGCGTGTCCGAAATCGAAGCAGACTCCCACATCGTCGAAATGCGCGTTATGGATCATCTCCACCAATTTGTCCGGGGTCGACAGTTCGTTGGGAATGTTCTCGAGCAGGATGCGCACTCCCAGCGGCTTGGCGAATGCACGCAGATGTTCGATCGAGGTCATGGCTGCCTCGAACTTCTTTTCGCTGAAACTCTCGTCGGGTGTTCCCAGATGCTGCACCAGAAAGCGGAATGGAATCTGCTCGGCAATTTCGAGCGCGCGTTTGATCTCATCCATGGCTTCGACGCGGGCAGCTCGGTCGGTGGACGCCACGTTGATGGGAGGCGCACCCGCCCGTCCCCACTCATAATCCGCATATAAAGGAGAGTGCACCGAGTTTAATGGAACGCCGCTGCCGCGGAACCACTCGGCAATTTCCTTCACGTGTTGCTTGCGATTGGCGTAGTCGAGGTGCTGGCGCGCGGCAAAGATCTCAAGCGCCTGCACGCCACTGCGTTGCAAGCCGTCGAGGATGCCCGGGTGAAGCCGCTCTTTTACGAAGAGATATGTCGAAACTGCTTTCTGCATGCGATTCCTATGGATCACAATTGATTGTGCGATCGTGAAATGGAGGCCAAGCCACTCTCCTTCTATTCAACAATCAAGCTTCAACAATCAACAATTGGCTTCCTAGTATCCTACCGCCTTTCCGGTACTATTCCGCGCATCGGTGGCACCCAGTCGTACACCGGTCTTTTCGTCAATCGCGATACACTCCGCATCGCTCCAGTAAGGCGAGGTCTCGTTATCACCGAGCCCGATCTGGATCTTGTACCCCATCCTTTTCAGGGTATTCAGCGTGTCGGGGGAAAACCACTTCTCGACATTCACGATATCCGGCAGCCACTGTTGATGAAAGCGGGGAGCATTCACGGCCTCCTGGATGTTCATCCCGTAGTCCACGGCTCCCATCAGCACGTTGGCCACAGTTGTGATGATTTTGGAACTTCCCGGCGAGCCGAGCACCAGGACTGTCCGCCCGTTATGGACAACAATAGTCGGCGTCATCGACGACAAGGGCCGCTTGCCCGGTCCGATTGCATTCGCTTCTCCCTGGATCAATCCGTCGGAGTTCGGAACCCCTGTCTTCGCGGAGAAATCGTCCATTTCGTCATTGAGCAGGAAGCCCAATCCATCGGCCGTCACGCGCGATCCGAACCAGTCGTTGATGGTGGTCGTCACCGACACGGCATTTCCGGCTGCATCGACAACGGAATAATGTGTTGTGTGATTCGACTCGCGCGGCATTGTCGCGGGAGGATGTGATGCCGCGTATTGCTCCAGTTGGCTGAAAACTGCCGGACGCTTTAGCTCTTTGCTAGGGGTCGCGTGTGCCGGATCGATCGTGTCGCGCCAGGCCGCCGCATATCGCTTATCCACCAGCTGCGCCACGGGAATCTTGGAGAAGTCGGGATCGCCCATGAACTCGGCGCGATCGAAGAACGCCCTGCGGAACGCTTCCACCGTGAAGTGGATCGACTCCGAGGATCGGCTCTGCATCTTGGAAAGGTCGAACGCCTCGAGGATGTTCAGCGATTCCACGAGTACGGTTCCCCCAGACGATGGCGGAGGAGCACTAATGATGTCGTATCCGCGGTAGGTCCCACGAATCGGCTCGCGTTCTTTCACTTCGTAGTGCGCCAGATCGTCAGCGGTAATCAGTCCGCCGCCTCTCTGCATTGCGTCAGCCAGTTCCTTGGCCAGAGATCCGTGGTAAAAGTCATCTGGATTTTCCGCAATCCGCTCTAAAGTACGAGCCAAGTCCGGCTGCCGGAAGACTTCCCCGGTCTTGTAATAATCTCCGTTGCGCTGAAACACGCGAAACGACTCGGGGAATTTCGAGAGCAAGGAGTCGTGCAGATCATCGGCCTCGGCCCAAGTCAAAGGATAGCCCTCGCGCGCCAGCTTGATTGCTGGCGCCATCACCTGCTTCAGAGTGAGCTTGCCGTACTTGCGCTCGGCGTAGACCATCCCAGCCACCGACCCCGGTACACCGATAGCCTTGAACCCGATTTCACTCGCGCCCGGAATGACGTTTCCCTGCGCATCCAGGTACATGTTGCGCGTGGCTGCCGCGGGGGCCTTTTCGCGATAATCCAGAAAGTGTGTCCCTTCGTCGGCCATGCGGATGAGCATGAACCCTCCGCCGCCGATATTTCCTGCCGGGGGATGCACAACGGCAAGCGCGAAGCCGGTGGCGACAGCCGCATCAACGGCGTTTCCACCCTGCCGCATGATCTCTACGCCTGCCTGGGAGGCCAGCACATGAACGCTGACCACCATCGCGTGCTCGCTACGCACCGGGTTGGTTGAGGCAAGGGCAAGTGACGGCAACAGAACGAACACTGCCATCCACTGCCGAGTCAAGGACCTATGGGGATATCTCATTCGAGACGGAAAATTCCACATTTTGAGAAGACTCTTGAGGCTAGCCGAGCCGAGCGCAGAGAGTCAAATGGGAACGACAGTTCTGGTAGTCTTGCCCAAACGGGAGTAACTCGATGGACATTCACGGCGTGGCCCCATTGCTGCAAGTCTTCGACATGCCCACCTCATTACGCTTCTACCGCGATGTTTTGGGCTTTGCGGTGTGGGGTTCCTCCGAGCCTGGGGATAACTGCAACTGGTGTGGGCTCAGGCTGTTCGGGGCGGAGCTAATGCTGAATACTGCCTATGAAGCTGAGCATCGTCCGGCAGCGCCCGATCCGGGCCGGATCGCGGCTCATGAGGATACGTGCCTATACTTTGGCTGCGAAGACCTCGATGCGGCGCACCGGCATCTGCGTGCGAATGGGATTGACGCACCGCCGCCGAAAATTGCGCCGTATGGCATGAAGCAGCTGTGGTTTAAGGATCCCGACGGATACGGCCTCTGCTTTCAATGGCCGACGACCAAAGAAGGACAGGAACGCTGGGCCAAAGGTTACGGGCTGGAATCCAAGAGTTCGGCCTAGATGTCACCCACAAGGATATCCCTCCACGCGCTGGTGAAAACGCGCGCGTTCGGGATGACGCCGCAGAGCGCTGGTTCATTTCAACTGTCCGCTATAGTTCGCAACGAACAATGAAAAAAGCGCGGTGTTAGGCATGCTTCTGCCGCCGGTCGAGCAAGCGGATCAAACGGATTTTCACCTCTGGCCACTCGGACGCAACGATGGAATAGCGTACCGAGTCGCGGGGAATGAAGTCTGCTGCCATCCGGTGTGCTCGAAGAGTTCCCTCGCACTTGCCGCCAATCCCGCTCCAGAGCCGCCCGCGACCGCTGATTGCGGGCATCCGTGTGAAAACACACGCGAAGGACTTGCCACACCTCGAAAGCGTGGCGCAACATCAGCAGCTTGGCTTCGGTGTTCGCGCCCGTCCGAATCGCGGAACTTGCCAGCCAGGTATAGCCGATTTCGCAGGCATCGGGAACTTCGCGTCCGCGGGATGGGTGATTCGCCGGCCACGCCCAATACTCAAGATTCCAAAAACGTGACGATCCGATGGACCAGCCCATCCTTGCCCGAACAATCGCGAACGGGACCGCGGTGCCAGCTCTTCCAGGAGAGTGTCGTCTCGATGTAGAGCTCCGCTTCAGTCTTTCCGCGAGGCACTGGACTCCAGCGGCAAAGATCACCGTCGGCCGTGGACGCCGCTGCCAGTCCATCGGCATGGCGGAGTTCGAGCGGTTCCAGACGAATGTACTGCCCTTGAAGTACAGGTGTTTCCGAAATCATGCTCTATGGTAGCCCGCTAGAAGTGATCAGTGGTCAGTGGCGAGTGACTAGTAAAACCCAACCCGCCTTTGCTACCCACGGGCCACTAGCCACTGACCACCCGCATTACACGTTCTGCTTGATCACTGTGACCTTGCTGTAAGCCACTCGAAATCCGAGCCGCTCGGCGTTGCGTTGAGAAGTCGTGCCGCCTTGGGTGACTACCACTGCATATTCACATCCTGCGTGCTGCGCCGCCTGCATTCGCGCTCGCAATAGCGCAGTTTGCAAGCCACGTCCGCGATATTCGGCAAGAGTGCCCGCTCCGCCGAGAGCAAACACCTTGTGCTCCGAAACCACGAGTCCAGTTCCGCAGGCTACCGGCTTGCTGTCGACCGTCGCCAAAAACGCCAACGCATTGTCTATTTGGTACAGAGGAGCGATCAGTCCGCGAAAGCCTTCGGGTGCTCCTTCGGGAAAGAAAGCGGTTTCGACAATCTTTCCCGTGATCTCCGCCTCTTCCGGATGCGAGCGGCGAATGTCGCAACCGTTCGGGGGCGGGGGATATTCTTCCCCGGGCTCTAGTTTGCGATACAAAACATTATTCAGTTCCGCGATCGCGTATCTACGCTCTTTGAACATCTCGAACACTTCCGGCCTGTGGAGTGGAGTCAAATCTACTTGTGAGGGGGCCTTCCGTTCGCAATAGAAGTTTTCGATCCGGTCCACATCTTCCTTGGTGAGAGGGCGGGCGAATCCTGCTCCTGTTACCCTGCCGATCGGCGAACCCAATCCGGCGAAGGTCATGTGTCCGCCGCAAATTTCTTCTTCAGCCGCCCCTATTTCCGGCCGTGTGTTCCTAAAAATCCTCGCGTACATCACCTGTGGTATTTCCTCGCACGATTCGAAACGGCGCGCGAGCGCGTTATCGACGAATTGCATTTGAAAAGTCCTTTCTTTTCGTTGGAAGACACAAAAGGAACGAGTCCGGGCACACAAGGTCCTGTGCCTAGCTCAGAAATGCAATGTGACGAATTAAAGGACGGCAGTCATAGGCAGGTGCACAGAGTATCGCGAGAAAGCCAGCTTTTCAAGACGAGTAATTTGTGACAGGATTCATCTCGTTGCCGGAAGCAGGATGCCGGAAGCCGGCTCTTAGACTTGCTGTCGCGCTTCTCCCAGAGATACCGTCACTTCCATCTTTTTCTTTCCGCGATAGATCGTGACCTTTACGGTATCACCGGCCCGATGGTTGTCCATCATCTGGGTCAGATCCTGCTGGTCCTCGACCTTCTGGTCGTCAATCGCCACAATGAGGTCGCCACCCAGCATGATCGGAATGTTTCCCAGATAGGCGCGTTCGGTTCCGGCGCGTATGCCTGCCTGATCCGCCGAACCGCCGGGGACGATTCCGATGATCAGCAGTCCATAGTCGACCGGAAGCCCGATCTGATCCGCCAGCTCCGCGTTGATCGGGATGGTCCGTACTCCAAGCGCCGGACGGCGAACGCGCCCCAATGTCATCAGGTCATTCAAAACAGCCTTGGCAGTATTGATGGGAATGGCAAAGCCGATTCCCGCACTCTGGTTCGCGTTCGACAAAATCATCGTGTTGATTCCGATGACCTCGCCGTGCCAGTTCATGAGGGGACCGCCCGAGTTTCCTGGATTGATCGCCGCGTCGGTCTGAATCGCTTCATCGATAGTTGACCCATTCGGCTCACGCACAGGCCGAATCGAGCTCACGATTCCGCGCGTCATTGTTCCGGACAATCCGAACGGGTTGCCGATGGCGTACACCTTCTGCCCGACCTGCAAATTCCGAGAATCACCCATTATCGCGGGAACCAGTTCGGGTGCCTTGATCTGGATCACGGCCAGATCATGCGATGGATCGGTACCGACCACTGTCGCCTTATACTTCTTGCGATTGTGCATCGTGACTTCAACCTGCCGTGCGTCGGCGATCACGTGGTAGTTAGTCAAGATGTGGCCTTCCTTGTCGATCACGAAGCCCGAGCCCTGCCCTTCTTGCGGCACAAGTCCGTAGAAGAAGTCGAAAGTCATGGCGCGCGAAGTGATATTCACTACTGACGGGATGTTCCTCTTGTAAACAGAAATGTTGTTCTGTTCTTCGCCATCGAGAGGCTCATTCGGCGCAGCTTCGGTGATCTCCACCCGGTCGGGATGAGAGAACCAGTCGGGAGAGTGCGGTTCCCCGGCGGAATGCGAACGCCAGGTGGTGAAGTAGAAGAAAGCTCCCGCGATGGCTACCGCCAGGATCAAAGGCCGTGCAAGTTTCATAACCTGACTACCCCAATGCCCGGCGGCACAAATGCACCGCCGGAGATCTTGACCAACATAAATACGTAATCGCGGACCAGAAAGGTCCCTCGATAATTCTAATCAATGCAGCACGATCCGGCACCTGACCGGGTGCATGCGATCGCCGAAGGCTGAATCGCAGGCGTCACAAACCTTATCTAGTGTGCTAGTTGTGCAGGTTCTCCCAGACTTTCCGCACTTGCCCGCGAGTTGTTTCCAACGAGTGGGAATTATCAATCACGTAGTCCGCGACTTTGATCTTTTCTTCGTCCGGCAATTGCGCGGCCATCCGGCGTGCAACCTCTTTTCGCGCGGACTCCAAGTCGGCCTTCTGACGGGCCGCAAAACGTTCTGCGCGTTGCTCCATGGTGCAGGTCACCACGACAATTCGATCAAAGCGCTTGGCAGCCCCAGCCTCGATGAGCAGTGCGGCTTCGACCATCGCCACACCGTCGGGATACTGCAAGCCGATCCCGTGCATCCACTCTTCCTGAGTGCGAATCACGGCAGGATGAACGATACGG
>AP72_2010_repI_A100DRAFT_1000033_pt1 | contig 22394 bp, 26 predicted proteins | sample AmaPasrepliIA100_FD_9193 | JGI IMG/M metagenome (IMG submission 9193)
GCGCGGGAGCCGCGTCAAGCCTCTCCGTTTCGCTCCGACCGCTAAGGCGGCGCGCTGAAAAACCGCGCGGGCTTGACGCCTCTCCCTCTCCGCTCCTGTCTTGTCTCCGCTAGGAAAAAATGGAAAGAAGTGGACTTGTCCTCAGGAGACTTCGAAGTGGTGACTTCGTTTTCCAGCGAAGCAGTTAGGCCAAGAGGGCGAGAGCTCGCTCATAGGTCGAGCGTAGCGAGCCGAAGGGAAACCTTGACCGGTTTCTCGCACGCTGGCATGCTGCCCGCCCAAAACGAAGCCGCCAACCCATCTCCATAAATGGCTCGCTGCGCAATCCTGTACCTACATTTCGGCCGCGCCTTGCTCAGCGTCCGCTCACTTCAAAGTGCACAGGCTTCGCTGTTGAAAAACTCATTCGCCGAAAACTCGCAGAAAAAACTTTGCGATAGGAAACCCTACAAGCGACGATCTCCGTCTTGGTAGACATTTGTCTATCTCCCAAATTTGGGCTGTTTTGACAAAACGGGAGTTTTTCAACATCAGCCACCGGATATTTCACCAATTCACCGCGGTGTAAACTCTGGAATGATGAATTCAGTCACACACTTGGAAAAAGTTCAGGTCTACCTGAGGTCGATTGAGGACGGCGATTTTGGCTGCATTGCTAGTCTGTTCTCTCCTGATGCTGTCCTGGAGCAGCTTCCTAATCGGATTTACCCGAATGGCGTTCGGTCTGGAGTTTCAAGGATGGCCGAAGCCTTCGAAAAGGGTCGAAAGCTTCTATCGAATCAAACCTATGAACTCAAGAGTTTCGTAGTCGAGGGAGACAGGCTGGCGATCGAGGTCCTGTGGACCGGCACGCTAGCACTCGCCTTTGGGAATCTCGCGGTCGGTTCTCAGATGCGTGCCCACTCTGCCATGTTTTTCCAGTTCAAGGACGGCAAGATTATCAGTCAGCGCAACTATGATTGCTTCGAACCGTGGTAAGACGGGTGCCCCACCCTTTCGGACTTGATTGTCTCGTCCCGTTTTTAAACTAAATCACCGCGATGGGCACCCGGAAGATAGACCAATCCGTCATCGGCACAAGGCTAGCTGAATTGTTCCTGTGCATTCCCTCTCTGGACCGTGTGCGCGGGCTCGCAAGGTGGTGTGATCTCAGTCACCGAGAGAGATTTCGGCTCATGCCACACTCCAGCAACTCAAGTAAGGGAGTGGGGGATATGGAAAATCCATCGTTGGTCCTGGCGATCTCAAAGCTGGCCGTAGCTGGAGAGCAAGCCGGTTTCACACTGGAGCAGATGATCGATCTACTGGATGCTGGCGTTGAGGTCGAGACGCTGTTGGAATTGATCGGATTGCGACTGTATGGCGTGCGGTCTGCACGTGCCCGTAGCTTGGCATCGAACTGGGTGATGTAGATCTGACTTGATTGTGGTCTGGCGGTGTGGGTACGCTATCGGACACCAAACGGGGAGGTTCCCATCCGAGCGCCCCGCATTTCCACCCTCGTACTATGATTCAGCGAGTGCGGTTGCTGTTAAGCTGGTGGCCCTATCTGCTTGTCGCCGTTTCTGTTGCCGGGCTGGCGTACCAGTATTGGCGATCCCTGCGGCGATGACGTTATCCGTATGGTGGGCGAGCGAGAGAAACTTGTTATTCGGATTTCTTCTTCTCATCTGATTTACTTTCAATCGTCAGATCGACCTCGTCTCCCTGTTCGAGTCGCTCCTTCTTGCCTTCCTCGTCAGTGAGAACGTTGTCCACACGGATTTCCCGATACAAGTCATCCGCTTCTGTAATGTCGATCTGTGCTTTTTCCTTTTGGTTTGGATGCACCGGTTTAATCAGTTTCCTGACCGTGCCATGCAGCTTCTTGCGTTTCTTGGTCATGATGTGCTCCTGGGCTGACACATCGATGTCCTGACGCGGGACTGTTCGGCTTGTAAGGATACTCCGCCGTAGTTTAGGCGGCAACGCCGAAGTAAAGGAGAAATTAGATGCAGCTCTTCACGCCGGAGCGACTGCGAAAATATCCTCCGTGCGCCGGTAACGACGAAGATTACCACGTGTAGTCTAGTGCGCTCCGGACTGACTGGGATGCCACAGTCGTGGGAAACGATGCAAACCATGGTCACCACGAAACAGTGACCTTAGTGCATGTTCCGGCAGTCGTTTATCACTGGCCTGGCAATGCTTCCAGTCCAAGCCACTTCAATGCAGAAGGCAGATCGTAGAACACACGGACGTGGGATGGATTGTCGGACAGTTCCGTGAAGATCTCCCACATGCGTGCCACGCCGAAGATAGCAGGATTGGCCGCAACGAACGCCCGCTTGGATGTGATCGAGAAAATCATTCGCCGCGCCAGATTCCTCGCCTCATCACTAGTCATCTGGAAACTCGTCACTGCGCGCAAGTCTACAAGCTGGTCATACTCCGGATTGAAGTTGGGATCGGTCTTGGTCTGGTCTTGACGTTCTTTGATCTCATTCCAGGTGACGCAGGCAGACCCAGTACTGATGACTAGGCGATGTTGCTTATAGACGGCGTAGCTAAACGGCATCACTGGATTCTAATCTGCTGCGGAGATTCCCACATTCCCTCACATGCGTCATGTACGCATGTCATCCCGCCGCACGTTGAGAAGCCTGATCTGGCTTTAGAGGTACTCCGACGGTAATAGTACTTCCAAGGGAAGGCTGCGACTCAATCGCGATCGTTCCATTGGCCAATCTTACCCGCTCCTCCATGCTAGTCAGACCCAAACCACGACTTCGTTTTGCTGCCGCCACGTCGAAACCCTTACCAGCGTCAGTGATCGTCAGTTGGATTTTATTTGACACCTCTAAAAGTTGCACATTGATGCTATTTGCCCCGCTGTGCTTGACCGCATTGTGGAGCGCTTCCTGTAGCACTCGCAACAAGGTAACACCGAGGTCCGACGGAATTGGACTTACAACATCAGTTGTTAAACTGATGTTGATTCTATGATGCTCGCCGAATTCCTTGCACCAACTTCTTAAACCCGCGACAACACCGAGATACTCCAGCTTAGAGGAGTGCAACTCATGCGACAGCGCTTGCACGTCGCTAGAAAGTTCTCCGATTTGTTGCTGAATTACTTGCAGTTGTTGCTGAAACTCAGAAGGATCGTCCTGCAGCCGTTGAAGTTCGACTGCCAACATTGCGAGTCGCTGGTTGATGTCGTCGTGAAGCTCTCTTCCGATCCGGGAACGTTCCTGTTCTTGTGACTGGATCAACTTCCGACTCACATCCGCGACGGCCTCTTCCATCTGTCTTCGTCGAGTAATATCTTCGGCAAAGATAAGAATGCCGCCGATGGTCCCGTTGCCAGTCGTCCACGGAAGAATTTCCCAGCGCACCCATGTAGTGCTGTTTACACGATCCCAGCGATCCGCGTCTGCTCGCAATGTCTCGCCATCAAGGGCGCGACGATGTATTTCTCTCCAGCGCTCCGGAATATCGGGAAATAGTTCGTAGTGCGAGCGCCCCAATACTTGCGACGCATCGACTCCGTAATCAGCGCACCAGCGGTCGCTCACCTGAACATACTTCATTTCACGATCAAGCATCGCCACTCCTGCTGGGACGTTCTTGACGAAGATTCTCAGCAGCTTTTCCCGCTGCCGAATTGAATCCTCTGCCGTCTGATATTGCTCGACGAGCGCCGCTAGCGCCATGAATGAACTGCCGGCTACCAGCAGAAACAATTGCAGAGACAGTACGTTGTGTTCGGGCGTATTTCCTGTGAATGGACCTCGTCCGTGGACTGCACTCAAAATTGCGAGGAAGCTAACAACTACGATGGAACTACTCACGCCGGTGACTCCAAACCTGAAGGCTGCCCACAAAAGAAACGGCACTAGAGCGTAAAGCAGTGCGGGTCGGATTTCAGCGTCTGACGCGACAAACGCGTAATGCGCTAAGGTCACCAGTCCTATAAAGAGGACTAGACCTTCTATATACCTTGTTTTCGGTTTGGTCGCTCGCGCTAGGGCAATATCTGCCCAACCCAAAACTGCTGGTGTGACTGTGAACAGAGCGAGAGCTTCAGTAAAGAATCCAATCCACCAAGAATCACCTTGAAGAGCGCTCGCGGTGGTAGATGCGACGGAAATAGGGGCTAGGATGATCGCAAACAGTGAGTACTTCGCCAGAGACTTTACGCTATTTAGTCTCGGTGCCCCGCCGAATACATAACTCACGCCCAGAGCCGCCACGACTATCTCGATAGAGTCGCCACCAAGGAGAAGAACCGTCGTGCGAATGGACAGTCTTTCCTGCATATCGTAGACCGCGAATCCTGCAAGGCCTGCTAGTAGAATCGCTGGCCAAATCTTCCGAGATGTGAGCAACAATAACGCCAGGACGAAGGCGCACCCTGGCCACAAAGGCCAGATCATCTCAGGACGTATGACTAGAAACCCCGCCAGCCTTGCCGTCGAGTAAGAGAAAATAGCCGTGAAGCAGATCACGGCGGCGACGCGATAAGGAGAATCAGTTCGAATTGGCGCTCCAGATGGGCGGTCCCTTAGAGTCATCGCCAGTTGCCCTTGCGCCTTCGTGGCGGCAGCCTATACCGCCTCTCGGATGGCTGTCAATGCGCTCGCGTATTCGTCTTTTCTTCGCCCCGCTGCTGCTACAATCCCCGCATGGCTCGCCCTCCTAATTCCGAGAACCACGAAAAGCTGACAGAAGGATCTCGACCATCTACGACACAACCTAGAACTGTTAGGGAGGGGTTTTGAACGTAATTGCGATTGTTCGCAAACTAGACGTCGAAACGCAGGCTGCGCAGCACTTAATGCTTGGCCCTGGTCATCTGCAATTCTGCAATCGAAGGAAACGACTTCGCCGGAAGCAGCGTCCGCTCGGGAGGCATCGTGCGCCCATGCACAGCTTTCGCGAGGATTTCCAGTGCTGTCCCTGCCGCCGGCGCCGTGATAATCGTAGCCTGAAGAAATCCGCTTTTCACCCACTCCTGCCCGGTCTTGCGGACGCCATCTACGCCAGTGAATGGCAATTGCTCCCACTTCTCGCGATCCTCTTCCGTCAGGTCTCCCATCGCTTTGCGAGCGCCCATGGCCATCGCGTCGTTCTGGCAGATCACCGCTTGAATATGTAGCTGCCGCGACGAAGCCAGCGACAGCCACGAGTGCACCGCGCGTTGCGCGCTCCGTTCCGTCCAATCTCCCTTCAGAGTCTTCAATGCCACGGCATCGGGCTTGGTCGTCATCATTCCCTTGGTCCTCAGCTGCGCCGCCAGGGTGCTTGCTGGACCCTCGATGTACAGTATATTTCCTTGCCGCACCAACGCACTGATCTGATCGCCCTGAATCCGCCCTACCTCGAACTGATCCGTGCTGATCGAAAACACAGGCAAACCACTGCGGCGTAACTCGGCGAGATAGTCCGGCTCGTTGTTGATGATTCCCCAGGCGATTTTCGCAGCAACGGCGGCCTTTGCCACCTGCGGCATTCCTGTACCCACAGGCTCGACCAGAATTGCCGACGGCTTTTTGTCACCTTGGATAATCTTAACTAGTTGTTGAGTCTGGTTGACGGCGTCGTTGTCAGCGTAAATAACGTCGATTTTGATCCCGAGGTGCGAGGCCATCTCGGCCACAGCGGCGGCCTGCTGAGCCTGGTAATCGTTGTCTCTCGAGATAAGAGCAACAACTAAGTTCAGATTACTCATGACGTGTGACTGCCTTCCGCACTTGGCAGCCCAATTGCGAAAATTTTGTCACATTTGCAGGGGCGGCACAAAGGAATTCGGTCGGGCAACGCTGAAGCCACGGTTTGGCTTGGATGGACTAAAGCCGGAACAGCTGGGTTGCGTTAGTACGGCCAATCTTCGACCGATCTGCATCGCTAATCGATGCATGATCGAACCAGTCCGCAGCAATAGCGGTATCTTCAAATGGATAATCGACGGAGTAAAGGACGCGATCTGCACCGACTTCGGTCATGACCTCAGTGAGTGTTTGCGTGCGAAAATTGCCGCTTGTCGTTATGTAGAAATTTTCTCGGAAATAGTGACCTATCGGAAGCTTGGCTTTAGGCTTGGCACCCAACGTCCTTGAGACGCGGTTGTCAATGCGCCAAATATTGGCGGGAATTCCCTCACCTAGATGACCTAGGATTACCTTGAGTTTTGGATAGTCATCGAATAAGCCGCTGCCCATAAGGCGAAGTGCGTGAATCGAAGTCTCAGCGGCGAATCCCCATACAGAGCTCGTCAACCATCGATGCCCTTCGTAGGCAGCTTGGTGTGCGGAAGCTGACCGAGGGTGAAGGTAAAACGGCACATCAAGTTGCTGCACTGTCGCCCAAAACTCTCGGTACTGCGGTAGGTCATAGAATACGATGGAATCCGGTGTACCGATCTGCGAATATCCATTAACAAGCGCACCGCAGAAACCCAATTCCCTAATGCACCGCGTTAGTTCCTGAGCTGCAGCTTGCGGATCCTGGAGGGGCAATGCTGCGAATCCTTTGAAACGTTTTGGAATTTTGGCGATCTGTTCAGCCAGATGATCGTTCGCTCGACGTGCTATGCGAATAGCCTCCGAAACACCGGGAATCGCCTGTATGCCATCTCCAACCAGCGAAAGAATACACAGGTCTAAGCCGCCTCGGTCCATCTCGGCAATTCGGGCGCTTCCGATCTCTTCCAATTGCTGCTGAAATTCCGTACTTCCCAGAGCGCCATAGCTCGCGGCCAACGTTTCGGGAATGACAAAGTGCTCTTCTAGCGCAATCTTGCCTAGCGTTGGCCCTGAAGCAGACTTCCCTACCTCCGGTGTCCCAACGTCTGCCGCCTTGGCAGAAGTGCTCGATGCCAACAGGCTCGCCCCTGCAAGAACTCGGACACTGCCCTGGAAAAAAGCACGTCTTGTAACGCCCCCAGTATGACCGATCGTCTTCATGGTGATCTCCTTGCAGGCCAGAACACTCGGGGAGTGTATACCACGTGGAACGTAAACGCCGTCGAAATCTGGACAAGATACTGCCTTGGGATCCACCTAACGCGAGGCTGTGAGCTTAATGGCGACGTTTCACAAGTGATCGCCACTTTGTTTCTTTTCCGAGTTGCGTATCTTGTCGAGAACACTCCGGGCGAAAATGAAGCGTGACTTGTGTTATCGCCGCCACTAGAAAACGTCCAGGTCGTTTCCGATTACGAACTTTCCTGAGTATCGTGAACCGATCTCCTTTTGAAGCATGTCTGGCGACGCGTAGAGTGCATCTGCACCAGCGTTGGGAGGAAGAAGCCTCGAAGGGGCAATCCCCGGTGGAAAGCTGATGGTGTGATAAGTGACGAGCAGCTTCGGCTTGGCCTTGTTCGCCAACTCTGCGAGCTGCTCGGTCGTCGTATGGTACTTCGACACGAACGATTGGACGCTCTTAGGCAGCTTGGCAACTAATTCAAGCGGTTGCACTTCGTGGATAAGGACATCGCAGCCATTACAAGTATTGATGGTTGCCTCAACCGGATTTGTATCCCCGGAGATCACGATCGTGCGGTCGGGCGTTTCAAAGCGATATCCGTAACTCTCCATCGCGTGTTTTGTAGCGAACGCAGTAACCGTGACCTTTTCATCTTTATGTATGACTCCCGTCTTGATGTCGTGCGCGTTCACTTTCCACCCATCAGGCGAGCGACCAGCGTCTCGCATTGGTCCGTCTGGATTCGTGCGTGTCTCGATGTCGACTCGATAAGCCTGCAAAATGTGCTCAGTCATCGATTGCAGTCCCGACGGACCGTAAACTTCGAGCGGGACGTTTCGGCCTGATGTCCATCCGCTAAAGAGCAAATCAGAATAGCCCGCGGTGTGATCGGAGTGGAGATGAGTCGCAAAAGCCACCTTCAGATTGCCCGGTTCAACTGCCGGAAGCTTTCTCCTAAGAGCAGCGGACTCAGCGCGCCGCACAATGCCGGGTCCGAAATCGACAAGATAGGCTCTGTCGTCGACCACGATGGCGGTCGCGGGGCCAGAACGATCCGGGTCCGGCACAGGTGTGCCGGTTCCGAGCAACACTATCTAAGTTCGCGATGTCGGCTGGCTAGGCGAGTGACTGATTGATTGTTGGGACAGACAAGCTACCGCAGTTAGCGTTATCAGAACTAGATGTGCAGCCGTGCGCCGGGTTTCCATACGCCCTCCGAAATACGACTATCCAGAAACTCGAGGAAAGGCTAGCGGCCAGAGTTCGCCAAGTCAATTGTTGACCGGATAACGGACAAAGCTGGAGTCAAATGGCGTTAGCAGGCGATAGCACTCTTCAACCCGGGAGGAAAATGTTTTCCCCGATGCCGATGGCCATCGTACCGCTGATTCCATAAATCACTGCGATATGCGTAGATTGGCGAAGTGTGCGATCGTTTCGGTTCCCACCCATAAGGCAATCTTGCCTTGCGCTTGTTTGAGGTCGTTCACGACTAGGGCGGGTTGCGACGCGCCCTGCACGTACAACTGCGCTTTGTCACCATGCGCCTCGATCTTCAGCTTGGTCCATTCTCCCGGGACGATGTCTGCATAGCTCTCGTATTTCTCCGGGAACTCCTTACGCAATCGAAACCAGGGGAAGTCCGGGTAAGAAATGTATTGAGTCGAATGGTTGCGTCGCACCTGGTCGTCGGCGCGCCCATTCGTCGGACGCAGGTAAAAGCATTCGTACTTTGCTACATCCTTCGCGGCATCAAGATTGACGCGGAAGGCCACACCGACGAACCCCCGAGCTGCCGAGCTCTTTGCTGCCGGGTTCGGTTCACCCGTCAACTCGATATCAATCGTGCCATCCCGAAATTCAGTCTTATCCAAGATGACAAGTTGAATCCCGTCAGCAACATCGGGTGGCGCGCTGTCAATCACGCGTAGCGCTTTTCGCCCTTTGTGCATTACCCATTCCGTTTTCACATTGCGTGCTTGCTGTTCGTTCAGTCTATCCAGCGGGATGGTCGTGGTCTTGACCGGGACTTGCATTTGACCTCGAGTATTCACTGCGAGGGATGCCAACACAACAATGACTGCGATGAGAGACTTCATGGCGAATTGTTGACTCCTAGCCTTGCGGCGGCCGTAAAGTGCGGCTGCAGTCGGCCTTCGTTCAAGTTGTCGTTGCCTCACTCAGACCGGAGGGCGCGCATCGGATCTATGCGCGCCGCACGCCATGCGGGAACAAGGCACGCTGCGGTGGAGGCAAGCAGCAACGTTAAGATCACCAAGATGAATACCGTCGGGTCGAGCGGACTCGTTCCGTAAAGCACAGAACGAATGAGTCGCATGATGGCAACGCTAGTGGCCATTCCGAAAGCAAGCCCGACCAGCGCCGGTCGCAGCCCGTCCAATAGCATCAGGCGCAGTACCCGCTGTCGCTCTGCACCAAGCGCCATGCGAATACCGATCTCGGGTGTTCGCTGGGTAACCAGACACGACAGCACACCATAGAGCCCAACTGTAGCCAGCAATAGAGACAGTACCGCAAAACTCAATACCAGAGACGCAGTGAAATTGGAATTTGCGGTAGATTCACCGACGATTTGCTCCATCGTTAGTATGCTCTTGACCGAAAGGTCTGGATCGAGCGATGCGATCACCCTCTGGATGGGTGTTGAGAACGACATTACATTCTTTGCGGAGCGTACAACCAATACGCAATCTGAGGAGTTGCCCGGAATGCCTGCCAAAATCGGAAACCACATCATCGGGCCCGTAGGGCGGCCGATTTGATAGCTCGTGTCAGCGACCACTCCAACAATCTCGTAGTTTTCTCCTTGCGGGGTCCGCCATGCCACACGCAGATGCTTTCCAATGGGATCCTCTCTAGGGAAGGATTGCCGAACGAATTCCTGATTCACGATCGCGTATTTGTCGTGCTCCAGTCGCTCATTCTCAGAAAAGAAGCGGCCTCGGATCAGGGGAATTTGAAGAGTTGAGAAATAGTCGGGATCGGCTGTGCGGTACCCGGCAAAATGATGTTCTCCAAGCGGCTGAGGGGGATGCTCCAGAACCCAGAATTCGTGATCGCCATAGTAGCCATCCCCCGGCACAACGTTAGTGAGTCCGGCCGCCTTGACGCCTGGAATATGACGTACCTTTTCCAGCAATTCTGTGTGGATGTTTACGATCTGTTCGGGTCTTGAGTATTTGTCCCCGCGAAGGAAATAGTTCATAGTCAACACATTCTTTGTTGTGCAGCCCAAGTCGACAGACCGAAGGCGGAGGAAACTCCTGAAGAGCAAACCGGCAGCAACCAGCAGTACAACCGTCAAGGCAACCTCACCGGTCAACAAAGCTTTGCGCATTGACGTGCGAGATGCACTTCCACCAACTCCTCGCGAGTTTTCCTGCAGAGCGGAGAGAACATTGCTGTTGCTCGCAGAGATGGCAGGCAGCAGGCCAGCCAAAACTCCCGCTGTCACAGTGATGCCAAGTGCAAATGCGACGGCCATGCTGTCCAGGTAAATGCTATGTACCCGCGGCAGTCCGTCCCAATGACTTGTCAGCCAGCGAGTTCCCACATTCGCGAACAACAGGCCGACAATTCCTCCCCCGAGGCAAATCAGCAAACTTTCGGTGAGTTGTTGTCGAATAAGGCAAAGGCGGCTGCTCCCGAGGGCGCTGCGGATCGCCATTTCTCTCCGGCGAGCTGCCGACCGTGCCACAAGCAGGTTAGAGAGATTGAGAGATGCAATAAAAAGGAGGCAGACAACCGCCGATAGCAGTACATACAGTGGCGTCTTCACTTCTCCGACCAGATCCTCCAGCAGTGGTGTTGAACTGACACCCTGCTTGACGGGTCCGGCACCGTTGAGCCGAAGGAAGATCTCATGCTGGATAGCACTAAGCTCCTGCATGGCAATCGTTGACTGGATGCCCGGCTTAAGGCGTCCTACCACGTAGCCGATGTGATCGTAATGGCTCAACTGGATCACACGAGGTGTTTCAGTTTGCCAAGGCACCCACAACTGAATTTTCGGATTCGGATACTGAAACCATCTTGGAAGGACACCAATCACGGTGTACAGCTGACCGTTGAGGCGAATGGTTTTTCCCAAGACCGCAGGATCGTTGTTGAAGCGGCGCTCAAACAAGCTCCATGAGAGGATGGCGGTAAGGGCCGCGCCAGAATCATCGTCAGCTGGTGCGAAGGATCGTCCCAGTACTACGCTAACTCCGAGAGTAGAGAATAACTTCCACGAACAGGTGCCCGCGTTGAGGAATTCAGGAAGTTGTCCGTCGCTGGCCGACATGTTGAATCCTGTCCAGCGCCAGATCGCCATCTGCTCATAACCGTGCGAGTCATTCTGCCAATCGTAGAAATCGCCCGGAGCCACTGTATTGTGCGCTGAGTTAGCGTCCTGACCGTAGATCGCCACAAGGCGCTCCGCATGCGGAAATGGCAATGGACGCAACAGAACCGAGTGAATGACCGTGAACAAAGACACGCTCGCGCCAATGCCGATTGCCATCACTAGCATCGCCACGGCGCTGAATCCCGGCGTGCGCGACAAGGTACGTACTGCATATCTCAGATCACGTCCAAGTACTTCCAGCCATGGCAATCCCGTTCGGTCACGAACGACCTGCTGTACCTGTTCCACACCACCCAATGTGATGTGAGCCTGTCGATGCGCTTCCTCAGCCGTCATACCGGCGCGCAAGTTGTTCTCGGCATGCATCTGGAGAATGCTGTCTAGCTCATCGCGCAATTCCCCGTCCGACTGCCCTGAGCCTATTGTGGCTCGCATTCGTATCCACAATCTCCGGAGCTGTCGCATTAGCCCTCCTCAGAAGGGGATAAGAACCGCGCTACGATCGCAGTCGCCTGTTGCCAGTTGTTTGTTTCACGTTCTAGTTGTTTGCGCCCAGTTCGTGTCAGCTTGTAGAACTTGGCCCTGCGATTATTTTCGGAAACACCCCATTCGGAAGTGATGGCTCCTTCTTGTTCGAGCTTGAGTAATGCGGGATACAGCGTGCCGTAATTAAGGGACAGGCGTTCGCCACTGATCTGCTCGATGCGTCTCGCAAGTCCATACCCATGCTGCGGCCCCATTGTCGCCAATGTTCTGAGGACCATCAACGACAACGTCCCCAGCCAGACTTCAGTTTTATCTGCCATGCGTCTCCTATTGGATACCCATATATAACAGATCCTTCTATGGGAATGCAATAGGTCTTCGGCTCTTGTTTCCAGCTGGCGGGTTGGAGAGCGCTTTGGATGCCCTCAGGAACCTGGATGGTCACACTTCTGTTGGATAGGCAAGGTCCAAGCCTCGTCCAATCGCGTGTTCAAGAACTCGTCGCTCGCGCACTCGATTACCAATCGCCTTTGGTTCGGTGTGGTGAAAGCCTTTTCACTTCGTGATTCTTTTTCTACCGGCAGAATAAACGTTTCGTTTGGCGCGGCCACGAGAGGCCTGAGGCTTTCTATGACGGCTGACGTGGACGGTGGTGCGTTCAGAAGAGCTGACAGCGGCAGCGAATGCAGCGGGATTCAGTGCGGTCAGCACGGCAGCGGGATTCTTATCGATCACAGTCAGCAGAGTGCGCGCCGGAGCTTCTGGGGTCCTGCGGCCTCCCTCCCAATGCTTGATCGCGTCAAGGCTGAAGCCAAACGTGTCAGAGAATTTGGCTTGTGTCATGCCCAGGCGATTACGGATCGCCTTCACGTCAACTTCCTGGGGCACATTTGCCTTGAATCCTTCTTGCTCCCCGGCAAGGAACGCCTCGACATCGTTAAGACCGTCCATCATCTGCTCGAATTGCGTTTTCATGCTATCTCCCATATGTCTCGAAAATACTATCCGCCCGTTTCTTTAGCGCATTGCGTTCTGCCATCGACAAGTTTTCTTTCTCGTTCTTTGGAAAAACCGTGATCAGAAAAACCGGGAACCTCTCGTTGCGCCAGATATACACAACCCGCGCCCCGCCGCTCTTCCCCATTCCTTTGCGAGCCACCCGGACCTTCCGAAACCCGCCCGTCCCGCGAATCACGTCCCCACATTCTGGGTCGGCTGCAACGAGTGCCACGATATCCGCACGCTCGTCCTCGCTAAAGAGTTTGTTGGCAATGGTGAGGTACGTCGGCGTCTCGACAACCGTCTGCACAATTTCTCTTGTACTCCATTGGACACCATTAGTCAAGAGAATTGTGTGCCATTGGACACGAGGCCGATTTGAGGTTTGTGCCGTGACAGGGATCTCAGGAAAACCCTCGGAAACGCTTATCGAACCCACAACGCTGCCCTAGTAGCCAGTGCGCTACGCAGCAGAGTTTCAGCAAGTTTCGACGTGTTCTCCAACAATTGAACCGTGTTATCGCTGTGAAAGGGCGCAAACAAATTCCAAACCGTTGTAATTACAAGGCAGCGGTCGCAACGCAAAGCCATGTAAGGAACTCAAAGAAGCACACAGAAAGCCTGGGAACTTGTACCGTTCTTGTACCGCGAGGCTGATCAGTTTTCACCGTCATTTTCGTGATTATCCCATCATTTCTCAATGTAGGACTAAAATTCGAAATGAAGTCGAAGAGATGGAACAAGTACTGGACCGCGGTCGCGGTTATAGCCGGGGCTGTTGATGTGTTGCGGGTCGGGGGCAAAGTAGATTCCGCGGATCACGAAGAAGATCTCTTGGCATACATTCCGCCATACATTTTCTTCGGTTCTGAAAGTTAACGGTGAGGATGTGAAGGTCGTTCAGGAACTACTGCTCGGGGGTGACGTTGAGAAACGGAGTACTACATGTTCTCAGTCAGTGCCGTGACAGAGAAGACAGAGTCCGTAACTCTATGAAAGCAAAGGGCGCGGATGGCGCTCTCGGGTCCTTAAAACACCCTCAAACCCCCTCGGAAAAGCTTATCGAAACTCACAACGCTGCCATAGTTCGGCCAGTGCCCGTGCGGCAGCGTTGTGGGTTCGATTCGCCACATATTCGCTAATATAGTTCGGGAAGGATATCGGAAAATAGGCAGTCCGAATTCCCAAGGACGGTCCCAGTACTTGATACTTCAAATGTGACCCCTGAAGATCCGTTTAATCGGCTTTGCCTATGACGGTTCTGGGATCTTCCATTTCTGCCAGGGCCAGTACTTCATAAGTTGCATAGTTGTAGACCGGAGACATGGCCAGCAACCGGTCTAGTTCTTCATTTGAAGTGACATCGTATATCCACGCGCCACCGTGACTGCCGATCACGTGATAGCGGCACTCCAGCTTGTCTCCGAGTTTCTTGGCATAGTCAGGCATCTGTGTTACGGCCCGCACAACCTCAGGGCCGAGGCGGTTCAATTCGAAATGCCAAAGCACGAGAAACTTCATCATCACCCCTCCCCATCAGCGCCGCTCGAAACACGTTATTCGGCGGCCAAGAATGTTCGAATGATTCTTCTTATCATTTAGCGGAACCGAAGGGAACTGTATTCTGTTCTTGTCGACGTTTTCCAAGTGTTTCTTTAGCGCCAATTCTGATCTTCTTTGAAGTCGGTAAGTGAATACACTCGTGGGCCAGGTCAGTCGAGAAAAAGAAACCCCCTCAGGGCGAGAGCATGTAGACTCACTCGAACCATTAGCAGATTCTGGGCAGCTGTTCTCCGCTCAACATGTCGACAACGCGGTTGCCCCCGATCTGACTCTGCAGGACTACCATTCTGGCCGGGCTCTCTTCAATTTTGCCGACCCTCACTGCACCCTGCGACACATCAATGCCTTTTAGACAGCCAACTGCAGCATCGGCTTGTGCGCTCGGAACCATTACCGTAAACCGTCCTTCGTTCGCTATATAGAGCGGATCGAGACCAAGAATCTCGCAGGCCCCCTGCACGACTTCATCCACCGGGATCAAACTCTCTTCCAGTTTGATGCACACGTTGCGGTCGGATGCAATCTCGTTCAGTGTGGTCGCCAAGCCGCCACGGGTGAGATCGCGCAGGCAGTGGATGTCGATCCCGGCATTCAGCAGGGATTCAACTGCGGGCCAAAGATTGGCGCAGTCGCTCAGGATGGGTGATTCGAATTCCAGGCCCTCGCGGACGGAGAGGATCGCGATGCCGTGCCGGCCGAGATCTCCGCTGACGATCACGGCGTCGCCGGGCTGAACCGAAGCTGGACCGATCGGATTCTTCATGCCCGATACGATCGCGCCAATGCCTGAGGTATTGACGAAGATTCCGTCGCCCTTGCCCTTGTCGACGACTTTTGTGTCTCCCGTTACCACCATTATGTTTGCCTTTGCCGCCGCTTGCTCCATGGACGTGACAACCGTGCGCAGAGTGTCCATGTCCAGACCCTCTTCGAGAATGAATGCGGCGCTCAGATAGAGCGGGCGCGCGCCGCACATTGCGAGATCGTTGACCGTGCCGTTGACGGCGAGATCACCGATAGTCCCTCCCGGGAAAATCAGCGGCCGGACGACGAAGGAATCGGTGGTGAAGGCGAGGCGCGCACCGTTCACTGCCACGACTGCGCCGTCATGGCGTTCCTCGAGAGCGTCGTTTCCAAAGGCGCGCATGAAAATCTTCTCGATAAGCTGATGGGTGAGACGTCCGCCACCCCCGTGTGCCAGAACGATGCGATCGTCAGCGACTCGCGGAACGGGACAGCTCAGGTTGAGCGTTTTGTCGTCGGCCATAGTGATAGTAAGCGGCGCATGCGCCTTCGGATGAGACCATGGGTGCGCCCAGCGGATTCTCGGGCGTGCACTTCACGGCAAATGCCGGACATTGGTGAGGTTTCTTGAGGCCCTGCAGAACCATCCCGCTGATGCACTCGGATGACTCGCGCACGGGTTCTTCGCAGGAGGGAAACCGGCGATTGGCGTCGTATTTCTGAAAACGCCCGCGAAGCTGGAAACCGCTGGCGGGGATCTCACCTAGGCCACGCCATTGCCGGGGAACGACCTCAAATACCTCCCTGATCTTCTGCTGGGCGGGAAGATTGCCTTCGCGACGCACGGCGCGCGAGTACTGGTTCTCGACTTCGTGGCGGCTTTCCTCTAATTGGGAAACCGTCATATGAATACCTTCCAGAATGTCCAGTGGTTCGAACCCGGTGACGACGATCGGGACTTTGTATTTCTCGGCAAGCGGAAAATATTCTTCAAATCCCATCACGGTGCAGACGTGGCCTGCGGCCAGGAATCCTTGTACTACGCAGTTATCGGAGGAAAGCAGCGCCTCGATAGCAGGAGGAACGAGCACGTGCGAAACCAGCAGCGAGAAGTTCCCGATGCCGTCGTGATGGGCCTGCCATGCGGCCATAGCATTGGCGGGCGCCGTCGTTTCAAATCCCACGGCGAAGAACACGACCTGTTTCTCTGGTTGTATCTTCGCTAATTTCAGCGCGTCGAGTGGCGAGTAGACGATGCGTACGTCAGCGCCTTCGGCCTTAACATCGAACAGGCTTTTGGTTGATCCGGGGACACGCAGCATATCCCCGAAGGAGCAGAAGATAACTTCGGAGCGCTTGGCGATGGCGACAGCCTTGTCGATCAGTTCAATTGGGGTGACGCAGACTGGACACCCCGGCCCGTGTACGAGCGTGACTTCGCGCGGGAGCAGATCTTCGAGGCCGCTCTTGACGATCGTGTGGGTCTGCCCGCCGCAGATTTCCATAATAGTCCAGGGGTGCATGACCTTCTGCCGGATGGCCTGGGCAAGCTGCTCGGCGGCTTTCGCGTCGCGATATTCACTGAGGAATTTCACCGAGTTCCTCCTTCAACGAACCCATCTCTTCGAGCAGCCTGAAGACTCGCTGGGCTTCCTCTTCATCGATAACGCTGATGGCAAACCCGACATGGACAAGAACATACTTGCCAACTTCGGCTTCCGGTGTGTAGGCGAGATTAACCTCTTTGCGAATACCGCCGAAGTCCACTTTCCCGATCCGGAATGCGATATCGCCCGTGTCAGTGATTTCAGTGATGCGTCCGGGAACAGCGAGACACATAATCAACCTCAAGCGCGAGAGCCATGCGTTTGTGCACCGGTGCCTCACCGGCTGTGGCGGGGCAACCGGCGCTCATTCATGCAATCTACGAACCAGTGCAAGATGTTCTGCGATGGCCAAGGAAGACGGCTTCCAATTGCTAGCCTGCCCTCGCGCGACGCCGTAATCATCGCCGGAACCTCGCGGGACATGTGCACGGTGAACCCCGAGATCTTAGCATTGTCGGGCTCATTCTATGAGATCGCCGATTAGGAAATAACCACTCCTTCCTGCGGAACTTGCTGGGGTTCCGATCAAGAGCCCGCTCTTCTCATAGAAGATACGCCTCTTTGGTCCGTAATGAACCGTCGCAAGGCCGGACAACGTGGGTTGTGAAACAGGAGATCATAGGCGATGTGTTCAGGCAAACCGTGCCTTCGTCATTCGCAATCGCGATTCGGGCTGACCTCATTAGTGTCACCACTTGGCACGGACCTGACTCATCTGCCCACATTCGGTCACGGTCACCGTTGAACGCCTGAGTGGGTGACGCCAGCACTGACGGAGCGATTCTTAATCTTCTCCCAAGTACTCACATCTGGTCGTCGAAGTGCAAAGGCTAAGTGTCAGTCGGAAATCCGATCGACCGTATACGAGCGACAGGCCCGTCTTTCTCGACTGACCAGGGAGGAGAACATTAGCGGCATACTATTGCACGTTTGCATTTCGAGCAGGAAAGGCATCGCCAAGCACGAAATTCCCTCGGCCAAGCTTTTGCTGAACTATGGGATGGAAGGTGATGCGCATGCCGGCCAGTGGCATCGGCAAGTCAGCCTGCTGGCAAACGCTGACATCGAGTTCATGCGCGCTAAGGGGCTGAAACTAAAGCCGGGCGCGTTTGGCGAAAACCTCGTGATCGACGGTGTAAACATTGACCAACTCGGCGTTGGGTCGCGGCTCCGGGTGGTCCCGTATTGTTGGAGCTGACGCAGGTGGGAAAGGTCTGTCACACGCGCTGCGCGATCTATTACAAGACCGGGGACTGCATCATGCCGCGCACCGGGTTGTTTGCGCGTGTCGTTGAGGCAGGCGAAGTCACTGCAGGAATGCCGGTGGAGATCGTTCACCGTGTTGACCGCTCGACACTGCAGGCGGGAGTCATAACTGTTTCCGACCGCTGCTCCGCCGGACAAACCATTGATACCGCCGGGCCGGCAGTGGCCGCCTTGCTGAGCAGCGAACTTGGTGCGCGCATTGCGTGGACCAAGCTTGTTCCCGATGTGGTCGCCGAGATTGCAGAAGCGATCAAGGACTTCAGCGAGCGGCGAGTGGACATCATCCTGACCGCCGGCGGCACCGGACCGGATGTGCGTGACGTGACTCCGGAGGCAACGCGCAAAATGCTTGATCGCGAGTTGCCGGGTTTGGCCGAGGCGATGCGCGCCGCATCGTCAGCGAAAACGCCGAACGCATGGCTGTCGCGCGCCGTGGCTGGAATCCGCGGCGAGACCCTGATTGTAAATTTGCCGGGCAGCAAGAAAGCGGCAGTCGAGAATCTCGAGGCGATTCTGCCAGTGATACTTCACGCGGTAAAGATCTTGCGCAAGGAGAATGTGCATCCGGAAAACGATGCTGGACGCAGCCTGACGATTTTCAAGTAGTACGTTGCGATCGGCAGTTAACGCCAGATAGCGGCACTCAGCAACCGTGTTGCCAGTGCGAAAACTGCAATCATGAAGATGCGCCGAAGCCATACGGCATTCAGTTTCAGAGCAATATTTCCACCTAGCAGCCCTCCAACAAATGCCGAGGCTCCAAGGAGTAATGCAAGTTTGAAATCCACAATTCCACGCTATGCAAACACTATCGTCGCTACAATGGACGAAAATATGTTCATCAACTTCGTGGCGGCGACTGACTCCAGAAGAGTCACGTGAAAGCAAGCGGTAAAAACAACCGTCAGCAAAGTTACGTAACCCCCACTGAAAAAACCTCCATAAATGGCCAAAGCAAATGTGAGTAGATAGCCGATCACCGCGTGCGCTCTTGGTACGGTGGATTTGGGTAATGCAGTTCCCCGATTGGGATTCGCAAAGGAGAACACGGCAAGCCCGATCATAGCCGTCGCAATGATGATCTGCAAAGAATGAGCTGGTGCATTGGTGAGCAGCACTGCACCTGAAACTGAGCCCAGGATCGTTAGGATGATATTGAGTATTAANTGACTTCGCTGAAGGCCTGCGCTTCTCCTGAGCGGTATAAGTCCTCCAGCACTTAAGAAGGTCAGTGCACACATGTTCGTTGCTACTGCACGATGGGACTCGATACCACACTCGATCATCACCGGAACTGTAATCAGAGAGGTGCTGCCGGTCACGACGCTGACAACACTTGTGAGAGCAAACACCATGACGAGTATCAGCAGCTGCGCGGCGTGCATGCCGGACATCATACAAGAACAGATCTCTCGGACTGAATCATCTAGTTTTGATTGTGGAATGGCGTCCAATGCCGCAGGGCGCGCGGCATGTGCGAACCGACTGACGCAACTACGACGACTAGTACCAAGATGGACGTGCGAGCATTCCAGAAGAATGGAACTGACATCAACAGTACGAGTTTGAGCCAGAGCAGCAACGCCCACCCCTCGCGAAAGAAGTGTCGCTTAGGGTAAGCCTCAAGAGCGCCCATCGCCAGGCCAGTCACAGTGGACAGAGACAGCAATAGACGAAGTGGCGGAAGTGGCGCACCGAACATGTGCCCCCCGACCAAACCAGCGATGGCAACGAGATGAACAGTACGTGCGAGCACCTTGAATACGCGCACCGCAGTCAATTGCGACATCGAAGTCCGATTTGTATCCTCTTCATGCGCAACCAATGTTTATCTCACTCGTAACGCCTGACCGGACTGAACCGATATCCGTTGCACCGTGTCGCGTGGTCGGCGTCAACCGGATTACCGCGTCCACCAGCTCGGCTGTCGCAGGGTTCAGCATTTGCACACCAACGGTTTCCCCGGCAGCGAAGGAAATGCGCTCTTCCCGCAGGAGCGCTAAAGCATCGGAACGCAAGAGAGTTTTTTGCACCCCGGTATCTTGTTTCCCAGCACTCCAGGCCCAAAACATGCCCTCACGCTGTTCTAATCGGACGCGCAGCAGTTTGGCATGACCGGCACTCTTGCAACCATCGGTAGCAAGAATCGCAGGCAGGAATGGATTCAGTACTCGCTTATGCCCCAACATCTTCAATAATGCGGGTTTCACGAACTCTTCAAACGCAATAAGGCTGGCTACTGGGTTACCGGGTAAGCTGAAGACCTGCGTACTCCCACGATGCCCGAAGCAAGTAGGCGATCCCGGCTTGACCCGCACTCCTCGAAACACTAGCCTGACATCGAATTGGCCCAGCATGCCCCGAACCAGGTCACGATCACCGGCCGATACCCCGGCAGTGGTAATAAAGACATCGGCCTGAAGACCCTCTTCGATCCTGTCTCGGTGACTTTGGGCGTTGTCGCGCGCGATCCCCAATACGATCGGAATCGCACCGCACTCGCGAACGGCTGCTGCTATGGCCCAGCGGTTGCTGTCCATTACCTTTCCTGGAGCAAGTTCTTCAGCGTTTTCCACTAGCTCGTCTCCGGTGGATAAGATTGCGACTTTGGGCTGCCTGTAAACAGCAACTGTTTTCTTACCGAAGGATGCCAGGACTCCAATGTCGACCGGACGAATGATATGGCCCTCGGAAACAATAGCTTCACCGGCGGCGATATCTTCGCCTGTGAAGCGGACGTGCTGGCGCGGAGCGACGAGCTTCCTCAGACGCACCGTACCGCTCACCTCCTCGGCGGCTTCGAAAGGAATTACGGCGTCGCAATTAGCCGGCATGGGAGCGCCGGTCATGATCTTTATCGCGGTGCCATCTTTGACAACTGGATGGACTGCCGCGCCGGCGGGCATGTAGCCGATAATGGGCAAGGCTGTGCCAGGAACGCAGTCTGCCGCACGAACGGCAAAACCATCCATAGCCGAGTTGTCATAACGAGGAGTGCTCCAGGGAGCCGACACATCCATCGCACTGATCCGGTCAAGCGAATCGAGCAGCGTTACGTTTTCGGGCTCCTGTGGCGAAACCTCGTCCAGGACTAGCCGCACTGCCTCTTCAAAGGATGGCGTGCACACTGTTTTCCGGTAATTCGATGGCATAGCTTCTTTGCGGCTCACAATCTGGCACCAGGCGGCCTTTCTGAAGCCGGATGGTTCTCGCATTCAGGCGTACGCCCAATGTGGGATCATGGCTGGACGCAACAACCAGAACTCCGCGCTGAACTAATGTCACCAGAAGATTTTCTATGATCCCACTGCTCAACTCATCGACATAAGCGAGCGGTTCGTCGAGCAATATGACTTCCGGGTTGCAAGCCAACGCGCGGGCAAGAGCGACCCGGCGTCCTTCGCCTCCCGAGAGGCGGTTCGCATTTCGGGATTCGAAGCCCGACAACCCCACGAGTTCGAGGGATTGCTCCACGCGTTGCTGCAATGCATCGCCTTCAACGCCCCTGGCCTTCGCCCCATAAGAAACATTCGAGGCGACCGTTCCCCGAAACAGGAACGGGCACTGATGTACTAAGGTCACGGATCGCCTGAGCTCGCGCAACTGCGCTCGCTCCCAAAGAACGCGCTTGCCGGAGAACTTCACCAGGCCGTGAGTCGGTTGGATGAGGAATGCCAGCACATTGAGCAATGTGCTCTTTCCCGAGCCATTCAAACCGGTCACAACGTTCACTTGTCCTGCCGGCAGCGTAAGTTCGTCTACGAGGAGCGCCGTCTTGTCCTTGTAACGAGCCTCAACGCCGGCGAGATGATAGTAGGGAGTCCTCATGGTTGATGGTCTTCCTGCATGAGGTTCAAGCCGACGTTCACACTGAAGGAAATCAACATCAGTACAATTCCCAGCGCCAGACCGAATGCAAATTCGCCCTTGCTGGTTTCAAGCGCTATGGCGGTTGTCATGGTGCGGGTGTACCAGCGGATGTTGCCGCCGAGCATCATGGCGACGCCGACCTCGGAGATCACTCGCCCAAACCCGGCGATCACCGCGGCCATCACGCCAAAGCGTATCTCGTTCGTGAGTTGAGCAAAGCTCTGCATCGGACTTGCGCCCAAAGTCAGAGCGGTAGGCAGGATGCGGGCATCTGCCGCACGTACCGAACTGAGCGCGTAATTCGCAATGATGGGAGTGGCGAGAAGTGATTGTCCGACGATGATGGCGTTGGGCGTGAAGAGCAGGCCAAATCCACCCAACATACCCTGCCTGCTCAACAATCCGAATACCAGAAGGCCGAGCACAACGGTGGGCATCGCCATCAGGCTGTTTAATAGGATGATGGCGAGCCGCTTCAACGGGAAATCGGACAAGCCGATCGTGATCCCGATCGGCAGCCC
>AP72_2010_repI_A100DRAFT_1000034_pt1 | contig 22169 bp, 22 predicted proteins | sample AmaPasrepliIA100_FD_9193 | JGI IMG/M metagenome (IMG submission 9193)
CGAGCCGCTTCCGATGCTAGCAGGAGCCGGGTGCTTTAGCGGTAGATTCCCGTACAACGAGTTCGGGCTCGATGGCGATCTCCGAAGGGTATTCTTTTTTCCCCTCGATGCGGTCCAGCAGACTTTGCGCTGCGGTCTCGCCCATGCGATTCAACGGTTGGCGTACGGTTGTCAGACTAGGGCTATAAAAGGCAGCGCCCGGAATATCATCGAAACCAAGAACAGACACATCTTGAGGCACTCGCAAGCCTTGCTCCCTCAGCGCGCGGATGGCGCCGATCGCAGAGATGTCGTTGTAGGCGAATATTGCGGTGAACGGTTTGCCTCGGGCGAGCAGTTGCTTCGTGAAGGGATAACCCAACATCGGCGTAGGATCATCGGCGTCAATTTGGATCGTCAGTTCCGGATCGATATTGATACCGACCTGCGCGGCCACCCGGCAGATTGCATCCCAACGGTCTTTAGCGTCGGAACTCACCGGATTGCCCTTCATGAAGGCGATTCGCTCATGATGAAGTTCTTTTAAATGATTCAACGCGAGGACCGCAGCGTGCTCATGATCGAGAACGATATTCGTAACGCCCTTCAGTTTCTTGTGACCTGCGATCGCTACGGTAGGCAGCATGGGCGCTTCGTGAACGGTGGTGTCGACCGTGATGATGCCTTCCACGCCGCGCTCCGAGAGCAGTTGCGAATAGCGACTTAACAGAGCTTGATCGTGACGATGCACGACGGTCAGGAAAAAGTAATCGCGGTTGCGCAGATACTGCTCAATTCCGCTGATTATTGGCGAACTGTAGGAATCGCCGATCTCCTCAGCGATTACCCCAATCGTATAGGTTCGCTTGTTGCGGAGGGTGCGCGCAAAAAAGTTAGGACGGTAGTTAAGCTCCTTGGCAGCCGCGCGGATACGATTCTTGGTCTCCTGTGGGATGGAGCGAGCGGAGGGCGAGTCGTTCAGGACGGCTGAGACAGTGCCGGGAGTTAATCCTAAATGCTGCGCCACTGCTTTTAACGTAACTACCTGTGGCTTCTGGGACTGCTTTTTGACTTGCACCATGTGGTCGAGTAACCGTTTGAACTGTTTTATGTCGATAAGCTTATTTTTGCCGATGAGCACTATCGATCAGTGCATAAACCCAAAATCACGAAAAAGTTCTAGTACTGCCTGGTTCTTAATCTAAAGTGTTCCGTAACGCTCACTATTGGGCTTTGAGCCGCTCAATGCGTAAAAAAGGATGTACAGATAACAGAAAGTGGCGATGAGGAGCGCGTAGTGAATGCCCTGGCCCCAACTCAGTTCTCCGCTCGTCATCGTGGCATAGTTTGCGTGGTTGATAGCGTCAGCAACCTTGCCGACGATCCACGGAATTATCGCTCCGCCAACTATTGCGGTGTTTAACCAACCTGATCCTTCACCGGTAAGCGGCCCAAGTTCGGCGATACCGCTTGTGAAGATACAAGGGAACATTATCGAATTGAAAAGACCTACAGACAGAATGGACCACGTCGCCACTTGTCCGTTGCCCAAGACCGAAATCGTGACGAGCAACGCCGCCATGATGGCACAGAACGCAAGTACCCTCGAGGTTTTCACCTTCTGGAGAACGGCCGATCCAATGAAACGGCCAACCATAGCTCCACCCCAATAGAGAGAAATGTAGCGCGCGGCAACCGACTTAGCCGCAAGGTAGCGAGCCGCCGGGTCCGCTACGTCGGATGCAAAACGCCCGATATTGTCCAGTGCAAGATAGTTGGCTATTGAGCTTCCTATCGCAACTTCGGCACCAACGTACACAAAAATCCCAACTGCGCCAAAAATCAGGTTCGGGTGCTTCCAGACGGAATCCTCCACTTTCTGGCCAATGTGATGCTCGGCCGCTTCCATTCTGGGAAGTTTGAAAACGGCAAACAATATCGCCAGCAGTACCAGCACAATCGCAAAGAAATAGACATAGAGCTTGACCACGGCATCTTGGGATGCGCTCTGGGCCGCTGCACTTACCGATTCTTTCAGGATCAATCTGGCGCCCACCCATGGGAAAACGGTGGTTCCCAAAGAGTTGAACGCCTGGGTCAGCACCAAGCGGCTTGAGGCTGTCTTTGGGCTGCCCAGCACAGCTACATAAGGATTAGCCGCAACCTGAAGGACCGTGATGCCGGCAGCAAGAATTAGAAGAGCTGCCAAGAAAAACGGAAAGGAAGGGATCTTCGCTGCAGGATAAACCAGGAGGCAAGCCGCCACCATGGTGCTCAGCCCGACGATAATCGCGCGTTTATATCCGATCCAGTCAATGATCTTCGCTGACGGAATAGAAACAATAAAGTAAGCGAGGAAGAAAGCTGTCTGAATCAGAAAGCTTTCGGCCAGATTCAATTTGAAAACATTCTGTGCGAACGGAATGAGCACATCATTCAGGGATGTAAGCGATCCCCAAACGAAGAAAAGCGTTGTAAGCACCGCCAGAGCCGGGCGATAGTCCTGACCTGACTCCGAGGCTGTCACCGTCGTGCCACCGCCTGTCGATGAAATCGCCATGATTTCGATCCACCCTTCGAGGGGTAATGAATAATCTGGGACGCCGCAATCATACATCGCCGATAAGCCGTTTTGCCGACTTTTTGTTTGCCGGAGGCATTTCCGAGGCCCTACAAAATCGATTCTGTAGCTTGACATTCAATGACTGTTGCCGGACACTCAGTCGTTTCCTGCATCCATTTTCTACACTCAGGTCCTACTATGCGCAGATTCATCATCATTTCTTTTATCTCGTGTTGTGCGGTCGCATACCCCGCTGCCGCCCAGGGCGACATGGCCGGGGTGATTGTATTTTCCGAGAGCGGATTCCCTGCGGCCGACTCCGCCTGCCCGTCGACGGATCAATTAGCGAGAAGTTTCGCGGGAGCGAAGACCACCGGAGCACAGGATCTAAAAGAGGCACTCTCGGCAAATTGGGCTCGCCTGCTTGTGCTTCCGTACGGGTCTGCTTTTCCTGAGGAGGGCTGGCCGGCAATCAAGAACTTTCTGGATCGTGGTGGCAACCTGCTGGTGCTGGGTGGAAGGCCGTTCACGCGCTCGGCTTATCACGATTCCCAAGGTTGGCATCTGCGGGATTACAGCGTGAGATTCATACGTCCGCTGATGATCGATCAGTATCAGGAAACTTCGGGGTCAGAGGGCCTCCAATTTCAAGCTAATCCGGATGTACCTATTAAAGTTCCACCGTTTTCGTGGAAGCGCGCTTACAGCCCAGTGATTCGGCTCAGCGCAGTGGATTTGTATCATCGCGGCGGAGCTGCGGGCTCGCTCGATGCGCGACTCGACACGATCGCCTGGGGAGTGAAGGACGGGCACAAGATGTCGGCACCTGCGATTCAGATCGATCATGATCGAAATGGATTTGACGGAGGGCGTTGGATTTTTGTAAATGCGGAACTGTCCAAGGAATTCTTCGACAAAAGCGATCTTATTCAATCTTTGATGAAACGGGCCCTGGCCGGTGAGGAAGAATTCAGCGCGCGACCGGTGCTCCCTCTTTACTTGCCTGGCGAACCGATCGAACTAGAGCTGCGCTGGCATGCGGCACAGCAACGCAGCGGCCTCTCCGTGAAGGTGGTCGCATATCCGGAGTCCCAACCTTCGAATCGAACAACGACAACTGCGGCCGTTCCTGCGACCGGACCTCTCGTCCTTGCTGCTCCTTCTAGTAAGGGCTTGTACATCATTGAGGCTCAATTGCTCGAAGGCGAGGAGATCCGAGCGATCTATCATTCGGGATTCTGGATTCGCGATGATCAATTTCTTCGCTCCGGCCCGAGGCTCACGGTGAATCCTGACTATTTTGAACTGGACGGCAAGCCGCTGGCCGTGGTCGGCACCACCTACATGTCGAGCGAAGTGCAGCGTCTGTATTTCGAACATCCCAACGTTTATGTCTGGAACCAGGACCTGGGGCAGATCCACGATGCGGGTCTGAATATGATCCGCACAGGATGGTGGACGGGTTGGGATAAGTTCTGCGATGAAAATGGGCAACCGTACGAGCGCACCCTGCGCACGTTGGAAGCCTACCTGATGACAGCGCGGAAGTATGGCCTCCCGGTGCAATTCAACTTCTTCGCCTTTCTTCCCGATGTTTTGGGAGGCACGAATGCTTTTCTTGATCCAGCCGCTGTTCGTAGACAACAGGCATTGATCTCGAGCGTCGTGTCGAGATTTCATGATGTACCGTATCTCGCATGGGACCTTATTAATGAACCGAGTTTCTCGCAGCATCTGTGGACGATGCGTCCGAATGGCGATCCTTTTGAACTGGCGGCGTGGAACGAGTGGCTGGCGGCAAAATATCCCGATCGCGCAAAGTTGGCAGTTCTCTGGAATCTTCCGTCCAATTCTGCCACTGGCACGATTCCACTGCCCGGCGACGCCGAATTTTCGGCGAGGGGAATGTATGTCGGTGTGAACTCCCTGCGCGTGAATGACTATTTCCTATTCGCTCAGGAATCGTTCGCCAAATGGGTACGAACGATGCGAGACACAATTCGCGCGACAGGTTCACGACAGCTTGTCACGGTTGGCCAGGATGAAGGCGGAATTCAAGACCGCCTGTCGCCCGCTTTCTGGGGATCGTCGGTCGATTTCACCACCAATCATTCATGGTGGCAGAACGATTACGTGCTCTGGGATTCGCTCGCCGCGAAACAGCCGGGCGAAGCCATGCTGATCCAGGAAACCGGGCTTCAGCGCGAGCTGGATATGGATGAAGTTGCACGGCGTACGCCGGAAAATGAGGCCGCACTTCTGGAGCGAAAGATCGCGGCATCTTTTATTCAGGGATCCGGAGCGATCGAGTGGCTGTGGAACACAAACTCCGACATGACGGAAAGTAATGAGACACCGATCGGCGCCGTTCGGACTGACTATACGGAAAAGCCAGAAGCGACGTTGCTGCGGGCGTTTGCACAATTTGCTCCGTCGCTGAGTGAACGTCTTCGCGAACCCCAGCTACCGCAAATAGCCATTGTCACTTCGCAAGCCTCGCAGTATTCGGTAATGGCGGACTTTCAATTGGAAGCGCAGCGTCGCGCGGTGCGCGCACTGGCCTACTCCACACACTTACCGGCGTATGTAATTGCCGAGAATCAGATCGCACACCTAGGAGAACCGAAGCTGGTGATTCTGCCTTCGCCGCAAGCCATCGGAGAAAACGCCTGGAATGCCCTTCTGCGCTACGTCGAAAAGGGCGGCACTCTGCTCGTCACAGGCTCACTGGAGAGAGATGAACATTGGCACATTGTTCAGCGATCCTCGGTTCTGGGAATCCTCGGGCATACCGAACCGCTTGTGTATCACAATGCGGAGCTGGCGCTTGGAGAACGCCGCATCCAAATGGAATTCGGCCAGCCAGCTCAAAACTTGCTGGATTCGCTGCGCTTCGAGGATGGTTCGACGTTGAAGGAGGTTTCGCACGGCAAAGGACGAATTTATTGGGCTGCATATCCGGTGGAATTGTCGGAGAATCTGCAATCGACAGCGGATCTTTATTCATATGTAACGATGCGGTTGAATCTGACGCCGACGTTTACGACCCAGAGCGCGCTCCCGCCGGGCGTTCTTGTTTTTCCAACGTTCCTTGCGGACTCGGTGCTTTACGTGTTGATCTCCGATTCTGCCGATGACACAAAAGTCAATTTTCGAGACCGGTNAACAGGCGCCGCCCTGGCGCTAACTCTGCGCAGCCAACATGCTGCAATTGCGGTCATTGGAAAGAAAGNCAAAAAGATTATTGCAAGCTACGGATTCTAATAGCCGCAGCGACCATCAAGAGTTCCCGCGGTGGTCTTAATACAGCATCCGGGGTATTGTTTCAGCCTGCCTTGGGAAAATACTTTTCGAGTAAGCCCAGCGGGACATTCCGCTCAATCGCTGGAAAACCGAGCAAAGGAGTATTAGAGATGCAAAAGGGATCACTGCGGGAATTGTATGTCGACGAATTGAGGGATCTCTACAGCGCCGAGACCCAGCTTACCAAAGCTCTGCCAAAAATGGCGAAAGCGTCGTCCAACGCCGAACTGCGCCAGGCATTTGAAGAACACCTGCGCCAGACCTCGGAGCACGTTTCCCGTCTAGAACAAATCTTCGAGATGCTGGAAGAGAAAGCTTCGGGTAAAAAATGTTTGGGCATGGAGGGCTTGGTGAAAGAGGGTACCGAGTCGATGCAAGAGGATTACGAAGACGCTGTGCGCGACGCAGCGATTATTGGTGCCGCCCAGAGGGTCGAGCATTACGAGATCGCGGCGTATGGCACAGCCCGGGAATTTGCCCGATTGTTGGGAGAGGATGAGCACATTTCCCTGCTGGATGAGACTCTTGCAGAGGAGAAGCAAACGGATAGCAAGCTGACACAACTCGCCGAAAGTATTAATCCTCAGGCAAGCGACGCAGTTGCCGGACAAGAACAAGAAGAAGAGGACTCCGAAAGCCGGGAGTCGACTAGAAGCCGGAGCAAGGGATCGTCCCGGCGTGCGGCATAATGCGATTAGGAGTGGAAGGGCAGTTTCGCCCTTCCACCACTTCCAGATTGTCCTCCGAATACCCTAATCACCTGATGTCCAAGCTGCATTCGTAAGGTTAATCTCCTACCTGAAATCCGCACAACTGTACGTCTTGGTTGCGGACAATCCACAGGTTTTGCGAGGAATCATATGAAAAAGCCTGCCTCCCGCAATGCGCAGAATTCCGCATCGGCTTGGCACACGCTTTACCAGGCAGCGTTGTTCGAGACGAATCGGCAAATGATCCCAGGACGGATCGCCGAGGCGGAGAAGGCAATCCTGATTCGTGTGAAAGAGCTTTTCCAAGTGCAGACGGACCACATCGAAGAGGACCAAATCCTCGATGATGCCCTGTATGCCCTGCGAGCGCTCAGGAATTGTGTGGTCCCAGAGACTAATGTTGCTTAATAGTCTTAGGGATTATTGTTTTCGTTTCACGCTTCTTAAGTAACGCGCGAGTCCGGAGTTAGGGCAACGCTGTATTGTTGTCACGGCGTTACCACCGTAGAGTGCAGGCATCGAAGAAATTCGAGCTCACTCATGGCCACTAAAATTGTTCAACAATCTCTCCCGGCAATTCACCTTCAGCAGACGTTTGAGAACGCGGTCCGCGACATCAACCAGCCAGGACTGAAGGGAAAAGCTTCGCGTTATCGAATGCCCATTGTCCAACGGACTCTAAGTCCGTCACCATTCTCGTCCGGCGACGCCGAAAAACGAGCGCTGTCGGATGCCGCCAAGGCGCTCGCACAGCTGTGGAAGGTCGGCCCCAGTTCCAGTCGATGATCCCATAGGATCATCTGGGGTCTGCCGAGATAATCGTGGAGGGATGGAGTGGTGGCTCTTTGAGAGGCGCCGTTCTTTTGCTGAGTCCGACCCAGACAGCAATCACAATCATCATAAGAAAAATCGCAATTGCGATGGTCGCCAATCTCTTGCCCGCGTTGGGATTGCCCGCGATCATGCCCGACTTGAGATGCAGGTAGATGGGCACACGGTTTGGATTAAAAGAGCACTGAATTGAGCCCCAAGGACCATGAAGAAGCTCCTTGGGGCTTTGTAGGTTTCGCTTTCTAGACAGCTTTTCGCAGATTCTCGACGCTCTCGGATCCGCGCTTAATAGCAGACTCGCCGGCGCATGTTCTGCACGAAGCAACCGCCTCCTTGCGGCGCTCGCGAAGGCGGCTTTGGAAAGTATCCCAGCGGTCCCCAATACCTACGGCATTGCTGCTAATTACGACCGAATCGGTACCTGCCGGTACGACGCGGTCCGATGGGCGCGCCGCTGCGTCGAGATCAGCCTCGCTGGACCTGGACGACAATGGCGTCGACAGATTTGTGGATTTCCCATGTGTTGCAGCAGCGGCCTGCTCAGACTGCAGATTGCCGGTCACTTGCTTTGTAGTGGGAGTGATGTTCCGATCTGTTTCAGCACGATGCATCACGGGATTACTAACCCACTTCGATCGGTAGCGCCCTTCGTAGTCCGACCACTTGTTCTCCGATTCCAAGTCAGACTCCTGATACGCAGGAAATCGCTCAATTTGTTGCTTTGTAAGATTGCTATCGAAATCATCCTCGTGCTTTGCCGAGGCTCGCAATGCTTCGACTGGCACTAAGAACTTTTTGGTCGACAGCCATCCTCCGGTATCTACTACAACGTAACGAATATCTGCGGATGAATGATCGAAAATGACGTCATCAATTTTCCCCAACTTCTCGTCATTCATGCCGTAAACATGAGACCCGCGAATATCTTCGGTTTCCGCAATCTCAATATTTTTCAGCGTGCCGTAATGTGCCATGAGTTCCTCCTGGATGAAATGAGAGAGCGCAAAAACTTTGCACCTTACAAGAAGTATTTGGTTCTCCGGTGAGCCAAACAATCAGCGGTTCACTGTAGCCAGAGACTCGATAGACAAAATCAGATCTGGTTCGGATCCTCTGGATCCGGCTCTCTAATGGGCACATCGGGATTTTCGGGCGGATCAATTGGGTCCTGAATCGGCGCCGGCGCCGGTTCGGACGGAATGCGAAGGAGATATTCGACAGGAGTGTTCATATGAGTTTCCGGTGTTCAGATGCGGAGTTCACGGAGACGGAAGCTTGTACTCTTAGGGAGCTGGCAGGAAAGAAGAGTTAGGGTTTCGCGACGGTGGTGTGGATCGTATTGCCTCCAATGGCAACGCGACAAGAACTCTTCGGCTGACGCGCGGGACTTGCCGTTCTACTTTGACCTTGCGCGCATTGACCTTGAGCCGATGACGACAGCGCAAGACCTGCAAAGGTCAGGAATGCAGCTACCAGCAAACGAATCACAAATTCTTTCAACGTCTTTCAGCATGCTGTGAGCGAACCGAACTCCGTTTGCCTAGATTTGCGCTGAAACGGAAGACACCTTGATCGTGTTGCCGTTGCGAAAGCCCACAACTCGCGCGCGCTGGCCTGCCACCTTCTTGAGTGAAGTGGCGTCCCCGACAAGCAGATAGGTTGAGTCCTCGTGGACCAAGGCAAAAGTTGCACCACCGTGCACGCAAACGCGGACACAGGTGCTGGCAGAACGATCAAGATTGGGCTGATGCTTAGCACCGCACTGCGAACAGGTCACCATGCCTTCAAAGGATTGGGCAGGCGTGGAGCCTCGTTGTGTTGCTTCTCGGCTGCCTACAGCAGCTCCAGCGACCGCTCCCAGGCTCGCCAAAAGAATCGCCAATGCAAAGGCGATGACGGTTCCGAGGACAACGATTTCAATCCAGACACGGTACCTTGTCATAACTGCTACCTCTGCACAACATGAGATGCATGGATGCCCTGTCTTTCAGAAGAGTTGGCGCACAAGACCTGGAGCACCTGAATGGCCGTTTGCGTAGGCGATTCCCCGCTCGCAAGTCGCAGATAGTGAAGGACTGAATTTTGAGGATAGGCAGCCTCACGGGGTGAATGGCGGGCCAGAAAGAAAAAATTTCCCTGCCGAACAATAGGCCGGATCAGGCTGTTGCCGCAGCGGCCTTCAGGGTTCCCAGACTGGAAGCCTCCTGCGCTCCGGTACGTCGCAGCAATTCGATGGCGCCACTAGCTTTGGTACCTTCGGCGCACGAGACATAGACCAGGGCGCCGACGTCGCACAAGCGCATTCCGAGCCTCTTGGCATCGTCCTGCGAAAAGCCTAGATCCACTAATGTGCGGGAACCTCTCGAGAGCGCAGAGGAGGTCTGATTGTCCAATAGAGCTTGGAAGAAATCCTGCGAGCGAATGAAAACACCGATGGTAGGAATTACCACAGCGCCGAACTCGGAGAACCAGCCGATCATACGCGTTGTAGCTGAACTGTCGCGATCTGCAAATGTGTAGCCGGGTTCCTGAAAAACCGCGGCGTCCGGATGAGCCGGTGACAACACCATGCAGATGTTTTCCTTATCGAAGCCGGCGCGATTCAGCGCGCACACGACTTCGGGCAGGGCGACATCTCGAGAGTACATTCCGTAAGCTGCGGTTCGGTCATTCGTCATGATTGATACTCCGGGCCGAAACTTCGTCGGAAGGGGCTTTCGGATCCTTCAGCGGCGCTGCGAGTTTTTCTAACGATACAACTGCTTATGAAAACAAGGCACTAGGGTGAATCTTGTATTGGCTCAGTGGGGTGAGTAACTTGGGTTACCCGCATTACCCTCTTTCGGAACCACAGTTATCGCACTGTCTGAAGCGGATATTTTCCCAGTGTTCGATATTGCAGGCTCTTGCTGCTTTTGGGGATCCGCAGGTGGCTTTGCCTGCTGGTCCGGTGGCTGTTCAGGCTGAGGAACCGGAGACTCCCGGGGTGGAAGTGGCTGAGGCATCGGTTGTGGTTTTTGGAGTTGTGACCACGCAATCAGGTCGCGACTGGTATATGCGTCTTCCGGAGTCTGTGCGCCAGGATGCTGAGCTAGTGCGAGCGGGGCTACCGCCAAGGTCGCCAATGCCAGCAGTTTCGTCCGAATCATAATGCAATCCCCATTGACGAGGCTGCCCGCGGGCACTTGCGGCGCTTGCTGAACCAGATGCCCGGCGTCCCGAGTGTGGCGTGTTACCCGGGAGCATGCATACAGCTTTTGTTCTTGTACGTCTGATTCTGACAACGTTCCATAGAGTTTTCTCCGTATCGCTGTCCAGCGAACCCTCAATAGACCTGCACAATTCCATTACGAACGGCGTAGCGGGTCAGGTCAGCTACCGAGTGGAGGCCCAGTTTTCGCATAAGGTTGGTGCGGTGTGTTTCGGCTGTCTTGATGCTGAGATTGAGAGTTACCGCAACTTCTTTGCTCGTGCGTCCTTCCGCGAGCAACTGGATTACTTCTCTTTCCCGCGCGGTCAGCACATCTCCAGCGGGCTCCGAGGGGATCTCGTCCTGCGAATCCCGCTTTTCGCGTTCCAGAAACGCATCCAGAACCATTTGGCTTACCCGCGTCGTAAAGAACGTTCTCTGGCGTTGCAACGCTTCCACCGCGGCAATCAAATCGCGGCCGGCATCGGACTTTAAGACATATCCCCGGGCGCCCGCTCGCAAGACCTCTCGTACGACGTTATCGGAATCGTGCATAGTCAGAATGAGGATTGCGACTCCGGGGTTCGTCGCAAGAATTTGACGAGCCGCCTCGAGCCCGTTCAGATTGGGCATGCCAATGTCGAGGAGAACTAGATTAGGTCTGGTGGCCGCGGCTTGTTCAACCGCATCGCGCCCGTCTTTCGCCTCGGCGCACACTTCCCAGCCGGCATGAGTTTCCAGGAGAGCGCGAATGCCGCGGCGCGCCAATTCGTGATCGTCTGCAATCAAAATCCGGAGCATTTTTCCTCCGCGATTGCACGGTGCCGATGATTACGACCCGCGCAGCTAAGTTATGCTGAGTCAACAGTTCAGACTGACAAGCGTGCCACCAGGAAGGCGTCCAGCATTCCACATGCCAAACTTGTATCCCTTTGTTGGCCAAGCAAAAGTTTGAGATCCGCGATCACGATCCTAGGTGTCATACCTGAAAATTTTTCAAGGCGCCCTTGCAAATCTCCTCCTTCAAACCTGATACGGCAGGGTCCTATACAGGTATCCCTGTAGAAATGGCGCACAGACGTTGACGATTCCATGACAGATGGCATCTGACAAGCTTGCACGGAGGGTCGTCTATGTCTCTGCGTTCCCGGTCTCTTCTCCGCTCGATGCCGCGAGCCATGCTGATTGCGGCCATGGCTGTCGTGCTGTATGGAACCGCTCGAGCACAGGAAGATCCGATGGGATTGCCTCCGCGAACTTCGGAACCGCCACCGTCGGCGCAGCAAGAACCCGCCCCTCAAAATTCCGCACCCTCGATTACGCCAGCCCAAGGCACTGAAGACCAAGGGAGATTCGTCTTCAGGAAACAGGTGCAGGAAGTGGTCCTTCATGCGACCGTGGTCGACGACACAGGTAGATTGGTGATGGGTCTTGATGGGAATGCGTTCTCGATCTATCAGAACGGGCAGGCTGAAGCGATCACATCCTTCCGCCGGGAGGATGTTCCGGTGGCGATGGGGATTGTCATTGACAATTCTGGCTCGATGCGGGATAAGCGGGCAAAGGTTAACCAGGCAGTGGTGAACCTGGTGCGAGCCAGCAACTCTCAGGATGAGGTATTCGTCGTCAATTTTAGCCAGACGCCCTATCTGGACCAGGATTTCACTTCCGACGTGAAACTGCTGCAGACGGCCTTACACCAGGTCTCGAGTAAGGGAAGCACCGCGCTCTATGACGCAGTGGTGGCCTCGAACGTTCACCTGCGAAATAACCAACGATTGGACAAGAAGGTTCTGCTGCTGATCACCGACGGGCAGGACAATATGAGCCGCGAGACATTGCAAGATGCTCTACGGAAGCTTCAGTCGAACAAAGGTGCCACGTTGTATGCGATAGGGCTCACTAATTCAGGCCTGACGCGATCCGGCAGAGAGGCCTTGCAAAGTTTGGCGGCAAGCACTGGCGGGGCAGCGTATTTCCCGCAGAGCCTGGACGAGGTGGATTCAATCACCCGATCGATCGCTCATGATATTCGAAGCCAATACACACTTGCGTTCAATCCTGGTCCAAACATCGGGACGGGATATCAGAGAATCCGCGTGGACGTACGCGGGCCAGCCCACACACACCTAACAGTGCGCACACGGACCGGATATTATCCCGGGGAGACAGTGAAGTAGCAGATGCTCTGAGTTCTTAAGACCTTCCCGACTGGGTGTTAACTATTCTTTTTAGGCCGCCGTTGGCCCAGTGGGAGTTTTCGGAGGCGGCGGCAACTCAATCTGGATCAGATTGTTCTTGATCGCGTAAACCACCAAGTCGCGGATTGAGTGGAAGCTCAGTTTCCGCATGATATTGCTGCGGTGTGTTTCCACCGTCTTGGTACTGAGGTTCAACAGTGATGCCACTTCCTTTGAGCTGTTTCCCTCAGCGAGCAGTTGAGTGATTTCTCGTTCCCGAGCCGTCAAAGTGGGAAGCTTCGGAGCTTCGTTCCGGGATACCGTCTGCCCTTTCTCCAAAAATCCTGCAAGAACCAGGTCATTTACTCGGGGCGTGAAGAACATGCGCTTATTTTGCAGCGCTTCGACTGCGGAAACCAGATCGCGGGCAGCGTCAGATTTCAAAACGAAGCCACGAGCACCGGCATCGAGAGCCTCGCGAATCACCTGATCGGAATCGGTGATTGTCAGCACGATGACCTTGAAATGAGGATCATGTTGCAAAAGCTGGCGCGTGGTGTCGAGGCCGTTAAGATTCGGCATTCCGATATCAACAATCACGACATCGGGATTCAACTGCAGGGCCTTCTCTACCGCCTCTCGGCCATCGCTTGCCTCACCGCAGACTTCCCATCCCTCATGCTTTTCCAGAAGGGCGCGCAGACCTTTTCGCACAATCTCATGATCGTCGGCTAAGAGAATTCTGAGTTTCATGTTCTACCTCTCGAGTCTGGTTTATGCAGTGTGCAACTTAGCGCACCTGTCGATAGCTTTGCTGTTCGTTCAGCGCTGTGAACACCCGATGTTCGCTGACGGCTTCCACGGCAGCCAGGAGATCACGCGCGGCGTTCGATTTCACCACATAACCCCGAGCACCCGCTTCCAAAGCTTCCCGCATCATTTGCGGAGAATCGTGCTGAGTTACGAACAGAATCTCTAAATCTGGAGACTGGCGGCGCAGTAGCCGGCACGCTTCGAGTCCGTTCATGCGGGGCATCGTAACGTCCAGTACCATTACATCCGGAGTCAGATCCTTGGCCTTTTCCACGGCTTCGGCTCCATCCGAAGCTTCCCCGACGACTTGCCAACCCGAGTGGCCTTCCAACAGAGTCTTCAACCCCTGTCTCACGATGGGATGGTCATCAACAACAAGTATGCGAATTGTCATTCCGTTTCAGTTCCTCGAGGGGAGACCGACCAGACGATTCGCCACATTTTATCCGAACGGATGTGACAGCCTGACCAAGACTAAAAATTGCACGCCAGAACACCCACTTTATAGGGGAAGCGCCTTACACCCACGAAACAGAGGCTAACGGGCTAAGTTAAGAGGTCCAATACAGGGAATCCTGTATATGACCATGCTTTTGACTTGACTTATTCGTATCAAGCACTTTGCCCGGATATCAGAGGAAAATACGTGCGGTCGTGCAATAAAACGTCGACAGCTTCCACTACTGCGCCTATATCCTGCTTGGCACAGGCGCCTCGAACGCCGGCTTGGCGGGCTGCATCTGCGAGTTGTCTCGACAGGTGCAATGTCACCATCAGAATGGGGATCTTGGGAAACATCTCAGATATCTGTTTCGCCACGTCCACACCGTTTAAATCGGGCATCTGGTAGTCCAGGACAATAAGATCCGGAGGTGATTCAAGAACCTGGTGTAGTGCCTCGGCCCCCGTCCGGGCTTCGCCACAAACCCGCCAGGATTCTTGCTGCTCCAGGATCGCCCTCATATATCGGCGAACCGCGGGATTATCATCGACGACAAGAATACGGATCAAAACAACCCCCTGCCGTCCAACTTCCGCACCAGTACTGCCGCCAATTCACCCCGGGAATTATGATTGCAGTTCATTGCAACGCCTTTTGACTAGGCTAGGCACAGTGCGGAAGACTCACAATCCAGTGAAAGCAGTAGAGTTGCAGGCAAACTTGGTTACCTGACTTGGTTACTTGAGACAATCAGGAAGAATCACCAGATTCCCTTGTCGCTTCCCGTGATTTTCAATTCCAGCGCCGCAGCCGTTGCCAGTCCGGGGAGAAGGCTGAGCCGGAACGAATCACGGACTTGTCCACGGAGTACCAGTGTTCTGAGCTCGGCAGCATACAAGTTGAGCGAATGGGGAAGGATTGGCACCCTCAGGAAGTCGCGTCGGAAATCCACCTGATCCGCAGAAAACTTGGCCGATCCGGTAACCAGGGATGGCAAGCGAACACCATACCCCCGATAAGATTCGACGTATGCCGAAATGATCGCCAGATAAGTTGCAATTCCATCCCAGATTCCGGCGGCTTTACCTAGATCGTGAAGATGGTCGAAATCCACCCCTTCGGACTCGATGAGATGAGCATTGTCGACGACGTCGCAAAGGCGAATGTAAAAGTGCCGGTACATTCGCTGAAGAGTGCTGACAATAATCCGGTGTTCGGGACTGAGCACTCGATACGAATGAGAACCGGCGTTTATCACGCGCGTTCGGCCGGTAATTGTCCGTGTGACCGCAGTTTGTTCTCCTGTTTGGCCGAGTCGGCGAATGTGAATTTCGACCAGTTCCGGCAAACCAGGCACAATGAAATTCCACTTGTTGGCGAGGCGATCTCCCCAGCTGCGTTCGTCGACCTTCGCATCGAACGCGGTGCGCATTGCACGAACTACATCCATCTCGTCGGCGTCGGTGTAGAGGTCAAGATCGCTGCCGAAATCCGGCCAATGATCAAGAGACTTGATCACAGTGACGGGACATCCACTCTCTTCAAGCCCTGAGCAGATCTTGTGAAGGAACTCCAGCGCACGGTAGATACGAATTCTTTCGCTTTCCAGGGCGCGGTCAAATACGGATGTTTGTGAGCGCTCTTCTTCCGTAAAGATTCGGCGCAGACGTGCCAGCGCACGTATGATTACGTGGTTTTTCGAAGATAGAGATACCAGCGCCGCCAGTTCTTCTGGCGTCATTGTGTTAATAGCCGCCGAGATGCCACTAGCATTCTCGGCCGATTCCGGCGCCAGCGAAAGTTCCGACAGGATACGAAACAAAGTTTCCGGGTTGGCCGAAGGCCGCATGCGAGCAGTGCTCCGATTCAGAAGTAAGTTGAATAACCCGGGCTTGGATGCCGCGCCAAATCTCGGGGTTGGTGCCATGGGCGACTCCGATCACCGCGAAGCAGCAGAGGCCGCCGGAGTTGCTTGACTGCATTTGGCAAAGTTCAGACGCTCGACCGCCGTACCTTCCTCGTAGTCATTCCAAGTCTCGATCATCACAAAGGGAAGCGGATGTGCCGGATCGAAATAACGCGTATACAAATGCAGTGTGTCCTCAAAAGTTTGACCACAACGGCTCTGCATATGCCGATTGAGTCCCCATTTTGCCGAAGAGTCATCAAACCCAGGCCAAGCTGCACCCACAACGATCTTGTCGGAGTGCTTACTCCGCATGTTCTTATAGAAATCGTCCAGATACTGCTCTCCCCAATTGCTTCCGTCGGGAGTCCAGCCTTTTTGTCCTGGCTGAACCCACGCGTACATGCCGGCGAAGTTCGCGGCGTACTGAGGTGGCGGCTCGTCCTTATAAATCAAGAGCGGGGATGATTCCCAGGATTGCGAATGCTCGACTACCTTGTTCCAATCCACATGCCCCTGTTTGGGAAATATGAAAATCATGGGATGGCCGTTGTAGGTGAGATACGCCGCACGGTGGACAGCCTCAGGTCCGATATAGGCGTTGTAGGCCTTATCCAAAGCCAAAATGGCGTTGTCGGTTGCTTGAGCGTCATCATCGGCGGGCTCGTTGTAAAGCAACGCAACCTGAAAGTGACTCTCGTCGGCGGCTTCTTCAAGAAGCGCGAAGTTGTGATCGGAAAATGGAGCACTCTGGCCGTACCAATCGACCACAAATGCCGAAATGCCCATGTGCCGGGCCTGCTGAATCTGCCGTCGCAGAGTGTTGGGATCGTAGCTGGCATAACCGACGTCCATGTGCAGGCGATCCCCAAACCATGGCATATACACAGCTAAAAGTTTAGGCCAGGCTCCGGGTGCTTGCGGATGCTGTTGCAGAGACCGGTGGATACCGGGCGAGGTGCAGCCTACACCTACCATGAAACACACTATGGCCAATGCCAACAGCCTATTCGACACGAATCCACTCCGTCGCGAGAACGCGATAAGTGTTGGATGCCACGTTAAAGAAGCGTGGTTGGTAAGTGGAATGCCTTAGAAATGAGGGACCGCCTGCAGCTGCCGAATCACCCAACGATCAGCTCCCGGCGTCATGAGCACAACATAGTCAACCGTGGCGTGTTCATTGTGGATCGCCTTGTCGCCGTCGCGGATTTCCAGATCGTATTCGGCGCTATCGTGCAATTCGATCACGTCTCCTTCTGGCGCATAGAACACAGCGTCGACCTTGTGGACTTGATTCAGATAACGAGACGTGATGCCGCTGCGACGTTGACTTTTGATAGCCGCTCCAAACCAAGCGTTGGCCGTGCCCGCGAATAAGCCATCTAACGGATCAGTGGAATTTGTCTGCATGGCGTTATTCAGGCTCGCCCAGGCAAATTTGTAGTCGCGAACGATCGCCCGCTCGGTCAGGCTTTCCACTGTTCGTGGACTGGCCTTTGCCACATTGAGCGTCACCTGCGGAGTGCCATCGGCAGCGCTGAGTTGCATACATGTGAGCAACGCAAGCGCGGCAATCGCCAAAGATTGCGCACTTTTGCAAGGCAGTGGTTTCATTGCTAACTTCATCTCTACTCCTTCCCGTTGAGGCGCAGCTCATTGCCCATCGCCACTCCTGACGCGGCTGAGACCACAACTGACCCTTTCACGAGTAGCGTCGCCCGGGCTACATCCTGCTTTACTGGCGCATCGACGAAGCTCGTTTGATTTCCGTTTTTCGCGGTGAAGGTCACGATTGTGCCATCAGGAACCGGATTTCCGGAGCAGTCACGCACAGGTTCTGTTTCTACAAGAATGCCTTTCGCAGTCGGTTGCCCTTTGATGCGAAGCGAACATGGGTCGGAAGCAACCTGCTGCACCACTCGCTTTGCCGTGACGTCCTTCAACGACGCGATGACCTGCATGGCGCCGGCTGCTTTTCCAGAGTTGGTGCGGAACCACGCCGCTCCGTCCTTCGTCTGGACGTTGCGAGAAGTTGGAGCCGAACCTTTGGCAGCCAACTGAAACTGAATGTTCAATGGCGCGATCACCATGTTTTGAAACTCATCGAAAGGAATGGCTACACCACTGATCACGTCGTTGAGGCTGACAGGCGCCCGTGAAGGATGCACAAGAAACGTCAGACGTGACGGCTTCGATGGGACAACGAAGAAGACAACGCTGGTGCACTCAGGGGCGCACACAATTGCTACATAACGGCCTGCGCTCTGCAGATCCTTGGGGCTTAGCGAAATATCCTGGCCGAGCTGCACATCGCGTTTCACCGCAATCGCAGGCCCAGCCAGATAAAACGTCGCAGACCCGCCGCCACTCGTTCCGATCGACGCGGTAGTTCCTGCGACCGCTCCGGAAGGTGCGCGCAGAGCAACCTCTTGCGCTTGGGCCCAGAGTGCCCAGACAGAGGCACAGATAACGATCGCCAGTGCCGGGACGCAACAGCGCTTAAGATTTTTGCAGACTGTATTGATTGACGACGACATGAAAGTTTTGGACCTTTCCTGCCAAAGACTGGGGCAATTCGACTGCGAATGCCTCGGTTGCTTGAGGCATCAGTGCACGCTCGACGTATCCATCTGACACCCACACGACTTTGCCGTTGTTGTCGTAAAAGCTGGCAATTACATGTGGAATGTTGACGACTTGACCACTCTCGTTTAGCAACTCTCCGTGCAGCACCGGATGCCCTTGCGCATCAGTTTCCAACTTTTGATTCATAACCCCGATCACAGGATCCGATGAGGCCGGCACAAGTGTAGCTTTCACATCCATCCGGACGTTTTTTACCTTTGCAAGACTAACCTTGGGAAAGTCGATGCGATAAGGCGTCACTTGCTTTGGGAGAAGCACATGCAGGATTTTGTCGAAACTGCTCTCGTCATCCAGGGCGCTTCCTGAACCGTCGACGAGCGTCGCATTCACATTTACGAAGGCCGGGATGGTGTCTTCATTGACGACTTCGCCCATCACGATGGCACCTTGAGCCGAGTCGATTGCGTTCATTGATACAATCCGTACTTTCGGGGCATCGACGTTGTGAGATCCCCAGTCCTCTCCCGCACTCCCGCTGACCAAGTCCCAACGGAGATAGTTGACCGGCACGATCTGAGCCGGGACATTCGGAGCAGGCTTCTCGTCCCAAACCACTCTCCAGGAATCGCCGCGATGGGTAAGGTGAAAGTCACGCACGTTTTCCACCGGCCCTACGGGCGTCGTCCAGTGCAGTCGAACCCGCATATCGGCATCGGAGGCTGTTGCATGGAGAGGCCTTGTATCGAAGCGTTCGAGGTTTGAGAAAGCGCGAAGGCCACCGTTCGATCCAATCCATTCCTGGATGAACGCTTGTTCATTCAATGTATCGCTAGTTCGCTCAATGCCAGCGAATGCACGATCCCAGTTACGCCGTTGAACGTCGAGGAGAAAGTTGTTGAGTGCCTGCTCAGGCGTGGACGCGCTGGCTGAGAAACCGGGCAGCGCCGCACCCGAGGCTACTCCAACTGGGCCGGACATTCGACCGCCGGTCAAACCGACGAACAGAAGAACCGCGGTCACCACCACGAGAAGTATGACGATCGGCAGAGTTCGTTTCATATCGTTTTAGGCAACGTAATGGCGCTCCGGCTCTGATATCGGAACCGGGCTTTCAATAAATCTCCCTTCAGGCTGTCGCGCAGGAAGGAAGAGTGTGAGGAACATAGTCAGGATGCTTATGCCAACTGGAAGCGTGCCCCACAGAAGGCCCATCCACGCGGGTGGGATGGCATCGGACTCGATCCTGTGAGCCGGCGGAACGTCATCTTTCGACCAGGCAGTTATCTCACCGTTGTCGAAGGTTTCCGTCTTTCTCCAACCCACAAAAGTCAGCAGAGGCTCGTAATACGAGTCGTGTACGAAAATGTACTTGAGCCCATAGCGATTGGCGTGTTCGAGCATCGCGCGGAGTGAAGCCATTCCGGCAGAGCCGTAGAACTTGGCATTCGTTAATTGTGCTGAACCGTATTGAGTCATTTCAGGCAGCAATCGAGCGGAGTTGTAGTCGCCATCGACGCTGCTTGCATCGGTGTAGGTCGAGACGTGTGCGAGTTCGCTCCCGAATCCCAAAGTCAAATATCGATAAGAATCGTGTCCGTCCCGATTTAAGAACGAAATAACGGGATCCACGTTGATTATCGCGGTGGGCCGATATGGATTCGCTGTCAGCCAGGCAAGAGCTGCGCCGACCGTCGCGACAGAGGCCAGCGACAACGCAACCGCTGCTTTCGCCTGAAAGCGATCGAGCAACTGCACGGCAAGAAGGCCCACGATGGGCATCGCCATCAATGTCGCCCAGAACGTAAATCGCTCAAACGTCAGAATTTCAAACGCGCGCCCCAGCAACCACGCAGGGAGTGGCGTTGTGCCGCCAAGGCCAAAGATTAGCGTGAGCCAAAAACCAAAAAGCAACGGCCGCAGCCTCGCTACTGATGCACCACGGATGATGATGAATGGGAGCGCCAGAATCAGAGCACCATACGGGATCACGAAATAGTTGATGGCGGTGATGGAATTCAGCAGGAAGTTCCTGCGGCTATCGTGCGGGATAGGGATCTGATGGATCGGATGTTGAATCAGCGTGAGCCAGTAAGGGAGCAGAATGATGCCGACACCAATTCCGACGAGAACGGCAAACACTATCGAGCGCGCGATGGTGCCTCCGAGGGAACCCTTGACGCGCCCTTCGACCGCATCCCGGCAAGCAACCCAGAGCACAGGTCCGGCAAAGAGTACCGTGCCAAAGATCAACGTAACGTGGTGAGCCGCCGCTGCCGTTAAGCTCACAGCGATGCCTTTCACCAGTGCCCGTCCGGAAGTTTCGGTGGCCCACTCATAGAAATAGGGCAGCGCATTCAAGTACAAAGCTGCGGATGTAATCGTCGCGAGCTGCCCGGCCTGGTAGACCAGGAATGCCAGCGCGCCCAGGAAAATGCTTCCCAGAGCCGCATAAGACGCGGCGCGGTCCTCTACCCAAATCCGTGCGAAACGAAACACTCCTACGGGAAGAAGCAATACACCAACCAACTGCACCAACATGTACGCCATCTTCAAGCCGGCGACAGTCGATACCAGCGCAATCCATTGATGGGTCAGAGGAGGGTAGGTGGTTTGGGAGAACCCAGCAAACCACTTTTCATTCCAAGGATTGAACCAGTGATGAGCGTAATGTGAGGCCAGAAAGATGTGAAAGTTGGCATCAAACGAGCCTGCCGGAAGTTGCATGAGCAACAGCGGCCCGTGAACCGCCAGAGCCACCAACACGATTGCTAGAAGCGGAATAGGTCGAGAATAGCTTTCGTTTGGGGTCATTCAGTGCACACTCCTGCGCTAAGAGCCAAAGTTTGATTCGCAAAAGTGGGCGGAGGTTTACGCGATTCGGCGCTTCTTTAAGGCGCAGGACCGCGGAAAGGCAAACCTAAAGGTTCCGCCAGCATCTGAGAAGGGCCGCTGGTCTCCCGTTGGGAGCACCAGAAATCCCTTTTTGTAAGTGTGGTGACTACGTGAAAAGCCGGTTTCCGCTCACTAGCTTTTGCATCGTCATTCTCTTAGTCCTCTTCCATTATGGAAGAGGATTTGCGCAGACGTACGATGTCGGTGGAAAGTCTTCATCCGCGCAATCCGGACAACAGGGTAACGGGACAGATTTCAGCTGGGGTGCGGGNATTGAGGTGGCGCGACAAGCGCGCGCCGCCGATGAGGCGCTCAAGAAGAATGACTACGCCGGTGCCGTCGCTCACGCACAGCAAGCTGTGAATTCCGCTCCTCAAGATGCCGAACTGTGGTTTTTGCTCGGGTACGCTGCTCGCCTTAACGGTCAATACCCTCTGTCGATCGATGCGTACAATCGCGGATTGAAACGGAAGCCCAATTCTGTGCGCGGGCTCGCCGGGCTGGCACAGACATACGCTAAAACCGGTCGCGATCAGGAAGCGCAGCAGCTGCTTCGCAAGGTGATCGACGCCAATCCCAACGACGCAAACAGCCTTCAACTAGCCGGTGAGTTAATGCTGACGACAGATCCCAAAGCGGCCCTGCCTCTTTTGGAGCGAGCCGACACTGTGAAGCCCTCAGCACACGGCGATTTGCTGATTGCTCATGCCTACGAACGACTCGGACAACCGGACCAGGCCACGCATTACTTAAACCGGGCGAAGAGTCGCG
>AP72_2010_repI_A100DRAFT_1000035_pt1 | contig 22165 bp, 21 predicted proteins | sample AmaPasrepliIA100_FD_9193 | JGI IMG/M metagenome (IMG submission 9193)
TTTTAGCTGACGCTGGAGAAGCAAGCGCGAAGAATGTCAGAAACAGCACGGATGCCGACGCTGGGCTGAGACTCCTCACCCTTTCCACTCCTCCATCATCTTCGTAAACTCTTTGAACAGATAGTGCGAATCATGCGGCCCAGGAGCTGCTTCCGGGTGATACTGCACGCTGAAGAGCGGCATATTTCGGTGGCGCAGACCTTCGAGCGTTTCGTCGTTCAGGTTCATGTGCGTGAATTCGATTTCGCTCTGCGCTAGTGAATCGGGATCGACGGCGAAGTTGTGATTGTGCGCTGTGATTTCAATCTTGCCGGTTTTCAACTGCTTCACCGGATGATTGCCGCCGTGGTGGCCGAACTTCAGTTTGTACGTTTTCCCACCTAGGGCGATCCCCGTGAGTTGATGACCTAGACAGATTCCGAAAATCGGCTGACGCCCCATGAGCCTGCGGATTGAATCGACCGCGTAGGTGCAAGGCTCGGGATCGCCGGGGCCGTTCGACAAGAAGACTCCATCTGGTTTCAGAGCGAGCACATCTTCCGCCGGAGTCTGCGCCGGGACGACTGTGACTTTGCATCCCTCACCGCGCAGTTTGCGAAGAATGTTCTGCTTGATACCGAAGTCGTAAGCGACCACGTGGAAGCGCGGCGGCTCGTCCTTCACTCCAACCACCGCGATCGGCTCGTGCGAGCGCTCACCGACTTCCCAGACATAGGGCCGCTTCGTGCTGACCTCTTTCGCCAGATCGGTGCCATCCATCTTCGGGATCGAATTCGCCTTAGCGACCAGCTTCTCAGTGTCGCTCTCGAGCGTTGAGATCACGCCGCGCATCACGCCGTGATCACGCAGATGCCGAACCAGCGCCCGCGTGTCGATGTCCGATAGCACCGGCACCTTGAACTGCTCCAGGTATTCTTCGGCAACCTGCTGCGAACGCCAGTTCGAGCTGACGCGCGAGAATTCGCGCACGATCAGGCCCTCGATCCAGGGACGTGTGGCCTCGTTGTCTTCCTGGTTGGTGCCGTAATTTCCGATTTCTGGATTCGTCAGAATGACGATCTGACCGGAGTAGGAAGGGTCGGTGAAAATTTCCTGGTATCCGGTGATGGAAGTATTAAAAACGACTTCGCCGTAGCATTCGCCTTTGGCGCCGTAGCCTTTGCCTCGGAAGACTTTGCCGTCTTCCAGCGCAAGGATAGCCTGCATTCTCGCTCCGAGGAGTGGATTTTATGAATATTATCAGGGAAATTCGCGGCGAGAAAGAGGCGAACAGTGATTTAAGACACAAAATCTGAGGAAAAATCGGATCGGAATGATCGAACCGGATGATCCTGCCCAGGAACCGCGCCATCAGACGAAACGACAGGAGCGGTGAGGCGTAAAAGCGGAAGCTATCTTACGCGGCCGACCTTCTCCATCGGCCAGTACCCAAACACAGCTTTCCCGTAGATGAAGCTCTGGTTGACGGGGCCGAAGCGGCGGCTGTCGTCAGACATCGAGCGGTGGTCGCCTAATACGAAATAACAATTCTCCGGCACGATCGTATCCGGATACGACCTCCTATCGGCATACTCCGAAGGGACGTAAATTTCATCGACGGCATCATTGTTTACGAAAACCTGTCCGGAGTCGATCCGGATGTGGTCTCCAGCCATTGCGATCACGCGCTTGATATAGCTTTTCGACGGATCATACGGGTAGCGAAATACCACGATATCCCCGCGCTCAATCGGTTCCAGACGATAAACGAACTTGTTGACGAAAATCCGCTCTTGGTCCTCGAGCGAGGGCATCATGCTGGTGCCTTCCACCTTCACCGGCTGGTACAAAAAAATGATGATGAATGCGGAGATCGCAAGGGAAATGACCAGATCACGAAGCCAGACACCCAAGCCGCTGCTGAACCGGGCGGGAGATGATGGAATCTGGGACTCTGGGATCGAAGGCGATGGTGCCGAAGACAAAGCTGTCTTTCCCGCGGATCCAGAATCGTTAGAACCCACCATATTGACCCTATTGTATACAGAAGCCGTTTGGGTCGCCCAGGTTGTTCTCGGAGTTACGGTTTCAGAACGGTTACTCTCGTTTGGGCAAATTCATTGGTGACGATTATCAAGACCGCAACCGGGAAATGGACATGAACAGGTACTTCCGTTGTTCGGCGAGCCGTCATTTGCCGATTTCCCGCGTTACAATGATTCAACCGAGGAAATATCTGATGACACAAGGCTTTTTGCATAGCAGGTTTGTCTATCGCAGTCTGACGGTCGTTTTTCTCTTCCTTGTCACCCTTAGCGTCTCGGCGCAATGGGTTTCGCAGGAGGCAGAAAATGGCGTTCCTGCCTACAACTCCGCTCCTCCACCAAAGGGCACCAAGCTGCCTCCGGTTCTGACCAAAGCGGATTTATGGGGAGCAGACGCGCAGTACCCGTACCAGGCGCACGCCTACGAGCTGGCGGCAAAGATTCCCAACCTGCTCCATCAGCAGCCTTGTTACTGCTATTGCGACCGCATGGGCCACAATAGCCTGCACAGCTGCTTCGAGAATACGCATGGCGCGCAGTGCGCCACCTGCCTGAAGGAACTCTATTATTCGTACCAGCAACATCAAAAGGGCAAGACTGCGGCGCAAATCCGCGCCGGAATCATCAAGGGCGAGTGGAAGCAGATCAATCTGGATGCGGCGGCGTCGATCAACTAGTCCTGAGTCCCGAAATGCCAGTTCCGTGTCCGGCCCATGCCTAGCTCAGGACACGCGACTCGTAACTCAGGACTCCCGGCCAACTGGACCTCTGCCCGCCCTTTGAGTGATACTTTAGGCTCGACTTAAAGGCGTCATCGCAAGGAGTTTGCTATCACTAAGAGCACAGGAAGAGTTTTGCACATGGCTCAGAAAGCTACCCCCAAGAAAACGGCCGCCGAAGATCCTCGCTACGTACAGGCTCTGCAGAGCTACGAGGCAGGCTTGCGCGCCATGCAGGAGCACAAGTTCGACAAGGCCAAGCCTCACTTCCAGAAGGTCATCGGCGGACCCAGCAAGGAACTGATCGACCGCGCCACGGTGCACCTCAACATCTGCAATCAGCACCTCGAGAAAAGCTCCGCCACGCAGTTTAAAACGCCCGAGGAGCATTTCGACTATGCTGTCTCTCTGATGAACGTCGGCGACTACGTAACTGCCCGCGAACATCTGGACAAGTTACTCAAGCAAAATGCAAAGGCCGACTATGTGATTTACGGCTTGGCGGCGCTCGAGTGCCTCACCGGACATGTCGAAGACTCGCTCCGTCATCTTGACGAAGCGCTGCACTTGAATGCTCAACTGCGCTTTCAGGCTCGGAACGATTCTGATTTCCAGAATCTCGCTGAGGATCCGCGGTTTACCGAACTCCTTTATCCCGATCCTGGCGCCGACATGGAGCCTTCCGACTCGACGGGTGAAGAGGAACAGATCTAAACCAAAAAAGGACATCCCTGATGGAAACCAAGACTGCTGAGTCTGTGTCACGGGATAAGTCCGCTCGCTCCTCCGATCTTCGAGTAGTCGCCATCGGTGGCGGAACCGGTTTGTCGACGCTGTTGAAGGGATTGAAGCGCTTCGTACAGGCGCCCTCCGATACGGTTTCTGTCCTCAGCAGCAAGCCGGCGATCCGCGACCTCTCGGCAGTGGTCACGGTCAGTGACGATGGGGGCTCCAGTGGTCGCTTGCGGAAAGAACTCAACATGCTTCCGCCGGGCGACATCCGGAACTGCATCGTCGCCCTGAGCGAGGACGAAGCACTGCTTTCCAAGTTATTTCGCCACCGCTTCGACAAGGGTTCTGGGCTTGAGGGGCATAGCTTCGGCAATCTTTTTCTTGCCGCACTTACTTCCCTGACGTCGGATTTCTCTGAAGCCGTGCGCCTCTCTTCTGAGATATTGCTCACGCGTGGGCACATCTATCCGGCAACAACTTCCAACATCGAGCTGGAAGCTTTGATGGAAGACGGCACGCGAGTCCGAGGGGAAACCAAAATCACGGCCAGCAAGGGACGCATTCGAGAACTATTCCTGATTCCTCCTGACGTTGGCCCAATGCCGCAGACGCTTGAGGCGATCGCCCAAGCTGACTTGATCACCATCGGCCCCGGATCACTGTTCACCAGCCTGATTCCGAATCTGCTGGTGCGGGGAATCTCGGAGGCTATTGTTGAGTCCAGGGCCACGAAGGTTTACATCTGCAACCTGATGACGCAGGCGAACGAAAGCCTGGGGCTCTCCGCGGCAGACCATATACGCGCCCTGAATCGGCACGCGCAGGGACAGATTTTTGATTACGCGCTGCTGAATCGCACGCCCGTATCGGACGAGATGAAGGCCAAGTACGCTACCGAAGGAGCGTGTCAGATCGTGAATGATCTGGATGCGATCGAAGCGATAGGCGTGATTCCGGTTCTCGGGGACTATCTGGAAGACGCTGGAGTCGCGCGCCACAACTTCACCCGGGCAGCGCACGATGCGCTGGAACTAGCAATCTCACCGACCCGGAAGTCTTAACGCGAAGTTTCCTTTTCTCCGACGGCGCTCTCGTTGTGGCTACTGGTATCTTTCCTGTATTGTGAGCCGTTAACTTTAGGATCTTAAGAAAGACCGTCGACCTGATGCGCATTCTGCTCACTGCTCTCATGCTATTGTCCTCCACTTTCCTTAGAGCTCAGGCAGCGCCTGAGAAGGGCGGACACGAAGTCCAGATTTGGGCGGGTGGCGGCCACTCCGTCAGCGGCGGCCGCGGCAATACGGGAGCATTTAATGCCGGTCTTCGCTACGGGCGGGTGCTCACCAACCCGCATCTGCCCGGTTTCCTCCGCGGACGATTTGAGTATGCCGTCGATGCCGTTCCAGTGTTTCTTGCGTTCCAACCGACCAACACGGCGTATGGAGTTGGCTTTGACCCGCTAGTACTGAAATGGAATTTCCAGCGCCACAGCCGCATTTCGCCGTACCTGGAACTCACTGGCGGAGTCTTGTTCACAAATCACGACGTTCCGACCGGAACGAATACCGTGAATTTCACGGATCAGGCCGCTTTGGGCATCCACATTCTGGGCGCCAAGCGTAATGTGAGCCTTGAATTGCGCTACATGCACATTTCGAACGCGGGCCTNGCAACGCCGAATCCGGGAATAAACACGGTTCAGGTGCGATTGGGAGTGGGACGGTTTTTCCCGAGGCATTGATTCGCGGAGAGGTAGCAAGCTACGTTTCTACGAGTTAGGCTGATTGCTCGAGAGTTGCGCCGATATTTCCCGCCCGTTATCCTCATCCGTTATGTCCACGCTCGTCGAATGCGTTCCGAATTTCTCCGAAGGCCGCGACAAAGCCAAAGTTGACGCCATCATCGAGGCCATGAAAATGCCCGGCGTCTATCTGCTCGACCGTGAAATGGATGCCGATCACAACCGCTGCGTCATCACATTGGTCGGCGAGCGCGAGGCGATTCAGGAAGCCGCCATTCGCGGCGTGGGCAAAGCCTCAGAACTGATCGATCTCAACATCCACACCGGGGCGCACCCTCGCATGGGTGCAGCGGATGTAGTTCCTTTCATTCCGATCGACGGAGTCGCCATCGAAGATTGCGTTGCCATGGCCAACCACGTCGGCGAAGAGATTTGGAAGCGGTACCAGATTCCGGTGTATCTATACGAATCCGCCGCGCGCATGCCCGACCGTCAAGGTCTGGAGAATATTCGCCGAGGGCAGTTTGAGGGTATTCGGGCTGAGATCGCAACAAATCCTGCGCGGCGGCCAGATATAGGGGAACCCCGCGTACATCCCACCGCCGGGACGACAGCGGTCGGTGCGCGCAAGTTCCTGATCGCCTACAACGTTTTTTTGAACACCTCAAATGTTGATGTCGCCAAAAAGATCGCCAAGGCAGTCCGATTTTCGAGCGGGGGAATGCGCTTCGTGAAAGGCGCAGGATTCCTGGTGCGAGGCCTGGCGCAGGTCTCGATGAACCTAACCGACTTCGAACAGACGCCTATACATAGGGTTTTCGAAATGGTTAAGCGTGAGGCTGCACGCTATGGCGTGACGCCAATATCCAGCGAGATTGTTGGCCTCATCCCCAAGAAAGCCTTGGAAGATGCGGCTGAGTGGTTCCTGCAGGTGGAGAACTTCGATTCATCGCTGATTCTCGAAAATCGCCTGGCCGCTGTCATGGGCGGCAAGATGGCGGTAGGAGGGCTCCGCGCCGGAGCGGAACCGTTCATTGAGCAATTAGCGGCGCCTACGGCTACGCCGGGTGGAGGGAGCGCCTCAGCTGCGGCTGCCGCAATGGCCGCGGGTCTGGCCACGATGGTGGCTTCGATGTCACGAGGCAAGAAGGCTTATGTGCAGTTTGAGTCTCAGCTCAGCACGGCCATTGCTCGCCTCACACCCCTTCGAGAGGAGTTAAAGGCTGCCATCGACGCCGACGCCGAGTCCTACAACTCGGTGATGAAGGCCTATAAAGCCGCCCGCGAGACAAACGATCAGGCCACCGCCGACGCCGCAATTGACGCTGCTTTAAAGCAGGCGACCTCCGTCCCTCTAGGTGTTGCGGAAAAAGCCTATGAGATTGCACAAATCACGAAATCTTTGGAGCCTATTACTAATCCCAATATGAAATCGGACCTCACCACTGCATGCGCTCTGGCAGGCGCGGCGATCAGCGGAGCGTTGGCCAATGTGGAAATCAACCTGAGCTCGCTGAAAGATCAATCTTTCGCGGACCAGGTCCGCGCTCGCATCGGCAAGATTCGGGCTTAATCCACCCTATTCACGGTTCTGCGAAAATTTTCGAGTGGAAACGGCGGAACTCGGGTTGTGACTGTAAGATCGTTTTATCTCCCACATCCCACGAGGCCCGCATGAGTCGACTCGGGTATCTTTTCTTGTCCCTATTCACCATGGTTTGCGGCATTATGCTGCTGGCCTTTAATGGCTGTAGCGGAAGCGCAAGCCAGCAACATCCTCCGTTTTCCGGAGGAAAGATCGAGCACGTCGTCATCATCTTCCAGGAGAATCGGACACCTGACAATCTCTTCCAGGATCCTGTGCTGATCAGTGCCGGAGCTGATATCGCCAACAGCGGATTGAATTCAAGCGGCCAGTCCATTCCCTTGACTGCAGAATCACTCGCCGTGACCTATGACCTGAGCCACACCCACGGAGCCTTTGTCGCGCAATATGACGGCGGAAAGATGGACGGAGCCAATCTGGTTCCCTTGGTCTGCTACGTTGGTCCCTGTCCCAACAATCCCCAGTATTTCTACGTGAATCCCTCGGAGGTGCAGCCTTACTTTCAGATGGCGGAGCAGTATACGTTCGGCGATCGTATGTTCCAAACCAACGAAGGCCCCAGCTTCCCCGCGCACCAGTTCATCATCTCCGGCACGTCCGCACCAACAGCCGACAGCAATCTATTTGTCGCCGAGAACCCCAACAATACGGTCAAAGGCCAGGTAAATGCCGGCTGTGCGGCATCTCCGACAGCCTACGTGTCTATCGTCGATCCCAGCGGGAACGAGCCCTCGACTATCTATCCATGCACGGAGCATTCCAGCCTGACCGACCAACTCGATGCCCAGAGCATTTCCTGGCGGTACTACACGCCGGGCCCGAATTCCATATGGACGGGGCCCAATGCCATTCAACATATGTGCGGGCCCAATGCGCCTCCCCCGAATGGCACAGCGTGCATCGGGTCCGACTGGGTGAACCATGTCGTTTTGTACTCATCCCAGAATCCAGCTCCCATACTTACCGACATTTCCAGCAATCAGTTGCCCGCTGTGAGCTGGGTGATTCCTGCCGGAAAGAATTCGGATCATGCCGGCCAGGCAGCAAGTTCGGGTGGCCCATCCTGGGTCGCGGCCATCGTCAATGCCATTGGAAACAGCTCATATTGGCAAAATACCGCCATCATCATTACGTGGGACGACTGGGGAGGATGGTACGACCACGTTCCACCGCCAAAAGTTATCGATGACGGTACGAGTTGGGGATCGGGATATGTTTACGGTTTCCGCGTGCCATTGATCGTGATTTCTCCCTATGCAAAAGCGGCGTACGTTTCCCACGTCAATCACGATTTCGGGAGCATACTGCGGTTTACGGAAGAAACTTTCGGGCTCTCGCCCGTTGGATATGCCGATTTGTACGCAGATGATCTCTCCGACTGCTTTGATCTGACCCAGACTCCGCTTGTGTTTCACACCATTAACGCGCCGCTGACTGCGACCCATTTTTTGACCGATCGGACCCCACCCGGCGACCCTGACGACGATTAACTGCCCGCATTGAAGGCAAACCACCTCGGGACGCGTCGAAATGGTCAACGGTCGCTGTACTTTTGTTCGCACGGCCGCGCGCGCAAGTAAAATAGAATAAACCGTTCTATTAACGACAAAGCTCGATCGCGCATCCAATAGAAGGTGTGCGGTTGTGAGTGTTTTGAATTCGAGGAGTTATGAGACTTTTGAAACTACTTTTGGTTTCTGTGCTAATGGTGAGCATGGCCTATGCGATGCCGCTGAATTCGTCGGCGCGCTCCTGTGTTCCCGCCGATCTGCTGCAATTGATCTCTGTGGATTATCGAGCGCTGAAGGATTCGCCGACGGCGATGGCATTGAAGCAGCAGTTGATGCCCGACAACATTAAGCATTTCGAAGGCGCCCTTAAAGGCATTGGGCTGGATCCTGACAAGGACGTCGACACACTTACCTTCGCCTCCTTTCGCTCGGGCAAGCAGGGTATCAAGACGGTCGGCGTCGCCGCTGGCCCCTTCAACATGAAATCAGTGCTGAAGAAGATGAAGTTGCAGAAGTACGTCCCCAAGAAATATGGGAACAACGACATTTATCCCATGGATGGGGGTTTCGTAATGAGCTTCCTCGACGACAGCACACTGTTGTTCGGGGACGCTACCTCGATCCGCGTGGCCCTGAACACGCACGACGGCCAGACTCTTGCCCTGGATACGAACGGGAACATGGCTGACATGATGACCAGCGTCGATTCCGCTCCGGTATGGAGCATTCTCGACCAGCAGGGCACGCAAAACGCGCTGCGTTCGGCAATGGGTGATGCCTCGAAAATCGCCGACTACGAGATGGTCAAGAAAAGTTTGGTCGGCTCGCGATATTCGATGAACTTCAACAGTGGCGTTAACTTCGATATGACTGTGGTTACCTCGGATCCAGCGAAGGCGGCCACGGTTGCCAACGCGATGAAGGCATACATGATGTTCAAAAAGGTCAGCGCCACACCGGCGGAAAAGATTGCCGTGGATAACACTACAGTCGACTCGGACGGTTCCAATCTTCAAGTGCATTTCAAAGCGAATGATCAGCAGTTTCAGTCATTGATGCACTCGGATCTGTTCGCGGCCGTCACTCACTAGGCTCAACGAATCAAATAAAAAGCACCGGAAACCCGGTGCCTTTTTTATTCTCTGCGCTCTCGTCGGCAGTTCTCAGCGGTCTCAGCGGTTAAAGCTCGAACGCGTAAACCCTGACTACGTCGACAGGCAGACTTCCAAAGCGCTCACTTTTTCTCCCGCTCAAGCCTCTTCTCCCGAACCCACCCTTCCTTAACCACTTGTCGTCCACGCCCGACTGCCAACGAATCTTCCGGGACATCCTCAGTGATACACGATGCGGCACCGACATAAGCTCCCTTCGCAATGCGAACCGGCGCCACCAGCGTGCTGTCGCTGCCAATGAAGACATCGTTCTCGATCACGGTTGTATGCTTGTGTACGCCGTCGTAGTTGCAGGTAATTGTGCCCGCGCCGATATTGACTCCCGCACCAATCTCGGCGTCTCCCAGATACGTAAGGTGATTCGCCTTCGATCCCTTACCCAACGTAATCTTCTTGGTCTCCACGAAGTTCCCCACGTGCGCGCCATCCCCGATTTCGCTGCCGGGGCGCAGATGGGAATAGGGTCCAATGATAGCGCTGGAACCGATGCGGGCACCTTCCATAATGCTGCCCAGGCGGACCATCACACCGTCCCCGATAATCGAATCGCGAATCACGGAATAGGAGCGTACTCGGCAATTTCCGCCAATTCGGGTCTTGCCCAGCAATTGCACATACGGTTCGATAACCGTATCAGGCGCAATCTCGACGTCCGCGTCGATCACGCAGGTTTCCGGATAAAAGACAGTGACCCCGTCCGCCATGAGTTGCCGGCACTTTTCCGATCGCATCTGGCGGTCGATATCGGACAACTCGGCCCGTGTATTTCCGCCAAGCACCTCGTCCGGAATTGCGGTTTGCCATGCCACTACGCGCCGATGCGCTTTGCGGAACACAGCAGCCATGTCGGTCAGGTAGTACTCTTGGTGCGCATTTTCGGTGGAGAGATCGCCGATGTACAAGTAAAGATCTTTGATGTTGAATACGTAAAATCCCGAGTTAATCTCTCGAAGCTTTTTCTGTGTGGGGCTTGCTGATTTTTCCTCCACGATCCCCAGCACTTCTGCGCTTTTAGCCCCCTTACGCAGCACGCGGCCATAGCCGGTAGGATTCTCCAATGCTGCGCTGAGCAGCGTCATAGCCGCCTTTTGCTCGAGATGAAAATCGCGTAACTTCGCGATGGTTTCGGTCGAGATCATAGGAGCATCCCCGGAAAGCACGATGACGACGTCATAGCGAGCCAGCGCATCCTGGGCAACCATCAGAGCGTGCCCGGTTCCCCGCTGTTCAGCCTGCAAAACGAAGTTGACCCCCGTGTGCTGCATCGCGGCGCGGACACGCTCCGCTTCGTGACCAATGATGGCGTACACGTCTTTGGCATCGACGATGCGCTGCGCTGCCCGAATGACATGCTCCAGCAGTGGTTTGCCGCCGACTTCATGCAAAACCTTTGGAAGCTGCGACTTGAGTCTGGTTCCCTTGCCGGCCGCCATGATAGCCACCGCCAGGCGTGGTGTCTCTGGGGATACATCATTCGCCGCTTGGAAGGGTGACTTCGTCGAGGAACGAGAGGGGCTTGCTTTCGATTTCTTCATCTCGAACTCAATATACCTTTGGCCGCGAGCTGATGGCTATTTTCGACCGAATGGTTATGCTCGCAAGTACAGCCCTATAAACCAAGCCCTCCGTCAACCGCGAGTATCTGTCCGGTAATGAATTGCGGGGCAGAAGCAAAAAACAGGACGGCTGCGGCTATTTCTTCTGCCTGGCCGTTTCGTTGCATGGGAGTCTGTTTGGCCATGCGGCGCATGAAGGCTGCCGCGGCCTTTTCCCCCAGGTCGATCATGCCCGGGGCGACGGCATTCACCGCAATCTCCGGTGCCAGGGCTTTCGCCATAACCTTGGTTAGCATGTGAAGCGCGGCTTTGGACGAGCAGTAATGCGCGTGGGTCGCCCATGGCCTCAACCCGCCGAGCGAACCCATGTTGATGATCTTGGCCTCAACCTTCCCAGTTCCCTTGCCCCTTGGACGGCGCATCCACTTCAAAGCTTCCCGCGAGACCAGGAAAGGGGCCCGGGTATTGGAGGCGAAGATCGCATCCCACTGCCGAACCGTAAGCTTGTCAAACTCGGCGGTCTCGTAATTTGCCGCGTTATTCACCAGGATGTCTATGCGGCCAAGTTCGTGGCCAGCCTCTCTCATCATGGACCGGACACTGGCTTCATCGGTCACGTCACACTGAAAGGCGAAAGCCCGTACTCCTAGCCCACTTAAGTCAATCGCTGTTTCTCTCGCCTGGCGGGCCGAATTCCGATATGTGATGGCTACGTCGGCGCCCGCCTTGGCCAGCGCCAAGGCCGACGCCCGGCCCAGCCGACGTGCCGCCCCGGTAATCAAGGCAGTCTTCCCCGCCAGGGGTTTTTGAGGGTCAATCATGGAGGGAATTCTACTGCCTGGACGGCCTGGAAAGCTGGCGGCTTAGACCATTGACCGTCGCTTTTTTACTGTTGGAAACCTCGGTTTTTTCGGGCTAAAATCTGTCTCGCATGCCAGACCCGCGCAGCGTCGTAGTCTATTCTCGCAAAGGCTGTCATCTGTGCGAAGTCGTGAAGGAAAGTCTCGCCAAGCTCTCGCGCCGTGGAGGCTTCACCTGGCGTGAAATCGATGTCGATGCCGACCTCGAGCTACGTCGTCAGTTCAATGATGAAGTCCCTGTCGTCTTTATCGATGGACGAAAAGCCTTCAAGTACCACATGAATGAACAAGATTTTCTCCGTAAGCTTGCCAGCTAGGCGATTCTCTATCGACGTCCACGATCTGACACACACGTGTCTTGTCTGACACGTTTGAACGCCCGACGTGTCGTGTTAAGTACAGTCCATTCAGCAATCCGGATTCGGCATTCTCCCTGCTCTACCTCCATCGTTGCCACCGAAAACAGGGAGGGACTGCTTTGCTCCGCCAAATTCTTGCACTCACCTTTATTTTTCTCTGTACCACCATCGCATGGATGTTCCTCGGCTCGACGATCGTCTCGCGCACCTATGGCGCCAACCAGCAACTGCAGGGCCACGTCGCTTCGACTTGGGGCACGGCGCAGGAGCAATCGCCACCCACCGCCCACTACTCGGTGATGGATCAAACCAACTCCACCACCGTCGAAAACGGAAAGCTTGTCGTGCACACTGAAAAAATCGAACGACTGGTACCTCTTCCACTCGAGTCCAGCCACATACGCGTGAAGATTCATCTTGACCCGCGTCAGAAGGGACTGCTTTGGTACAGCACGTACGCGGTTGACTTCGCGGGAGATTACGTCTTCCGCAACCCCACAGACCAGCCGCAGAACGTCGCCTTCCGCCTGGCCTTTCCGGCGCAGAAGGCCCTGTACGACGAACTGCAATTGAAGATCAATGATCAGACAGTTTCTGTATCGACTGACGAGCAAGGAGGCGTGGGCAGAGCCACGATCCCGCCGCAAACCGATGCAAAGTTGCACGTTGGCTATCGCTCGCAAGGCCTCGAATCGTGGCGTTACAAACTGGCTGACGGCATCGCGCAGGCCCACGATTTTCAGCTCACGATGCAGACCAACTTCCGCGATATCGACTTCGCAGACGACACACTTTCGCCTACTGCGAAGCTTCTGATCCCAGGAGGTTGGGAACTCACATGGCAGTACTCCAACCTGGTCTCAGGTTTCCAGATCGGCATGACCATGCCCGAGAAACTTCAGCCCGGCCCGCTTGCGGGAGAGATCAGCTACGCGGCGCCAGTCTCGTTGTTCTTCTTTTTCTTCCTGATATTCATCATCACAACGCTGCGCAACATTGACCTCCATCCGATGAACTACTTCTTTCTTGCCACGGCCTTCTTCGCCTTTCATCTTCTGCTGGCGTATCTGGTCGATCACATCTCGATCCACGCGGCCATGGCGATCGCGTCCATAGTCTCAGTGGTGCTGGTGGTGAGCTATCTCAGGCTAGTCGTGGGAATGCGCTTCGCGGCACTTCAAGCCGGAACAGCGCAGCTCATCTGCCTGGTGCTGTTCTCTTACGCTTTCTTTTGGAGAGGGTTCACCGGGCTCTCGATCACAGTAATTGCCATTATTACGTTGTTCGTAGTGATGCAAGCGACCGGCCGCATTCGTTGGTCCGAGCGCTTTGCGGCACTGAACCGGACACCACTGCCCGGCACCAAATAACCGCAGAACCCACGAAGGTACACGAAGGGCAAGCTGATCGCCTTCGTGTACCTTTGCCCTGCGTCGTAAGCCAGAACTCTTGTAAGCACCGTCGGCAGGCGCTTTTTTCCTAAGCACCACAGATTTCCGCTACAATCCTCCCGGCATGTTGCGGACCCAACTCTACGCAGACCCCAGCAATCGCTTTCTTCCCGATTTGATACTCGATTCTTGCCGCCGAAACGCAGCCAAGACGGCCATCGTCGATGCCTCCTGCGGACGGCGCCTTACCTATGCAGAATACGGAGAAATCGTTGAGAGTCTCGCACGTGGCTTGGTCCGTGTCGGCGTAAAGCCGGGAGAAATCGTGGCTATTTTCCTGGCGAACTCCTGGGAATTCTGCACAGCATTCCATGCGATCCAACTCGCCCGAGCCATTCCGACACTTTTGAATCCCACTTATCGCGAGCGCGAGGTTTGTTACCAACTCGAAAACTCAGGCGCCGTGGTTTTGATCACCGACGGTGGATGTGTGGACGGAATCAACTTGTGCGGAGTGCCCAAACTGCGACACATCTACACAATTCGGCAGGCAGCTTCAGGAGCAGAATCGTTCGGGAACCTGTTGTCGCGCACGTCCGCGACTCTTCCCAAGCCGGAGGCTTCTTCTCACCAAACAATTGCGGCTCTTCCCTATTCCAGTGGGACCACCGGACTCCCGAAAGGGGTCATGCTGTCGCACTACAACCTGATCGCGAACGTCTATCAGTTGATTGGACCCGGCGCTTCTCACCTGACTGCTGTCGACAACGTGCTCTGCTGCTTGCCCCTCTATCACATCTATGGACTCAATGTGATCCTAAATCCCATGCTCATGCTCGGCGCNAAGCTTGTCCTGATGCCGCGCTTCAACGTGCAGCAACTTACGAGCCTGATGGTCGAGGAAGCGATCACGATGATGCCGCTGGTCCCACCGGCAATCAATGCGCTCTGTCAGGCTGCAGAATCGGGCCAGTTTCCTCGGGATCATCACGTTCGATGGGTCAAGTCCGGAGCTGCACCCTTGGCTCCTGATCTGCCCCGTCGTTTCACCGCTCTCACCAACATCTTGGTCTGCCAGGGATATGGCATGACCGAAGCTTCTCCGGTAACTCACCTCGGATTTCTGGAACCAGAAATGTATCGCCCCGATTCGATTGGTCATCCTGCTGCGCTGACCGATTGTCGTGTGTTAGCGCAATCGGAGATCGATCCCTCTGATTCTCCCGGCGACATGACGGAGGTTCCATCCGGACTGCCGGGAGAACTGGTCATGCGCGGCCCACAGTTCATGCTCGGCTATTGGAAAGAACCGGCGGCGACCTCTGCGGTACTCCGCGATGGGTGGTACTGGTCCGGAGACATCGTGACGCGGGATCGCGAAGGCTTCTACCGCGTCGTCGACCGCCGCAAGGAAATGATCAAGTACAAAGGATTCGCCGTCGCTCCCGCCGAAGTAGAGGCGGTTCTGCTTGAGCATCCCGCAGTGAAGGAGTGCGGCGTGATCGGACGTCCTTGTGCAGCGGCGGGAGAGATTCCGATTGCGTTCGTGGCTCTGCGTCCTGGATTCGTAGAAAGTGGCAAGCTGCAACAAGAACTGTGCGCGTTTGTCGCGGATCGCCTCACTCATTACAAGCAGCCCCGCGAAGTACATTTCATTGAAACTGTCCCCAAGACAGCTTCCGGAAAAATTCTGCGTCGCGAATTGCGCAAACAATTCGTTTGATACACGACGAAATGCGCCGTCTTTTCTGGGTTTCTGGCCATCCTTGTAATTAACATCATGAACTTGTGGACACTTGACCGAACTTTTTGCTCGGTCTAAATTTCCGCGCAATGTTGTCCCGTTCTTTCCTCAGCCGAGGATAGATTCCATTTGGGGCTCCCATCACTCCCAGAGCGCTGTTCCGTTCGCGGTGGGGCACGGGACCGGTATCGTTGTGGCCGGCTCGCAGCTTGATCAGGACAGCGGATAGACCTGGCGCCACTTCGCAAATGTGCTTCAGAACTTGAGGCACACGTGTGTCCATCCCCAGGAGGTTGTCCCATGAAGTGTCGAATGCTCTCCCCTGCTGTTCTTTGCTTCGTCATGCTTCTGTTTGCGAGTCTGCATCTTGTGGCTCAAAACGATCCGGGTCCACGACGTGGAGCGGCAGCTGCAGGCGGACCTTTCTCAGGTCTCAATGGCAATGAACAGGCATTGTTCAACCAGGCAATGCAAGTACTGCAGGAAATTGATTCGGTTTCCGGCGCGGTTTCCGGTGAGCCGGGATCCGGTCTTGGTCCCACCTACAACAGCAACAGTTGCGCGCAGTGCCACGCGCAACCTGCAGTTGGTGGCAGCAGTCCTGGTCTCAATAGTCCCCAGAACTCCGTCACGAATCCGCAGATTGCGCTGGCCACTCTCGACGGAGCCACCAACAACGTCCCTTCGTTTATCACTCCCGATGGTCCAATGCTAGAGGCGCGATTTATAAGGACTGCCAGCGGCTCGGCGGATGGCGGTGTGCACGACCTCTACACCATTCAGGGCCGCTCTGACGCACCTGGGTGTACGCTCGCCCAACCGGACTTCGCCACGGCCGTAAACCAAAACAATGTGATCTTCCGAATCCCCACGCCAATGTTCGGGCTCGGTTTGGTCGAAGCCACATCGGACCAGGCCTTGTTGGACAACCTGAAGTCGACAGCTTCGGCGCGGGCCTCGCTCGGGATCGCCGGCTCATTCAACAGCAGCGGGAACGATGGCAGCATCACGCGTTTTGGTTGGAAAGCGCAAAACAAGTCTCTGCTCATGTTTGCGGGCGAGGCTTACAACGTGGAGATGGGAGTCGCCAACGAATTGTTCCCGAATGAGCGCAGCGCCGTCGTGGGCTGCGTGTTCAACTCAACTCCGGAGGACAAGACTCACGGAGAAAATGATGGCGGCGGCACAACTGGCACTGCATCAGAGATGTCATCTGACATGGTGAACTTCGCGCTGTTCTCGCGGTTGTCAGCTCCACCGACTCCCGCATCCCCAACCACCTCGACACAAAACGGAGCAGCGCTATTCAATTCAATTGGCTGCTCGCTCTGCCACTCTCCATCGCTCACAACCGGCTTGTCGCCCTACAGCGGCATGTCGAACGTGACCTATAACCCGTACTCGGATTTTGCCCTGCACAAGATGGGCATCGATCTGCAGGACGGCATCGCGCAAGGAGCGGCGAAAGGAAACCAGTTCCGCACCGCCCCCTTGTGGGGACTCGGCCAGCGGCTGTTTTTCATGCATGACGGCCGCACCACCAGCTTGATTCAGGCTATTCAGGCCCATAGCAGCAGTGGGTCTGAAGCAAACAAGGTGATAATCAACTACAACAGATTGAAGGCATCACAAAAGCAAGATCTGCTGAATTTCCTGCGCTCGCTGTAAAGGGAGAATTGTGTCCCAGCCGAATCGCGGAGGAGCCATCGGCCTCCGCGGTTCGGAGATTTTCAGTTGCCCGCCATTTCTAATTCTTCCCATCCTTGGAACTTCTCTGTCCGGTCTTCCGTATCTTCCCCCAGCAAGCTAGACAGAACTCACGCATCCGGGAAAAGCGTAACCGGAAGGAGAATTGAATATGGAGGGAATGACTGGTTTCGCCGCCGTAGTCATGTTCTTTGCTTTGCCGATCGCCTTGGTCGCCCTGTACACCTTTTACCGTGTGCGCAAACTGCGTAGCGAAGAGCGCCTGGCTGCTATGCAGCGCGGTGTGAATATTCCCATGGAACCAGAACTACCGGAACAGGCAAAATCGCGCCGCTATGGGATTCTGCTGGTCGCGGGCGCGGTGGGTTACATGATGGCGTTCACGATCGTGGGCCGTTATGAACCTGACGCGAATATCGCCGCCGCCTTCGGCGCGATCCCGTTTACCCTCGGTCTGGGATATTTCTTGGACTCTGCACTGATCCGGCGCGACGCAAAGGCGTGATGGCTTTTGAGTTTCAGAAAGGCGTGAGATAAACCTGGTGCGGTGACCAACAGGTTGCCCCATTTCCCCGGCACGATCGTCGCGGAAATGGGGCTTTGTTTGTCGCACGATCCGAAACGTCGGGCCTACTCGCCGGTCAAAAACTTGTATTGCTTTTCATTCAGTGGAACTACGCTGAGCCTGCCCTGTCGAACCAAGGGCGACTCGGAAAACACTTCGCTGGCTTTCGTGTCGGCCAAGGTGACAGGCTTCGCGATCGCCTTTCCCGATTTAATCGTCACCCTCGGATTTCGTGCGTCAGAAGCATCCACGGCAACAACAGTGGCCACACCCACGGCGCTTTTCTCATCACCTGTGTGATAGATGACCAGTCGCTCCCCCGGTTTCATTCGCGCCAGATTCTTAACCGCCACAGGATTCGATACCCCATCCCACACAGTCGTCTTCTCGCGTTGCAGATCGGCAAAGGAGTACGTCGATGGTTCCGTTTTCAGAAGGTAATCCATAAGTCTCGATTAGATTCGGTCGCTCGATTAGTTTGGCTTCTTGTTTTGATCCGCAGGAGGTGCATCGGGCTTGGGCGCAGCATTCGCATCATTCGGATGGTCCTCGTAGATCGAGAACTGCCCCGACGGACGCTTTAACTTTACCGTGATCTCGGTCTTCGGCTTCTGAATGTCGAAGTCCTCACCATAGGTTTGAAAGCCATGCGCCAGTACCTGGATGCGCAGCATCCCATATGGAATCCCGTCGATATCACATTTGCCTTCCGGGCTGCTCTTCAATTCCAGTCCGCCGCGCTCCTGCCTTCCCTTCGGATTCACCGGATGGAGGATGACCGAAGCGTTGCGAACCGGCTTGCCGTTCTCGTCCTTGAGCACGACAAAGTACAGCCATGAGGTCAGTTCGTTGTCTTTATCCTTCTGAGCGAAAACAGGAACCGCAGACCCCAGCATTGTGAATAGAACAATCGCCCCAACCAGACACCTGTTCATGAGAGTAATTCTAGCCAGCCCCGGAAGCCCTGTCACCTATAGGTTTTCTTTGCGGCCATCGCGTATCTTTACGAACTTTGCGCTTAAGTTCCAGGTGGGAAGTTCGCGAAGAATCCACGCATGGGGATGGCTCTCCCGCCCCGTCTTTTACAATTACAGACGTGAAGACCTGGGACGTCATTGTCATCGGCAGTGGCATTATCGGCCTCTCTCTTTCGATCGCCCTACGAAAGCGCGGCGCAACCGTGCTGGTGGTGGAACGCGGAGAGCCGGGCCGCGAAGCATCCTACGCGGCGGGCGGCATGCTGGTCGATTGCCCTCTGGAAACGCCAAATTCCTTGCAGGCACTCGCATCTGCAAGCGCAAAGATGTATCCCGAGTTCGCACATGAGTTGGAGCTCGAATCTGGAATGAAGGTCGATCTTCGCGATTTTGGCACCATTCTCATCCCTTCCGACGAACATATCGCCACTCCGCAGTTCAAAGCGAACCTGGGACGCTTCGATTCAGAACACGAAGAGCCCGAACTGCAGAAGCCGCTGGGCTTGGAGAACCGCATCTTCTATCTGAAGGAACGCAGCGTCGATCCCCGGGCCTTAACCGCCGCGGCTTTTAAGACCGCAAAATTGCGTGGAGTGGATTTCTCATCCGGAGACCCCGCCACCGGAGTGGATGTGAGTGACAACAAAATCTCCGGCGTCACAACTACTAAAACCTCTTTTCGCGCCTCCAAGGTGGTCAACTGTGCCGGCGCTTGGTCCGGACAGATCGGCCCATCCCAGCTCCCTACTCGTCCAGTCAAGGGCCAGATGCTGTGTCTGGCTATGCCCTCGCGCACGCTATTGAAGCACGTGATCCGCTCTCCGCTGGCGTACCTCATCCCGCGCAGCGATGGGCGCTTGCTCGTCGGAGCGACGGTAGAAGAAGTAGGCTTCGACAAACGCACAGTTCCGGCTACGATCCAACGTCTGCATCAGGCTGCCCTGAAGCTCGTTCCTAAACTTTCGGAGGCGAAAATACTCGAGGACTGGGCCGGTCTCCGTCCCGGTACTCCGGACGCCTTGCCGATCCTGGGAGCAACCGCGATGCACGGCTACTACGTTGCGACCGGGCATTTTCGGGACGGCATCCTTCTCGCACCCATCACAAGCCACCTCATGGCCGACGTGATAGACGGGCGCCAGCCTCAATACGACATCGCGCCATTTTCCCTTTCCCGCTTTTAACCCGATTCGCGCCCACCACTCGTAGAAGTGCTAATATCGTTGCCATTCCCTGGGTCCCCCCGCATTCCAATCAAGCTCAAGAAGTGGAGGAGTGTGTTATGGGTGACAATAGTTTCGACATCAGCTTCAAAGCGCTTCCACCAGACCTCCAGATGAAACTCTGGGTCCTGGCTCTCGACGCTAATACCAGCAAAGTAGCCATCGCTTACAAATCCGGCGCGTTCACCAGCAGTTTGACCTACAACTATGGCGGCAATGTAGAGGCCGCGGTGAGCCTCCGCCGGGGATTCTCGACGACTGTGGGAGTCAATCCCTCCAGTGGGCAAGTCGATTTAGGGATGGTTTATCAGGGATTCAATTTTGGGTCCTATGCGAACTTCACGCAGAAGGCGGCTGGACTGAATCTAAGCTACGGCGCCAAACTCCTGCCCTTTCCGTCAGAATTGTCGAGCGTCTTTGATTCGGCGGCGAACGGGCTGCAGAGCATGGCGAAAGATATCGGCGCTGCTCCTAACAACCCGCTCGCCTGGTACAAAATGCACAGCGACGACGTATCCACAATCTCCCGGGCGGTCAGCACCGGGCAGACGATCGCCAATGCTGGAACGGGCGACAATTTCGGAGTGGGTCTACGCCTGAATTACAACCAACAGACCGGATTCACAATCTATGGCGGCGCGCAGTTGAAGTTCTGAATCTCAGCTGGAACCGGATAACCTTGAGGGCACGTTGGCACGCACCTCTATACCCCTGTGGCCCTCTGTGTTCCCTGTGGTGAATGATTTTCCCCACCCGCGCTATACTGATTCGTTTCCTCGGAGCCCAGGCTCTCAACCCCGCGTTGCTCCCCGAGATTCAGACTGTCCAATACTGAAAGGACCGATTATGGCCTCTCCCGCAGTCGATTTTGCCCGCAGTAATCAACAGCGTTTCTTGAACGAACTCAAAGATCTCCTCCGCATTCCGAGCGTCAGCACTCTTGAACAGCACAAACCCGACATCCAAAAAGCCGCCAACTATGTCTCCAGCGAACTGCGCCGCATCGGCCTGGAGAATGTCGAAGTCATCCCCACCCAAGGACACCCGCTCATTTACGCCGACTGGCTGCAGGCGAGCGGAAAGCCGACCGTACTCATGTATGCGCACTACGACGTGCAGCCCGCGGAGCCTCTCGACGAATGGCACTCCCCACCGTTTGAGCCGACCGAGCGCAACAACAACATCTACGCGCGAGGCGCCGTCGACGATAAAGGCCAACTCTGGATGGAAGTGAAGGCCCTAGAAGCCCTAATGCAAGCCGGCGGTGGCAAGCTGCCCATTAACGTGAAGGTGATCTTCGAAGGCGAAGAAGAAGTTGGCGGCGAGTCGATTGCGGAGTACATCCGCAAGCAGAAAGCAAAACTCAAAGCAGACTTCGCCCTCGTTTGTGATACCGAACTGTTCGCACCCGATCTACCAACGTTGTGCGTCGGCCTGCGCGGCCTGGTTTACACCGAGATCGAAGCCGTCAGCTCACAGACCGACTTGCACTCTGGAATGTACGGCGGCGCGGCGCCCAATTCCTTCTTCGGATTGATTGAGCTGATCAGCAAAATGAAGGACTCGAAAGGCAAGGTTCTAATTCCCGGGTTCTACAAAGGCGTGAAAGCCCCGACCGCCGCCGAACTAAAAGCCTGGAAACGCCTGCCCTTCAACGAAGAGCACTACCGCAAGACCGAGGTTAAATCGAAAGTCCTTACCGGCGAACCTGGCTATTCCGTTCTTTACCGCACATGGGCGCGGCCCACACTCGAAGTTCACGGCATGCCCGGGGGCTTCGTAGCCGACGGCGCGAAGACCGTTATCCCCGCCAAAGCGAAGGCCAAAGTCTCGATGCGCCTTGTGCCCAATCAGGATCCCGACGACATCCTGAAGAAGTATCTAGCCTTCGTGAAGAAAAACACGCCCAAGGGAATCGAGACGAAGGTGAAAGTGTGGAGCAAGGGCCCGGCATGCGTTGTGAGTACTGACAACGAATATATCGAAGCAGCTACGCAAGCGCTACATGACACCTTCAAGAAAGACACGGTTTTCATCCGTAGTGGCGGCTCGATTCCGATTGTCACCGATTTCCAGGATGTGCTGAAGATTCCGTCGGTGATGATGGGCTTCGGCCTGCCAGACGATAACCTGCACGCACCGAACGAAAAGTTTCACATCCCGAACTTCTATCGCGGGATCGAAACCATCTGTAGGTTCTTCGAAAAACTGGGCTAGCCAGAATCAGCAGGAAGCATGTGGGGACAGCCGGCTTCGGCTGTCCCCTGCTTGTGTGGGG
>AP72_2010_repI_A100DRAFT_1000037_pt1 | contig 21814 bp, 16 predicted proteins | sample AmaPasrepliIA100_FD_9193 | JGI IMG/M metagenome (IMG submission 9193)
CGGGAGTCCTCAATTACCTGTAGCTGGCGTCGAACGTCCGTATCACCGCGCATAAATTTCTGCTCGATTACGACGGGATGGCCTAATCGGCGGGAGGCGTCTTTGAACTTTCCAACACCGAAACGGCCATAGCGATCATTGATACGAAGGAGTGCGACGCGTTTGAGCCCGAGTTCGGTGTAGACGTGGCGGGCAAGCGTGTACCCCTGGACGCGGTCGTCCTGAATCACCGTGTGATACCAGGGGATGATCGTTTCGGGTACGGTTGGATCGGTGGATGCGCTGCTGACCAGTGGAGTTTCCGCCTTCAACGTGAGACGCAGAGCAATGTGCGTCGACTCGGAACTGATGGAGCCGAACATGGCCCACACTTTGTCGTCGTAGATCATGCGGACAGCATCGTTGGAAGCAGCGCCCCAGATGGCGGAGTCCTTGGCGTTGCCGGTCGCGGCGCTGCTGATCTGCCAGTTGTCGTAGTCGTTGTGCGTGATCAGACGAAATGGCTTACCTCCGTAGCCTCCGGCGGCATTGGCTTCGTTGATCGCCATTTTCGCGGCGTTCAGCATCCGGTTCCCAAAGGCCTGGTCCGGATGATCGTAAAGGGGAGCCAGGAATCCAATACGCACCTCGGAAAGGTCCTTCAGGTCGGGATCAGGGATCTCGCGCGCCGCGCCGTTGTACTCGATGAGGTCCTGATAGTACTCATAGTACGGGGCGGTGAATTTTGAGAAGGGGCGCAGATCCTCGGGTGCACCCGCGTACGGTTTCAGCGTCCGATTGGGCGGTGGACCCAGAGGATTCTTTCCGCACGAACATGGCGTGGTGGTCTGGGACCAAGCCACACACGCGAGCACCGCAGCGGTTATGGCAACGGATGCGAGGCGCATTGCGCTTCTCCTGTCTATTCCACGGGCGATTGCGTCCGGAACATGGCGATCGCTTCGATTTCGATCAGTAAATCGGGGCGACAGAGGATCGCCTGAATTCCTGTGGACGCAGGCAGTGGATCGAGTCCCTGCTCTCTGAAGAATTTCGTGCGCTCTTCGTTAAACGCCTGGTAATCACGCTCGATGTCACGCAGATAGCAAGTTGTGCGAACAATGTCGTGCCATGTTGCACCCTCTGAGGCAAGCAACTTGCTGATATTGTCGTAAGTACGCCGCTGTTGAGCCCGAAAGTCGCCGACGTGTACTGTCTGGCCTTGTTCGTCGATGCTGGCTGTGCCCGAAATGAGGAGAATGGTCAGGCCATTCAGATCGATTCGCATGCCGCGGGAAAATGCACTCCCGTAGTCATAGGCTTCGTTCAATGCTTTGTGATTTGTAATTGCCCGCTTTACAACTGGGGCCGTGGCTACTTCAGCTAGTAATTCTTGAATATTCATAATGATGACTCCTGGACTACTTCTTTCCGCTGCGAAGAACTTTTGCTACTGTCGCCGAATTTTTCAGGCGGATGCCGTGACTTAGGCCATGGGCTGTGGCCACCCAAATATCGTCTCCTTGAAAATCAACACTCAGAATGTAGTTGTGCGAGGGGGCGGTCTGGACTGCCACTGCTTTCTTCGAATTTCCGTCCGCATCGGTGAGGTACATCTCAGGCTTGTGGGTATCGAGTGCCGGACGGTAAACGGCCCAATGTTCGCCGTCGAAATACGCAAGACCCTTGTCGGTCGAAAACCATGCGCGGTTGGCGTCGACAGCTTTGATCTGGCTCAGGAAATTGCTGGGCAGCCCGCTGTCTTTTTTAAGGAAGTTATGCCAATAACGACCGTTATAGCGGCTGGCCCCAAAGTAAGTAGCAATCCAGAGGATCTTGTTCACGTAGCTGACCGAGGTGGTGATTTCGTGGATCAAGCCCTGATCCTTCATTACGACCATTTCGGTTTCGCCATCGGGATCGTTGTAGTCTTTCCATCGTTCGGTCTTCTGGTCGTACTCGAGGACTCCGCCTCCCCAGACCGCGTAATAGACCTTGTCTTCCGCGGGACTCACAGCGTAGGTCCAGATCTCGTACATCGGGGTGTTGAAGGCGTTATATAAAGACCATTGGCCCGTGTGCGTATTCAGGCGGCTGGCTCCAGCAGCGGTTGCGGTCCAGACGTAATCACCCTGCACGCCGACGCCATAGACGATGTCGTTGCTCAATCCGGAGTTGAGCTGCGTGTAAGAATCGATGCGGCCAGCCGAGATGCGGCTGAGCCCGCCCATGGTTCCGGCCCACACGTCGCCTGTATTCTTGTCGAGAGCCAGCGAGAGCACGGCTTGGTGCGCGAGGCTGTGTTCTTTGTTATCGGGATCAGGACGGAAGATCTTCCACGAGCCATTCTCAAAGAGCCCCAACCCGTTGTCGGTGCCTGCCCAGATGCGATTGCCATCTACGAGCACACAATAAACATGATTGTCTGGAAGGCCATTCACGCTGGTAAAGTTTTCCCAGCGGAATACGGGCATGTCTTGGGCCGTNGCTTGACATGCAACAATCAACAGAATCAACGGGATAAGCAGTTTTGCCGGACGAGCCGGTTTTAGCGTCGAGCTTCGCTCGACCGGACAGCCGAAGGCGGCTGTCCCCACATGATTCGTTATCGTTTTCCTGTTCATAGCGTTTTCAGATACTCGATGAGATCGTTCAACTCATCTTTGGTTAAGTCGTTGGTTACGCCGTGGGTGTCTTTTGGGTTATAGATAGTCCAGATTTCTTCCAGCGACTTTGCGGAACCGTCGTGAAGATATGGCGCCGAGTATGTGACGTTGGACAGCTGGGGAACGTCAATCACGGGAGATCGGTCTGTCAATTTTCCTGAGCCCACGTCAATCTGTTTTTGATTTGTATACTTCGGTCCGCTGTGGCAGTACGTACACTGATTGGCTTCTGCGATTTCCCCACCCCTCTTGGTTTTAGTGCGCTCGAAGATTGCCTTGCCGCGCTCCTGGGCCGGAGTTAATTCGCCGTTTGATAATCGATTACGATTTGGGCGGTACGGCAGTGAATAGACGAACGTCACGAGATCGGTGAGCTGCTGCTGATTGAAGCTCTGTGAGCGGAAGAAGAACTTTTCCGTGCGCGGCCCGCATTCGGTCGGCATGTCGGGATTGCCGCCGTTCCATTTGAACGGTTCGGTGCCAGCGAGATTTTCAAGGGAGCGATTGTCGACGATGTCTTTGCCGAAGCCGTCCGGCTCAAGATCCCACTCAAGGCCGTCGATGGTGGCGTCGAGGTGACAGTTCGAGCATCCAAACTGCCCCTGAAATGCAAAGTCCGCGGTGTAGAAGAGGCGCTCACCGCGGCGAAGGACGTCGATGTTCTTGGGGCCGCCGAGGTCAATTGTCGATATGACCGTCTCAGAGGCGGTGTCAATCACCGAGATGCTATCGTCGAGCCGATTGGCGACATAGAGTCGCTTGCCATCGGGAGAGAGAGTGAGTCCTCTGGGATTGTGGCCGACGGGAATTCTTGTCGTTACATATTCCGCAGATGCTGAGAGATCGTTGGCAAATGGCCGGCGCCGAGTTCGTATGGTCTTCAGCAGCTTAGAAATGTCGATCGCAGTTACACTTTCGGATCCCGCAGTCGACACATAAATCTTCGATTTATCGGGCGTAATCGCGATGCCCCACGGCAGAGCGTAATAGCGATCTAGTTCGTCGATCGGAACCTGGACGGACTGGCGTAGGTCTTCCCCGAAAATTGTGAGGGAATCCCCGAAGACGGCCCCGTGTTCTACATGGGCAAGAGGGATAAGGTTCTTGGGGCGAAGTTGAGCGACGGCCATCAACTTTCCGTCTTCGGAAGATGCAGTATGAAAAACCCCTGCTACATTTTCCAGAGGCTTACGATCGATCACCCTGCGACTGGAGGTAGAGATGATGGTGATTTCGGATGCAGGTTTACTGCGTGCCGTTCCCAGGTTGGGATAGATATGCGTGCAGTAGATCCTTTTGCCATCCGGAGAGAGGGCGAGATAGCTGGCGCCTCGGCCAGCGAGCAGTCGCTTCATCTCGCGACCAGTAGCCAAGTCGATGACGGACACATCACTGCTCAGGCGGTTCGCGACGTATAAAGTTTCGCCAGCATCATCGACGACCACTCCGGTAGGCTCGAATCCGGTGGTGATAGTCTGCACGACGACGCGCGAAGCGAGATCGATGACGGAGACCGTATCGGACCAGGCGCCGGTCACATACAGCTGTTGTCCGTCAGGAGAAAGGGCTATCCCCCGCGGAACGTGCCCAACATGAATGCTTCCCCGCACGGAGCCGGATGCGACATCCACGATGCGTATCTCGTCGCTGTCCTGACACACGACGTACAGGAGACGCCCATCTGCCGAGAAGGCCGTTTCGATGGGCGATAAATATTTTTCCTTAACCACCGCAGTGGTCTGGTTGGATACAGGCTTGGCTGCGATAGCAAGCAGTGCGATCGCGACAATGCTGACCAGCTTCAGTAGTCGCTGAAACGCAGAATGGGAGAGACCGATGCTGCCCTGCCACGGGGTCATCACGGTTCCTCCACCATCAGGATCCGATCGACGGCGATATTTTCAAGCGTCTGATCCTGTCCGCTGGGCCAGTGAATCGTGAGCTTGTCTGCCTTGGTAGCTGTACCCAGACCGAAGTGGATGCGCCCGTCATCTTGCGAAAGATAGCTAGAACCGGCGAAACGTTCAGCGATCTGTTTGCGGCCGCCAGCAACCAATTCCAACTGGGTTCCGATTCCGTCGCGGTTGCTCTTCTTGCCTTTCAATTTCACCGTCAACCAGTGATTCGCGTTCTGGCTGACATTGCGCAGTAGGCCGGCCGGGGCGCCCAGGTTGACGACGAACGCATCCACCTTGCCGTCATTGTCATAGTCTGCAAAACAGGCACCGCGCGAGACCGTCTTCACGTCGAGAATTGGACCGGCGTCACGCGAGACATCTGTGAACTTACCGTTGCTTGTACCGCGGAAGAGAGATTGCTCTTGCGGCACGAGATGAATGAGGCCACCGTGAAAAACGAGGATATCGGGCCAGCTATCGTTATCGAAATCGTATACGCCGCTTCCCCAACTCACATACTGCGCTGTGGCCTGTGAGATTCCTGAACTAGGGCCGATATCTTCGAACCCGTTCGCCCCCGTGTTTCGCATCAAGCGGTTGTACTTGGAGTCAGTGACCCAGAGATCAACTTTGCCGTCGCCGTCTATGTCGGAGAAGACCGGACCCATCGCGGAGGTACTCTCACCGTTCTGACCGTAGGCGACACCTAATTCGCCAGCGACCTCTTCGAAAGTTCCATCACTTTTGTTGTGGAAGAGAAAGTTCTCTGTTTTGTCATTGGCAACGTAAATGTCTGGATATCTGTCGCCGTCAAAATCCGCGGCAGTTACGCCCATCGTGCGGCCCTTGTAGACAGCGATTCCAGACTTCTCGGTCAAATCGCTGAAGGTTTTATTGCAGTTGTTGTGAAAAAGACGGTTGGTATCGCCGGCATAGTCGAGGGGCCCCGGATAATTGTCGGCAGAATAGTAATTGCGATACTTGGGATCAAACTTTACGTACCGGCCGACGAACAGATCAACACAGCCGTCGCGGTCATAGTCGAGCCAAGCGGAACTGATCGACCAGCCCTCCACCTGGGCTCCGGCTTTTGCTGTCACGTCCGTAAAGGTTCCGTCGCCGTTATTGCGATACAGGATGGCTCTGCCGTATCCGGTAACAAAAAGGTCGACGAAGCCGTCGTTGTCATAGTCGGCGGCGACCGCAGCCATGCCATAAATGTTCGCGGCTACTCCTGACTTGTCGGTCACGTCGGTGAATGTGCCGTTACCGTTGTTTCGATAAAGATGATTGTGTGGCGGCACCGCCGGGGCTTGCTTCAGGGGATAAGGGTGAATTCCGTTTTCAAGTGGCTTGCCGCTGACAACGTATAGATCCGGGAACCCGTCATTGTTGTAGTCAAACCAGACACAACCGGCACCGGTGCTCTCAAGCAGAGAGCCAAGCTTCTGGGATCCAAAGTTGTGAGTGAACTGAATTCCAGATTTCGCCGTCGCATCTTCGAAACGGATCGTAGCTGACGAAGTTGGTTGTGGCGCTTGCGCCAAGATCGTGGAGGACAGGAGTAGAAGTAATAGCAATTTCACGTTAATGTCCTCCTGCGGTCGGTTGTTCGCCCGATCCAGCCAAATTCGCGGGGATCGTGGACTTCAGCAGAATCTGCGGGACAGCATTTTCCGGGGCGGTCTCTGGACCAGCATGACATCCGACGCATACGCGCTGTTCGCCGCGGCGCATCCAGAAATATCCGCTCTCGCGCTGCAAGGTTTTTCCGCCGGCATCGACGAGTTCGAACTGGATGGGTTGCTCGCTGGGAACCTGCACGAAAAAGGAGCCATCAGGTTCAACCGGAGCAGTTCCGAGCAACTGCGGATGGCCAGATTGATCGCGCGTATAGAGTCGAATTGATTGAATGGAACCCGGCATTAGCTGGCGGTTCGAGGTGTAAGCGTTCAGGCAGAGAAGATTCGCGTTTGGCCAGTCATGCAGTCCTGAGGGGTGTCGGTTCGGAACAGTGCGGGGCGCGATCGGAACGGGCTCTATAACATTGAGTCCCGGCTCCTCAACCAGAACCTTCAGCTCTCTGCCGCCTGGTCGCCAACGCATAAGCCGGTAGGGCGATTTCGCGTCGGGACGCCATGCGAGCAGCCAGTTGCCGTCTGGCATTTCAGCGATGTCACCTGCATACTCTCCGGCCGGAGAAGAGAACCTGACTTCCTCCGCACGTGCGGAAGTAAACTTCGCCAGTCCGTGTGACGATGCAAAAACGGGCTCACCAGAGATATGTTGGCGGGCGGAGTGACGCCCCGTGCCGTGATCGCAACGATAGGATTCCACGCCGCTGCCATCGGAATAAACCGTGTAAATTTCCGGAGTGCTCCCTACGCCCAGTGGGTAGTTGGACTCAAAGAGAATCCGACCGTCGCGCAGGATATCTGTCGGAATCGCACTCGAGGACGAATAGGTCAGCGGTAGCGTCTTGTTGCTCCCGAGTTCCTTGGCCTCGATTACGAATCTTCCAGAGATTTCACGCGCATAGATGACGCGATCGTCGGGAAGATAGAAAGGCCGAATACAGTTCTCGGGAAAGGATGTGATCTGGCGTGGATTTCCTTCCTCAAGATTCAATTCCCATATCTGCCAAGGATCGTTTGCGTGGTGCTTGGCGGCGACCAGCACTCGTTTCCCGTCAAAAGAGATCGATGGGTCGGCGGATGCGGCGAATTCGGGCAGCAAAGGACGCCGGCCGTTTGTATCGTTAATGAAGACCGCTGCACCGGACGGTAGCCGCTCGGCTCCTCGCAGCCAGGCAAGAGGTTCATAGGTTTTGGCAACTGTGTACAGAAAGGCGGCGTTAGTGGAGGCGCCTTCAGCAGCCGGAACAGCCGGACGAGAAGAGATAAGGAATAGAGCAATCGCCAGGATACGTCGATGCAACACTAGTCTGCTCCTCCTGCTGCGAGGAGTTGTGGACCAAGCGAGTCCGGTTCGTGCTGCAGATCAAGGTAACGCTGCAGATCATCCATCATGTTGCGGAACTCGTCAAATGTCAGGGACTGGTTCCCGTCGCTCATCGCCTTCTCGGGTACAGGATGGACTTCGACAAGTAGGCCATCGGCACCGACCACTGCCGCGGCACGCGACAGAATCGGAACAAGGCTGCGGACGCCGGCGGCGTGGCTCGGGTCAACAACTACTGGAAGGTGCGATACTGCTTTCAAAACCGGCACGGCCGCGATGTCGAGGGTGTTCCGAGTTGCAGTTTCGAATGTGCGAATGCCGCGCTCGCACAAGATCACCTGGGGATTGCCTGCCATTGCGATGACTTGGGCGGAGCGAAGAAGTTCTTCCAGCGTCGCCGTCATCCCCCGCTTGAGCAGCACTGGTCGTCCGCATTCACCAAGAGCTTCGAGGAGGGCGTAGTTTTCCATGCTTCGTGTGCCGACCTGCATGAGGTCGGCATACTCCGCGATTAAATCGACGTCCTCTTCGCTCATAACCTCTGTGACGATGGCCAAGCCTGTGGCTTCGCGCGCCTTGCGGAGCAACTTGAGTCCTTCGAGCCCCAGGCCTTGAAATGCGTATGGAGATGAGCGCGGCTTGTAAGCTCCGCCGCGGAGGATGCGCGCTCCGGCTTCAGAGACCGCCTCTGCCGTCCTCATCAACTGATCTTCTGACTCGACGGCACAGGGCCCCGCCATGACTACGAAATCGTCGCCGCCGACCTCAATGTCACCAACTCGAACTACACTGCGCGGGCATTCGCGAGTCTTGGCAACTAAGTCGAAGCAGGAGAATTGGCCATTCCACTTCGGATTCATCAGCGCGCTCATTTTAGTAAGCGCAGAATTCGCGATCACTAGTAGGAATGTGCTAGAAGCCGCATGACAAGCGGGTTTCAGACGCATCGCCTGAAGAGTTGAGTACGCTAAACTCTTCCGAATGACGAGGAAAGAATCGATGCGTGATTACGGTCACACATCATTGCGATGAGACGCACACATGATTGTGCAGCCCCAGGTTCTTGGTGAGGAATTTTCGAGGAGGGGATTAACTTCCGGTGGCTTCCGAACGGACACGTTCCATCTCACAACGCCTTACTGCAGAGAGCCGATCATTCGCGCCCACTTTGCGCATGATGTTGTGCACGTGGTTCTTCACGGTCTGTTCCGACAGATTCAATTGTGCCGCAATCTCTTTATTAGTGAGACGCTCGCGCAACAACTGGACAAGTTGCTGCTCTCTGCGGCTGAGACCGAGCTCCGCGCCCCAGAAGACCGGGGCGGCGCTTGTCTGCTGAGATGCAAAGCGGAATAGGGCAGCAGACAACGCTGGAGGACAAACCGCTTCACCGGCNGCCACCGAACGGATCGTCGCAGCGACTTCAGCGGCAGAGGCATCCTTCAGTACGTACCCCATGGCCCCCTCACGTACCGCTTTGAAAAAGGTCTCCTCGTCAGCCTCCATGTCGACCACAACGATGCGCACGTTGGGAATGGAAGCCTGGAGGGCTGCGATGAGGCCAGAGTTTGGCGAGGCAAGCCCACTGGAATCCATTACAACAATGCCCGGAACCTTAGAAATAATGTCGTCGTGCACCGTCGGCGAGTAAGGAAAAGCGCCTACAACCCGAATATCGCCCTTTTTGGTAAGGACGCGTAGAAGTGCTTCGCGCAGAAGACGGTTCTCTGCGAGGAGGAAAACATCCACGGACCGCTGCGAATTCATGCAAACTCCTGACTGATGTCGCGGCGCAGCGCGGTCGCTCCCCCTCACGCGGCCGGCCGGATTTTAGTTTAGAACGCTGACTACCGAAAAAAGTTGCAGACTAAATTCATATTTCTGCGAGGTCGAGAATCGATAACAGCGGATCAAGGTGAGGCAGATCAACCGCTTACAGAGCTCGCGGCTCAATTGGTTGTGCTCTGGCGCCAGCGAACTAGCATTTCGAAGGTGGTATCGAAGGTCTTAATCTCCCCGAGTTTGAGCTAGTGATATTTGTCACGGCAATCTGTACCGCTCATCACAGACTGGATTGTTTGAGCCTTAGTAAATTCTGATTCTAAATTGGACCAACATCGTCCGAATTGGGATTCATGCAGATCACGCGAGCTTCGGATTATGCGGTGCGAGTAATGATTTATCTGGCGTCCTTGCCAGGAGGCTCGACTGTTCGGCAATCGCAAATAGTAAAAGCAACGGAGGTGTCGGGCCACTTTCTGTCCAAGGTGCTGCAGCAACTTGTTCGTGCCCGACTGATTCATTCGCAACGCGGCTCAGGCGGAGGGTATACGCTCACCGCGCAGGCAGCAAGCGTTTCGTTGCTGGATGTTGTGCAAGCAATGGATGGACCGATACACCTGAACCAGTGCATCGAGGAAGGTCCTTCGTGCGAACGAAGAGCTTGGTGTCCCGCGCATCAGGTATGGGCAGAAGCGCAGGCTACGATAACCAACGTTTTGGGCAGCGCTTCGATGGCTAGTCTGGCGTCGCAGGCAGGGGGGATGAGCTACCACCTGCACGACAACAAGGTCGGGATCACCGATGCCGCATGCGCATCGAACGAGCAGTGAAAGCAGCCCTCGCCAATTTATTCTCCAGCGTATCGGTAATCGTTAACTAAATGCGCCCTTCCCGCAGTCTGGGCTAGGCAATTTACTGATACCGCTCTTCCCAAAAGCCTGACCACTCACGTTTTTCCAGAGTATTCCGATAAATATTGCAATGGAGCTCCGCGCGCACGCGTTTGGAAGGCCATCCAATCTTGCGATCAACTGGCGGCCAGGCAAACCCGAGGAGGACTGATGAACAACATAGTTCCAATTCACCGGCAAAAAGGATCTGACGCTGCATTCCCTTGCGATCAGTGCCAAGGTTTGAACGATCACGAGCCCTGGTGCATCATGCGAGACCCCAAAGTGCAGTATGCCTATGCCATTGTGAGCGATCCATGTGCACTTACATACAGGGATTCCCTCATCCTCCACTCTCTGGGCGTCGCATGGCGCGACAGGGGCCTCGGAACTCTATAGTTTTGGCGGGCATCGCAACGGGATGAAGCTTGCGCGCTGGTTTTCAGCCATAAGCATAGTTATACCCGCGTTGATTCCTACCAGATCCGAGCCATACCTCCAGCCAGCCGATGAAAAGCATCCACAAAGCGATAGCGTTGCCAGGCTCTCGGATACCATCCGCCAGGTATACCGCCGAGTTTAGGAATATCAGTGGGCGGGTGTCGCTTTAATCAAGACCAGTCCGTGCGCGGGAATTGTCAGCATAAAAGATCCATTTTTCACGGCGTGTCTCTCCGCTTCAGAAAGCTTGGCTGCTGTGCGAAGTTTCGCGATCTGCTCTTTCGTCGGATATCGCGGAGAGCCCATGGCTGCATAGGCTTTGTGAAGATCACCATGATCGAGATCCAGACGTGTCACTTGCACGCTGGAAACGCGGGCGTGCGCGAACTTGAACTCCACTTCTTTCGGAGCTCCCGAAGATCCGGGCTCGGCCATATTCCAGGCGGCAATCACAAGTGTGCCATCCCTTCGCCGTGTGACGAGAGCATCGTCTGATGACACCGAGAGCCTCTCTTCGCCTAGTTGATGAAGGAGCTCGAAAGCGTTAAACGCCGGCTTCGGAATTCCGCCCGCGGCAATCAGGCCGTAACCTCCATAAAACGGTTGCTTCACAACCCCCTGTTCCTCGAATACGTCGGAGAACGTCCAGTACGACATCTCGTCGACCAAGCCGTCGCATTGCCGAATCGTGTCTGCGAGCCAGGGCCCCATATAGGTCGCATCGGTAACATCCGGCTCATTCGCGTAGCTCGCGTTAAATTCAGACCAGATCAACGGCAGAGTGGGCATAGGAGAGGACTTGATCTGGTCGTGCACTTTTCCGACCGCGCGGCCCACCATGCGATTGCGCGGTATCTGCTCGTGCGTGCCGAACACATCCTCGGCCTTGTCGTTTCCGTAGACGTGCGAGGAGACGAAATCCACAGGAATTTTGTTGTCGGCGCAGTGCTTGATAAATACATCAGCCCACGCAGCTTGTGCCGTGGAAGGGCCGCCAACCCTCAGGCGGGAATTCACAGCCTTGAGATCGCGCGCTGTATGGTCATAGAGCTCGAAGTACGTTGCCTGTTGCGGATTGCCTGCCCAGAAATCAATGTTCGGTTCGTTCCATACTTCGAAATACCATTGCGCGACTTCATCTATGCCGTAGCGATCGACTAGGTGCTTGGCAAATTGGGTGATCAGTTCGTCCCATTTAGCGTAGTCCTTTGGAGGGGAAACATTTTGCTTGTACCAAAATGCGTGTAGCGCATCTTTGTTCGAGGCCAGCTTCTTCGGCATGAAGCTCAGCTCGACAAACGGGCGCACCCTGTTCGCGAGCAATCCGTCATAAATCTGATCGACGTATGAGAAGTTAAGAACAGGACTACCCTGCGCATCTTCGTCGTAAACTCCAACTTCGTCGTGGAAGATGGCGTGGAAGCGAACGTATCGAATATCTGCGATTTTCTTTACGTCTTGCAGGTCCTGGCGATAGCTATCGCGCAGCGACAGAATCGCGCGACCGGAGCCGAAGAAATGCTCCCAAAAATGAGGCAACGGGGTCACGCGGGCAGCTGCATCGATTTCAATGGTTTGCTTTGCGGTAGTTTCGGCGGTGGCGGCAAATGACGGAGAAGTGAAGACTACGAACAGTACGAAAAGTACGATTCTTTTTCCCATTAGGTTCTCGATGCCGAAGGGAGTCTAGTGAGAACTCCGAACGGCAAACCCAGTATAGACGCCAGAAGAAGAATAATTCTGGCAGCGCCAGTCCAGACCGCTCTCTTGCCCACAGTCGAGGGCATATGCGACACTTCCACCTTGCCAGACCGCAGCAAACCTCAGCGACGGCCATCTCGCAGTCAGCGCCGACACAAACACGTCACTCTGAAAGATGTGGCAGATCACGTGGGCCTTTCGCCCGCAACTATTTCCCTAGTTATGAATCACGCTCCGGTCGCGGACTCCATTCCGCGCGCAACCCAGGAGCGAATCTTTGCCGCGGCGCGCGAAATGAATTACCGTCCCAGTTTCTCCGCCCGTTGGGCGCGTACGGCACGCAGCTTCACGATTGGTGTGCTAGTACCTGAGGTGAGCGAAGGGTATGCTTCGTTGGTGCTCAGCGGAATTGAGGGGCATCTCCTGCAGGAAGGATACTTTTATCTGGTTGCCAGTCATCGCCATCTCGACGACTTGATCGACGAGTATCCAAGGCTGCTGCTGGCCAGATCGGTCGACGGCATGATAGCCGTCGATACCCAGTGCCCCGGCAATCTGCCGATTCCTGTCGCAACGATCTCGGGAGAGGTTCGTAAGAATGGTGTCACCAGCATCATTCTGGACCATGATCGCGCGGCCGAACTCGCCCTGAATCACCTCGTCAAGCTCGGACATCGCCAAATTGCCTTTATCAAGGGCCAGGAATTTAGTTCGGATACGGCGGCGCGATGGCGATCCATTAACGCAGCGGCTCAAAAGCTCGGATTAGAAGTCTCACCAAAACTGACTGTTCAGTTAGAAGGCGACTTGGCATCGCCGGAACTCGGTTATCGAGTTACAAAACGTCTTCTGGAAACGAAGGTGAGATTCACCGCGCTCTTTTCCTTCAATGATGTCTCCGCTATCGGAGCCATCGAGGCCTTACGGAGCGCAGGGTTAGAAGTTCCAGATGACGTCTCTGTGGTCGGTTTCGATGACATCCAAAACGCAGCGTATCACCGCCCGCAACTGACAACCGTCCGTCAACCGCTAAAGAAAATGGGGATGATAGCGGCCGAGGCTTTGCTGCGCCGTATTGCACGGCCCGATGACGATTCTTATGCGCGACAGATTGTGATGGAGCCGGAACTGGTAGTCCGCAAGTCGACAGCTCGCGTGCGACGCGATTAACTAATTCAGCTTTGCGAGTCTTCGTTGTTGAGTTCTTCTGGTTTCGCTTCCACAGGGATCTGAATCAGCACGTAGCGATTCTTCCTGATTGCATCGTATCGCGGGGCATAGGAGTGTACAAAGCCACGACGCGCGCGGTTGATCTTACAGGATTGATAGCAGTCATGGGCCTGCTCGAGAGTCATAAAACCCTCGCGGGGCGAAAGCGTATATTGCACTCGAACCGTCCGCTTCGCGGTCGCGTTCCACCAGCATTGGGTTTCACGAACGAAGTACCCCGGCTTTCCATCGACTTTTTGCTCGCCCAGCGACAGCTCAAAAAACTGATCCCGCCAGTCTGTGGTTTGAGGCACTTTGGTTTTGTAGAGGGTCTCCACCATACGATCTCGGAAAAGAGAACGTCAGGAATTGTATCCTGAACCGGCGAATCGATGGTTTCAGAATCACTTTTTGTTGAGAAGTGCATTGAGTTTGGGTATGACCTGAAAGGCATCTGCAACATAGAGGACATCGGCTTTACCCCGCGCCCAGCCGCAGTTTGGATCGAGGTTAATCGCGCGTCTTTCATTGATGAAGCGCCAGCCCACGACGTGTGGTTCTTCGCCGTGGCAGCAGGTTGAAAGCCCCTTGGGATGACGCGGTGTTGACCCGGTCTGGCGGACCTGGTTGAGATGGGTCATGAATCTCAGGACACTCTGATTCTCGCCGCTTTGATCTACGAGCGATTTGCTTCCTCCTAACGAGGCACCGGAGGTCTGCAGAAAATCCAGAATCGCTGCTTCTGCCTCCGGCACGTGGGCGGTTCCGTCTGATTGTCGTTTGCACCATCCAGCTCCAGCCACGAACAGCAACTTCGCGTCGGGACGAATGGTTTGCGCATCGGTGGCGGGAACTCGAACGCCAGCAAAAGTGGTTCGTTTGGTTTCGGCAGGAAGTTGGACATCGAGGCCTTCGACTCTTGCTGTTCCTGCTTCACCACTCCAACGCTCGTAACCGCCTGGGTCGACGAGCAAGAACCACGGCCGCGAATCCCGGTGTATGACAGCTTCCACCCGCTGCTTGTAGAACCAGCGTTTTGCGGATACGGCGCCATCGCCAAATTCAAGGGACGTGATATGCGTATCGACTTGTCCGCCCAAACCTTGCGCCACGCCCGGGATCACGCGCAGGAAGCGTGACGTCGCAGGAGCAATAACGATGTCTGATCCAACTGCCCGGCAAATCGCCTCTAGTGCTGCCGCATCTGTCGCGTAGCGCGGATGAGCGAAATCTGCCCCGCAGACACCGACAATTGGTGCTCCGATTCGCGCAACGCTGTCGGCGGCATCTGAAATTTCACCGCCAACGATCCCGATTACCAAAGACGCACTTGCCAGTCGGGCCGCATCCTGGGCCGCTGTGATCACCTCAAGAGCAACTCGAGGCATACCCTTGCCGGACTCGTCGACATGAGCGAGAAACAGAATGTTCTGTACCATAAACTCCCCCGCGGGCATCAAAGATCGATCAGGTAGCGCGGGTGCAGATATGAAAACTAGCCGCGTGTAATCCACTCTGCCAGTTCGGAAGCAATCTCATCCGCGGAATGGTCTTTCACCACTCGTGTTTGCCGGTGTTGTTTCGGCGGAGCCACATTTGCATATGAAACGTTCTGAGCCAACGTGGCGGGTTTTGCTTTTTGCAATGCGGGCATGACACTCCGCATATTTGCCATCCCTACCTGCGGATTGTTTTTCGGCTCCGGCAGCCTCCCGGTCGCCCATCCCAACAGAACGGGCGGACCTTTACAGATCGACGCAAGGTGCCGGCCGCCTTCAATACGCTCCAGAATCTCGAAAGAACCGTCGCTCTGGACTGTAAGCAGATCCACGCCCTGAAACTGATCGATGATTCCTAGTTGTTCTCCGACAAGTTGCATGGTGACGCCCGCCCCGCGCGAGGCAGATTCCCGTCCTCCAAAAATCATCAGCCGGGAACGCTCTAAACCTGGAATGAACTGAACTGCGTCCGCAAGGGTCTTAGCAATCGCGTGCGCATCCGAGAAGCCATTTGCTGCGATATCGAGCGGAACCAATTCGAAACTTGCCTTTTGCGCTACATTCATCATCACTTGCTGCAGCTTCGCTTTTGGCGCCCCGCTTACCAGCCAAAGCTTGCTTCCGGGAAAGTGAGCGGCAAGATTGGCCGCTTCATAGAGTGCGTGGCTGGCCCAGGGATCCAATACTGCCGGCAGCATCATTTCATTCTTGAGTGCTGGACCGGTCGGCGTGATGATCGGTTCGAGAGTTTGCAGCGGGTCGGGTACAATCCCGGCGCAGACGACAATATGGTAGATGTCACTCATAGTTCGTTGAATTGCCGTTTCCTTTCAGTTGAGAGCGGAATGCAAGCCTCCCGCTCCTGCGCCAAACTCGATGTTTCCCTTCCCTTTGTCCGCCTCACAATTCCACAAGCAGGCGCCGCAATAGACGCATTTTTCACGATCGAAGGCAGGTACGTCGCCGTCTCCTCGAGTGATCGCTTGTCCTGAACACATTTCGATACACAATTTCGATTCGCACTCTCGACAGAGTTCTGGACGCACAAACGTGACATGGTTGCCATAACCGGGAGCCACCTGCACGCTGCCGCCCATTAATAGCGCGTCCTGATGCGAAATCAGTAACTTCCCGTCGAACGGAATCTTCGGCCAGCCACATCGATCCATGATGCAGTCATGAAGTGGGACGCCTTTGGTTCCACACTCCTCGCGCAGTTTTGTTAATTCAGACGGAGCCATGCGCGAGCTGCAGAAATNCTCTAGTCGGGTTGTAGTTGAACGCTTGCGGGGCTGAGCGAACGAAACCGATCCACCGGTGAATCCCGCAAGAGCAGTTCCGATCAATCCCGCAATCACGCCATGCTGAAATCCATTGCGAGCATCGGCAGCGGCCTTCGATTCTTTATCTCCCCAACTTTGGCGACGCCGGCATGCATAAGTTTGCTCGAGGTTCTCGCGTGTAAATGGCTGGCCTCTTTCCAGCAAATCTATGACTGCCTCTGCGAGTTGCACCCCCGTAGTCCACGCTTCATCGACACCTGAATTCGCGAGCACGTTCGTACTGCCAGAACCTTCCCCAATGCGCGCATATCCGTTTCCGGCAAGAAATGGCTCACCGTGGCGTCCAGATTCCTGCAGCGATTTGGCTCCCCACGATTTCAGCGTGCCGCCCTGCAAGTGGTGCCACAAATACGGATGCAGAATGAAATGCTGCAGGTAACGGTAAGCTGTGCGCACGGGACTGCGGAACCATGACGGAATGAAGATGCCGACCGACGCGAGCCGTTCAGGATGTACATATAAGAATCCGAAAATTTCCGGTTCCGGAAATCCGATCGTATGAATCACGGTCCCGGGCTGAAGCTCAGAGCCTTCGCGCAGTTCGATGACCATTTTCATTCCGAGAGCCCACTCTCGGTGCTCATGACCTCTCGGCGTACCAAAATGTCTGTCCAATTCGCGTCCTACGGCGCCCACAGGCCCGTCCGCAACAAATCGTTAAGGAAGCGCGAACGTCCATTCCGGGCATAAATCCTTCGCTGGGCGTCCCATCGAGGCTCACTCCTTGATCCATCAAACGCACACCGCAGACAGCATCTTTCTCGATCAGCGGCTCACGCACAGGCATCCCGGGCCAGACCTGTACTGCGCCGGAACTGGCTAATTGCTCGCTCACCCACTGGTTGAATTGTCCCAGGGAGAAGATCATTCCGTCGTTCTTTCGCATGAACTTCGGAGTGAACGGCAATTCAATGGCCTCATCCCGCAGTCGCGAGATGGAACTAAAAGCTCGGATCAGGCGATCCTTTGCACGAAAGAGTAGCGAGAGACGGCTAGCTCCGATCGGGTCGAGCAGGTAAACAAGTTTTTCTTCAGTAACAGACGCCGCCATCGGGATGTGTGAGAGGTCTACCGCCGGGAAACTCGCACGGATCCCTCGCGCTCGCGTCACTGCACCGGAAACACCGAAGCCCAATCCATCAGCCCGCTCGTAGCAAATGACTTGCAGCGGAAGGCCGGGCGCAGCAGCGCTCTCGAATCGTGGCATACCATCATCATTCGAGAGCTTGCGTGAAAGCGTCGTCAGAAACCCGCCCATCGCAGGGCCGAAGCCCACACCGACGATATCGACAGACAATTGCTGACGCTCAATGGCCGGAGTTGGAGCCGAAGCGCTCATGAGGGATAATCCAGCGCTTCGGGAATCATGATCTTCGAAATGGCATCAGCCGCACGATCTTTGGCAAGACGCGATCCGGTGAGACAGCCTGCAAGCTTGGCATGTAAAGAGAGGAAGGCACTTTCTCCTGTGCATTTCACGCATGGACCCGCTTTGTTGGGATGTGAGCCGTCCTGCCCCATAACATCGAAGCGGAACGAATTGATTCCAGGCATGAAGCCTTCGAGAGCTTCCAACTCATCCTCATGCCAGCACCCTCGAGTCCCTTCCTGGTCCCACGCTGGATGGCGCTTATAACCGAACACCAGTTCCGCAGAGATCCGGGCTGCCTCACCGCTGGCTCTGACGGAGTGAACATGGCACAGGTCACTGAGGAAATTCACCAGTCCCAGCAATCCCTCAGCGACGGACGCGTCCGCCGAGCCATCCCGCTCAAGCCGCAAGACGTCCAGAATCTGGCAGCGAGCAGCAATCAGCCAACAAAGAGCATCTGCAAGAGGAAACGTGACTCCCTGTCGCGCGCTCTGATAGAGCTTCCCGCCATCGGCATCTTTACTGTGTTGCAGATGGTTGAGAGTCCATAACCACATCGTCATTGCCGTGGCCAGAGCGCATGCTCCGGTCCCAGGATGTTCCGACGAAATTGTCCGCATCTCTCGAATCCAGCCGCGGAACTGTGCCAGGAAAACGGGATTCGTCATCGTCACGGAGAGCTGTCGACGTTGAACGGCCTCAGGACCTTCGTAGGTCGCTTCGAGCTGCGCATCCATCCACTTGTTACCAAGGAACCCCGGGCAATCTTCCGTGTGCCGTAACCACCCATCAGGCTCACGGCCTCTCGCATCATCTGCGTGCCCCAGCCTGTATTCCACAGTTTCGCAGCTGGACACAGGACATCGGCTAGTGAATCAAGCGCGACGAAGCGCAGCAGCAGGTCCGACTCAAGTGCCTGCTTGCGCGGGTCGCCAGCAGGCAACTGCGTCAGAGATTCGAACTGTTCCGCAGCTTCGCGCAACAGCTTCATTTTCGCTTTCGCGCCGTTGACACCCTTTTCCGCGTACAGTCGTTCCATTTTTTTCTCGAGCGGATCAAGCTCATCAAATGCACGCGCCGCCGCAAAGCCTAGCGAGGCGCTGGCCTCTCCCGTTGCCCAAACATCAACCAGGCGATGCAAGGAATCCTCCCTCGCCTGCAAGCCCAACTCGTACCGCACCGACCCCGGCGTAGCCGTCTCGGCGCCGCGGAATCTCCCACGCCGGTAGCGGATGACCGGTTCCACCGCCGAGAGCAGTTTCGCGGCAGTCATTACGCCCACTGTGACGCGCGTTCGCCGAAAGACCGCTTCAATGATTTCGCCGTGACTAAAGCGAGGAATCAGGACGCCGTCTTTGACCTCATATCCGCCCACGATGCGGCTGGCGGGAACCTGCAAGTTAAAGATCGGATCTCCGGTTGACGAGAGTTGATGGACCATTTTCTTGGTCGCCGTACCTCGATCAAACGTGCCTGGATCGGTTTCTTCCAGAATCCCAATGCAGCTGCCCTTGATATGATCGTCATCGGAATCCACCGCGGAGGTAACGAAGTTGGCGAAACCAATGTTGGTGATGAATCGTGCGCGCTTCTCCACCTGCAAGCTCGGTTCTTTCCCGTCCTTCCACTCGATGATCCGAACTTTTCCATTCAACATCCCGGTATCGACGCCAACGTAAGGGATGGGCTCAGTCAGGCAGAAGGCCCCGCGCCAAGGCTTTCGGTCTTCTCCCGGCTGAATCGGGGCCGCGAGCCTCATGTAATGCTGTTGCTGTTCCTTCGTGCCGCGCTCGTGAATTGGCGCCAGCGCCAGGCAACCTGCAAGACTTGCCGTCGCGGCACCGCCATCGACCCACGCAAGTTCGAACGCAACCAATGCCAGGGCGAGATTTTTGGGGCCTGCGAACAATCCGCCTTGTTCGGGATCCATGAACACCGCGGTGATTCCGGCACTATCAAATGCTTCCAGCAGCGCAGCTTTTCCTTCAGTCCATTCGTGGGAATTGCGTCCACCGCTGGCTACCAGACGAGTTACCGGGCCCCTTGCCACCGCTCTCGTCGACTGCATCAACATCTGCAACTCTTATCGATCGGCAAATCCCCATTGCAACTGGCGCGCGGCATCCGACGGGAGCGTCTTCAATGTTTCTGGTTGGACCGGGGTCCCAGTCGCCATAAGCTCTCCTTGTCAAGACACAAAGGCTTGGGAACGATTCTGACTTCGTTGTTCACGGGGGTCTGTGATTTAAATCACAGGCGGCTATGATCGTGAAGTTATCCGTCGCAAAGGGAGCTCACGGGGTGGTCGCATCGATATCTACGAATACCTTGCGAGGTGGATTTTGAACGGCTAAAACATATAAATTGGGGCGCATGGCGGGGCCCAAATCTCTCACAATTTCGATTTCCACCACTCTGCTTTTTGCCGGACTTCTCGCTCTGAAGACAACGTGGGCGAATCCGAAAGACAAGTCTTCGCCGAAGTCGGGCGATTGGGCAGCCTACGGCGGTTCCGCGGAATACCAGCACTACTCGCCGCTCGCGCAAATCAATCGTTCGAATGTGAAGCAATTGACTGTGGCATGGTCGTATGACACTGGAGAAGTGGGCGGTCTACAAACCAGTCCACTGGAAGTTGACGGGGCTCTGTATGGCATCACCCCGACGCAGAAGATATTTGCCGTAGACGCCGCCACCGGAAAGGAACTCTGGAAATTCGATTCCGGGATCAAGGCCATGCAGCCGGATCGTGGGCTTGCCTACTGGTCAAATAACGGAGACAAACGAATCCTCGTTGGCGTGATGAACTTTCTCTACGCCCTCGATGCGAAAAACGGCAAACCAATTCCTTCATTCGGGACAAACGGGCGCGTCGATCTCCAGGAAAATCTCGGGCGCGAACCTCGTTCGCAATCGATTGCACTCACCAGCCCCGGAGTCGTTTATAAAGACCTGATTATCGTGGGAGGGCGAAATCCTGAAACTTTGCCCGCTCCACCAGGAGACATCCGCGCTTACGAGATCCGCACAGGCAAACTGCGCTGGTCCTTTCACACCATTCCCCATCCGGGAGAGTTCGGGTACGAAACCTGGCCAAAGGATTCGTGGAAGACGAGCGGAGCCGCAAACAATTGGGCTGGTATGGCACTCGACCCTCAACGAGGTATTGTGTTCGTGCCAACAGGCTCTGCTGCGTCCGACTTTTACGGAGCAGATCGGGCCGGTGACAATCTGTTCGCAAACTGCCTGATCGCATTGAATGCAGAGACTGGAGAACGCATCTGGCATTTTCAAGCTGTGCGTCACGACCTGTGGGATCGCGACTTTCCTTCCGCACCGGTGCTAGTTACTTTGAAACGCGATGGCAAACCAGTCGATGCCGTTGTGCAGACGAGTAAACAAGGACTTCTCTTTATCTTCGATCGCGTCAGTGGCAAGCCCCTCATCCCGATTGAGTATCGCAANTATCCAGCTAGTGACTTACCAGGTGAAGTTGCTGCCCAGGAGCAGGGACTTCCAACGTGGCCGGGTCCTTACGCGCGCCAACTGCTCACCGAAGATATGTTGACGACGCGCACCCCTGATGCACACCAATGGGCGTTGGAGTGTTTTCGGGCGTCGGTTCACGACGGCCAATTCATCCCACTTCGGGTCGGGACTGACACTGTGATCTTTCCGGGCTTCGACGGCGCAGCAGAGTGGGGCGGACCTGCAGTCGATCCAGATACCGACATTCTCTATGTTAATTCCAACGAGATGGCATGGCTGGCTTCGATGTTCGAAGACAAGGGCGAAACCGGCGCTAAGGAGATATACCTGAGCCAATGCGCAACGTGCCACGGTCAGAATCTGCAGGGCGCGCCTCCCGACATTCCATCGCTCGACGGAATCGGAAATCGCAGAAGTCCTACCGATCTGTCGACTGTGATCCGCGGCGGTAAGGGACGCATGCCAGGTTTCCCAAATCTTCGTGAAGATCAGCGCAATGGACTCGTACAGTTCCTGCTCACCGGAGAGAACAAGGAACTCGCCAGTTCGGCTCCTCCTTTGCCGGGAATGAAATACCGGCTTTT
>AP72_2010_repI_A100DRAFT_1000038_pt1 | contig 21576 bp, 13 predicted proteins | sample AmaPasrepliIA100_FD_9193 | JGI IMG/M metagenome (IMG submission 9193)
CGCCAAGCGCGCAGGCCGCGACCGAGTCGAACTCGCAGACTCATCCATCCGAGCCAGCGCTCAGAATGACCCCATTGCTGTAGTGCGATCCAATGGATGAGAGATTTCAACTCCGATTTGCTGTTCATATGATTTGCGCGGCGGAACGATTGCCTCGGAATTGCCATCTATGTCTCGAGTGGCCGGATTCTCAATTACTCGCAACGCAATACCCGTGCTGGATCGACTCGGGTCGCGCTGCGTGCAGGAAGATAGCTTGCGACAAACGCCACTCCCATCATCACCATAACGCCTGCCGCGTACGCACCAACATCCAGCGCACTGATTCCATACAGGACGCTTGCGATCGCCCGCGAAGCAGCAAGAGCCGCAAGACTGCCGACGATAATGCCGGCGAGCACCATCTTCAGCCCTTGGCGCATGACCAGATTTCGCACTGTCCGAAGATCCGAGCCTAGAGCGATCCGCACGCCGATTTCCTGCCGACGCTGCCCCACGGTATTGCTCAACACGCCGTAGGTTCCGAGCGCGGTCAACAGCATGGCGAGCACACCAAATCCCGTCATGAGTACCATTAACAACCGGTCGTCCTCGACATCCCTCTGCACCAGGTAGCGAACCGTTCGAATTTTCCAAACCGGCTGATCTTTATCGAGGCTCCATACCGCCTGGCGGACTGCATTCGAGAGACTCATGGGATCGACTGCAGTACGCAGCACCAGCGTTCCAAAGATTCCCGGTTTCTGCGCGTACGGAAAATAAATCTCCGCCTCATCTTGGTCGCGAAGGCTGATCTGTTTCGCATTACCAACAACACCGACAACCATGAGACGCTCGCCATTCACAGTCGGATCGCTATCAATCAATTGGAGTCTTCGCCCAACTGGGTCCTCTTGACCGAAGTATTTTTGGGCGAGAGCACGGCTGATTACCGCTACTCGGGGTGCCGCGTTGCTGTCTTGATCGGTGAAGCCGCGGCCGCGAACTACAGGAATGCCAACTGTCTGGAAGTATTCTGGAGTGATCAGATTGATAAACGCAGTGGGCTCCTTGCCTTTTTCAGGAACTGGCGCACCTTCCTCGAATGAAGTTGATGTTGCCCCAATTCCCGCTAAACGGTAGGCATTGAACGATGGCGCTCGAAACTACCCCGGGCACTTGAGCCACTCGCAAAGCCAGTTCGCGGTGAAAAACTGCTTGAGCGTCGGGAGTGGTGTACTTGTTGCGCGGAAGCCGATACTCCATGGTTAAGAGGTTGTCCGAGGATAGGCCCGTGTCGCTCGACATAAGCTTTTGGAAGCTGCGAATCAGAAGGGAAGCTCCCACAAGCAACATGATGGACATTGCCACCTGACAAATCACAAAGGCAGCTCGGACTCTAGATCCCGTACTCGTCCTGATGGTTCCCCTGATTCCCGAATTCAGGGCCGATGCACCCTCCGTTCCTGATAGCTGGACAGCAGGCGCGATCGCGAACAACACGGCGGTCAGCAACGTCAACAGCGAACTGAAGAGCAGAACACGTCCATCGAGCACAATATTGATGTCGTGAAACGTGCTGGGCGCCATGCGCACCAGAAGCGGCAAGAGCAGCTTCGCCAGCAGGATGCCGCACAATCCGCCGACAAAAGCTACGGGAATCGCCTCTGACACCAACTGGCGAATGATACGCAGGCGCACGGCACCAAGGGCGGTGCGAATCACCATCTCGCCTCGCCGCTGAAGGCCGCGTGCGAGAATCAGATTTGCCAGGTTCGCGCAGGCGATCAGCAGCACCAGCGCCACCGCCGCCAACAGGACGAGCAACGGCTTGCGCACAGACTGATTCAGAAACTGACGAAAATCGGTCACGACAATTCCGATTCCAGCGTTCTCGGTCGGATAATCGTGAGCCAGTCGCTGCGCAATTGTGTTCAAGTCGGCCTTTGCCTCGGCCAAGGTGGCATTTTGCTTAATGCGCCCGACCATAACGAATTCCTTTGTCGATCGGTCACGGTGATAGCTCGTCTGATGCTGCGCCGTGACGAACACATCGGACTCGAAGGGAAGCGTATAGCCGCGGGGCAGCACGCCGACGATGGCATAGTCTTCATTGTTGAGGGTGATTTGACGACCTAGAATCCTGGGATCGCCGCCGAAACGCGTTTGCCACGCCGCGTAGCTAAGTACGGCGATGTAAGGACCACCCGGCTGATCTTCTCCCTGCAAGAATAGCCGCCCCAACCACGGCTTTGCGCCAAAGACGTCAAAGAAATTTGTCGTCACGAAAGAACCGACAAGCCGGTCGGGACGATCCTGCCCGGTTAAGTTCACGCTTTGACCAATCCACAGCGCGAGCTGCTCGAATGTCCGCTGGTCGCGACGGTAATCCTCGAAATTAAGTACCGATGTGAGGCTCAAACCAAACTGGGAATGAGCGTCCTCCGAGACGAAGACGATCTTTTCCGGATGCGGAAATGGCCATCGAGTCAGCAACACGGCGTTTACGGCGCTGAAGATTGCCGTGTTCGCCCCAATGCTCAACGCGAGAATGGCCACCGCCACGAAGGCAAAACCGGGCGATTTTCGCAACAGGCGCAGCCCATACAGAATGTCTCTCCAAGCTGAGTCAAACCATCTGCCGAAACGCAATTCGCGGCATTGTTGTTTGAATCCCTCCATGCCGCCAAAGGCGATCTTCGCCTGTCGCCAAGCCTCTTGCTCGGACATACCCGAGGCGAGGTTTTTCTTGAACTCCAGCTCCAGGTGATATTCCAATTCACTTTCGAGCTCGGGTTCGAAGCTGCTGCGGCGAAAAATTCGTCTGAACTTCATAAGTCCTCTAGCAACGTTGCCCGAAGTTAAGCATTGTCGAGTACAAGTGCGATGGCGCCAGACATTCTGCGCCACTCGGAAAGCTCTCTTGCCAGTTGAGAGCGGCCAGAACGAGTGAGTTCGTAGTATTTCGCCTTCCGGTTGCTCTCGCTCGATCGCCACTCCGACGAAATCAGCCCCTTGTTTTCCAGCCGATGCAACGCCGGATACAACGATCCTTGCCCCACCTGCAGCACATCGCGAGACACCTGCTGGATGCGCTGCGCGATTCCCCAGCCGTGATTCGCTTCCAAGGCCAAGGTCTTCAAAATGAGCAGGTCCAGCGTGCCCTGCAGCAAGTCAAGCTGTTCACCCACGGAAACTCCTGTCGACAATCGACATAAATATCATCGCCTATTGTCGAATGTCAACAAGAGAGCTGCGGGAGAACCTTTCGATTTACACGCAAGGAAAGGCGCCAGGTGTGGATGCAAGCGCTATCAACTTAGACTGGGAACCTGAGCTTCCTGCAAAGCTCTACAAAACGCGGATCACTGCGCAAAGGATCAAGCCTGGGTTCGCTGGCTAGAACCAGCAGAGCCCAGTCTTGTTCGTCATATGCCTTCTGCAGATACCGGAGGGCTTCGTCGTTTTCTTTCAGGGCAACATGGATGATCGCGAGATTGTAAGCCGGGACCCAGCTCGATCGGGATCGTTCCTCGAGGGTGCGGAGAATCGTCCGTGCACCGCCTATCTGCCCTGCGGCAGCAAGACTATAAGCCAGTTCTGTAAGCCCGAGAGTGCTATCCGGAGTTCCTTTGAGAACTCTCTCCGATTCATCGACCGCCTGCTGGTGCATTCCTTTTTGCGCGTAGACGCGGCCCAGCCAGAAATGAATCCGGTAATAAGCAGGATCCAGTTGCATCGCTTTCTGCGCCTGCTGGATCGCACCATCATAGTCCCGCGCATAGTACAAAGTACGCACTGCCTCAGCGTTGTTCGGCAACGATAGCGGGTCCAGTCTCATCGCCTGGTTGATTTCCTCCAGGGCCTCGCGATGGCGTTTCTGCGCGGCGAGCAGAGCCGCATACAAGCGATGCAATCCGGGGTAACTGGGATTGAGTGCGTTTGCACGCTGGAACTCGCCCTCTGCCGTCGGCCAATCGCAGAAAGTCATCAGCGCGCCAGCCAAGGCAGTGTGTGACTCTGCCAGGGAGTTGTTCAGTTGCACCGACTGACGGGCGGCGTCGTTCATCTTGGGGCCTCCCTCGGATGGAGAAATAGTGTCGGTGATAATGAGCCAACGATAGGAGTCCGCCAATCCGGAATAGGCTTCGGCGAATTGCGGGTCGCGGTCAATCGCCTGGTGGAAGTAATCAATGGCCTTCCAATAACCTTGCGCCGTGAATTGGTTTACAAAGTATTGGCCTCGCAGATAGGCTTCGTTGGCCAATGGATCGGAGTGGGACCGCGCGGAACGGTTGGCGTACGCAGGACTGAGCTTGACTTCAATCTGGTTCGCCACCGCCCGTGCCACCTCTTCTTGCAAGACGATAGACCCGGTGATGTTTCGGTCGTAGCTCTGTGCCCATATGTGGACCTGGTCCCGCGTGCGAATGAGCTGCGCCGTGACTCGAACCTGGTCGCCATCGCGTCGAACGCTACTCTCAAGCACGTAGTCCACGCCCAGTTCCTGGCCAATCTGCTGGACACTTTTGGAAGTATGCTTGTACGTCATCGATGTGGTACGTGCGATGACTCCGAGCCGCTCTGGGCTAAGCGCTCCGAGCTGGGAAATGATTTCTTCGGTGAGCCCATCGCTGAAATAGTCCTGGCCCGGATTGCCGCTTAGGTCTTCGAACGGAAGTACTGCGAGCATTACTTGTTTGGTGGGACCAACACCCCGCAAAGATCGCCATCCGAAATAAGCAAGAGCGCTAAGAACTAAAAGGGAAATCATGGTAAGGGCGACAGTTCGGGTACGCGCCGCGCCGTTGGTCGGAATCTCGGGTGCCCTGACCGTCAAATGAGGGCCCACAGCCGGTTCGTCAGCCGACAATACCGGCTTTGCTCCGTTGCCGTTCGTTCGATCTGCGACAGGTCGAAGAGAAATGGAGACCTCCCCGGCCTCATTCACGACAGCTTGTGGTTCTGCCCTGCGCGAGGCATCCGGCGTTTGCGGCTGAGAGTCCTCCTCGAGGACAACTTTGTTCTCCTCCTGCCAATCCACTTGGCCAACGAAGCGATAGCCACGTCGAGGGACGGTCGCGATCCAGCGGGGATTTTCGGCGGAGTCGGACAGGCAATCGCGAAGCCGCTGCACGGCGGAATTCAGTCCGTGGTCGAAGTCGACGAAGGTATCACTGGCCCAGAGCTGATCTCGCAGTTCCTCGCGCGTGACCATTTCGCCATTCGCATCAAGCAGGAGGCACAAAATACGAAAGCTCTGTTCCCCCATCTTGATTTTGCTGCCGAATTTCTGCAGTTCGCCGGAGCGAAGGTCGAGAGAATAGGGTCCGAATCGAGCAGTGCGTCCTCTTGCGGTCTTCATCTTTCCCAAGGTCGGCTAAATGGGAATCTCGCCGAGAAATAAGCCCGCACGATTCTGAGCGCAATTCCGGCGGCAGTCAACTGAGGCGCTCAAATGGATGTTCTACAGGGCAAGGCCATTGCAACCCGAATGCTTTCATTCGGTTAGACCGTGTTGTGAAAATGTAGCGTTCGTGATCCGCTTTGCATTGCCGGGAGTTTTCAGGCGAGGCATAAGTATGGGCGCGAACGGGCACTTGGAGGAACAAGACTTTTCGCCGCCTTGTTCGAAAGCTCAAAGTTTAAAAAGGAGAAGGATGATGAAAAACATTTTTGCGGGAACCTGGACGAAGCTTGTTCTGTGCGCCGCCTTGGTGATGGGACTCTGCGCCGGCGCATACGCTTCCTGTGGCGATAGCTTCGCTGCGATGGCAGCCGGTAAACCGATTGTGATTTCCGCAGTCGGTAAGCAACTGGCTGCCGCCTCGCCGGCCGATGGGCCAATCAACTCTTCCATCGTGGGTTTGTGGTACGTCCAGTTCAGCATAGGCGGGCAACCTATCCAGGAAGCTTTCCAAAACTGGAACTTCGGCGGGACAGAAGTCCATAATCCGAACGTAGACCCGCGTACCAACAACATTTGTCTGGGTACATGGATTAGGACAAAGAGCGGTGTTATCAAACTGGCTCACCGGGTGTGGCTCTATGACACGAATGGAAATTTTCAGGGGACGATTCACCTGAGTGAGACGCTTCGTTTGACGCAAAACGGCAACGCGCAAAAGGGAACATTCACATCGGACATCTATGACCCTTCCGGCAATTTCGTCACCGAGGTTACAGGTGATGTCACCGGGCAGCGCATTCGCGTCGAGTGAACCGGCGCAGTCGCGCACGCTGCGCAGCACAAGTCCTTCCACAAAAAACGCCCGGCGATAAGCCGGGCGTTTCTCTACTCGTTCTTGCAAAATCAGTTGCTGTGATTGCCGCTCCTCTGATCACTTGCAATCACACCGTCCTTAATGTGGATCACGCGGTGCGCATATTCCGCGATGTCATGCTCGTGGGTTACCAGGATGATGGTGTTTCCTTCCGACTGTAAGCGGTCGAATAGCGCCATAATCTCAACACCAGTCTGCGAATCGAGGTTGCCCGTGGGCTCGTCGGCGAGAATGATTGACGGCTTGTTCACCAGGGCGCGTGCGATCGCGACGCGTTGGCGTTGGCCGCCCGACAACTCGTTCGGCTTGTGATGCATGCGGGATCCCATGTTGACTGCTTCCAGAGCCCCCTTGGCCCTCTGAATTCGCTCTTCCGTGGGTACTCCGGCATAGATCAGAGGCAGTTCCACGTTATGAAGCGCTGTGGCGCGCGCCAGAAGGTTGAACGTCTGGAACACGAATCCGATTTCCTTGTTGCGGATGCGCGCCAGTTCATCGTCATCCAGTTCGCTCACCAGTTGGCTGTTCAGCCAGTACTTCCCATTCGACGGGGTGTCCAGGCAGCCAATCAGGTTCATCAGGGTCGACTTGCCCGATCCCGACGGCCCCATGATCGCAACATACTCGTTACGCTGAATGCGAAGGTTGACTCCGCGCAGCGCGTGCACCTGTTGCTCCGAGCCCATGTCGTAAGTCTTCCAGAGATCCTCGGCCGCAATCATGCAAGACTCGGGTGGCGCATCGGTGACGGGGGTTGGAATCGTGCTGTTGGCCATATTGATGACTTCTGCGGTTGCCATATTTTTCTCCTGGTCCGATGCCACTCGACCTCTCCGATCCTTGGGGTGAGGGTTTAGGGCTTAGAGACTGGGGGTCAGAAATCCGTTTCCTTGCTGAGGTCTCGTAGTGCTGTACCAGACCCTAGTCCCTAACCCCTGATCCCTTGTTGGACGTCCCAACAAACTTTCCGTTATGAAACGTTATGACGATTCTTCCTCTTTCTTGGGAGACGTATTGTCGATCTTCACGCTGCTTCCCGGGCGCAGGCTTCGTAGAACCTTGTAGCTGCCCGTGATTACCTCGTCTCCTTCTTTCAGTCCATCCAATACTTCGACGTCGGTGCGGCCCAGGATTCCAGTCGTGACCGGAACGAAAATCGCTTTCTTGGTGCGGATCACGAATACTCCCTGCATTTCGTCCTTATCTTTTGCCTTGGATGCAACTTCCTTCGGAGCAGGTGCCGCTGCATGCACCGAACCTGGCTCCTTATTCTGCTGATCCATCTGCTCCTTCGTCCGCATCGTTAGAGATTGGATCGGAACCGAAAGAACATTGCTGCGCGTCGCAGTCGTGATTTTCGCTGTGGTCGATAGCCCAGGACGCAGATCCTCGGGCGCATCGCTCAACGTCACCACAACTTTGAAATCCTTCGCCTCTTCACTAGCCACGTTCTGCTGCGAGGTCGAAACTCCGCTGGATCGCACAATCGCGTTGTTTCCAATCTCCGACACGGTGCCGTGAAAGATCTTCTTCGGAATCGCATCGATCGTGACTTCCGCCGGTTGTCCGAGCCGGACATTGACAATGTCCGTCTCATCGACTTTCACTTCCGCTGTGATGACCGACATATCGGCAACCGTCATCAGCGTGCTGCCCTGCGCGTTCTGAATCCCGATGACCACCGTTTCGCCTTCGCGAACTGGAAGATTCGTTACGACTCCGTTGAAGGGCGACGGATACGTTGTCTTCTGCAGCGCATCCGCATAACGTGTCAGCGTCGCCTGAGACTGCGCGATGTGTCTCTGCGACGAGTCCTTCTGAGCCTTTGCTTGCGCGAGTCGCGCAGTCGCTTGCGTCAGTCCCGCATCGGCGGTAGCCCAGGCATTTTTGCGGCTGTCGAAGTCAGACTTCGAGATCAGCCCATCCTTGTACAGGCTCTGCGCCCGGTCCCAATCCAACTTGTTGCGGTCGTAGTCCGCCTGCGCCCGGAGAAGATCAGCCTCTGACGTCTTCACCGCGGCATCGGCAGCGATCGCGTCGGTTTGTGCCGCTTGCAACGACGCCTGGTTGGCGTTCACATCGGCCTCAGGCTGCACGTTTTCGAGTTGCGCCAGCATTTGCCCCTTCTTCACGTGATCGCCTTCTTTCACGTAAAGGTGCGTGATCTTTCCAAACGCATTCGCGCCGATATTCACGTACGTTTTCGGCTTGATTTCACCCGAAGCGCTGACGATCGTCGACAAGTCCTGACGCATCGCCTTTCCGGTCTGGACGGTCACCAGGTTTTTGCTGCTCTGGTGAACCGTAAGTCCGACCGCGCCCGCCAGCACCAAGAAAACTCCAACGCCAATTGCGATTTTTTTCCAGAGTTTCATAGCTCCTGTCACATTCGGGTTACAGCGGAACCGCCAGCCAGATCGTGGCCATAACGATCTTCTAGCGACAAAATGTCATCCCCTGCCAATCCGAGTGACGGACACACATCCTCTGTTACGTTCCTGTCCCAGAGAAAGTTCCCGATCAAAATGAGTTTAGGAGTGCCGAGACCCGTTACGGTGGGGATATCACAAACCGCCCCCGGAACTGGCTATTATAGCCCGTTAGATCAAGAGGATGGCAGTCTTTGCGACGCCAGGCATCGCTTACCATCCGGCGGCCGGGAGGGTATGGGGCGCAGGCGTCCCAGCAGGCTGCGGGGTGGGTCTCGCCTGCCGTTCCCCCCAACACTCGAAATTCTCAAATCTTTCCTACCCTCAGGCAACTCGTGTCCTTTCCACAGCCTCCTATCGAGCGGCGGTAAAAAGGGCCTCAATTAGTTCTCCGGGCACGACTTAACCTTGCTTTCACGTAACTAAAGAGCCTAAAATAGGCAGACGACGGTTGTCTGGCAGGAGTCCCCTCATGGTCCGGCTATTTCTTCAACGCATTCTCCAGGTTCTCGCAATCACAGTTGTGGCTTTCGTGGCTTCTGCAGCCGTCGCCCAATCACCTTCAAACCAGCCGAAAGACGAGCCTCAGGGCGCCCAGCCGGCGACCGATAAGGCTGCTCCCGCTCAGGCGCAACCTGTCGATGCTGTCGATCCGCTAAAGCGTCCGCAGGACGAAAAGCAGCGCAAAAAGAACACCAAGGCGCTACATCAGGAATTGAGTAAGCCCTACAAGAAGTGGCTGGACGAAGACGTTTCCTACATCATCACCGATGAAGAGCGCGCCGCATTCAAGCAGCTCTCCAACGACGAGGAGCGTGACAACTTCATCGAAGCTTTCTGGCAGCGCCGCGATCCAACGCCCGACACCGAAGAGAACGAATATAAGGAAGAGCACTACCAGCGCATCGCCTACGCCAACGAGCATTTCGCCGCTGGAGTACCCGGGTGGAAGACTGACCGCGGCCGCATCTACATCGTCTTTGGCAAGCCCGACGAAATCGAGTCTCATCCCTCCGGCGGCTCCTACCAGCGGCCGATGGAAGAGGGCGGCGGCGAAACCTCCACGTTCCCGTTCGAGCAATGGCGGTATCGCTACATCGAGGAAATCGGCCAGGAAGTCATCATTGAATTCGTCGACACCTGCATGTGCGGCGAATATCACATGACCATGGATCGCTCTGAAAAAGACGCGCTCCTGATGACGCCCAACGCCGGCCTCACCATGTGGGAGCAGATGGGAATGGCGAGCAAGGCTCAGCGCTTCAACGGCGGGGGTTTGGAGCGTCTGGGCGTCGGCCCCATGAGCAGTACGCTCCAGAGCAAACAATTCGATCGCCTCGAGCAGTACGCCAAACTGCAGCAAGCGCCCAAAATCAAGTTCACCGACCTCACCGAAGAGGTCAATTCACACGTCATCCTGAACCCGATGCCTTTCGATGTTCGCTCTGATTTCGTGAAGGTCACCAGCGACACAGTGCTGGTCCCCGTCACGATCCAGATGAAGAACCGCGACATCACTTTCGTCAACAAAGAAGGCGTCCAGCGCGGTACAGTCAACATCTACGGCAAGCTCTCGACCCTGACCGGCAAGATCGTTCAGACCTTCGAAGACACCGTGCAGGTCGACGTTCCTGCCGAACTCCTTCCGCGCACCGCCGAGAACGCTTCGGTCTACTGGAAGGCACTTCCGCTGCGTCCCGGCCACTATAAGCTTTACGTAGCGGTGAAAGACGTGAACGGCGATCGCAAGGGCGTTTACAGCCGCAGCGTGATGGTTCCTGAGTACCTCGAAGACAAGCTCGCCACCTCTTCTCTAATCGTCGCCGATCAGATGGAGCCCGTTCCCACGAAAGTCATTGGCAGCGGCAGCTTCGTTATCGGCACCATGAAGGTTCGTCCGCGCGTCGCTCCGGCTGACGGCAAGCCTGCGGTCTTCAAGCGCGACAAAGATCCGAAGCTAAATTTCTGGATGCAGGTCTATAATCTTGGTGTGGACGAGAAGACTCACAAGCCTTCCGCCACATTTTCGTACGACATCACTAACGTCGCTACCAACAAGGCGATCGTGCATAAGGAAGAAAACACCGACACGATGGGTAATGTCGGGGATCAGGTGACCTTGCAGAAGTCGATCGCGGCTGTTAGCCTTCAGCCCGGCGTTTATAAGATTCAGATTAAGGTGAACGACAACGTGTCGAAGCAGACCGTTGATCCGTCCGCGATGTTCGCTGTAGAGTAACTCCCTGCATTCCCCCAGGGGGTGGGGCAGAGTTGAAGCTGAGCAAGCTCGCAACTTGGACATTATTGTTAGGCGTTTCCCTCCCCGTCTGGGCCGCTGATCGGCCCGGCGCGATTTCGGGATACGTCCGCAACGTCGCTGGTGCTCCCCAGATGGGTGCCGTGGTCCAGATTCTCGGCGCCGCCAACCGCACCCTTACTGTCTTCACCGACGAAGCCGGATACTACACTGCTACCGGACTTCTTCCCGGCCTCTACACTCTCAAAGTTACGGCTCCTTCTTTCTTGCCGGCTCTGCGCGAAAAGGTCGGTTTGCGCCCCGGCGGCAGCATCAACGTGAACATCACGTTGAGCACTCTATTGGGTGCCATGCAGCTTGGTCCCATCCGTGCGCTGCCCGATGACGATGACTGGAAATGGACGCTTCGTTCCGTCGCCAATCGTCCCATCCTCCGCATCTTCGACGACATCGCGCCCGCCGAAAAACAGAATCATGAGTTCAGCGGCGCCGTGGCATTCGTTGCAGGTTCCGCCGCAGGTGGTTACGGTTCCGGTTCAGATATGACGACGAGCTTCACGCTTGAGCGATCTATCTTCTCTGAGGGGCACCTCGCCTTCAGCGGGGACGTCGCCTACGGCGATAGTCTGCCCTCCGCGGTCGTTCGCACTCGCTACTCGCACCGCTTGCAGAATGGCTCCCTGCCCAGCATGGCTCTGACCTTGACCCGTTTCGCCCCGACCGATCCCAATCTGCACAACGCGGCTCTCCAGGCACTGGCTTTATCCGCGGGAGACGATATGGTCGTCGGTGACGTGCTCGAGCTTAAGTTTGGCAGCGAACTCCAGACTATCCAGTTCCTCGGACATCTCAACGCCTTTCGCCCGTATGCAGCGGCCGATTTTCACTTGACTCCCAACACCGTGGTGGAATACGACTACACCACATCGCGGCCCGATACTCGCACCGAGAAAGGCTTCGACTCTGCCCCTGCGGATCTCAGCGAGACCAACCCGCGCGTCAGCCTGATCGGATACTCCCCGCGAATCGAGAGCGCGCATCATCAAGAAGTCAGCGTGTCGCAGCGAGTCGGAAAGACCAATGTGCAGGTCGCGATGTTCTCGGACCACATCACCGATCCCGCGCTCACCGGACTCGGCGACGTCACTGGTGCCGGAGGGTTCCTGCTTCCCGATCTGACTTCGGGCACCTTCAGCTACACAGGACGCAATCTCGACACGAACGGCGTTCGAGTCGTTCTGCAGCACAAGTTCGCCTCTGACCTGACAGCTACTCTCGATTACGCCTATGGCGGTGTGCTTGATCTTTCGCGCACCGATGTGCCTTTGCAACAGGCGCAGCAGTGGATCTCGACCGAGCGCCGTCACGCTCTTGCCGCCAAGTTGAGCGGCACCGTGGATCGTACGCACACCCGCTGGATTGCCTCCTATCGCTGGATTAATGGTTCTGCATTGACGCCGGTCGATATGTTCAACTCCTCGCCGGGACAAAGCGATCCCTATCTGAACATCTTCATCCGCCAGCCGATCCCAGCCTTTGGCGGCCGCATCGAAGCCCTAATCGATATCCGCAACCTTCTGGCCCAGGGATACGTTCCCGTGCTAGGCCAGGACGGCCAGACCGTCTACCTAGTGGATTCCGCCCGCTCAGTAAGAGGTGGAGTAGCCTTCACGTTCTAGGCAGGGTTAGGGGCTAGGGGTCAAGGGCTAGGGGCTAGGGACTAGCACACAAGCACATCATTAGGATTGGCATCCCGAGCGAAGTCGAGGGATCCCTACCGCAACAACCGCACCGGCAAATGAGCAAGGACTCCAAAATGACCATTGATCACTAATCCCTGAACCCTAGTCCTAGCCCTCTGACCCCCTGAATCCGGTTGACTCCCGCCAAGCCTTTGAGTATCGTTCTCTCCCAGCAATTTCAGAAATGGTGGTTCCGCAATCTCCCGTGCGCGGGAGATATGCGCTCGGTGGCGGGAACAGCACGTCCCACGCGAATGCTAATTCGCGGATTGGTTCTATTGATTTTCATATTGCTGTTCGACGTTGGCATCGGGCTCTCATTGCGAAGTTGAGAGATAAAACGTTGAAAATGCGGGGTTCATGGAGCTATTGGCGGGTTTGGATGCCCAAGTGCACAGCCCGAAGCCAATCAAGTTCCAGGTTTCTAAGGCTCCACGTCTGAGCCAAAGCTTTTCAGAAGACAAAGAATAAAAATTCGGATTTGCCGGAGAGGCGATGATGAAACACGCGTTTTGGTCGACCCTCATGCTGTTGCTCGTGTCTACAAGTCTGTTTAGCCAAACCTTCCGCGGTGCCATCAACGGCTCCGTAACCGACCCCGCAGGCGCCGTAGTCGCCGGAGCCAGTGTGAAGGCAACAAACACAGCCACTGGTGTTTCGCTCGACACGAAGTCGACCAGCGATGGTCAATTCTCGTTCCAGGATTTGCCCCTCGGCAGCTACAAAATCTCCGTCACGGCCGCAGGCTTCAGCCCGGCCACCATCGATGGTGTGCCCGTTACCGCGGGATCCGCCTACACGCTGCCAGTCAAGATGAAGGTTGGATCGTCGACCACGACAGTGGAAGTCTCGGCAGAAGCGCTTGTTCTAGACACAACGTCGGTCCAGCAGAACACCGTAATTCCGACTGAGCAAGTGCAAAACGTTCCAATGAACGGACGTGACTTCACACAGTTCACAGCCATGGCGCCGGGATATGCAGGTTATTCCGGAGCACAAGCATTTGGCTCGCTGAACGGTACACGCGCCAATCAAATGAACTGGCAGCTTGATGGCGTCGATAACAATGACTTCTGGCACAACCTAGCCGCAGTCAATCAGGGCGGCGTCTCGGGCATAGCAGGCACGCTCATGCCGCTCGACGCGGTCGATGAGTTCGCAGCACAGAGTCAATCCAACGCCGAAGCGGGACGCAATGCAGGCGGAGTCATCAACGTTGTCCTGAAATCTGGCACCAACAATTTTCACGGGTCCGCGTACTACTTCAACCGCAACACTTCGCTTGGAGCGTCCACGCCGTTCTTCAATCCGGCGTTCCTCGAGTCACTTGGTCTACCCAGCAAGAAGCCTCCTCTTCGCAATGAGAACTACGGGTTCTCGATCGGCGGACCGATCTTCAAAGACAAGACGTTCTGGTTCGTTGGATTCGAAAAGCAGAAATACACAATCGCTCTGTCAGGGTTGAACACCGAACCCTCTACGGCGTATCAGAATGCCGCCCTGGACCTGTTGAACACGTATAGCGTTGCGGAGAGTCCGGTCTCGCAGGCCCTGATGGCCAATCTGTGGCCAAGCTACATCAACCCGCTCCCGGCGCAGTCCGGCAATTACTTTGCGACCAATCCGTCGACCGGATATAGCTACAACGGCGTCATCAAACTCGATCACAACTTCAACGAAAAGCACCACCTCTCAGCGCGTTGGTTCGGCGGACAGGGATCCCAAACCGCTCCCACCGGCGGCAGCGCCGCGCTAGCGACTGCCAGTTCCAACTTGACCTATTACTTCGAAAAAGCGCCCATCCACGTTTACAACTACGCCGTCACATTTAACTCGGTGCTCACTCCACGAATGACCAATCAGGTGCTGGTGGGAGTTAACTACTTCAATCAGGTGTTCCGTGACGCCGTCGCCAACTATGACACGCACACCAATGCGCAGTTGTTCTTGAGCCCCGACACGCCGGTAACCCCGAAATTTTTCGGTGCGCCGAACATCAGGATTGATGGCTTTGAACAGGTTGGTGTTACCCCGCCCGAGGGCCGCAATGACATCACCGGAATGATCGCCGACGTCGTCTCCTATAACACCGGCAAACACCAACTACGTTTCGGTGGTGAGTATCGCCAGGCCCATCTGAACGAGTTTTACTTTTTCCACTCCTTGGGCAAGTTCATTTTCGATGGAACCCAAGGTCCGTGGGCCGGCTCTGCGGCTTGCACGGCTGATCCAAATGTCTGTTCTCTCGCAGACTTCCTCGCCGGAAATGTTTCCAGGTCGGCGATTAACGTAGGCAACGCCGAACGCAAGATCGTTGTTAACGCGCTTGACTTCTTCGGCTCAGATTCGTGGCAGGTTACTCCAAGACTGAACGTCAATCTCGGTTTGCGTTGGGACTACTTCGGCCCGTTGCACAATGGCAGCAAGGATATTGCGATCTTTACTCCCGACAAGGCAATCCAGATTCAGGGTGCCGGCCTCGATGGAATATTCCACAAGAATCTGAAGGATTTTTCCCCGCGACTCGGATTTGCCTATCAGCCCACCCATCGCGAAGATCTGGTTGTTCGTGGAGGATTCGGGCTATACTTCGACCAGATCAACGTAAATCCCTTTATGGATATCCGTCCGCCAAACAACGCTGACGGTGTGCAGGATAACCCTGCTGGTCCAAGCCCGGTGTCGATCTACACCCAAAACACTGCCGGGCAGACGTCCTACACGTGGCAACCTAGTACCTATATCTTTAATCCCGTCCAATTGTGTCCGAGTGGCAACGTTGCGATCGATCCCACCTGCGGAACGGCGACATTCGACGTTTACGGAGTCAATCAGAACTTTAAGACTGCGTACTTCTTCAACTACAACCTGAACGTGCAGAAGAGTTTTGGAAACGGAGCTGCGGTCTGGCAGATCGGTTATGTCGGCAGTGAAGGCAGACACCTCTCGGTCCTGCTCAACATAAATCAGCCGGTGCCGAACCCCGCGTTGCCCGGAAGCCTGATGAGTCCATTCCAGAACCAGTATCCTAACTTCGGTTTCATAAGTGGCCCTCTTCCCGACGAGGACCACCGCGCCGCCATCAACCAACTCAATAGCATCGGAACCTCAAACTACAACGCTCTTCAGAGCACTCTGCGGTTGCGTTCTTGGCACGGGGTAGGTGCGGAGTTCGCCTACACATGGTCCCACAGTCTGGACGAGATTACCGCTTATCGCGGAGTAATTCCGTTTGACAGCTATAACCTCAAAGCCGACTACGGCAATAGCGATTTTGATGTACGTCACACCTTTACGGGAAGCATTAGCTGGGAAGTGCCCGGCTCCTCGCACGGCCCGAGGGCGCTTACGCACGGATGGGTGGTCACCAGTATATTGGCCTTCCACGGTGGCCCTCCGGGAGATCAGATACGTCAGGGCATCGACATTATCGGAGATCCGTTTGCCGGAGTCTCGCACAAGTTCTTCAAGGATGCGTCGGGGAATGCTGGCGTGCAATGGATAAACCCCGATTCGTTTAATACCAGCCTCGACCCACTCACCTGCGGTCGAGTCACCTCAGACAACAGGTGCTATGGCACCTTGCGCCGCAACCAGGTCTACGGCCCGGGTTTCAAAGACGTGGATCTAGCCGTGAGCAAAAGCTTCACAATAAAAGAGCAGATGAAGCTGCAGTTCAAAGCCGAAATGTTCAACCTCTTTAACACCATCAACTACGCCTCTGGCTACGGGCCCTTCGGTTACGGCTCTGGCGTGATCAGCGACACGATCGGCGACTGGAACGGCGCTCCCGGACTGGGCCCCGGCGAAGCCTTCGCCACAGTCCTCTCGGCAAAAATCACCTTCTAGCTTGTGTTGAATCAAAGCCCCTGCCTGGCAGGGGCTTTCGTTTTGGACGAAACCGGGGGTTGACGGGTGCCCCATTTCTGGCCGGTCTTGCCAGAAGTGGGGATTTTGGTGCAGTCCCAGCAAATCAGGAGCAAAGCAAAGAGAGAGCGCTTGGCACCAATCGTCAATCTCAGTCCCCGCACAACCAGTCACTTACGGACCAGGCACACCATGAATCAGAGTGAACCCCCCATGCACATGACGAAGTTAACTTATTTGGGATCAATATCTTGCCCCTAGACTATTGAGCTCCAATATCTTGCGTCAGATTTTCCCCTAACCCTATGATTCCAATAGACCGACGGAGGAGGGGCGGGGTTACCAATAAGTAATATCGTTTCCAAAATGAGAGTGAACCGCGAAAGCCAATCCATCGCCAAATAGATCGGGGTTTCCTAAAGCCTGAAGCCCGCCTGAGGCCCGAAGCCCGAAGCCTGAAGCCTGAAGCCTGACGGCCGAAAGCCGAAAGCCGAAAGCCTTACTCCCTTCCGTCACCTCGTCCTCCGGTTACGCCGATGTTACCCTCCATCTTGTTCGTCCCTCCCCAAGAGCCCTGTTCCGGAGACCCCGATGCGTCGCGCACTTATCGTCAAGTTCTGCGCAGTTCTGGCCATTGCGCTGTTCGCTGTCCCCCTATTTGCACATAGGGCGAAAGGCGGCAAGTCCACATCTCTGCCGATCACGACCTCTTCCGCCAAAGCCCACGAACTCTATGTCAAGGGCATGGAAGATTACGAGAACCTTTATCTAGAGCGCTGCAATGAAGACTGGCGCGAAGCCGTCAAAGAAGACCCGAATCTCGCCGTTGCTTGGGCTTGGATCGCCTTCAACAGCGGCAATCCGCAGGAAGTCAGCGCCGCCCGCGCCAAAGCCAAAGACCTCGCGCCGAAAACCAATCCTGGTGAACAGCTGATGATCTCCTGGATCGTCAAAGTGCAGGAAGGCGACTTCCTCGGCGGAATCACCGCCATGAATGACATGCTCGCCATGTATCCCCGCGACAAGCATCTCTTCTACCTCGCGGGCAATTGGCTGATGGGCGAGAACGGGAACGATCACGCCCGCCACATGATGGAAAAGGCACTCTCCATCGACAAGGATTATCCAGCAGCACTGAACGATCTCGCCTACGTCGATGCGCGCGATCGCCGGTTCAGCAAGGCATTCGAAGCCATGGATCGTTACGTCGTGATGCTTCCCAAGGAGCCGAACCCGCAGGATTCTTACGGCGAGCTTAAGCGCATGGCTGGCGATTTCGAAAGCGCGCTCGCGCACTATCGCGCTGCGCTCAAGATGGATCCCGACTTTGTGACGTCGCAACTCGGTCTCGGAGACACCTACGCGCTGATGGGAAATCAGGAGCAGGCGCGCATCGAGTACGACAAGGCGATCCGTTTCGCGCACAACGAAGCTGACCGCCTGAACTACGGCATGCAGAAGGCCATGACCTACGTCCGCGACGGCAACTATGCCGAAGCCGACAAACAGTTCCAGGAGATCGCAGCCACCGCGCACGCCAAGAACCAGGACCTGCAGGAAGCGCAGGCACTGCGTCACATGGCGGAATATCAGGCGGACAACACCATCGCGCTCAAGCACCTCAAACTGGCCGAAGAGTCGCTCGATCACCGAGCGACCATTTCCATGTCTGACCGCGAGGAAGAGCTCTCGCGCATCCTGCGCAATCGCGTCGTGCACGCTGCCCACGCGGGCAATCAGCCGCTAGCCGAGAAGTCCCTGCAGCAACTCGAGGCGATGTCCAACGGCAGCCGCAACCGCGTGATCCAGAGTTCATACCACGGAGCCGCTGGGACACTGCTGATGGACCAGAAGAAGTACGAAGACGCGATCGCCAATCTGGAAGAAGACCAGGACAATCCGTTCACGATGGAGCTGCTGGTCCAGGCTTATTACCAGACGATGCAGACCGACAAGTTGCACGAAGCCGAAGTCCGGCTTCGCGGCACAAATGTTCCGACCATGGAGCAGGCCATTGTGGTCCCGGCCGCGCGCTCCAAGCGTCCCAATATCTAACTACCCCTGCACTCGAGTCCGGGCTCCTGAATCTGGAGCCCGGAACCCCCTCAAACCTCCGGCTTTGGTGTACATTAGGTGGGCTATTTGGTGTGCCCATGAAGCCTGACGGCGAACGTCGCTCCGGAACTCGTATCGCGACGCGCGTTTCCACGCGGGTCCGCACGCCGCAAGGGACTGCCCACAACGCCGAAACTCGCGACGTCAGCGCCAACGGCGTGTTCCTCTATACCAACTCCCGGATGGAGAAGGGAACCGACGTAGAATTGGTTCTAATCCTCCCGCCCGAGTTGACCGCAGGCGAGAAGTGCTGGGTCTGCTGCCAGGCCACGATCGTCCGCGTCGAAGAGAAGGGAACTGATTTCGGGGTGGCCGCCCAGATCCGGCGCATGGACCTCCTTCCCGAAGCCATTATTTGAGGGCGGGCAGGACTTTCTCCGATGGCGCAAGTTTCTAAGGATCGTACGCGGGCGTGCCGATGGATTCTTTTGTAGACTGTGAAAAAGGGCTTCCCTTGCATCCCTTGGGAGTGCAATAATGGCGGCCCTAGAATTGCTCTGGCCAAAACTTAGGATACGGGCGGGCCCAGTATGTTGATTGATAAACTCGCGGGCGGTGTGGTCCAAGTACAGACCCCCATCGGACCGCGTTATGTGATGCCATCTTTTCTACAGCGAATTTATTTTCTGTGGGTGTTTCGCAATTTTCCCATTCTTCCTCACGCAGTATTAAACGGGCGCCAACAAAAAATGGTGGATCGCATGTGCAGCGAGCAGGTATTTGCATCGCTGCCGTATGTTGACGGTCTCGACGAAGCGCCGGTCATCGGAACGATCGAGCGCAGGCCAGCGATTGGATCTGAGCCGCTCCCACCACGGCGTCCGGTCGCTCGCGAATCGCCGATAACAGCAGAAGCCCAGCAACGCTCTTAGAATCTCTGCGACTGCTTGAGTCCCACGCGACACGCAATCGTTGTGTCTCGATGGTTCGCGGTGCACTCAAATAGTTTCTGTATGGAGCTCATTCAGAGTGTGTACGGCCACACTTCCGCGAAATCGGATGCTATAATTTTTGTTCGCACTTCCCGCCATCCCCACACTGTGGGCGCGTAGCTCAATTGGCAGAGCAACTGACTCTTAATCAGTAGGTTGAAGGTTCGATTCCTTCCGCGCTCACCACTTCTGGCTTTTCCTGCATATCCGGGCTTCGCCGACGACTGATCAAAAGTCAGTAGGTACTAGGTTCATTTGCGCGTGCTCACTTCTCGTAACATCGTGTCAGCTTCCGAGCTTCGCCGTTTCAGTGACTTGCGTAGATTGCAGCCCCTGACATTCTGGGCAGGCAGGCGGCGACGGTTCGCGCTCAAACTCATTGGGTCCCCAAAAAATCACAATAGGGTTTTGCCTGCACGAGTTATACAACGGGCAAATAGAGACGCTTCGTGACCAGCCGACGATGGCGAATCAACAATCCCGCTCTTGCGCCCGAATGACATTCAGTTGGAACAGGACGTAACCGTCGATGTGGCGAATGCTGCGACCGCGGGCAACTTGAAAACGGCGAAACTGTTCAAAGACCGGGCGACGCGACAGGCATGCCCGCGCGTGCGCGGCGGCCACCTTTTTCTGTTGACGACCCTCGAGAAGGAAGGCCTGGACGACAAATTCAAATATGAAGACAGATTTCTTGCCGCCGACATGTTCCAATGGCAACGCCAAAACCGTACGACCCAGAACAGTCCTCATGGCGAAGCGATACGAGATCACTCGGCGCAGGGATTGGGGGTTCATCTGTTTGTTCGGTGTCACAAACGAGTGAACGGAGGTGGAGTCGGCGCCCTTCCTTTGTTGCGGCGATGTTGACTTCCAAGGTTGTAAGGGAAATTCTCCAATAACGGTAGAGTGGAAGCTGCACACGCCAGTTTCCAAAACTCTGCGTGAGAAATTGGCAGTGGACACTCAGAACCGGCCCATGATCACCAAGTAAACTAGTGGTCAGCGCCCCAACCTACGTAACGAGACAACTGCTGATGGTACGTGTGTCGCTGTCGCCCTGTCCGCTATACGGTGCGCGGATTGCATTTTTTTGGGTTTAGCGATCTCTGTGTAGGCGGGCGCGTTGGGACTTTCGCCCATGCTCCGTGCTGAATTTCTGCCAGAACTAATGAACTTGATGGTTGGGATAGATGTATCAAAATCCCTATTTTCAGTTTCGCCAATTGATCTGTGAGACTCATGGTTCCATGAGTTGGGTCTGAACTGAAACGGCTCAACCAATGAGCCAATCGACATCGGTTGAGTAACGAAACGGAGCGTACACACCTGGCGTGATCATCGCAACTCGCCGAGTTCGACGCGGAGCTTTTGCGTGGCACGAAGCAAAGTGCTTTTAATAGTGTTTTCCTTAGTCTCCAATAGCGTCGCTACGGTACTCAATTTCAAACCCTCATAGTGTTTCAGCTCAAAAACCATCCGTTCCTTGGCCGAGAGTTGCGACAAAGCTCTGCTCACTCTCTCGCGCAGTCCATGTCCGCGCGGTGAACGCTCCTGACAAATGTCCGTCCGCAGGTCGGGAATCTGCGGCGCCGGCTGCTCATCTACACCATCGGTCGAAACCTCCACGCTCACGGCCAACTTCAGCCGGTTCTTTTGCAGGCAATCCAGACACCGATTGACTACAATCCGATACAACCACATATAAAACGAACACTCGAACCGGAAGTGTGGCAGTTTTCGATACGCGTGGAGGAACACGTCTTGGTAGATATCCTGGGCATCTTCGCGTGAGCCGGTCAAGTGCAGCGCCAACCCCAGCACTGGCCGGTCATAGTGCCGCACCAGTTCCTCGAACGCCTTGATGTCTCCGCTCTGTGCCTCACGCACCAATACGGTGTCATCGACTTGGCTTGCGTACTCTCTTGCGAAGCTTTGCCCGGTGCTGCTCATGCCGTTACCTAACCTGAG
>AP72_2010_repI_A100DRAFT_1000039_pt1 | contig 21004 bp, 16 predicted proteins | sample AmaPasrepliIA100_FD_9193 | JGI IMG/M metagenome (IMG submission 9193)
CTTTGTGTGATTGCGCCACACCTTGAGAGCCTTCGCGAGGCGTGAGTCCAGGGGAACCGGCTTCTGCGATGCCTCTGTCTTGCAAGGACCAACGACCTGGAACACGATGGAGCGTGTGACGCTGATCTCGTTTTTCGGGAAGTCGATATCGTGCCATTTGAGGCCAAAGAGCTCGCTCATCCGTAAGCCTGTGCCGAAGGCCATGAGGACAAGAGTGCGCTCACGAATACGGAGAACAGCGATGAGCTGCTGAGACTTCGCTTGCGCTAAGTATCACCGGAATTGCTTTGTGCTTTGTGCTTTGTGCTTTGCGCTTTGCGCTTTGCGCTTTTTCGTACGAGCTGAATCGGGTTGCGATCGCAGATCTCATGGCGAATTCCGTGGTTGAAGACTACGCTCATGAGATTCCTGATTTTCGCGCAGCTCGCCCTCGCCAATGTAAGAGATCTGAGCCAGAGTTCGACCTCTCCAGCATTCACGCGCACTAGGGGATAGTTTCCCCAACGAGGCAGAATCCACTTGTTCAGATAACCCTCGTAAGTGACTTTTGTAGAGTGTGTTTTCCAGACTGTATCCGGATCGAGTTCGCGTTCACGGTAGTGGGACACAAGGTCGAACACCGTCCCCGATCTTGCTTTGAGCCAAGCACCGCCACGATTGAACTCTATCCGTAATGCGGCAATTGTTTGACGAGCGGCTGCTTCGTCCGCCAGCTGATCGACTGACCCTAGAACTATTCTGCGATGCCCTCTTTTGCCATCCGCACCTGGTTCGCGCCATCTGAACTCCCAGACATCCGGTCCTCGTTGCCGCTCCGCTCGAATCACGCTTCCGTTTTGCATGGATATCCCTCCGTTCGGCATGGTTTGCTCCGGCAGGCACAATCTAGGCACAAATTGTGGTCTGAAGCCGATAGGAATGCCTCATAAATGTTGGGGAAAACGCGCGAGGTTATTGCTTTGCTGCGGAGATAACTTCATCACCGGGCGGTCCGGTTACGAACCTTGTCTGGCTTCTCTAGACTCTCTAAGCGCCTTGGAGCGCCGCCGCTATCGTGCGACTCTCAGATAACGGAAAGTCCTGTTGGTCTCCCGTGAGGATCTGAATGCAAACATGGTCAGCTCCGGCGGAGCGGTGTTCTTTAATGCGGCTGAGCACGATTTTCATGTCCCCCCAGGCAATCAGGGCATCGATCAATCGATCACTGCCGCCGTTAGCAAAATCGTTTTCGCTAAAACCTAAGCGCAAAAAGTTATTAGTGTAGTTGGGGAGTGTTAGATAGACCGCGAGGAAGGTTCTTGCAATCGCTCGTGCCTTGGTTGCGCTGGTTTCGAGAATGACGGCTTGCTCTGGGCACAGGAGAGGGCCAGCACCAAGCAGCTTGCGAGCCAGGGCAGTATGCTCTGGAGTTGTGTTGTATGGATGCGCGCCATCGGACCGTTCCGAAGCAAGTCGCAACATCTGTGGTCCAAGTGCGGCTAAGACTCGAGGTGGCTTGACGAGTGGAGGGGCGGCTCGGTAAGGAGCCTGATCCATGGCGTCCAGGTAGCTTCGCATCGTCGATACAGGTTTGTCGTAGCGGTGACCGCGCAATTCTTCGACTAATGGAACGTGGCTCACACCTAACCCGAGAAGAAACCGATTTGGGTAGGCCTCTGCCAGTGCCTTTTGTCCCGCGGCCATGGTGAGGGGGTCCCTGCCGTAGATGTTCGCAATTCCCGTAGCGATTACAATACGGCGGGTTCCGGCCAAGAGCAGCGCGGCGTGGGTCAGTGCTTCCCGTCCGAATGCTTCTCCGAACCAAAGTGCCCCGAAGCCCAAGGCTTCCAATTCGCCTGCGATTTCCTGCGCACGGGTTGCGGGAAGAGCGTCCAACTGGTTTGTCCAAATTCCGGTTGAGCCAAGTTGTAAAGCGCCGTCAGCCATACTTTTCTCCTGCTTACAGGAATGAGTTTATCCCTTCTTCTGAACTGAACTGGATGCGTTGACCAGCTCTTTCAAGACATCGCGAACTGCAGACGTGGNGTCGTAATCCAAAAGCAGCCTGCGCTCGTCCACATCACCGTCAACCATCGGCAGCGAAATGCATAATTTCGAGATCAGTCTTGCGCCTATAACAGTAAGCGTTTCCGCCAATGCCGCTTGAGCAAACGTCTCGCGTGGTGATGTATTGAACAGGGCGACCGGTTTCCCGTACAGCTCGCCGCTACTGACGGTCCAGTCAAGCGCATTTTTCAACACACCTGGAATGCCATGGGCGTACTCCGGACTGGAAATCAGAACGGCATCACATTCGCGCAGGCGTAGGCGAAGATCGGCAACGGCAGTCGGGGCTGGCTCTAGGTCTAGATCGGGATTAAAAGGAGGAATAGTCGCAAGGCCAGAGTAGATGAGGATGGAAATATCTTCTCTCGCCAGAGCCGACACGACTCGCAAGACTTTCGTATTTGAGGAGACAGATCGAAGACTTCCAGAAATTGCCAGCACTCGATACTTTGGCTTCATGTCCTTACGGCAACCTCTAGGATTGTTCTTGCTGCTACCAGATCCACCCACAACGGCACTGCACCTGGTCACGCAAGTTGGACTTACGCAAGATCGCGTGACAAACGGCACATAGTCTCATCCACATGGTTGTTTTGTCCTTCTGCCGCGAGCAGTTATGCCTTTGCAGCGATTTAGATTTGTGCTCATTGGATTCGCTAGCGAAGTGCGGCTTGCAAAAATCTCGTCATCGGATTGTCAAAATCCATGTTCGGGGGGACGAATGCTCCGGTCCGAACCCAGAATGCTCGTCACCAGTTGCGACGTGCTTGCGGAGTTTGCCTCTCAATCACAGGGAGGCGTGGAACAGGTGCCTTACTGCCACTACCGACAAACCAGGTTCGTCTCATCGATCGAGAGTCGGGTCCTGAAAAAAACGGGCGGAGAGGTACTCTTTCCGCCCGTTCCATGGTCATTTTGCGGCAGTGGCGTTCCTCACAACGCGAACCTTCGAACCTTGGGTAGTCATGGCGATTCCTGGTTGGAAGCCGGCAACCCTAACCGCAACTGCTGAGTCAGCCAACCCGCCGGCGAAGAGTTGCCCTGAACGCAGAGTGCCGTCCCCTTTGCCAAGCAGCAGAGAGACGCTCTCGGCGAATCCGTCCGGAGCGGCGACATCCAGAAAGCCGTCTCCGTTGAAGTCTGCCAACACCAGAGACGGAACGAATGGGAAGCTGTTAACGGTCCCTTCGAAGAAACTGCCCTTGGAATTGAAGGTGCCGTCCCCATTGCCAAGCAGTACCTCGATGACCGTAAACTCCTCGACAGAAAAATCAAGAATGCCGTCATTGTTGAAGTCCCCGATCGAGTAGGTGGAAAACAGAGTACCAAGCCCAGCCGAGGTGACGACCTTCGGCGCTTGGAACGTGCCATTGCCGTTGCCGAGCAGGACCGTGACTCTGTTTTGGTCTGTGACGCTGAGGTAAGCGATATCCATTTTTCCGTCACGGTTGAAATCTGCTGCGGTAACCGTACGAACCTGGCCTAGACCGATGGTCGCGATCAGTTTTGGTGATCCGAAGCCACCCTGGCCATCGCCGAGCAGCACAAAGACACCCCCACTGCCAATGACCAGAGGAGGATCTTCGGCAATTACTGCATCCAGCCTTCCGTCTCCATTCACGTCGGCAAGGGCAATTGAAATGGGGTTCCCTGAGCCAGGAATGAAGAGGTGTGGCGCTCCGAAGGTTCCATCGCCATTCCCCAGCAAGATGGCAAGCCTGGGAAATTCCTGAGCGTTTCCAGCTGTCGTGACGGCCAAATCCAAATGGCCGTCGTTATTCACATCTCCGGCAGCCAATGCGCTGGGATTGGTTCTGCCCACAGCAGTCACCTTTCCAGCTTGAAAACCTCCACCGCTCTTACCCAACAAAACCGAGACTGAGTTGCCGACTTGCGCGGAGAGTCCGGTATTCACCTGAGCCAAGTCAGTGATCCCGTCATTATTGAAGTCTCCGGCGATGATTTGAGCGGAGAAGCCGTCACCGTTGCTTGGAACATCGGGCCCAATGTCGTTAAATGTTCCGTTTCCCTTGCCGAGCACCACAGAGACGGTATTCGCGTCGAGGTTGGAAGTGATGTAATCGGCCTTGCCGTCGTGATTGAAGTCTCCCGCGAGGACGGCACTTGGTTGTCGCCCAGCCGGAATCTGTTTTGCTGGGTTGAAGTTTCCCGTTCCATCCCCCAGCAGTAGTGCAACGGTGGAACTTGTTGACGTTTGCCCGTTGCCGTTGGAAACGACCAGGTCCGGGTTACCATCAGTATTGAAATCAGCGACGCCTATGCTGAGTGCTTGTTGAACGTGGAATGTGCGTGGCGTTTGGAATGTGCCATTGCCATTGCCGAGCAACTCAGAGACAACACTGCCGCCGTTGTTGCTGACCACCAGGTCCTGCTTGCTGTCTTTATTGAAGTCCGCGACTGCCAATAACAATGGAGTCTTTGCGACCGGAAGGAAAACAGGAGCCTGAAAATGCCCTGTGCCAGTGCCCAGCAAAATTGCGACTGTGTTCGCATGCGCGCCCTGATTGCCTCCGGACAGAACACCGGAATTGGCCACAGCCAAATCGACCTTCCCGTCACGATTAAAGTCTCCGAGCACGATGCCAGCTGGGCCCATGCCCACGGCGGAACTCGGTCCGACAGTGAACGTTCCATCGCCTCGGCCGAGAAGGATCGACACATTGTTCGACTCCAGGTTCGTGACGGCCAAATCCATCTTGTGGTCACCATTAAAGTCGGCCGCGACAACATGAAGCGGATGTGCTCCAACTGAGAGAAGCTCAGGCGTGCCGATGTGCCCCTGGCCATCGCCGCGCAGAATGGAAACACCGCCGAAAGGGAAAGTGACCGCAACGTCATTATTGCCGTCACCATTGAAGTCGGCGACCACCGCGTCGAACGGATTGGAGCCACCAGAATCGAACAACCGGAGTGGCTGGAAGCTGCCATCTCGCTTTCCAAGAAGCACACTGACGCTGGTCGAGTTGTTGAAATTTGGTACGACAAGATCGGCAATGCCATCCCCGTTCAGATCACCCGTGGCAAAGTTTACAGGTGCATCGGCCGCAGCGTAGTCGCGGTGGGCGATGAACTTAGGTAGTATTGCCGAAGCGGTTGTGGCTAACGCGGCCGCGCTCGCAGCTTCCATTTGACCGGCAACAATCTTTTTGAAATTCGCAGTTGAATTCGTGTCGTTTCCGTTTGCAAAGCCCAGAGCTTGGCGAACCCTGCTCGCATCGGACGGATTCTGTGCATTGAGTGCAACGTTGAGTGTTAGAAACGCCGGCAGTAGAACCGCCACCGACGCAAATTTCCCGAGATCGCGAAACTTCCTCGAAGCCATGGATCACCCCTCTTTTGTTTTGAGATTGCTGCTGCGTGTCAATTCCTGTCAGCATTGACCGCAAGATATGGAATCGCTGAGAACTTGGGGTGGAAGTCTCGGTGACATTTTGGTCCAATTTGTGCGCGATTGACGGGAACGACCTGCTCACAATTTCTTGCTAGTTCGAGAAGACTTGGCGATCTGGGTTCCGTGAGAACTTCTAAGTCTCGGTGGCTATCATTAAACTCACGACGGAAGAATCATGCTGCGAAACGGCAACTACACGCCTCAATCGGCAGTGTAATTGCCGCCTTCTCTCGGTTACGATCGCGTCGCCTTGACGACGATCCGATCTTACGGACAACCGTAATCAGGAGGTCGTTCGCATTATTGCTCTCGTTGGACTCAACGATCACCAGCGACACTAAGAGCGCGGGCTGAGTCGCCCATGGCAACGGGCAAGCCCAGAGGCAGCGAGACGCTCTGGGCGAATCCCGTCGGGAGCGCAACATCAGGGGACTGCTATTGTCCGACCCCACTGAGANCTGCGGTTTGAGGACTGCCGCCTCCATTGTCAGCCACTCTCAAAACAGCTTTTCGCGTTGCTACGGCGGTTGGCTTGAAGCGCACACTGACCGTGCAACTTCCTGCGGCTGCAAGTGAAGTACCGCAGGTATTGGCCGAAATCTGGTAGTCGCCCGGATTAGTTCCTGCAATCGAAATAGAGGTGAACGTCACCGGATTGGTGCCCACGTTCGTGACTGTCACTGACTTTGGCGCCGTAGTTGTGCCCAGGGCGGCTGTGCCGAAGTTAAGCGAGACCGGAGAAAGCGAGATTTGTGTGCCGGTTCCAGTCAAGGCCACCGTCTGCGGGTTCGTCGGTGCGTTGTCGTTGAATGTCAATGTCCCGGTCCGAACACCAATCAGAGTCGGCGTGAAGGTCACACTTACGTTGCAGCTGGATCCCGGCGCCACCGTGGTCCCACACGTTTTGCTGGTGATGGCGAAATCGCCATTGATGGTGATACTGCTGACGTTCAGAGTACCGGTTCCTGTGTTCGTCAGCGTCACTACTTTCCCAGGACTACTAGTCCTTAGCGCCCGTTTGCCGAATGCTAGTTTTGTAACGGAAAGCGTGACTGCAGGTGCATTACCGCTGCCGCAATTCGGGAATTTGAAGTTGGCTATGCGCGTGTTCCAATTGAAACTTCCTGTTGTCTTCATGTACTCCTGGGTGTACCAGAACGTGCAGTCATCCACGGGATCGACTGTCAGCGCACTATAGTCACCCCAACGACTCAGGCCGCCAATCTGCGAACCACTTCCATTTACGATGGCAGTTTCCGCTTGCAGTGTCCCCGCAGGATCATTTGGCTCTCGGCCCGTGAAGAATACGGACGGACTAACGCTGCCACTGGATTCGCTATATCCCAACACGATGTCACCCGATTGATCCATGGCGATGCTACCCATCCAACGCGTTGCCGCCGTTGGATGGAATGTGCCCTGTTGAAATATCGACGGAGCTGCATTGGGATTTCGAATTTCGTACCAGCGAATACCGGTTGAGATGGCATGGTTGGCGACAATCGATTCGTGAGCATCAGCAAACTTTCTCCAAGCCAGGCGATACATCAACCGGTCGGCCAGAGAATCCAATGTCTGCGTGGTTCCTGGCTGAGCCACACATGTGCCGCCGTTACAGAGTGGAGTGAAATTCGCCACCGCGAGCGTTGTAGGGCCTGTGAAGGTTGAATTGGCAGGTGTGGTGAAATCGACGTGAAACTTCCACAGGTTCAGCGAGTTCGTGCCAAAGTTCATGAAAAACGCAGGTTCGCCGCTTGCCGGCTTAATGGTTCCGTCCATATCGGAGGGCAACAGACTGGCTATATTGCTGCCCTGTTGGAAGCAGATCATGGTTGCGGGATTGCCAGCGAGCATTGCGGTACGGTTTGCAGCACAAGCATCCGCCCCAAAGAAGATCGTGCCTGCAGCGTTAAACATATTGAAGGAGAAGTAATAGCCGTCCGGCCAAATTCCCATCTTCGGGTAGTCATTGAACGCGGGTAGTGCAAACGCGTAGCGGCGATAGCTGCCGGTCGCGTCATCCGTGGTTGACACTGCGACGCACTGGAGGAATGGAGTGGTACTCACCGAGAACTGAGTTGCAACCCAGCGATTGGCCATTTTGTCATACTGGATAAGCGGATCGCCGTCGTTGTTGTTTTGGCATCCCCCGCCGAATCCGGCCCAGAAAGCATTGCCGGCCGTCGGCCCCATCAATTTCGCACCCGTGGCTTTGTCAAATACGGCGAACGAGCTGTTCACCCACTGAACGTACTGAGTTGACCCGACAGCGCCGTTTGTGTCAGGCGGCGCCGCATTGACCACAAAGCCGAATTGCCCGTCGCCCAAGCCTTCGAAGTTGAGTCCGGCAGTTGCGGATACGAAAGGCAACTCAACATTCTGCAGTGCCGTGTCGACCTGCACCGGTGCCGCTGTAGTAACCGGACCAGGTAAGAGGACCGGTATTACACGCCTCTGGGCCGAGATTGCCTGAGTCGTCAGGGTCGACTCCAGCGATCGCAAAGAAGGGGACGTATCATGTTTTACTTCTGGGATGACGTGCATGCTGGATTGCCCATGTTGACCAAAAGCTGAAAGCGTCCAGAAGAACAGCGCAGTCAGACTGGCCGAAATTAAACTCCGAAATCGCGCAGTCTTGTTTGATTGCTGGCCAAGGTTGGCAGTCATTTGTTTCTTCTCCAGTTCCTATGTCGCTTGAGTATTACAGCCGGTGAGATGATCAGATAACGGGCATCAAATCGCCGTATGCTTTATTTCATCTACAACGTTTGATCAATGAATCCGCAAAATAGTGGCAGACTTCTTGTCACAAAGTTGTTAAAAGATTCGAGCCGCAGAGAAATGCGCGGTCGCACCTGCACACCGACGTTCTGAACGATTACATACTAAGCAGACATCACCGTCTGCAGAGTCGTACACCCTGCAACTAGAGCAAGGCGAACCTATCGGAAAGGCTTCAGCCCGGGTGACGTTGGTTGTGGCTCATATGTTCACTACGTCCTTTAGCTCAGTCTATAAATCGGGTCCGTCTCTAAGCAGAATGGCGATTTCGGGATAATCACCGCGTCTGCTTTGACGCGATCGATTTGGAATCAGCGCAAGCCTCCAGTCGACGCCATGAGCGTCGAAAAATACTGCCATTTCTCCTAGGTTGTCTCCCGAGTCAACCAAGCCACGGGCAAACAGTTGTCCAGAGCGGAGCGCGCCGTCTCCATTGCCTAGCAGCAATGAGACGCTCTGGGCGAATCCCGTCGGGAGCGCAACATCCGGGGACTGCTATTGTCCGACCCCACTGAGAGCTGCGGTTTGAGGACTGCCGCCTCCGTTGTCGGCCAGAGTCAAAGTAGCTTTTCGCGTTCCTGTAGCCGTTGGCTTGAACCGCAGACTGACCGTGCAAGTTGCTCTCGCTGCAAGTGAGGTGCCACAGGTAGTAGCCGAAATCTGGTAGTCGGCCGGATTCGTCCCGGAGAGCGAAATAGACGTGAACGTCACCGACGTAGTCCCCAGGTTGGTAACTGTCACTGATTTGGCGGCACTGGTGGCCCCCAGTGCCACTGTGGCGAAATTGAGTGACACTGGCGAGAGTGAGATTTGCGTGCCGGTTCCAGTCAAGGTCACTGTCTTCCGGTTTGCTGCTGCGTTATCGCTAAAAATCAATGTCCCATTGCGAACGCCAATCAGAGTCGGCGTGAAGGTCACACTGACGGTGCAGCTGGCTGCCGGCGCCACGGTCGTCCCGCAAGTCTTGCTGCTGATGGCGAAATCACCATTGACGGTGATACTGCTGACATTGAGTGTGCCGGCACCTGTGTTCGTAAGCGTAATAACTTTCGCCGGATTGGTCGTGCCTAGCACTCTCTTACCGAAGGCTAAACTCGTCGCGGATAGGGTAACCGACGGCGTAGAGAGCGCCGGGCCGCCGACATATCGCGCTAGCGCGAAGTCGGCGCGACTGTTGATGGTGGCTCCTCCCGCCACAACGATATTCCCGTCCGGCTGCACGGCAGCGGAAACGGCCGAATCATTCCCGCCCGCGAAATCCGTGGTCACTTTGCCACTCGTGCCGAAGCTGGTATCGAGCGTGCCATTGCCGTTGTAGCGAGCCAGGGCAAAGTTGTTGAAATTGCCAACGACGGTTTGCCCCACCATGATGATCTTCCCGTCCGACTGTAGGGTAAGGGCAGACGGCTCAGACAGCGTGTCATTGGCGCCAGCGAAATCTGTGAATACTTTGCCGCTGGTGCCGAAGCTGGTGTCGAGCGTGCCGTTGCCGTTGTAGCGCGCGAGAGTGAAATCGAAGCCAGTGTTTGTTAGGCGACCGGTCGCTCCCGCGACCACGATCCTGCCGTCCGGCTGGATGGCAACGGACCCCGCTTGGTCATTGGGGCCACCGAAATCGGTCGTCACCCGGCCAGCAGTACCGAAGCTCGCGTCAAGCGTGCCGTTGGTGTTGTAACGGGCCAGAGCGAAATCGAAGCATGGCAGGTCCAACCCGTTAAACAAGCACGGGCCGATCTCGGTGTATCCCACCGCAACGATCTTGCCGTCCGGCTGGATGGCAACGGAAAAAGCCTGGGTATACGAAGCGGAACCAGATGAGAACGCGGTCCCCACTTTGCCACCCGTGCCAAAGGTCGTGTCGAGCGTGCCATTGCTGTTGTAACGCGCCAGGGCGAAGCTTTCTCCTCCGTCGAGATTGGCGAAGCCAGCCGCGACAATCTTCCCGTCCGCCTGAACGACGGCCGACGTTGCCTCGGCACTGACTCCGAAATCCGTCGTCACAATGCCAGCCGTGCCAAAGCTTGCGTCGAGCGCGCCATCGGCGTTAAAGCGTGCGAGCGCGAAGTTGGCAAAGGGATTACCGACGGTCGACCCTACCGCGAGAAACTTCCCGTCCGGCTGCCGGACAACCGTAAATACAATGTCAAAATTGCCCGGGAAATCGAAAGGGGTGGTTACGATGCCAGCCGTGCCGAAGCTGGCGTCGAGCGTGCCATCACTGTTGTAGCGCGCCAGCGCGAAATCGGTAACACCGTTGGAGAAGGCCACCCCAGCGGTGAGAATTTTTCCGTCCGCCTGAACGGCAATGGTTCGCGCCGCGGAATTGCCCCCGAAATCGGTGGTCACCTTTCCCCCTGTGCCGAACGTGGAGTCCAGCGTGCCCGGCGTCTGAGCGGAACTGTATTTTGGAATTAGTACAAGAGTGAGTGCCAATAACGCGAGATTGTACTTAGTAAGCAAACCAAGTAATGATGTTGTCCTTTGATTCATGATTCCGTCTCCTAAGCGGATGTCACAGCTTAGGAGGACGTGCAATCCTGGCGGTGAACTCCCGGTGACGTTTTGGTCTAATTTCGGAGATGCGCAGCCATAGGATAGGTGGCAAAGGCTTTAAGCCAGTTATTGGCCGCTGGTCGGTTAACCTTCGAAAATACTGGAAAATTTGTCTGCATTCCTCTCCAGCCAGGTTTCGAATCTCTGCATGTCCGCGAACAGCTGCCGGCAGCGGGTGATGTGAGTACGTCGAGTCGGAGTGTAAACGCGCAGGAACTCAAACATGTCCGCCAATGCCCGACCGCCGGGAAATGGCAACAAGGCATATGTCTCTCTCGGGACGTGGCTATAGGTGATTTTCCTTTTCAGAGCACACGACATAACTCGGGCATACTCCTGGGCCGGCATTTCGTCCCCAATGATTTCGACGGTTTGGTGAACGAGCTCCGACTGCCTTGCAAAGATTTCGGCCACCACACCCCCGATGTCATCTACGGCTACACCACCCAGACGAGCATCGCCGAGCGGAAAACCGAAACTCAAGCTGCCATCCGGCTGACGGCGCGGAGGAAAATAATTCAGGAAATTTTCGTAATAGAAGGCCACGTGAACGAAGGTAAATGGCACGTTTCGTAGTTGCGTGTACTCCTCCATGCGCGCCTTGGTTTCAAAATGCGGCAATTCAAGAGCGCCATCGCTCATGCTCTTTGAGCTTGGCAACGTGCTGAGCACAAGATGCCCGACTCCCGCTTCGGCAGCAGCACTAATGAGGTTCACACCNTGATCGTATTCGCGAGAGCCCGCTTCCCAAAAGTCTGTTACGCCGAAGATCCCGCAGCACCCGTACACAGCCCGGCGAAGGCTTGCGGGATCGTCCAGATTAGCTTGCACGACGTCAGCACCCTGCTGCTCCAGCAGTCTGGCAGGTTCGGAATCCGCGCAGCGCTTCATGCATCGCACCTTAAACACGCTTCGCTTCAGTAGATGACGCGCTACCGCGCCACCCTGCATGCCGGTTGCGCCGACTACGAGAATGGTGTTAGTCATCGGCTGCTCGACCTTCGGTTGATGCATCGAGAATTCGCGCGATGGGCGCCGCTGAAAGAAATGTCTCTCGAAGAGGCTCGTCCTGCGTGAATGAGTCCGCAATCTTGAAGATGCAGACTCTCGCGCTTTCGCGCTGCGACTCCGCTTCAGCGTGCTCGTTTCTCGAGCGATACAACTGCCAAGCGGTAGCATGGACTTGCCACCCAGCCACCGGAACGTCAAATCGCCCCACTAGTTCCAGGGCATTGCGGATGCAATCCTCTGAAAGCCTCCAGTCTTCCCTGGCAATGGCAGTTCGTGACTGCATTTCCCAGGCGAGAGCCTGCAAGTGAGGATCAGCGATTTGCAGTGCGGAATGCAGAAACGCGTCGGCCTCGCAACTCGCCTTTTCGATAACCCTTGACTGCAGCCAGGCTTCACTCGTTCCTAACTGAGCCGTCATTCGCCAGGCCCAATGCAGAAAAAACTTGGGCGTGGTGTGTGGATCGCGTACCTCGTTAAATAACTCGATGGCTTCCTGGTATTGTCCCCGATCAAGCTCTGTAAACCCGCCAGCAATCGCGGAATATCCCTTGGCAATCTTGGAAATCGTCTGTGGCTGGCCGACAGGATAGAGTGCTTTCGATCGCAGGATGGCGTCGCAAACCCGCGCGCTTCCTTCAAAGTCCAGAGCCAGAATGCGGAGCCACGCTTCGCGGAAATTAAAGAGCCACGGATCATTCCCATTCTTTTTGGCCATCTCCTTTGCGTCGCGCACAATTTCGAACACTTCTCCAAGGCGACCCATGCGGAGCAGAACCAGCGTTTTTCCACCCAGCCCGAAAAAGTGTTCCATCAGACTGGCGTTTTGATCCAGCTTTGGAATGCCCTTTTCGAAGATCTCAAGCGCTTCAAGGTAGTTTCCTTGAAAAGCCTGGACGTACGCGTACATCATCTGATGAAAAGCCGGTGTGTCTTTGTCACCAAGTTCTTTCAGCTGCTGATGAGCGGATGCACACAACAGCGCATCTTCTTTACTCCACTGGTCATAAAGCAGCCGACAGCTTGCCGCGAGCATCTCCGTACGCGCCAGCAGCAGCGGATCTTTCATCCTCCGGGTCACGTCCACCGCTCGGCCCATGGCGGTAATTCCACGATCAGGATCGATCAGCCCAAATGGACGTACCATGCAACTCAGAGCACTAACTTGGGCCATCTCGAGTCCGGCTGAGCCCGCCCGAGATGCAGCAGATTCGTAAGCGCCAGCGGAGTCTGCCATCGCGCCCAGAGCATAATGCGCATCGCCTGTAAATTCCAGAATCTGGCTTCCCAGCTGCGCTCCGAGGCGAGTTTCAACCTTGGGAATGAGCTTCAAAGCGTGCTGAAGGACTTGAATGCAATCTCGATACGCGAAGCGTGCAGCGGCATTCTCGGCCGCCATGAGCAAGTATCGAGAGGCTTGCTCATATTCCCGTCCGTTCTCGAAATGAAATGCGATTTCGGAAGCCAAATGTTGCCGAACCGCTCCGCTGACCGCACTCAGTCGCTGGGCAATGGCGCAATGCAAGCGTGCGAGCTTCCCAGACGCGATGCCCCGGTAAATGGCTTGACGGTAGAGCGCATGCCGGAACTCGTAATGCGCCGAGAAGAGGCCGTCTGATGATTCCTGAACTCCTAAAGCCTTGATGATTTGCTGACGAGCGGCGAGGTGGTCGCACAAATCCTCAATGCGATCAGGCTTTTCTTCCACGGCGGTCGCAATGACCCAAGCCGAAAAATGCTCGCCGACGACGCTGCCCGCCTCGAGTGTCTGCTGCTCCGCGGGCGTCAGCCTTTCGAATTGCACTTCCAACATTTGCTGCAGGGACTGAGGCACACCCGGGTCGATGCTTTCGAGCGCCGTGCTCAATCTCCACTCTCCCTCCTCATGGACGAGGAGGCCTTTCTTCATCATGTCCTGCACGATCGCCACCATGAACAACGGATTTCCTTCAGAATGGCGGTAGATCAAATTAGTCAATCCGGGCGGCAAACTTGCTTTCGGAAATTCGGTCGCCAGGTATTCGGCAACTGCCGGCTCTGGTAGGCGCTCAAGGGCGATCTCAGAGCACAAGTTATGGACCTGCAGATCCTGCTTGAGGGCCTTCAGACTGCTGTTGGAGAGAATCACGTCCACGGGCCGATATGTGCAGACGAGCATCAATCGAGCCTCGTCACGACGCCGGGCAAGCGCCGAGATGAGGTCCAGAGTCGACGGATCGACCCAATGGAGATCCTCAAACACGAGGAGCATTGGCGCTTCAAAGCTGAGTGACTCCAATGCCTCACAGATCTCCCTTACCATGCGTTCGCGTGTCGCGCCCAAGATTTCTCGTTGCAACGCTTCCCGCTGTTCAGTTCTTATCAAAGAAGGGAATTGAATCAACCAGGTAGGGGCTCGCTTCGCCAAAACGTGCACGATCGTTTCCCCGTATGCAGTGCGCGCGAGTTGCCCGAGTGCGTCCAACATCGGATAGTAAGGCTCCTTGCCCCCGAAGCCCTCGACGCACTGCCCACGACCTGTTCGCACGTTCCCCTGACGAGAAGCATGCTGATGAAACGAATCCACAAGTGTGGTTTTTCCGATGCCCGGCTCGCCAGCGACAAAAATGATCTGTCGATGGCCACTCAGGGCTTTCTTGAAGGCTGCCTGAAGTTCACCAAGAGGACCTGCGCGGCCAACCATCGTCGAGGTTGGGCCATGAGAGGGATCGTGCGCGGTTTGCGAGACATGGTCCGTGACTGGCGCGATGAATTGATAGCCCCGCTTGGGAAGAGTTTCGATGAACACCGGATTGTCATGTTGATCGCCCAGCACTTTGCGAATGCCCAGAATGTATTTCTTGATGAGTTCCGGATTTACGTATGTCTCCGGCCAGAGGGCTTCCAGAAGTTCATCCTGCGTTACCAGGCGTCCCGGGTGCTCCACCAGATAACGCAATACATCGAAGGCCTTTGGGGTAAGCGGTACCCGGTGCTCACCGCGCCAAAGGCAATGGTTCGCAGGATCAAGCCGGAATGTCTGGAAAACCTTCATGCCGCACCGTTCGGGTGCCAGAACGATGAAAAGGCCGGGATTGCCGGTATTTTACGGCAGTACCAAGACCATTTCACATGTTTGCTAAGCGAGCCTCCGGATAGAGGCTGCAGCCCCGTCACTGAAATAAGACTAAAAAGCGACGTCTACGTCACATTTTCTTTTCCTGGTATCCGTATTCTTGGACCATGCGAGGCGCGTTTGTAGTTCGACTAGGACGGGAAACGAGCCCATCGACTGGACATTTTCAAGGCTCCATCGAGGAGGTTGACTCCGGAAAAGAGCTGAAATTTCAGTCGTCTGGCGAATTGCTCAGATTTCTGGGTGAGTGTTTCGAGGCTGCCTTCGAAAACAGGTCTGAGGAGGAGAGCCCAATCCGATCACAAGGCAAGGCGGAGGCGGAAGCTCGATTCAAAACGCTCAAGTCGTCGTCTGCGGCCTCCCGTAGAAGGGGGCGGTAACCATGCAAGACACTTCGGCTCTTCTCACATACTCGCTAGTCACGGCACGAACGTGCGTCGCCCAGAATGGCCTTGTGATCCGCGACGCTGAAAAGCAAGTGTTGCAGGCAGATGCTCAGAGAATCTATCAGTCGGCTTGCTGCGCTGTTCAACGTGAATTCCGAATCATCGAGCCAGTTCGACCTGCGATAACGCTTATCGTCGGCGCTCATGAAAATGAAGCCTATGCAGACTCGAACGAGATCAGACTCATCGACTGGGATCCGTACTTATTTGCCGAAGGCGTTGTGGTCTTCGCTTTCGCTGAGATGTTGCCCGAGAACAAACGAATGGCTGTGGCAAAACGTGCTGTGATTTGGGCAACTGCTTCCACCGACGCGCATTCCCTTTGGCAAGCATCAACGATGACTAAGAACCTTCTACTCCGATGAGCCGAGAACGAGACAACGAGAAACTTCAAATTATCTGGCGCAATCCGCTGCCGCCTGGAGCTACGAAGCTCCTGGTCAAGCGAATTGTGGCAGATGAGTATGGAGCTTTATACGAGGTTCGTGGTGCACACCAACTCAAGGTTTTCGAAGTGCTCGAACGCCGGGCAGCTTGAGAGTTGTGAAGGAGGGGACATGTGTCCGACCATTGCTGAATGTTCAGAGCTAGTTGCGATAGATGCCGTGGACCCAGACCTGCCATTGGTTAACGCTAGCAGGAATGGGGATGTGTCTGCCTTCGAAGAATTGGCTGAGAAGTACGACCGCAAGCTTTACAGAATTGCTCTTGGCATTACTCGCAGCAACGAGGATGCGGAGGAGATTGTCCAGATCGCGTTTCTGAAGGCTTTCCAGAACTTGCGTCGTTTCCAGGGCAATGCCAAGTTCTCAACCTGGTTGATCCGGATCGCGGTGAACGAAGGATCCATGAAATTGCGAAAACAACGTTCGGACCGGGAGCAATCACTCGACAGCCCTCCTCGCATTGACTCCGAAGCAAGTACTAGCCGAATCCCTCAATATCGCTCGAATGTCCCCGACTGGGCCGCGAATCCGGACTCTCTGTACAGTGCAACCGAGCTTCGCCAGATTCTCGACAGGAGTTTACGGACACTGCAACCAAAACTAAGATCGGTGTTTATCCTCCGCGACATCGAGGGACATTCAGTGAACGACACCTCCGTCATGCTGAATCTCACTCCTAAAACGGTACGAACTCGCCTTTCTCGAGCGAGACTGCACTTGCGCGAAGAACTGAGTCATTACTTCAAGAAGCGAACGTAAAGCCGACTCATTGCCGAGCTTCGTAATTTTCCCCGTACGTCAGAAGTTTCTCTGCCCGTCACTCCCGGAGTGTGTCACCGCGATCCATTCCGCGAATGTTACAGAATTTGAATTTGACCACGCGTCACCGAAATTGGACCAAAACGCCACTGAGAGTTCCACCCGGTGTCGCCCGCGCTTTCATATCCTCGCGCTTGTACCTGGCCATCTCTCGGGTCAGACACGGGTCACAAAATCAACATAGCGAAAAGGATTGGAACTATGAAAAAAGTTGTAACAACGCTTTGTCTGTTGCTTGGCGCTTCAGCGTCATTTGCACAAACCTCTCCAACTACGGTGCGCTGGCAAACGATGGTCGGCGTGATCACCGCTCAGAACGTCAATAACCCCATAGCGACAGGAATCAACAGCGGCACTTTTGCCTGGAGCACACTCGGCGGAGGCGCGAAGGTTGATCTGCAGTCAGGCGCCACCACATTCCATGTTGAAGGGCTGGTCATCAACGGAAGCAGTTTCAGCGGCACCCCAGGACCGATTGCGCAGATCGAGGGTACTCTCGTCTGCAATCCAGGCGCCACTGGACAATCGCTTCATAACACGTCTCCCGTGGCATTGGATGCACAGGGAAACGCTCAATTTAAGGGCAACGTCGGCACTGTGCCCGCAAGTTGCGACAATCCCTTGTTCCTTCTCCGAATTTTCAATCCCGCTGGCGCCCGCGGCCTCTGGATCGGAACTGGCGCAGTCCGAAGCTTTCAGTAAGGACACCCGCCCGGTTGTTACGTACCGACGAGGTGTGAGTACCTCGTCGGTCCTTGACAGCGGCGTTCCAGGACGAAACTCGATCGGGTACAGGATTGAGGGTTGGTGCTTGGCCGAGGACTCAGGCGAGTAGATCGTAGTACTAAGGAGGATGGTGTGACGCTCAAATCTTCTGCACTGCCTCAGGCGGGACTTGGGGAATCGCTTCAAGATCTCGCGACGGCAACATCCGTTGAAGAAATATTTCCATTTGTTCACCTCCACACTCAAGCATTCGATCTAGATAATTTCCACGTGGCACTGGTGCCCATTGGGGCTTCATCATCTAGGCATAGAGCCATTGGGGACGCAAGGAGCGATCCGAGCCGCTTCTTATTTCTTGCCTTGACGTGGAAAGAGCTCATGTTGAGGCTCGGAAATTCAGCCCTCTATTCAAATCATTCAAACATTGCCAATGTCGTGCGATTCGGTGTGGTCACTGTCGACTTAGCGTCCATGGAGGTCCGTAGATCGAACACGCCAGTGAACCTGACTGCCATGGAATTCAAAGTTCTGAAATACCTTGTTGCGCATCCGAACCGGGTAATTTCTCGAAACGATCTTCTCGACCAGGTCTGGGGCTACAACAATTACCCCTGCACCAGGACGGTTGACAATCACATCCTGCGCTTGCGGCAAAAGCTCGAACCGGATTTGGCAAATCCTGTGTATTTTCGAACGGTCCATGGGATCGGCTACAAATTTACTCCCTCAACAGGCAGGGAGNTCGAATGACTTGCAGGGCACTGATACTGGTCCTCTCAGTCGGCCTCTCCGGCAGTCTGCCGTCGGNGCTCTTTAGCATGTGNTCGCCTTTGCAAGGGCAAAACCATTTCGGAAGTGATAAGAAGTGAAAGCCAATGTCGGGAATGTAAGGTAATGCAGGTTGAAACCATGCGCGAGGGTTCGATAAGGGTTCGATAAGACTTCCAAAGCGTTCCTTTTGGCTCTAACGGTTGCGATCCGTGCCTTTGGTTTCTGGTTACTTACGATTGTTCGTATCTCTTTCACGGCGGTAACACGGGTTCAAATCCCGTCGGGGACGCCAAGATTCCAAAGAACTTACAATTTCCCTCATCCTTTATATATATAGGCACAAAAAAGGCACAATTCTGGCGGCCAACGCGAATGCACTCCATTGNAGAGCCCAGTATTTTCGCAATAATTGCGCCATTTCAAGCAGGCACAAAGTAGGAACACATCCCCAGAGACCGGCCTCAACCGGCAGCTTTCGCGGATGCCTCCAGAAGCCGAATCACACTGCTCTGGGCTCGTCGCTTCTGTATGGTGACCGCTTGGGCATACGTGTCTAAGGTGACTCGGCTTGACGCATGATGGAGCAATTCTTGCGTTACTTTGATGTCCGTTTTGTTTGCTCTCAATAATGAAGAATACGTGTGTCGGAAGCTGTGCCACCCAATGTGCTGTGTGATCCCAATCTTGGAAGCGGCCGGACGGATTATTGTTCGCATCAGGCACTGTCCCCAATACGGCTTCCGTCCTCGCGCCGCTGGGCTTGCAAATACCCAATCGTCTGCCTTGCAGTACTTTGTTTGATCACGCCACAGCTTGAGTGCGTCTGCCAAACGAGAATCGAGCGGTACCGGTTTCTGCGATGCCTCTGTCTTGCAAGGGCCCACGACTTGGAAGACGATGGATCGTGTGACGCTTACTCGCGTTCGGAATGTGAGCACATCCCTTCGTCCGCATCCGAGGAGAATTGAACAGTCGTTGTCAGAATAGCGTTCGAGAACCGACAACACGAAAGAGAAGCGCTCAAGAGGTGCAAGGTCGAGAATCGCACGGACCTCCGCATGCAGAGTCACGGGAACTCTATCCAAGTCTCGCGTGACATCGATGTTCCGACCATTGGGCCGAGTGTAATGCAAAGGCGCGATCAGGCGAATTGCACTCTGAACGATCGTACGTGGTGCCCAGGAACGCGCCCGCTCCTTGAATACATAATTTCCTTTTATGGCTTCTCCGATTCCCCCGACAAAGCAGTCCTCCGCCCTATCGGGAGAGCCAGTCAGAAGAAGAGATAGCAAATAGGCTATGGGAGGTTCTCGGGTCTCAGAGGCTCATTCCACCATCGATCAACAACTCTGCACCGACCGTAAACGCTGCCTCATCCGAAGCGAGAAACACGACAGCATTCGCGATCTCACTTGGCTGCCCGAACCTTGCCGCGGGGATCTGCTTGATGAACGCAGCCTGCTCCTCTTTTGACCTCCCGGAATGAAGGGGAGTCATAATCGGTCCGGCGCTCACCGCGTTGACGCGAATCCCCCGTGAAATCAATTCACCAGAAAGCGTTTTCGTCAGCGAAATCATTGCGGCCTTGGTCGCTGCATAAACGCTCGATGTCGGCATCCCGATGTGCGGATTGACCGATCCGTTGATTACGACCGACGCTGGGTTCGCGAACACCGGCAACAATTCCTGAAGCAGAAAGTATGGACCCTTGACGTTCGTGTTGAACGATCGGTCAAATGCCGCCGCGTCCCATTGGCCGATTGGCTTCAGTTCGGCAATTCCCGCATTGATAAAGAGGACGTCCAGCTGTCCGAATGCCGCTCGGATTTCGTCGGCAACCTTGCGCTGCTCCGCCGCGTCTCCCGCGTTGGACTCGATGACAATTGCATTGCCCATTTCCTTGCGAGCCGTATCCAAGGCAGTTTTGCTGAGTCCAGTGATCGCGACTCAGGCTGCTTCTTCTAGGAAGCGGCGAGCGGTTTCGAGTCCTATCCCGCTGGTCCCGCCGGTGATCAGAGCGCGTTTTCCTTGGAGTCTTGGCATGAAGGGAGATTGTATACAAGGAGTCAACTGAATGCATTTTCGAAGCTGAAAGCGATTTCGCGCGAGGCGATGTCTTGACGCGGGTGGCGATGTGTCGATTAGATCCTTCGGATTTGCGTCACTGAACTTCTTACGCAGTTTTACCTGGATTAACTTCTGACCACTATCGTGACGGTTTAGAGTCTGTGATCAAGGAAGCCTAAAGGAGGCAGGATGAAGAAGGTCTTAATTACAGGAGCCGGCACTGGTTTTGGACATGAAGTAGCAATGCGGCTTGCCCAAAAGGGCTTTGATGTGATCGCCGCGGTCGAAATATACGCTCAGGTTCAAACGTTGAAGCGCGAAGCGGCCGCGCGCGGTGTCACCTTACGAGTCGAGAAGCTCGACGTCACCAATAAGGGCGACCGAAAAAAGGCGCTCGCCTGGAACATCGAGATCCTGGTAAACAATGCCGGGGTTCTTGAGGGTGGATCTGTTGTCGACATTCCAGGGGCGAACATGCGTCACGAATTCGAGGTCAACCTAATCGGGCCATTGCTGTTGACGCAGGGAATTGCCAAGCAAATGGTGAAGCGCGGCAAGGGGCGAATTGTGTGGGTGTCGTCTCGCGAGGGTCTGAACGTGAACCCATTTACTGGAATCTATTCCGCGTCCAAGCACGCAGTTGAAGCCGTGGCGGAGACGATGAGCCTGGAACTTCAAGAATTCGGCATCGAGGTCGCAACTATCAATCCGGGGCCCTTCCTTACCGGTTTCAACGACCGTGGTTTTGAGACGTGGAAGAGTTGGGAAGACGATCCATCCCAGCGACTGTTCGACTACTCCGAGTTAGCGTTTC
>AP72_2010_repI_A100DRAFT_1000040_pt1 | contig 20833 bp, 18 predicted proteins | sample AmaPasrepliIA100_FD_9193 | JGI IMG/M metagenome (IMG submission 9193)
GGAGCCATACCGGCGGGTGGACTTCATCAGTCATTTTGGCGGTGTAACGATGACTACGCAGTTGACGTTTCACGCTTTGACCGAGGACGTGACCGAGATTCGGAGCGAATTGGAATTCGTGGGGTCGTTCTCACGCGTCGCCGGGTTTGCACTGGGACCGGCGATCGAGTTTGGAGCGCGAAAATTCTATGAAGAGCTAAAGCGCGCGTGTGAGGCAACCCCGACGGCGGTCGATTCCTCGCAGCCGGGTAGGTCCGCGATGGATAGCGGGATGGGTTGATCTTTCGTCCGACGCTGTCAGCCGGCAGCGTTGCTGATGCGATCGATCTTGGCGGCCAGGATGAGATCGCTTTCGGTGAGCCCGTTGACGGAGTGAGTCCAGATCGTGATGTCAACCTTTCCCCACGTTAACAGGATGTCAGGATGGTGGCCCTCGTCTTCGGCAATCCGGCCCACTTGATTTACGAAGTGGAGTGCTTGTTGGAAATCAGGGAAACGAAACACACGCTGAATATGATGCTCGTCGATCACGCTCCATGCTGGCACTTGTCGGTGGAGCGCCTCGAGTTCCTTGCCCTTCAGCGGAGGGATGCCTCCGCGGCACGGAACGCATTTCTTGTCGGCTAGCTGATCACTCATAACTTTTAGTCGCGGTTTAGCAGACCCGCCTGGCGCCTTGAGTTTTCATCTTAGGGGATTCGGCCCGATGACGCAAAACCTCTGTGTACAATGGAATACTTCCTGACGTCCAGCGACCCGAAAGATCTGAAAGGGAGTCCAGATTGGTTGTTCTCGTGATTGGCGGTGCGGGATATATCGGGAGCCATACCGCCCGTGGGCTGCGAAGCGCCGGCCATGACGTCATCATTTTCGACAACCTCAGTACTGGCTACGAAATTCTCGCCCAGGGATTTGAACTAGTCAGGGCAGACGTTCTGGACCGGAGTGCGCTGGACCGGGTTCTGAAGCGCGCGGACGCGATCATGCATTTTGCGGCTCACGCGTATGTGGGCGAATCCGTTTCGAATCCGCGGAAGTACTTTCACAACAATGTTGAGGGTGGACTTGCGTTGCTCAATGCGGCGATCGAGGCAGGCGTTAAGAAGATCATTTTTTCTTCGACATGCGCGGTCTACGGTGAAGTGGCTAAAGTTCCAATAGAGGAGAACATTCCACGCCAGCCGGTGAATCCGTACGGTGTTTCGAAGCTTTTCTTCGAGCAGGCTTTGCAAGCGTACGACCGGGCATACGGAGTTCGTTACGCCAGCTTGCGCTATTTCAATGCTGCTGGTGCCGATGAGAGCGGAGAGATCGGTGAGTTGCACGATCCGGAAACACATTTGATTCCTCTCGCCATGCGGGCGGCTGAGGGCCTCGGACCTGCACTGCATGTGTTTGGATCAGATTATCCGACGCCAGACGGTACCTGTATCCGCGATTATATTCATGTGAACGATCTGGCGACGGCTCACGTGAAAGCTCTGGAACATCTGGCCGCCGGGAAGGAGAGCCTGGCCGTAAACGTGGGGACTGGGACAGGCGCATCGGTACGCGAAGTGATTTCCATGGTCGAGAAAATTGCGGGCAAGAAGGTGCCGCATCAGATGGATCCGCGCCGCGCGGGAGATCCTCCGGCGCTGGTGGCGAATCCAGCCAAAGCGCAGTCGATTCTGAACTGGAAGGCGACGCGTGGCCTGGGGGAGATTGTCGGTACGGCATGGCGATGGCTGGAGCGGAGTCGAACCCTCAAAGTTCAGTAGATGGTTTGCAGGTTTTTGCTCTGCCCGAGTGATCGAATATCGTGCGCGCGGGCGAAAGGATGATTGCGCGAGCTTATGGCAAATGATCTGACAGGAAAGAAGGTTGCGTTCCTCGGCGCCGGAAAAATGGGTGGAATCATTCTTCAGGCATTGCTGAAGAACGGTATGCTCTCCACGAAATCGACGTGCGCAACTGTGGCGCACCAGGAACGAGCTAAGGCGCTGGCTACGAAGTTGAAGGTCAAAGTTGGAACGAATAACGTGGATGCCGCGAAAGGCGCGGACATTATCGTGATCGGCGTGAAGCCGCAGGTGGTGGAGGAAGTTGTTCGCGAGATCAGGGATCACGTTACGTCCAAGCAAGTCATCGTGTCGGTTGCGGCTTCGGTACCGACGGCGATGATCGAAAAGAATCTCCCGGCGAATGTGCCGGTGATTCGCGCGATGCCGAATACACCTTGCATTATGGGCGCTGGGATGACTGCGATTTGTAAAGGTAAACATGCGAGCGCAGCGGACGTGGCTCTGACTTGTCATATGTTCGATGTTGTAGGCCGAACGGTTGTCGTCGACGAGAAGCACATGGATGCCGTAACCGCTCTGTCGGCGAGTGGCCCGGCTTACATTTACATCATTCTGGAGTCACTGGCTGAAGCTGGGGTGAAGGTTGGTCTGCCGAGAGATGTGGCGACGCTTCTCGCTGCGCAGACTGCGCTGGGGGCGGCAAAGGTGGTTCTGGAGACTGGCGATCACCCGGCGTTGCTAAAGGATGCCGTAACGACGCCGGCGGGATGCACGATCGACGCGATCATGGAACTGGAAGAGGGCAAGCTTCGCGTCACCTTGATCAAGGCCGTGGTCAAGGCTGCGCAACGCGCGAAAGAGTTGGCGTTCGGCTAGTCTGTCGGGACGGGTTCAGGCGTAGCGCTTTCGTCTGGCGCCGGTGCCTTCAGAGTGTTAACCACTCTTCCATCGGCAAAACAACTTGAACTGTCGGTCGCCTCAGCTGACTTGAGCGTTCCGGATTCGTCAACACAAAACGTCTTCATCTCCGAGTCGGGATCGATTGGACTGGCAGTCAGGCGAAAACTGGTTGCGGGTTTTGCGTCACATCCACTCAGCGAAAATTTATAGCCATTGCCCTCGTCCTGGGCAAGCGGACTGGAGACATTTGCATCTCCTTCGGGACTCGGGTACAGATCTTCCATTTTGCAAACATACCCCACTCCCGCGTGGTTGGCTGCGTAGGCGGTTTCTGTTTGGAAAATCATAGATACGCGGCCCTGCGCCGCGGCTTCAGTGACCTCGTCCTGCTGCTTCCGCAGGCTTTTCAAATAGTCCGGGTCTTCCAGGGGGACGTGGGCGGCAAGGGTGAGCTCGGTTACGCGCCAGATTTTGTCCTCCTCCTTCAAGGTGAAAATCAGACGCGGTATCACCGGCAGGGCTTCCGGTTCGTCGTTCTTATAAGGGTGCACGGACAGTTCTATTTCGTCTTCCTCTCCGGACGCGCTGTCGTGCTCGACGGCGATTTCAATTCTTTCGTGGCTGCGCGCGTTTTCGGTGACGAGGATGTTGGGTCCCGAGTCGAAAGTTTCTACTTTCTCTCCCTGCTGGCTCAGTCCTCGAGCGGCGGACGAAACCTTCAGCAAGAACGATGTTTCAGCCGATTCGCCCTTATGAAGCAATACAGCACGCGCCGAATCGGGGAGGTGCCGAGTGAAGTCATTCTCACCCTTGCCCATGAACATCTCGATCAATGCCTGGCGTGGCGACTGTTCCGGCGGTTCTATGTTTTGAGCAGCGGGAGCAAAAGTCATCACGATCACGACAAACAAGGCAGCAAAGACATGGCGCATGCATTTCCTCCCAGGAGGGGAACGGGTTCATTCTACCGATTTAAGACTCCGGACAAGGCGTCCAAGTTCCGGAACGGGTAACCTTCGTGCTCTTGCGGACTTTCTGACTGGCCCGCTGTCTTTGTGATTAAATTTGACGCGCATGAAACTTCTGATTGTTATCCAGCACCGGCTGGAGCTGTGGAATGCCCCGGCCTGGTTTGGCCAGAGGTTAGGAGACGAGTTTCCCGGGTTGGAGATCGTCCAACGAAACCGCTACAACGGAATTGAAACCGAACTTCAGGATGCGGAGATGATCTTCACAATCTCGTTGCGCCCGAAGCAATTCGCGGCCGCCAAGAAACTGAGGTGGATCCACGCACCGACGGCTGCGGTGCATCAGTTCATGTTTCCGGAGCTGATCGACAGCCAGGTGGTATTGACCAATTCCACGGAAGTCCACGGGCGGGTTGTGGCGGAGCATGTCATCGCCGTTATTTTTGCGCTGGCCAAGAAGATTCCGCAGGCTGCTCAGCTACAGCGGCAAAGGATTTGGGGACAGGATTTCATGTGGAATAAGGGCCCGCACTTGCGCGAAATTGCNGGTGCGACCCTCGGGCTGATTGGCGTAGGAAGCATTGGACGCAGAGTGGCGCAAATGGCTTCGGCGTTGGGTATGCGAGTAATTGCGGTGCGGGAGCATGTGGAGAAGGAAGCTCCGCAGGGAGTGGAGGCGGTCTACTCAACAAGTGAACTCGATAAACTTCTCGGCCAATCGGATTTCGTGGTGATGGCGGCACCACTGCTTGCGGAGACGCAAGGTCTGATTAATACAGAGCGCTTGGCGCAGATGAAGCGAAGTTCTTTCCTGATTAATATTGGCCGGGGTCCGCAAGTGGATGAAGGGGCGCTCGCTCAAGCGTTGCGGATCGGGCAGATTGCCGGGGCTGCGCTCGATGTATTCGAGCAAGAGCCTCTGCCGCCAAATTCGCCTCTGTGGGATCTGGAAAACCTGCTGATTACGCCCCACACCGCCGGACTGACGGACAAGCTCTGGCACCGGCATTACGAGTTGTTTTCTGATAATCTCCGCCGCTATCTCGATCACCAGCCCTTGAAGTTCGTTGTCGATAAACGCCGCGGGTATTAGGCTGCTTGGTTCGTGCTACAGTCTTCGGAAGCCCATCATTTCAAGAGACCACGCTCATGGAACCGCGCCTAATTCTAATTAATCTGCTGGTCAAGTTAGGTGTTGCCGCGGCCGTTTCGAGCAGCCTGGTGCGTTCCAAGGAATTCAAGTCCCTGGTGTTTCGCGAAGAGAGAAGTTTTCGGCAGAAGGTTTATCTCGTGCTCTGGTTCGCGTTGCCGATTGTGATCGGTGTGTTGATCCGGTTATCGCAGAGCAGCTTCCAAGCCAGCGACTTGAGTTTCGAAACTGTGATGCTGCTGGGCGTGATCGGCGGCCGGTGGGCCGGTACCCTGGGTGCAGTATTGGTGAGCACTCCGGCTCTGGTGCACGGCGAATGGGCAGCGATGCCGTTTCACCTGCTCTGCGGTTTTCTTGCGGGGCAGCTCCGCACGATGGCGCACGACAAAGATGACATCTGGTCGTTCTCGCCTTTCATTGATCAGAGTATCTTCCGGTTGATTCGCCGTAACCTGCCTCGCCCACGGCTGTTCGACTGGCAAGTCATGTTTTTTTGGACGATTGTCGGGTTGCGCTTCGTGCAAACGGAATTATCGCGATCCTTCCCGAGATCGATCTACAGCATCGAGAGTCTGGAGAATCTCTGGGTAGAGGCGGTCATTTTTGCCGCAACGGTTGCCGCTATTGGAATTGAGATCAAAGTCTTCAACAGCGTTCGCATCCAGATCAAACTGGAAGAGCAGGAACGGCTTCTCCTGCACGCCCGTATGGAGGCGCTACAGAACCAGATCAATCCTCACTTCCTCTTTAATACCCTGAATTCCATCTCGTCCCTGGTGCGCTTCGATCCGGATACGGCGCGCGACATGATCTTCAAACTGGCTACAATCCTTCGCCGACTGTTAAACAGCAGCGAAGCGTTCGCGCCGCTCCGCGAAGAATTTGAATTCATCGACAACTATCTCGACATCGAAGTTGTCCGTTTTGGCCGCGAGAAGCTTCGGGTAGTGAAAGAACTCGATCCCGCCTCGCTCGATGTCGTCGTGCCGAGCATGCTGCTGCAACCGCTCGTCGAGAATTCGATCAAGCACGGGTTATCTCCGAAGATCGAGGGTGGAAGCATTTATCTGCGGAGCCGGGTGACCAACTCCCGACTGATCATTGAGGTCGAAGATGACGGAGTTGGGATGGGAGGTGCTCAACTGGAAGAGAGCAGCAGCTGGTCGGGCATGGGAATTGGCATGGCGAACATCTCCGAACGATTGCAGGTCTTATACGGAGACACAGCCCGGATGACGATCGACAGCCACGAAGGGAAGGGAACTCTGATCCGCATTCGCCTGCCTTTGGTCGAGGCGGCGAGTTCTGTGCCGGAGGGATTCTACGCCGAGCGTTCAAGCACGCGCCGGTAGAAGTCCTCGTATTGCTGGACGATCTTGGTCGAGCAGAACCGCTCCATGGCCACGGCGCGAGCGCGCTTTCCCATCTCGCGGAGGCGTTGTTCATCGCTTAAGAGTTCGATAGCGTAACGAGCCATGGTATCGACGTCGCCGACATCGGCGAGGAATCCGCTGCTGCCGTGATCAATGACTTCCGGTACTCCGCCCGCACGGGTTGAAATGGGTACAACTTCACAAGCCATGGCTTCTAGCGCCGCCAGCCCGAAAGACTCGAGTTCGCTCGGCAGCAGCATGACGTCGGCAATAGAGAGTTTCTCGTAAATCTGGTCCTGCTTGCCAAGGAAGAGCACGTCGTCGTGGATGCCTTTTTGGACCGCAAGCCATTCCGCCACGGACCGGTCAGGACCGTCTCCAATGAGCAGAAGCCGGGAAGGAATCTTCTTTCGCACGCGGTCGAAGATCTCGATCACATCGGTAAGGCGCTTGACAGGGCGGAAGTTCGAGAGATGTACCAGAACACGCTGGTTATTGGGCGCGTACTCGGCGCGAAGTTCCTCGGCAATTTTGGTGTCGCGGTAGTAAACGTCGCAATTGACGGAGTTGTAGATCACTTCAATTTTGTTTTTTACATCGAATACGCGCTGCGTTCGGTCTCGGAGGTAGTTCGAGATCGCCGTCACGCCATCGCTTTGTTCGATGGAATACCGCGTGATGGGCAGGTACGACCGATCGAGTCCTACGAGCGTAATGTCAGTCCCGTGGAGGGTCGTGACGAAGGGAAGACTGCGGCCGCGGGGTCCTGAGGCCAGCATCTGGCGCGCCAGCATTGCGCTTACGGAGTGGGGAATGGCGTAGTGAACGTGCAAGAGGTCGAGATCGTAGAGTTGGGCCACCTCGGCCATCCGCGTAGCGAGTGCGAGGTCGTAGGGCGGGTATTCGAACAAGGGATAACGCGAGACCTCGACTTCATGGTAGTGGATGTTGGGTTCGTCATCGCCGCGGAGCCGGATCGGTTGCGCGTAAGTGATGAAATGAATTTCGTGGTCACGATGAGCCAGCTCAACTCCCAACTCCGTGGCCACGACTCCACTGCCACCGTAAGTGGGATAACAGGTGATCCCGATCTTCATGCGCGCCCGATCTTCATGACGTAATCTGGTCTGCCCGTTGCGAGATTCGATGGCTAGAACGAGCGGTGGTTGCAGATTTTACACGAACGCCGCAGAAGATCGGCGTGATTGGATTACTGCCCGTCTTTGGGGCCGAAGGTATTGCCGGGATCCAGTTTGTCGAGATGCGCCTGGAACTTCTTTTTGAATTCCTCGGGCAGGCCAGTAAACTCGATTCCCATGCCGACTCCGGGATCGCGTGTGCGGACAACCGCACTGGGAGTTAGCCGTTCCTCGCCCATCCAGAGATCGACGCGCAGGGCCGTTCCGACGGCTAGCGGCATTACCGTTTCAACATAACAACCGTTTCCACTGATGTCGGTGGCATTGACGCGCAACGGAGTATTCACGCGTTCATCGCGCAATTCCAGCGGAAAAGAAATCTTGTGACGCGTGAACTTGCGGCGATTGTCCTGGCGAATGACTGTGCGTTCCTCGGCTTTCATTTCTGCCGGAAGTGCGCTCAGCCAGGGACAGTCCTGGTCCACCACCAACTGTACTCCGGCCTGAGTTTTCTTCAGGGCGCCAGCGTCCACTACCCAAATGACCTTGCAGCGGGCTTTCTTTCCTTCGTACTGGACTCCGATGACATCGCCCACCTTCAGTTCGGGCTCGATGCCGTAGATGCAGGCTCCGGTCGCGCTGATGTTCTGGGCCATCGCGTTCTGGAAGAAGGGCTGATTGTTCGCACCCATTCCCCACACTTTGACCTTTAAGTCCAGAGTCGCACGCGGAGCTGACCCTTGGGCCGACATGAACGCTCAACACCCTCCCAGCGAACGGAAACCGCTGAATTCTAAATCATTTTACTACTTAGAGTTAACCGGATAGGTTACGGGAGTGTCGCGCCCGGGTTGAGTCCTCCGTGCGCAAGATGGCCCGGTGAAAGACAGGAACCTGACTTGGGCTATCGAAAGGCCTTGGCGGATAAACTCCGTAGTAAGTTTCCGGTTTTAACGGCGTGTTTTGAGGCCGCTAGGAGGTCAGATCGCGGTAGGAGATTAGCTGGATGCCTTCTTTGGCGAGCACTTCTCGGGCGGAGGGCAGCGTCAAAACCCGGAGTTCGGTTTCGCGCGACTGGCGAAGGCGAGTTCTGGCGGCCTGGAGATCCGTGTCGTTGTAGCCGGGGTGGCAGACGAATTCCCATGTGCCAGGCGGCATACTCTGCGCCAGTGCGTGAAAGAGAGTCTCATCCAGAGTTCCGGTGACCTCGATGCCAAGGGTGCCGTCGGGGGTGGCGAATCCCTCTCGGAGGGCCGCGTCGCGGAATGTTGCCGAGAATCGACGAAGGACGCGGACCTCTGCGAAGCGGGTCCAGAGATTGGGACGTGACCAGAGTCGGCTGGATCGCAGCGGAAAGCGCGGGCCGAATGGATTGCGGATGGCTCGAACTCCGCATTCTTTTGCGGCGCGCAAAAGGGGGCGCAGAATCGCGGGAAATATGTGAGTGTGTTTGTGGGTGTCGACGTGCGAGACGACGATTCCAGCGGCCTGAATCTTGCGAATCTGTGCGGAGACTTCGGCAAAAATCTCTTCCGAAGCCAATCGTCCAGTAAGAGCTCGGGTAGCGAAAGCATTCAGCCCGTCGCGAAACTCTTGGGCTCTGGTGAGAGATGGGAGCCGGTCAGCGGCAAGGGCGGGCTCTCCGTCAATCAATACCACATGGCAGCCCACGCTAATCTGGGGCAGAGTTTTCGCCACCTGCACAGCCTCGGTGAATGCTGGACCGCGTGCCATCAATGTCGAGGAGGTCACGATGCCGCGCGTGTGAGCTTCGGCGATGGCGCGGTTCACGCCGGGAGTGAATCCGAAATCATCCGCATTGATGATGAGACGCCGCAACTTGTCAGTGTAGCAGGCATGGTGGGGTGGCCCGGACTGTTAGATTTGAGTTGCCGTCTAGAATTGACGGAGGGTTTGACCGTATTTTCCGCGCTCACGTATAGTCGTTAAAGTGTATTACGCGAGTGCCCACCGATAGTTTTCAAGCGCCGCGGTTCACAGGCCGCGCGACGCCGGAGGGCGGTTAGCTCAGCTGGTTAGAGCGCCTGCCTTACAAGCAGGAGGTCGCAGGTTCGAGTCCTGCACTGCCCACCAAATTCCAACAGTGGTTATGGCGGTTCTTCCTGGCGAAATTCTGCGGCAGAGGATCAACGCCTATTAGCAGAGATGGAATCCGTTCCACCTGGCAATTGTGCGATGATTAGAATCTTCATCAAACCCGTAACATTGCGGAAAACGCAATGAAAAGGAGAGACCAATGATCCGACCGTTGAAGATTGGCTTGCTTGCGTGCTGCGGGATTCTCTTGGCGGCGTCTCAGTCTCCCCAGATCACCACGGACATGGCCGGTGCCCGGGCGAATGTTTCCAACGAAACGATAGAAGGGTTGGTGCGGGATGTTGCCTGCCCCATTCAGAATCTGGATAACCATCCGACGAGTATGAGCACCAAATGCGTACAGGATTGCCTTAAGGGTGGCTCGCCACTGGTTATTCTGACCAAAGATGATCGGCTCTATTTCCCCATCTCTCCCAAAATGCCGGACACGGATCAGCGTCAGAAACTGATGCCATTCATCGGCAAGTACGTGCGGGCGAGCGGGATTGTGTTTGAGCGAACCGGAACTCATGCAATCGTGATCACGGAAATCAAGGAAATGAAAGAGGTCACTGTAAAGGATGATGAGGGATAACCCCTGGTGGCGCTTGATCGTCGGACGAAAACGAAATCCTTGCAAGTCGGGATAACATGAGAAAATTCTTGCTGTTTTTTCTGTCATTGGCAGCGGGACTCCGAGCCCAAGAGCGGCAGACAGACCCCACATGGCTGCATCGCTACGTACCAGACCTTTCCGAGACCAATGCGGATCTCTCGTCTCCAACTTGCCACTATCGAGCTATTTTCGGCGAGGGAGACAAAGACAATCGATCTCTCCTATCCGTCACTCGTTTCGGCGAAGTCTCTTTGGATCGGAATGGCAATTGCCGAACCGTCCTCTATGAGCGCCAGGAAGAGATTTTCTTCGTCGTTGAAGGCGCGGGAGTATTGCACTACCAAGATCAGGCTCAGGCATTGCGCAAGCATGACTTCACGTACTTGCCTCCGGGTGCGAAACATTCGATTTCCAATGATTCTGACCAGCCCTTGCGTGTGCTGGTGATGGGATTCAAAATTCCGGTATCGATTTCCACGGGAGCACCAATGGCACGCGCGAAAGTCGCAAACCTCGGAGATTCCAAGGAAGAGACGGTCAGCGGCCACCCGAACTCAGTTCTGTACAAACTTTTGATGGGCCTGCACACCGGGAAGCGAGACTTGATCGATGAGGCCTATGTGATGGATAGCTTTTTCTGGATGGATTTCGCGCCCGGAGGCACAAACTGGCCTCACCACCACGAATTCGCGGAAGAAATCTATCTGGTAGTGGACGGCCAGGGCGAAATCGTGGCTGGCTCTGGGGAGAATGGTGTTGAAGGCCGCTATGCCGCCAAAGCAGGAGACGCCTACTACTTCCGTCCCAACTGCACGGTGGGTTTTTACAACCAAGACAAACCCGATACCAAGGCCTATATCTTAGCCGTCCGAACGCGCGTTCCGCTGCATGAGGACGACGAGTAGGTATTAAGCTCAGAAGTCCGTGGGGACTGCATTTGCACGATTCTCGAGCTTCGGTGTAGCGAGCAGCTAGATCTCGGTGAATGACGAATTCCTCAAAACGCCCAGCGCAGTGAGAATGTCGCGTTATTGGCGTGGAAGTAGCGAGGATCGGTAGGACCGACGAACGATTTCTCACCGTACTGGTAATAATTCCAACCGGCGTTCCATGCCAAGTGATGCCCTATATCAACGGAAACCATAGCTAACGGCTGATGATAGTTGTATTGCAGTGATCCGAACGGTTGAAGAACGTTGAATTGCGGTGTCTCTCCGCCGACGCTGGTGATACTGTAGCCCGCCTGAATCGAAACCCGTGACACCGGTTTCACCATCACCGACGCCATGCCATAGTGCGTCTTACTGGTGTAGATTCCGTTCGTGAGCAGTGGATTGCCGTCATCGTTGTAACCATTGGCGAGACAGCTGCCTGCATTTGCGACCACCGAGAGTGTCGTGTCGGAATCGTTGAAACAGATGAAAGTGTTTTGTTGGTAGTCGTTGTAGTTGTAGGCTAGGTCAATTCCGAATCGTTCACGAGGATTCAGGCTCGTCGTAAATCCGTAGTTTCGATTGTGCCCTCGATAGGCAATTAAGACGTCGTCATTCGAACCATTCCAAAGATTAATAGAGGTTCCGATCACCGCCCATGGCTTTGGCGTGTAGTTGGCCTGGAATCGGTACTTATCCTCCTTGCGAGGCCCGATGCGTACTATCGTGTCGTCGCCGTTGGTGTGTTCCCAATCGAAGTTAAATCGCAGGCTCATCATCGGTTTTGCCCAGACTCCCAATAGGGGGGTGTAGTCGTGAACGACGATTCGATCTTCATCACCTGTCGCGAAATCAAGAATGTGATGAAAAGTTCTGTCACCGTAGCGGAACCCGATACGGCCGCCAACGTGCTTTGTTTCCCACACGAGGTCAGACTCATTTCTCTTCCAGCTCTGATTGAATGACAGCTGATCGGCAGTTTCGGGTATTGAACCTCCGGTAGTGGTACCGCTGATGGGTGTCGTCAAATCGCAACCGGAGCACGTCCAGTCTTGCTCGTTGAAGAAAGCCCTTTCCGGGATGCGGTAGGCCCAGAAGCGGAAGGTATCGACGAACCGAAGGTGCTTTGTGAGATGCGCGGTGATGCTGAAGTCCGCGACATTCGAAATCCGTGTCGCGCCGGTGGTTGTACCAGGTGTGTTGGTCACCAGCGATTGACGCGTGTTCGGTGACCCGTTTCGTCCGGACTGGAATCCATTAAACAGTTCATTGAATACAGTGTTCATGTCAGCCGAGCCATATGCATAGGACATGCTGAGTTCTAATCGCCGAATGTCTGTGCTATGGAGGCTGACACGCTCGGTAGGCGCCGACGTGCGTGAACGATCTACGCGATTGTAGTTTATGAACGAATTACATGTCAGATTGGTCAGAGTTCCCGTCGAGTCAATGAGACTCGTTGCCGGAGCATTAATGGCGCAGGGATTCTTATTTCCGGTGTTGATCGGAAGTCCAAGGTCTACAGTACCAGCGCCTCCCGGAAGAAGGGCCGGTGCAAATGGGGCGAGCTGCCAATCGGTGTCCCCTTTGTAGTAATCGAGGAACTGATCGTAGCTGACGACTGTGTGCTCAAAAATCTTCAGATCTGCGCCGAGACGGTATGAGTTCAGCGTGGTGTTCCAGTCCTGAAACAGTAATGCATCGGTACCCTCATGGACACTCGAGTAAGAAGGGCCGGTCATGTTGTTGTGGGAATAGCCGAGCCGGACGTCGAAGATAGATTGCGGAAAAAGGGTCAGATCGAAGTCGCTAACCCGCCGGCGCGTTGCAAAACGGTGCGGAGAGAACGTAGCAGGAATGTTCGGACTCGAAGTGGGCGGATTGAGTGGATTGGCCAGCAAGTTATAGCCGAAGTCTGTTTGATCTCGCCGGAACGCGGAGCGGAAGTCATACCACTTGTTCTTATCCAGCCGCAAGCGAAGGGCATTGTTTGGATCGCCTCCCCAACCGAAACTGTTGAGGAACAGGTTATCGAAAAGCGTGCCATCGTGGTTCTGCGATTGCATGGTCAGGCTTTGATCGAGGAGACGTGGTCCGGAACGCAAATTAACCAGCGTGTTGTACATCTGCTCGCTGCCGGTTATGTCATTTGCTCGATAGCCGAGATCTACAGACTGATGTACTACATATCCGTAGCCCTCCCAACCTTCGGGCTGCGACTGTGTTTGATTGGCGTTTCCCTGGTTTTGTGCTCGTGCGGAAAGACTCAGCAGAGCAGCTGTAACCAGCAGCCGTTTTAGTCGAAAGGACATTGACGTCATGCGGTACCTCTTATCTGAAGAACACGTTGCTTGCGTTCGATCCGTGAATGGCAGCGTGGCACATGGTGCATGCCTGATACTTGGTGGATTGGTTGTGACCAGGACCTGCCGGTCCCTGGGCCGGGAAAGAGTGACACTGCAGGCAGAGCAGGTTCACCTGACTGACGCGCAAGTAACGCGGGTTATTTGATCCGTGCGGTGTGTGACAACTACCGCAGCCTTCGGTTTTTACCGGCACATGTTCATAGACAAACGGGCCCGCTTTGTCCGAATGGCACTTGGCACAGACGGCATCCCCGGTAGGCAGGGCCCTTACTTGTCTCAATGTGGTCGTTCCGTGGACGTTGTGGCAGTCAGCGCACTGCATGAGGCCTTCATCGACTCGGTGGTGGTAGGGCTTGCCGAAGTCAGCCTTTGCGGACGCGTGACAGCCGTAGCAGAGCTTGGGCTGCGCTGTCGCCAGCAGATGCTCCGGTTCCTTGGCGTTATGAGGGGAGTGGCAGTCCAGGCAGCCGACATCGCTACTGCTATGGGCTGAGCTAGAGATGTGCCGGTGTTCGTGTTTCTCGCCGTGACAACTCAGGCAGTGTGCATTGGTGTCTTGCCGCGACATGGTTTTGAAACTGATGATCTTGCTCACGTCCCCGCCGCCTTCTACGTGCGCCGAGCCGGGACCATGGCAGGACTCGCACCCATGCCCGTCTTTCAGAGTCGTCTTGAAATGGGGAGTGCGTTCGAACTTGTTGGTGTACAGCTCTTCGTGACATGTCTTGCAAGTCTCGGATCCTACATAGTGAGCTGTTGCAGTATCGTTTGGCGTCGCCTTCTTCTCTTCTTGTTCCGCGGAGACGCTTGCGTGCATGACCACAAGCAGAAACGCAGCCACTACGAGCGGTAAGAGTTTGTTGGATTGCTCGCGATTCACGTAGACACCTCCGCTACATTCCTCTGGCGCTGTGGCACGCTGGGAACACGCAATATCTTTCTTCGAGCCGAAGCCCCGCCTACAGAGTCTTTACGAACTCTGCAATCGCCTTTGCGTCTTCATCGGTAATGCCTGAAATCGCTTTGTTGTGCGGCGCTTTGCTGTTTGGCTCGCCCTTGGTGAGGTGGTCGACCACTTTTTCCGCGCTCAGAGAAGTGCCTTTGAGCGCCGGAGCCTTCATCGCTGGTTTGCCCTCACCTTGCTGACCATGGCAACCGGCACATTTCTTCTTGTAAAGGGCAGCACCATCGGCTGCCCAGCTAAGGTTGGAGAGAGTCGCCAGCAAAGCTAGGGAAATGACTGCGTGCGACAGAGGTTTGTAAGTCATTGCGAAATTCCTTTCATGAACTGTTCTCACTTGTTTCTGTCCAAAATCATTGCTTCTGAATTTTCGAAATTCGTTCGCTGAGCCCAAGCGTTTTCAGGATCTCCGGCGAGGCCTCTTCAACCGCAAGCGACTCATGGCAGGTGTTGCAGTCCTGAGTGATGGTCTTTCCATCACCGGAGGAATGATCCCCGTCATGACAGCGGAAGCAACCAGGAAAATCCATGTGACCCAGGTTGTTCGGATACGTACCCCACGTAACTTTCAGATCAGGAAAAACATTGCGGTTGTAGATTGCCAGAACCGCCTGTGCTGCTTGCCTTATGTCGTTGGTTCGCTTGCCGTACACTTCGGGATAACTCTGCTGATAAAAGCTTTCCAATGCGGGTACAAGACGCTCCTTTGCCTGCTCGCTCGTTTGATATTCCGTCTTCAACAGCTCCAGGCCCTTCTTTTTGACGAAGGGCAGGGTAACGGGAATCTCGCCAAGCGCTAAAGCTTTGTCCATAGCGCGATCAGGCAGATCGAACGCGTGCGTCGGCCGATTGTGACAATCCACACATTGCATTTCGTACTGTGGCAATCCTTTGGTGCTGTCCGCCGAGGCACCCGAACTGAGAAGGACCCGGCTCTCTCCGGTCCGGGTATTCTTGTATTCAACCCACGGAATGGTTTGGCGGGTGGGGTCAGCGGCCGCGTAGCGAATTTGCACCCCCGGGCCGAAGTGAGCGCCGTGAACACCGGGCAGAGTGTTGCCTCCGACCAGCATCAGCAGCACCGTCTGCGATCGCGTGTTGGCCTCATCTTCTGCGTATTTGTTGAATACACGCAGACGTACGCCGCCGAGCTTTTGTGGCCAATGGCAGTTCTCACATGTTTCCCGGGNAGGAATCAATCGATGGCTTTCCAACGCGGAAGGGATTGGTCGTCGATAAGTGTCGAAGACCGTCTCGATCAGCTGCCGGATTCCATTTGTCTTGCTGCTGACCCAACCCGCAGCTCCGGGAGCTACGTGACATTCGACGCATTCGACTTTCGAGTGTAGAGAGTTCTGATAGGCGGCGAATTCGGGCCTCATGCTGTGACAGGTTCCGCCGCAAAACTGTGGGGTTTCCATGTGCTCGACTGCGCGATAAGTGACTTGCGTCCCCACGATGATGTTGAGCACGGTGACGATGCCAACAAACCCCCCGACGCGTCGCAATGCAGCTTTGCGGTCAAAGCTAGGTTCGGCTAGCCCTTGGCGGATTTGCCGCTTACTTAGAAAGATTCCGACGGGGACCAACACTAATCCCGCGAAGAAGATCAGGGGGAGTATGAGAAAAACCACGATTCCAACATACGGATTGTCTACATGCCCGCGGATCTGCAATGGCAACACGAAAAGCCACGAGATGATCGCAGTCGCAAGAAGAGCGATCCCGACCAGGCTTACCCAGTGCCGAGTCAACAAGAACCACGTGGGTTTTTCTGTTGCGCTATCCATGAGTGTCCGATTTGCTTTCAAAATCCCCAGAGAGTGAGGCGAGTGTAAGTGAGACATCCGGGAATAAGTCACTGGCACTATTACCAGTGTTGCCAGCAGAGAGACCTTCATAGCATCAGCACACAACGTTCCTGGTTCTGTGCAGACAAGTGCACCGCCAAGTTGCTGTGGGCAGGGGACAGTAAGCGCATTTTCGGGAAGACTCAGCGGACTCTTTGCAGCGGAGATTGTATTGGGAGGCATCGTTCCACTGGCGTTACTCTCCCGTACATCTCTGCGAAACAAGCCGAATGTGCTCATGCTTGGAGCTCTCCTCACAACGCTCGGTATTGTCTTCAATCGCGTGAACGTTGTTCTTATAGCCATGGATTTAAGAGGTGCAATGCCGCAGATCGCACCGGAGATTTACTCTCCGTCCGTTTTCGAATGGGGTATCTCGGTTGGGCTGATCGCTGCGACTATCTTCCTCTTCGGGCTTGGCGTGCGTCTCATGCCGGTGTTGCCTGCGCGGGAGACCGCACAAGGGGATTGATTCATGACTCATGATGTTTGGTTAGCGAGGCACCCTTATCTCAAACCTGTGGCCGGCTTGCACGCGGTCGTGGAGGCCGTCGCGGCCGAGATCTCTATTCCTGATGCTGCGATTCCTGACTGGAATAGCTATGCTGGCGACTTTCATAACGGGGTGCCGCTGCTACTTAGCTCTATCGTCCCGATCGACTTCAGCCCCGCCGCAAGAGCTGTCATCTCGCTGACTGAGAATCTGGCGGTGAGGTCCTTGCCCGCAAGGTTGTCCGAACAGATCCAAGTCCTCGATTCCGAAATTCGTTCCCATTCGGAAGCACCACCGGGCGCCGTGGCATGGTTGCTCGATGGCGCTTCGTTCGCACCCAGGCATCCGGGTCTGCTGCAGTACTTAGGCTGGACTGTGCTGTCCCGGTATCTCAAACCTGTAGTGCTTGCGTTCAAAAACTGGCGCGACGAAGAATGCTGGCTGCGCAACTACTGCCCGACTTGCGGGTCATCCCCGACCATGGCTCAACTGGTCGGTGCGGATCCGGAACGCTTACGGCTCCTGTCATGCGGCTGTTGCAAAACGCTGTGGCGTTATCGGCGAACCGGGTGCGCGTTTTGCGAGAACTCAGAAGGTCAGCGGCTGGCAGTGCTCGCCGTCGAAGGAGAAAACGGTCTGAGGATCGATTATTGCGAGGATTGTGGAGGTTATCTCAAAACCTACAAGGGAGAGGGAAGCGAAGACGTGCTTCTCAAAGACTGGACTTCACTGCACCTCGACATTGTTGCGCGCGATCGTGGTCTGAAGCGTTTTGGGACTTCGCTATACGAGTTGTAACCGCAACCGGATCTGAATTGTTGCTCCTGGGAAGAAGATCTGAAAGCTCCGGAGCATGTAGACATTCGAATTGTCCTTTAGCTTAAGTGTCGTGGGATGCGGGTTGCCAACGCTTCGATTCCATACGCGCTGAATCGGGCCTNTTCAGAAACTTCATCAAAGTGACTTGTCTGCGTGAAGGCAGGTGTTTACCTTCTTAGGCCCCGAAAACTTCGGTAACGTTTCGGTTGGGTACTTTCCGCAGCGATAATCGGCGGAGGAGTGTGGGTCATGCCCAAGGTTCAGCAGGCCGCCGTCCCGCGGATTAATGAGATCAGAATCACAGAGATAGGGAGCACCTCGCGCTTCTATGCGTTCGGAGCTGCTATTTGCGTTGGCGCATTTCTGCTGTTTCAGGTTCAGCTGATCCTGGGCAAGTACATCCTTCCCTGGTTTGGCGGCATGCCATCTGTTTGGACGTGCTGCATGCTCGTGTTTCAGGTGCTGCTCCTGCTTGGCTACCTGTACGCCCACGTGCTCACGACGTACGTCCCGCGGAAACTGCAGAACGTTTTGCATCTGGGGCTCCTCGGGTTTTCGCTAGCCTTGCTGGTTTGGTTGGCTCTCCGCTGGAAAACGCCGATTACACCCGGTGTCGCATGGAAGCCATCGCCCACCGACATTCCCACCTGGAAGATCATTCAGCTTCTGGCTGCCTCCGTCGCTTTTCCGTTTTTTCTGCTTTCTACCACTGGGCCATTGGTCCAAAAATGGTTTGCTCGAGCCAATCCCGATGTATCTCCGTATCGTTTGTACGCGCTGTCGAACGTCGGTTCGCTGCTCGGTTTGTTGACCTATCCATTCCTGATTGAACCGACACTCACGATTCGTACACAGGCGTGGGTTTGGTGTGCGGGATATGTCCTTTATGCAGCGGCCTGCGTTTACTGCTCCCGCCTGGGCGGAGTGAAGCAGGATTCTTCAGGGGAAGTCACGCACAGCGATTCCGCACAGCCGAGCAACTGGACTCGTGTGCTTTGGGTTGGGCTGCCAGCCTGCGCCTCGGTGATGTTGCTGGCGACCACCAACGTCATTTCGCAACAAGTTGCGGTGATTCCGTTTCTCTGGGTAATCCCGCTATGCCTCTACCTCGGTTCCTTCATTCTTTGCTTTGACAGCACGCGTTGGTATCGCCGCTCCGTGTTTCAGCCATTGTTTCTGGTGCTGGGGGGACTCACGTGCTGGTTGCTGCTGCAGGGATCTGCGGCTCCTGTTGCAATGGAACTTACGGTATATCCGGCGCTAATGTTCGTTTCGTGCATGATCTCGCATGGGGAACTGGTACGCATCAAACCGGCCGAACAGCATCTCACACAGTTCTATCTGCTCATCTCGGTTGGCGGCGCCGTCGGTGGCATCTTCACCGGACTGCTGGCCCCGCACATCTTTACGGGACTTTGGGAGTTTCATACTGGCATCGTCGCCTCGGGGATCGTTTTGCTTCTGGCGTTAAGCCGTGACTCGAACTCCTGGTGGCATCAAACGCCCCGCTGGCTGCCATCGGCTATTCTCGCGGCGATCGCTGTACTGGCGATACCCGTTTTAAGAGAATTTCTGCTTCAGGGAAGTCAGCAGCTTCTCTACGGACTAATTGCGATCGCGTGCCTAGCTGGCGGGTATGCGCTTTACGCCGCCTTTTTCCCGCAGCGTGTGGCACCCAGCAGTCCATTCATCACGCGGGCTGCTCCGGTGATGGCCATGACGGTGCTCGCTTTTGCTTTGTTCGCGGACGCCAACCTGAAGCCGGAAGACGTCCGGCTGCGCTCGCGCAATTTCTACGGGATGATTTCGGTGGTGCGCGAGACTAGCCCCCTGGGCCCTTATTTCTTCCTCCGGAATCGTATGACCAACCACGGCATGCAGTTCGTTGATCCGCGATTCTCCTACGTTGCCGTCGGCTATTATGGTCCGGACAGCGGGATCAGCAAGCTCCTGGTAAGTCAACCGCGGCCGATGCGGGTTGGAGTTATTGGGCTGGGCATCGGCACTCTATCGGCATACGGCCGTTCTGGAGATTACTTCCGCTTCTACGAAATCAATCCTGCGGTGGTTTCTCTGGCTTATGGACCAAGTGCGTTTTTCACATATATGAGCCATTCGCAAGCCAAGACAGATGTCGTGCTCGGCGATGCGCGGCTTTGTTTGGAGCGCGAAGCCGCTACCGGCCAGTTCCAGAAATTTGATGTTCTGATCCTCGATGCTTTCAGCGGCGACGCCGTCCCCGCGCATCTGTTGACCAAAGAAGCCTTCGCGGTCTACTTGCAGCATCTGCGCTCACCAGATTCGGTGGTCGCAATGCACATTTCCAACATCTCACTCGATCTTGCCCCGGTCGTTTCGGGTCTTGCTCATGAGTTCAACCTGCAGGCAGTTCGAATCCACCACCCCGAGGCGCGGGCATTTTCGGCCCAGACCGACTGGGTGCTGCTGTCACGCAATTCGATTCGTTTGCAGGATCCCACGATTACTGCGGCGGGTGTTTCTCTGGAATACGATGACCACACGCCTCTTTGGACCGACGACTACAGCAATCTTCTGCGAGTGGTTCGGTTCGGCTCTCATCCGAAACAGTAGGCAGAAGTAGGCCTCCAACTCCAATAGTGGAGGCCATTTCCTTATTCAGCAATCGTCAGGCGTGCTGATGATGTGTCGGCCGAACTGGCGCCGATCATGACATCCACGGCGCCTGGTTCAACCGTTCGCTGCATTTCGGCGTTCAGGATAGAGAGTTGATCGGCGCTCAAATCGAAGCTGACGGTGGTGGATGCCCCCGGTTCGAGATGGACGCGCTTGAATCCCCGTAACGAGATTACAGGTTGGACGATACTGCTAACTGGGTGATGAATGTACATCTGGACTACCTGATCTCCCGGACGGGATCCTGTGTTGGTGACAGTAACGGAAACTTTCGTTGCTTCTTTCGGGGAAATCTGGTCGCGATCAAGCTTTGGCGTCCCAAAAGAAAACGTGGTGTAGCTCATACCGTGTCCGAAGGGGAAAAGCGGGGAATTGTCGTGAAAGATGTAGCCACGGCGGGCCGCCGGAGTTTTGTAGTAGTAGACAGGAAGCTGTCCGACGTTGCGGGGTATGGTGACGGGCAGGCGCCCCGAAGGATTCACATCGCCGAAGAGAACACCGGCGAGGGCATTGCCGGTCTCCTGACCGAGGTACCAGCCTTCGACGATTGCGGGCACTTCGGAGGTCAGTTCCTCGATTGCATACGCCTTGCCATTGAGCAGGACGGCGACCATCGGCTTGTGGAGTTTGGCAATCTCGCGGACCAGATCATTTTGACGTCCGGGAAGTTCAAGCGTATCGGAATCCCCATAGAGCGGTTTGCCGAGGCCGATGTTGCCGATCGACTCGC
>AP72_2010_repI_A100DRAFT_1000041_pt1 | contig 20758 bp, 10 predicted proteins | sample AmaPasrepliIA100_FD_9193 | JGI IMG/M metagenome (IMG submission 9193)
GATCGTAGTCGATCCAGCCGCAACCGGAGCCCATAGTTTCGATCAAGTATTTTTCAGCCGACGCGGCATTGTCGTGGCGGAATGTAATGCCTACCGATGGGGCGATGTCGACGAATGAAATCGCATTCTTGGGTTGTGGCGCTCGCCAGCTCGATGGGATGGCTATTCCTGCTGAAATGGTGCCTACCTGCTTCAGCCAATCGCGTCTGGAGAGATCGCCATATTTCATGATTTCGCTAAGCCGCTGTGTTTAGAGGGATTGTACGTCGCATGGAGGCGGCCGAATTTCATGGTTGACAAGGATTGCGAATAAAGTATACAAAATCCCGCAATTGAGAAAACGTTTGCTGGACCCTGTGCAGGGGTTTTCGGGTCTTGCCGAAAAGCCCGCCGTCGCCAGGCCTCGTAAGGAGGAATCATGAAGTTCGCGATGAAATCGGCAGCATGTGTCCTGACAGTTCTTGCAGCTTTCCTCATGATGTCGGCGCCTCGCGTACAGGCGCAGCATGGGTCGGAAGGCACTGTGACCGTGACGGTACTTGATCCGAGCGGCAGCGTGGTGCAGGGCGCGGAACTGGAACTTCGCGACATCGCGACCAACAGCATCCGCAGAGCGACGACGCAGGAGCAGGGAGTTCACACATTTCCCAACCTGTCTCTTGGCAAGTACACGTTGAACGTGAAGAAGGCTGGCTTTCAGAGCCAGCAGTTCACTGAGGTCATCGTTGAGGCGGCGAAGACGACGGACATCACGGCCAACCTTAGAGTCGGTGCGATCAGCGAAACCGTGGAGGTCAGCGGAGGCAGCGCGCCACTGGTTGAGACCACGACCAATGCGATCGGTTCGACGATCGACATGAAGCAGATTGAAGACCTGCCGATCCAGACGCGCGACCTGGCTCAATTGTCGCAGTTGATCCCCGGGTACACGGGCGGCCAGACAAATATCGGAGGAACGTGGAACGGGCTTCCGTCGATCGATCAGGGGACGAATATCGATGGAATCGTGGGCAGTTCCAGCCGCATGAAGTTCGGCGGGAATGCGACGCCGGCGGTGAGTCCGAGACTGGAAAGCATCGAGGAGATGACGGTCCAGACCGAACAGCTCGATATGAACCAGGGCTTCGGCCAGGCGAGCATGCAGATCAATTTCGTGACCCGCCGCGGCAGTAATGCGTTTCACGGCCGCGTGTTCGAAGATTTCAGGAACGCAGCGTTGAATGCGAATAGCTGGACTAATGATGCGCTCACGGCCATCGATCCTGCGAACCCCCAGGCGAAAAATCCGGTCAAGTTGAATGATTTCGGCGGCAGCTTGGGCGGGCCAATCATAAAAAACAAGCTTTTCTTCTTTGGCACGTTCGCCATGCAAAAGCAGCCGGGAACAGTGCAGGCCAATAATTGGCTGTTTACCAGCGCAGCTCAGCAAGGAAATTTCACTTACGAGACCAGTAGCGGCGTGCAAACCGTAAATCTGTACACGTTGGCGGCCAATAATGGCGTTACCGCCAACAACGTCCTAAGTCCTTCTACGTCTGCTGTATTCAGCGCTTATCCAGGTTCTGGGCTCGGAGCAATCTCGCCAATCAGTGGCGACCTTAACGTTCAAAGGCTCGACTGGCAAGTTTCGAACCCGACGACGTACTACTTCCCGGCCGTCAGAGTGGATTTCACGCCCACTGACAAGCTGAGATTCAACGTCGCATGGAACATGACGAAGAATACGCTTCCGGGCGTTCATCCTCCCAATTTTCCAGGGGAAGCTTGGGCGAAGACGGGCGCCGGCGATGCTACGAAAAACTATACGGCAGCTCTAGGTATTGACTGGACGATCTCACCGACCATCGTAAACAACTTCCGCGGCGGATATCTTTACAATTCGACGCTGAACGCCTACAACGCAGCTCCGCTCGATATCAATGTTCCTCAGGTCGGTTGGAACTATCCTGGAGCGGGAGGCACACGTGCCACGCAGATGAACGGAACTGTGGACTGGCTCGGGGTAAATACGTTCTATCCGTTGCTGAACTTTTCGGACACTGTGAGCGTGCAGCACAAGGCCCATACGATGAGCTTCGGCGTTTCCTGGTACCAGGAGCAAGACCACTACTACAACCCCGTTCAGGGATTTCCAGTAGTAAGTCTTGGGCTAGTGAGCGGTGACGCTGCGCTGAACGCGATAGGAAACCATCTCCCGAATGCCAGCGCCTCACAAATTCAGCAGGCAGAGCAGTTGTACGCTATTCTCACTGGAAGAATTTCCGGTGTTAACGGGGAATACGCGTATGATCCTGGGATCAAGGATTACCAGCCAAACAAATTATTAGGGTACAACCTGAACGAGTTGCAAAGGGCGTGGGCGGTGCACTTCCAGGATTCCTATCGCATCCGCCCGAATCTCACCCTCAACTATGGTCTGCGCTGGGATTTCACCGGACCCAATCACGATCTTACCGGCGGATATCACAATGCTGATCCGGAGGCTATGTTTGGTCCTTCGGGGATCAATAACCTTTTTAACCCTGGAGTTTTGAACGGTACGATGGATCCCCAGATCGCACAACGTCCGCGGCCGTTTGGCAGTTGGAACGTGAGTCCTCAACCATCGTTCGGCATTGCGTGGACACCGCACGGAGGAGATGGATGGCTCGGGAAGTTGCTTGGGGGAGATAAGACGGTAATCCGCGCCGGAGCATCGCTGAAGAGATTCACGGAACCGCAGCAGTACTTCTGGAACCAGGCTTCCGATATCGGCGCTTTCTTCTATCAGTTCTTCAATCTCTTCGCGAGAAACGTTCAGAGCCCTGACAGCTTTGCACCTGGAAGCTTCATTCTCAATACGCCATTTCTCTTTAACAACAATCAACCCTTCACGCTGCCAGCCGGCAACGCGTACGCACTGTCGCCGCAGACTTACTTGAAAAGTGAATCACTCTCAGATTTCACATTCGTCGGGGGTCCGGGCGCAAACGGCATCGACCCGCATATTAAACAGCCTTACTCTGAGTCCTGGAATGTAGGAATTCAAAGGCAGCTCGGGGAAAATCGGGCGCTGGAGATTCGGTACGTGGGAAATCGAGTCCTGCGCCAATGGATGTATGAAGACATCAATGAGGTCAATATCTTCCAGTCGGGACCGTACGGTGTGCTGACCAATGTGCAAGCCGCGCAGGCGAACCTCGCGGCTAATAACGCCAGCGGCAATCCCAACTACGCGGGTTCATTTGCCGATCATGGACTCGCCGGGCAGCAGGCACTTCCGTTGTTCGACGCGGCATTTGTTGGAGGCGGGGAATTGGATCCTTCGCAAATCTGCCCCGACGGCATGGCGCATGACTACTGCGACTTCAATTTCTCAACGATGGTCCAGATGGGAGAAGCAGGATCTCTTGCGGGCCGTCTTACTAGTAACAATGGGACGGCGCCGTATTTTTGCAATCTGGTCGGTCAGTCATTCGGCCCGTGCGCAAACAATCTGGGTTATACCGGTGCCGGTGCAGGATTGCCGATCAACTTCCTGCAAGCAAACCCGTTCGCTTCGGGCAACTCCGCGTTGTACCTCGTTGCGGAAGGATATTCGAACTACAACGGCCTGCAGGTGGATTTCCGGCAACGGCAGTGGCATGGTCTGCAGTTTGATGCGAACTATACTTGGAGCCACAGTTTGGGTCTGACCAGCCCCAATAACTGGCAAGGGCAAACTTACACCTTCACTCTGCGCAACATGCGATTGGGTTATGGTCCATCGTTGTTCGATGTTCGACATTCGCTGAATGTCAACGGGACCTACGATCTCCCATTTGGCAAAGGGAAGGCGTTCGCCAACCACAGCGGTGTCTTGGACAAGATCGTCGGTGGTTGGACTGTAGGTACAATCTTCAATTTCCAAACTGGACTACCTTTTCTGCTTGGCGGCGGTAGCGGCAACGGCGATCCGACCACCGCAAGTACGTTTAACAACAACCCGAACTTTGATGGATTAGGTGATGGCGGCGTCGTGCTGCACGGAGTGACTCCTTCGCAACTGCAGAAATCCGTCGGCGTATATAAGATTCCCGGGAGTACGAGCGTGGCGATGATCAACCCTAAATACCTCGCCGTTTCCGCAGGTCCCAATACTGGTGGTGGAGCGAATCCTGTTTACATCACTCCGAATGTCACGCCGGGAACTATCGCGCAGCGTGTCTGGCTCTACGGGCCGCATTATTGGAACAACGACTTGTCGATCAGCAAGCGCTTCCCGATTACTGAGGGTATTCGCTTCACATTCCAGGCGGAGATGCTGAACGTCTTCAACCATCCGAACTTCCAGCAAGGCCCGGGAGCTGGATGCAATTACTACTGCACCTCTGCCGGGTATCAGTTCCCGTTTATTCAGGGAGCTGGTTTCGGAATCGGTGGCATCTCGCCGAACTATAACGCTGCGTCACCCAACCAGGGAGCGCGCGTGATCGAACTGCGGGCCAATATCGACTTCTAAATTCTCCCATCGAAAAGGGCGCCTCTGTCGCAGGGACGAGAGGGCAGGGGCGCCCGGAGAACCAACCCTTCTGCAGCAGGGGGCTACGATTCCTACACTCCGCTCCTGGATTCTTTCGTGCGCGTGCTTGTCAGTTCTCTGTGCGTCACATCTCGTTGCACAGGGCACGCGCGAGGACTATGAACGTGCGCAGCAATTTCTCCCGGGAAACGTGCGGCATGTCTTCTATCAGGCCGAAGTAAATCCGCATTGGATTGAGAAGACGAGCCGCTTCTGGTATCGCAAGTCTTCTCCTGGTGGCTCTGAATTTATTTTGGTCGATGCTGAAAATAATACGAGCGCACCGGCGTTCGATCATGCGCGCCTGGCAGCAGCGCTATCCCAGGCGGACAAGCGGGAGCACTCGGCATCTGATTTGCCTTTTCGGGAGTTCGAGTTCGTGGAGGACGGCAAAGGCATCGATTTCTCGATCGAGGGCGCGAGTTGGAATTGCACTATGACGAGCTACGAGTGCAAAAGTAATCCGACCGCATCAGCGCACTCGAATGAAGAACTCTCACCGAACAAACGCTGGGCCGCCTTTGTGAGAGATCACAATCTCTTTCTGCGGGATGTATCGACCGGCACCGAACTGCAGTTGACACAGGATGGAGTGAAGGGGTGGGACTATGCCACGCCCCTGCCATCATTGCGATTGATGGTCGATCAGGGCACAGAAGAGGTGAAGCAGCCTGCGGCGGTATTTTGGGCGCCTGACTCGTCGAAACTGGCTACGTATCGGATCGATTCCAGGAATTCGGGCCGCTTCACCAGCTTGCAGTTTGTTCCTCCGAATCAACTGCGGCCAAGGGCATTTACTTATGTGTATCCGCTGCCGGGGGAGGTTCTGGCCAAGGCTCAGCCGATCCTCTTTGATGTTCAGTCGGGCCGGCGAATCGATGTGAATGCATCAATCGAGTTGCCCTTTCAGGATGGCCCCGGCTTCGAGTGGTTTTCCGATAGCAAGAGCTTTTTCTGTGACTGGGACGAGCGTGGATACAAGGCCAAAGAGCTGCGCGTAGTGGATGCCGCAACGGGAGAGCAAAAGGTTCTGCTTCGCGAGCAAGCCGATCCATACCTCGATCCCGGTGAGACGTTTTACCGCTTCGTGAAAGCTACGGGAGAGTTTCTCTGGAGTTCGGAGCGGGACGGCTGGAATCATCTTTATCTATATAGCAAGACCGGACAACTGGAAAATCAGATTACGCAGGGTCATTGGGTGGTTGTTCAGATCGAGTACATCGACGAGCCGAACCGGCGTGTTTACTTCTCGGCAAGCGGGCGCGAGAAGGATGAAGATCCGTATCAGACCCACTTGTACAGCATCGGTTTCGATGGTAAAGGCCTTCAACCTCTGACACAGGACAATGCGACTCATTCGATCAACTTCTCGCCTGATGGTGCCTACTTCATCGACACAGCATCGCGACCGGACTTGCCCACAAAGGCTAAGCTGCGTCGCGCGAAGGACGGGTCGGAAGCGCGAGCGCTGGAAGAATCCGATATTGCGCCACTGAGCAAGTTGGGCTGGAAGCCGCCGGAACCCTTTCGAGGAAAAGCGACTGACGGGACGACCGACATATATGGGCTGATCTGGCGGCCGAGTAATTTTGATGCGGCGAAGAAGTATCCGATCGTAGAGTTCGTCTACACCGGACCGCAATCGTTTTTTGTACCGAAGACGTTCAACACATTCTGGCTGCAATCGATGGCCGAGTTGGGCTTTGTTGTCGTGATGGTCGATGGGCGGGGCACATCCGGCCGTTCGCGCGCCTTTCATCAGTTCTCCTACAGGAACCTGGGCGGAGCTTTCGAAGATCACGTTGCCATGATCAAGCAGATGGCGGCGCGGTATCCCTACATGGATATTGAGCGCGTGGGAATCTTCGGAACGTCGGCGGGAGGTTACGGCGCAGCGCATGCAATGCTCGCATTTCCTGATTTCTACAAAGTCGGAGTGTCGACATCCGGAGATCATGATGCCCGTCTCGACAAGGCCTGGTGGAACGAGCTCTATCAGGGATACCCGGTGCAGGACGACTACATCGAGCAGTCGAATGTCACAATGGCGAGCCGGCTGAAGGGACATCTGCTTCTGGAACACGGCGACATCGATGACAATGTGCATCCGGTGGAGACCATGCGGCTGGCCGATGCGCTGATGAAGGCCAACAAGGATTTCGACCTGCTTCTGGTGCCCAACATGTATCACGGCGAGAGCGGGGAGCACGCGTTGTATCTCGTGCGGAGGCGGTGGGACTACTTTGTGCAGCATCTGCTGGGTGTGACGCCTCCAGCAAATTTCGAGATCAAAGAAGATCGCGAGAACGGGAACGGCAGGCGGCGGCGCTAGGAAATTATCGGCGGCGCAAGCGGAGAGAATCGATGGATCGAAGGACATTCCTGCAAAGCGTCGCAGTGACAGCTGCGGGTCTCGAATTGCTTGGCAATGTTGAAGCGCAAGCGCCATCGACTGAGCGCCGGAAACGGATTTCCCATCCCCCTGCTTCCATCGACGGATGCACGCTTGTTTCCGAATTCCATGATGACGGCGCAAGCTGGAAAGTTTATGAGGACCTCCGCACGCGAGACGGCGCGTTAATTTTCGTGTCATCTTCCGAAGAAACAATCTCGCTGACCAAGAACGCTGAGCTGTCGATGCCGGAAGGAACTCCGTTTCTCGGACTCGAATTGAAAGATATCGGGACGACTTCGGCTGATCTGCTGGCAGAGCGGCTTTTGCAGAACGGAGATCCTGATCCCGAGGCGGTGAGAACGGCTGCTCCACCGATTGCATCGGCGGAGAAGAATCCTCGAGTATGGACGACGTTTGTTGGAACGAAAGAAGCTTACGATGTGACGCCAGTCTATCGAGGAGGCGGCACCCGTACTTATCATCCTGGTCAATACTTCCCGCAACTGCATATCGCAATCGAGAAAGGGCAAATCTACGACGGGCTGGTCGGTGGATGGATGCCGGCTGTCCGCAAAGTGATCACCACGGAGGGGGACAGTTACTGGGAGATTCTAGTTTTCGGTGAGGTGCGACCGAACAAGAACAAGTACATCGTGCACACGTGGCATCGCACAGCGCGAATGCAGAGCGGCAAGATCGTCGAGGTTGCGTACGGGAGCAGCTATCCAGCGTTTCCGCCGGGACGGCAGGATCCGAAACCCGAGGAGTTTTACCAAGCGCTGCTGCGATTTGCGACGTACTGGGAAGGGTTGCTGAGCGACTGCGCTGCTGCGTCGTTGCCGGACAATAGCTGGGTCCATCTTTCGAAGCACGCCTTCGCCAAGGAGTTGATGACCCGCCCGGCAGGCCTGTATCCCAAATATGGAGCGGTGGATCGCGACTATGCCGGGTCGGAGTACGACGGTTTTCAGGACATCTTCACTAGCGCCATCTACACGAACATGGAGTGGGGGCGGCTGGATACGGCGCGCTTGTTCATTGATAACTACTTTTCGGAATACGTGGACGAGAAGGGCATGGTCGATATGCGTGGTCCGGAGAGTGCGCAGTACGGCATGACCCTATCGTTGCTCGCGCGCTACTTCCACTACACGAGCGATAGTCGACTGTTACTGAAGCATCGGGCGAAGATTGAGGCGACAGCGAAGCAGTTGTCGGAGATGCATGACGAGGGCCTGAGGCTCCCGAAAGACAATCCGTCGTATGGTTTGATACGGGGATGGAGCGAATCGGATTCGTGCTTGAGCGAGCATCCGGCGCTTTATTGGCAGGCTTATTACGCGAATGGCGCCTTCGCGGCACGCGGATTCAAAGATCTGGCGGCGGTTTGGAAACAGTTAGGCCAGACCCAGGCAAACAGCACCATGCAATCGTTGGCCGAGCAATGGCTCAAGCGCAGCAAGACACTAGAAGATCAGACAGCAAAAAGCGTAGAAGCAAATATCCAGCGAGACAAGACTCCGCCCTATATAGGGATCTTTCCGGGAACCACTCTCACCTTTCGCGAGTCGCTCGAAACAGAGCGACCGAGCCCGCAGCAATGGCCGCACCGTCCTTATGCCGAGTTGTTGCAGGCCGACATTCTTCCGGCGACGTTGGCGAACCTGGCTATCGATTGCATGAGGGCACACGGTGCGACGACGATGGGTGTGGTCGCGAATGTATGGAGATTCGGGCCAGAGGGGCGCGAAATTCTCGGATTCATCTCATACGGCTACGCGCAGATGCTCTTGAGGCTGGATCGAATCGAAGAGTTTCTGCTGTTCCTCTATGCGCATCGGTATCACGCGCACACGCGGGGAAGTTGGACGGCAGGGGAAGTCACAGGTATCACGGGAGACTCAGGAACCTATTGCATTCCCGCGCAACAGACTATTCCGCTGCTGGTCCGATGGATGCTGGTTCTGGAGGATTCAGACGACGAGATTCTTTATCTGGCGAAGGGTGTGCCGCGCGAGTGGGTGGGATCAGGAAAGCCGATTCAAATTGAGAAGGCCCCGACGCGTTGGGGCAAAGCAAGTTTCAGTTTGAGGGCAAATTTGGAGAGCCGGTCCGTCGTTGCAAATGTCGAACTAACCGGAACCAAACTGCCTAGGGAACTGCATTTCAAACTTCGGCTTCCGACGCGTGCAGCAGTGGATCGTGTGACGGTAAACGGAAAGCCCGCTGCTCTGGCCGGTGTGCATGGAGATACTGTCATCATTCCGACGGTGGGAACCAGGAAGTTCGAGATTGCGGGACAGATTCGAGCGTGAGGGACTGTGGTGAAACGGCGATTATCATTTCGAGCGACGGCCTGAGTTGTCGGACTCGAGCTGTGACTCAACCCGTTTCTGTTCGAGCACTTCCTTCAGGGAATTACCGGCGTGGCGGATGTGCTCACGCAACAGATCGCAAGCGGCGGTGATATCACGCTGTCGGCACAATTCGAGGATTTTATGGTGCTCTTCGTTCGCTCGCCTGACGCCATGGGTTAAGTACAACTGCAGTCGAGTGTAACGTTCCCCGCTGTTATTGACGTTGCGGATGATGGCCATGAAACGAGGCTGGTTCGCGCGAGAATAAAGGATGGAGTGGAACTGCCAATTGAGCCGACCCCAGGCGGAAACATGTTCCTGCTTGCGCAGTTCGCTCACATATTTTTTCAGCACCGCATCTGCTTCGGCAAAATCCTCTTCGGTGAGGTGCGGAATGGAGAGCTTAAGAACTTCCGGTTCGAGCAACGCGCGGATAGAGAACAACTCTCCAATGTCATTAGGAGAGAGCGCGGGTACGATGGCGCCGCGGTTCGGGACGATTGCGATTAGACCTTCGGCGTCGAGTTGGCGAAGGGCCTCGCGGACGGGAATCCGGCTGACCTGGTATTGCGTCGCAATTGCATCCTGTCGAAGCTGGGCGCCTTCAGGAATTTCGCCGCGTATGATTTGTTCCCGCAGCTTATCGGCGACAGCAGAGGGTAGCGACTGACGGGGGATGCCGGAATAGGTGGCGCTTTCGACGTCCATTTCTAGGAGTATGACTCGAATGAAGTATATCGCAGATTTGATCTGGAGAGCAGTGTCTGATTCCAAAGGTGGGCGGGAGAAGTACTTTATTTATCATTGATTTGGGGCAAGAATCGTGGGTGTTAGAGAAGGTAGAATTGACGATTGCATATTGTATCCATACCATAGACAGTACACCCGAATTTCCATTCATGCCTCGTGTATTGTTTTTGAGGTGGCTGGAATAAAACTCAGTTTCGTGCGTTCTTTGGAAGAAGGTTTTCTCGGTGGTGGACTGTCGGGCTGCCGACATGCGTTCCATGCCGGATAAGAGGAGGGCTTGAAATGAACTGGAAAGGTGTCACCCCTGCCATCACAACGCCTTTCAATCAGAACCTGACGGTCGATCACGGATTCCTGGCGGAGCACTGTCGATGGCTGCTCGAGAACGGATGCGCAGGCGTGGTTGCGTTGGGTTCACTCGGTGAGGGCGCGACGCTCTCATTCGAGGAAAAGGCGGAGATCCTCCGCACATTGGGGAAGGCTGTCGACTGTAAAGGGACGCTGGTGGCGTCGATTTCTTCTCTTACCACTTCCGAATCTGTGTCCCTGGCGAAAGCAGCGAGCGATCTTGGCTGTTCTGGCCTCATGGTGTTGCCTCCTTATGTCTATCTGGGGGATTGGCGAGAGATGAAGGCGCACGTTGCCGCGGTCTTAAGGGCAACTCCGCTTTCCTGCATGCTGTACAACAACCCGGTTGCATATGGAACGGACTTCCTTCCGGAGCAGATTCAAGAACTGTCAGCCGAGTTCGAGAACTTCAAAGCCGTAAAGGAATCGAGTACCGATGCGCGGCGTGTGTCGGCAATTCGGGCGTTGGTTGACGCAAGATTAGAGATATCCGTGGGAGTCGACGACGCGGTGCTGGAAGCGATCGGGGTGGGGGCTACTGGATGGGTTGCCGGTCTGGCCAATGCTCTACCACGCGAATCTGTGGACCTGTTCAACTTCGGCATGCAAGGCGAAGACCGCAAGGCATTTGAGTTGTATCGCTGGTTTCTGCCGTTGCTGAGAATGGATACAGTCCCGAAGTTTGTTCAACTCATCAAATTGGTGCAGGCTGAGGTCGGAATGGGGAATACTCGTGTTCGGCCTCCACGGCTGGAGTTGGCTGGCAACGAGTTGGAGCAGGCAAGGAAACTCACCCGCGAAGCGTTGCGAACCAGGCCTGAGCCGGTGAATTCGTACGCATTGCCGAACAGGAAGTGAATTTTATGTTAGGGACGATTACAAAACTCACAGGTCGTTCGTTGATTGGCTTTGAGGAGGGGACGGGGTCGGGCGAACCGTTGTACGCCTGGAATCCGACAACCGGTAACCAGTTAGAGCCAGCCTTCATTCCCGCAGTTGCCGAAGAAATTGAACGTGCCGTACAGCTGGCGGCGAAAGCCTTCGACGTGTACAGCCGTACTTCAGGGCGTGAGCGAGGGGCGTTCCTGCGAACGATCGCTACAAAAATCGAATCAATAACCAATGAAATTGTGGAACGAGCAGCGCAGGAGACTGCATTGCCGGTGACGCGCCTACAAGGAGAAATTGCGCGCACGTGTGGGCAACTCCGAATGTTCGCCCAGGTAGCCGAGGAAGGTTCGTGGGTGAACGCTCGTATCGATCACGCGGACCCTGAGCGCAAGCCGCTCCCGAAGCCGGATATCCGCTCGCTGATGCGGCCGCTTGGGCCCGTGGTTGTGTTTGGAGCCAGCAATTTCCCTCTAGCGTTCTCCGTGGCTGGCGGGGATACAGCCTCTGCATTGGCGGGTGGAAATACCGTCATCGTCAAAGCCCATGCCGCGCACCCTGGCACGAGCGAACTCGTGGGCCGAGCGATTCAAGAGAGCGTTCGCGAATGCGGATTGCCGGAAGGTGTCTTTTCTCTGTTGTTCGGTCATGGCTCGCAAGTCGGGACATTTCTGATGAAGCACCCACTTGTGCGGGCAGGCGGGTTCACTGGATCACGTACGGCGGGAAGAATTCTGATGGATATCGCTGCATCACGGCCGGAGCCAATTCCGTTTTATGCAGAGATGAGCAGCACGAATCCTGTTTTCATTTTGCCGGGAGCTCTCCGCGAACGTGGTGAAGCGATCGCATCGGGTTTGCACGCGTCCTTCACCTTGGGAGCCGGACAATTCTGCACGAAGCCCGGAATGGTTTTTCTTGGAAAAGGATCGGATGCCGATAAGTTCGCGGCTAAGCTGGGAGAACTCGTCACCGGCTCTTCCCATTTTCACCTTCTAACGGGAGCGATTCATTCTTCGTACGGTTCGGCGATCTCAAAACGGAAGTCGGATCCCGCGGTCAAGGTATTGGCCGAAAAAGCAAAATCCGACACGACCGGATTCTGCGCCGATCCCGCGGTCTTTGAAACGGATGCCAAATCATTCCTGGGATCAGATCTGGATTCGGAGATCTTCGGTCCTACGACGCTGCTGGTGCGACATTCGAACTGCGACCAGATCTTGGAGATCGCGCGGACGCTCGAAGGTCACCTAACCGCGACTGTTCACGGCACCGAGGAGGATCTGCGGGAGTTCGCTGACCTGATTGCGATTCTCGAAACCAAGGTCGGGCGATTGATCTTCAATGGATTCCCGACCGGAGTGGAAGTTACGCACGCCATGGTGCATGGTGGTCCGTATCCGTCGACGTCCGATGGACGTTCCACATCCGTGGGGAGTCAAGCAATTTTTCGATTTACCCGCCTGGTTTGTTATCAAGGCTTTCCCGACAGCGCGCTTCCGGACGAACTGAAAGAGGCCAACCCGCTCGGCATCTGGAGAATGGTCGACGGAAGTATGCGCCAGTAATAAGTTGTGCGTTCCGCGCAGGAAGGAGCGCGCCTGTGCGAGCAAACGTTTTCTGCTACTTTGCATTGCCATACACGAGGTGTCGCAATGATGAATTCCGGAATGTTAAGCGTTCCCGGATTTCGTATGAGAACCAGCGTCCTTCTTTTATCTTTCCTGATCAGCCTGACCGTGTGTTTACGAGCGTCTGGACAGAACACGAATCCTGCCCAACTGGCCGAGCGTAGAACAGTCAAACTCAATGCGCTTCCTTTGAATCACGTGAGGTTGACAGGCGGTCCTCTCAAGACAGCGCAGGAAGCGGACGCCAAGTACCTGCTCGAACTTCAGCCCGACCGCATGCTGGCGTTTCTTCGTCAGCACGCTGGACTCAAAGCCAAGGCGGAAGGCTACGGAGGCTGGGACGGTCCGAAGCGAAATCTAACGGGACACATCGCGGGGCACTACTTGTCGGCGGTAAGCCTGATGTGGGCCGCAACCGGGGACCAACGATTCAAGGAGCGCGCCGACTACATTGTCGAGCAGTTGAAAGAAATCCAGGACGCGCAGGGCGATGGCTACATCGGAGCATTGGAGGATGGAGAAGGCGTCGACGGCAAGCAGCGCTTCGTCGATCTGAGCAACGGAGTGATCAAGTCCGGCGGATTTGATCTGAATGGAATGTGGTCGCCGTGGTACGTGCAACACAAGCTATTCGCGGGATTGAGAGACGCTTACCGATATGCTGACAATCAGACCGCACTTCAAGTGGAAGTCAAGTTCGCAGGTTGGGCGGAGAAGATTCTTTCCAGGCTGAGCGATGATCAACTCCAGCAGATGCTGGGTACGGAATTCGGGGGAATGAACGAGGTTCTCGCCGAGTTATACGCCGATACGGCGGACGAGCGCTGGCTCAAACTCGCCGACAAATTCCATCAGAAAGCCATCGTTGATCCTCTAGCGCAGGATAAAGACGTCATCTCGCATACGCACGGGAATACGCAGGTGCCGAAGCTCTACGGCGTCCTCATGCGTTACGTGTATACAGGCAACGCCGCGGACGAGGAAGCAGCAAAATATTTCTGGGATCGCGTGGTCTACCACTACAGCTTTGCCACCGGTGGACACGGCAAGAACGAATACTTCGGCGAGCCTGACAAACTGAGCGAGATGGTCGACGGGCGCACGGCCGAGACCTGCAACGTCTACAACATGCTGAAGATGACGCGCACGCTGTTTTCGGTCGAGCCAGACATTCGCTACGCGGATTTTCATGAACGCGCGCTCTTCAACCACATACTCGCTTCGCAGGATCCGAACAATTACTCGGTTACTTACATGCTGCCTGTGGGGCGGGGAGTACAGCACGAGTACCAGCGCATGTTCGATGACTTCACCTGCTGCGTGGGAACCAGCCTGGAAAGTCATGCTCTGCACGGAGAAGGGATCTACTACTACAAAGGATCCGAAGAATTCTGGGTTGGTCTCTATGCTCCATCGATCGCACGATGGGACTCAGCCGGCGTCGAGGTGGAAACGTCGAGCGATTTTCCGATTGGAACGTCCGCCTCGGTAAAGATCCGCACGAAGACTCCCAAGAAATTCATGCTGGCGCTGCGCAGGCCGTATTGGGCTGGCGATGGCTTTAGCGTGAAAGTTAACGGACAGGCGCTGAAAGAAACTCCAGCAGCTGATTCCTACGTAAAAATTGACCGTGTTTGGCGCGAAGGAGACACCGTCGAACTGAATCTTCCGAAGCAACTACGCGAAGAGCCTGTTCCTGATAACCCAAGCCGCATGGCGCTGATGTGGGGACCCCTGGTGCTAGCGGGGGACTTGGGGCCCGCGGTCCATCAAGACGATGAAGAGAACATGCCTGCGCCCTCGGCTCCGCCAATCGTTGTCACTGCAAATACACCGGTGCAACAGTGGCTGAAGCCGGAATCGGGTAAGCCGGGATGGTTCACGACCAGCGGGGTGGGATTGAGCAAGGATATTGAGTTTGCTCCGATGTACGAGCTACCTCGCAGGAAGTACGCGGTCTATTGGGATGTTTTCACGCCGGAAAAATGGACCAAGCGTTCGGCGGAATATAAGGCCGAGCAGGAAAAGCAGCAGAAGCTGCAAGCGGCGACGATCGCATTCGCTCAGCCCGGAGAGATGCAATCGGAGCGCGATTTCAACGAACAAGGGGAAGACTCTGCCCCGCTGCTTTGGCGTGGCCGTCATGGCCGCGCAGGCAAAGGATGGTTCTCATTCGATATGCCGGTCGAGAATTCACGGCGTACTGCGCTGTGGGTGACCTACGGTGGCGACAGGTGGCGGAAGAGCACGGTCGATATCCTGGTCGATGGCAAGAAGATCGGAGATCATCTGGAAGAACACGTCAGTCCGGACCGGGAAAAGCAGTTTGTCGATGTTCAATATGCCATCCCGGCTGAGCTTCTCACAGGCAAGAGCAAGGTTACGGTTCGATTCCAGGCGACCGATGGCAATGCGATCGGCGGAATCTTTGGAGTACGAACCGTTCGGGCAGAGCAAGCACCGTAACAGATCACGCGACTCTGCAACGCGCAAGTTGAGGCCCGCCTGCAAGTCGATGGTGCTGATCGCTTGGCGGCGCAAGGCGAACTCACGGTTCTGAGTTTCAGCAAGAGGGAAGACGAAAATTCTTTTGAACAGCCTACAAAGATTGTCCCGTATCGAAGAATAAACGTCCTCGATCCGTCCAAACTTTCGATAGACCCTTACTCGTTGAACATTGTGCGACCTCATGCCAAGGACCAAACGCAATGATTGAGAAAGCGCGCTTAGGATGGCGTTCGTGGGTAATCACTTGTTGTGCTGGAGTCATATTCCTGGCTGCGGCCCGTGCACAGGAGCCAAAGAAGGCTCCTCCAAAACCGGGGCCGATGCTTGCCGATGGCATCGAGACGCTCGATACACCGGACTTCCAGTTGGCGCTGGTCCGGTCGTCCCAGACGGTGGCTGCGCTTCATCCGAAGCTGGATTCGAACTTTGATTTCACGCCGGGCGACCGCCTGACCGAGCGATCTCAAGACGGGTACTATCATCTCGGCGATCTCGACATTCGGCTGCGATCGGGTGAAGGAGAATGGAAAGATTATTCCACCGCTCTACGTCGAGCACCGGTCCAGCAGGTTCCTCACGATCGTACTGTTCTGGCTACTGCCGATTTGAGCGGTGCATTTTCGGATCCCATTCCGCTGCACGTGGTTCGTTCGTGGCGTGTCGTGAACGGGAAGCTCACGCTCCGCTACACGATTTCGAACCCTACGAATAGCCCAATTGAAATCGGTGGCCTTGGCGTCCCAATGGTCTTCAATAACGACATGAATGAGCGCACGTTGGAGCAAGCGCATGCCATCTGCTCGTTCTACGATCCCTACATCGGACAGGAAGCTGGCTATCTACAGGTCACCCGGCTCAACGGTCATGGGCCGGCTCTGCTGGTCATTCCGGAAGGGAAGACATCGTTCGAAGCGTACAAACCGATCTTGAGTCCGAGCTGGAGAGAACATCAGCAGCCGAAGCCCGAGATTTACATGGATCTCACTCCACGCGGCATGACATTCGAAGGCTTCTACGACTGGATGGTCGTGACCCGCGCCTTCTCCGAGAATGAATGGAAAAGGGCGCAGCAGTGGAATCCTCCGACATCGAAGACTCTTAAGCCGAAAGAGAGTTGGACTATCGGCTTCCAGTTCGTGGTGGTGCCATCAATCCAGAAGATCGAGACAGTTCTGGAAGAGAATCATCGTCCGGTAGCGGTTGGAATTCCGGGTTACGTCGTTCCATCCGACATCCATGTTCAATTGTTTCTGCGATATCCGGAGCCGGTTAAGTCGATCGAAGTAGAGCCCACTGGCGCGCTCGATATCCAGAAGAAAGGTGAAGCTCTAAATCATGCATTCACTGAGTACTCGGTTACTGGCAAGCGGTGGGGACGGGCGCGTGCGACCATTACGTATGCCGACGGACTTGTGCAGTCAATTCATTATTTCGTGATGAAGCCCCAAGCCGAGGCCGTTGCCGACATGGGACGCTTTCTTATGCATGAGCAGTGGTTCGATGATCCGAAGGATCCTTTCCATCGTGATCCTTCCGTGATGACCTACGACCGGGAACTCAATCACATCGTGACTCAGGACAGCCGTGTGTGGATCGCGGGTCTGAGCGATGAAGGCGGCGCAGGATCGTGGCTGGCCGCGGCCATGAAGGAATACGTGGAGCCTGATCCCGATGAGGTCGGCAAGCTGGAGCAGTTTGTCGACAAAGTAGTTTGGGGCGGCATCCAATTCAACGACGGACCGAAGAAGTATGGAGTGCGGAAGAGCCTCTTTTACTATCAACCAGATCAGTTCCCTCCAAATTACTATCGCTCCGACCTCGATTGGAAGAGTTGGACGAGTTGGAACAAGCAAGCTTCAGAAGCGGTCGACCGATCGTTTAACTATCCGCACGTGGCGGCCGCATACTGGGTGCTATACCGTCTCGCTCGAAATCATGACGGCCTTGTAAAGCTTCATCCCTGGGATTGGTATCTCGATCATGCCTATCAAACATCGTTGGCGATGACGCAATTCGCCCCGGACCTGGCTCAGTTCGGGCAAATGGAAGGTGATATCTTCGTCGCGATTCTGAGCGATCTCAAGACTGAGGGAAAGAGCGACGAGGCAACGAAACTCGAGGCTGCGATGAAGGCGCGAGCCGATCATTGGAAATCGGAAGCGTATCCTTTCGGCAGTGAAATGCCTTGGGACTCCACCGGGCAGGAAGAGGTTTACGCATGGAGCAAGTACTTCGGGTATACCGACAAAGCTGAGGTCACCGTCAACGCGATTATCGGGTACATGCCCACAATTCCACATTGGGGATACAACGGCAGCGCCCGTCGTTATTGGGATTTCCTCTATGCGGGGAAGTACAGCCGAATCGAGCGCCAGCTTCATCACTATGGATCGGGTATCAACGCGATTCCTATGTTGACGGAATACCGTGAGCATCCTGACGATTTTCATCTGCTCCTCGCCGGATATGGCGGAGTCATGGGGGCGCTAACCGACATCGACGAAAAGGGCTTCGACGCGCCCGCGTTCCATTCGTTCCCTGACATGCTTAGTTTTGATCCTCTCTCAGCGGACAATGGGCCGAATTTCTTTGGCCATGCGTGGAATGTCGGGGCTTACGTCGCGAAGCATCCGGATTTTGGATGGATCTGCTTGGGCGGAAACCTTTCCGTCGCCGGCGATGAGATCACGGTGGAGCCCAAAGACGCGGCACGCACCAGATTTTATCTTGCACCCGCGGGCCTTTGGCTGACATTGGACTCGGGACAATTCAATCGCGTTGTTTGGAATGAAACATCAAGCACGCTGAGAGCTGCCCTTGCGCCGAACGACGGATTCACGAGGGAAGCGCGTATACGGATCGAGCAGCCCGCGCATCCTGCCGGCGCAGGAACGTTTAACTTATCTGGTTCACTGACGGCGGAACGTGGCGCGTATGTTATTCCCCTTTCCGCTTCCGAGACATGGGTCGAGATAACGAAGTGAGGCGCCAACCGGCTGGAGCTCAATCCATTACTCTACGAACTGGCCGTTGTGGACTTCGTACTCCACGCGGAAGGGCTTCTGACTCTTTCGAGTTTCCCATCCTTCATGTGCGATCACGTCATGGGCTTGCGCGAGGCGCTCAGAAGTTTGTGGATGCGAGCGGAAGTAGCCTTTCAGGCTTTGAACCGCGAGTTGGGAGAGTTCGTCTTCGGGGCTCTGCGCGTGGATGATGTATTCCTTGTTCAGCTTGGCGAATTTCTCGAGTAGAGTTACTACGCCGTAGGGGGAGTAGCCTGCCTGCACCTCAAGCCGCATGCCTTCTCGATCGGCTTCTAATTCCTCATCTTTGTTATAACCAGCCTCCCACACGCTGAGCGGAATTTGCACCAGCAGGCCGACTATGTCGAGTTTCACGTTACGCAAGCGGGCTTCGACCTGTACGCGTTCGGCGCAATGATAATGATCGATATGCTCGATCTCGTGTCCGATTACAGCGGCGAGTTCGTCTTCGCTGGTCATCTGATCGAGCAGGCCTTCACCGACATATACAGGGCCGCCGGGAAGAGAGAAGGCATTCATCATTGACCGGTTGGGAATCAGATGGAAAGAGTAGGGAAGATGGCGATGGGCATGCGCAGCGAGGGCGCGTCCGACTCGGTTGACGTAGGAGTTGAGCGCGGCTTGTTCCGCAGTCAGGCTCTCGTCGTTTATGGGATAGCGCTCCGCGAGTTCCTTCCCGATGGCGATTTCGTCTTTGTCCGATAGGCGGGTCAGGCGCATGGGCAGACGCGTCAGGTCACGCTGGGCGTCCGCGGCGACTTCTACCAGGGGATTCGCCGAGACAGCGGCGGAGTCGTGACGACGCTCGCTGAAGTAGATGGCCGACACTCCGACTAGGAGCACGGGAATGAAGATCAGGAGACGCTTCATAGGAACTGGCGAATGGTCTCGCGGTACTTCACGTAGAGGAAGTGCACCAATAGTAACGCGATCCCAAGAATTATCAGCGTGAGGTACTGATCGCGACGGCCCAAGCCCCACATATCGTGGAAGATGATCTTCCCGAAACAAACAAGCAGCAGGACAAATCCCGTCAGCCGAAAACTGCGCTCGCCGACCGCCAGGGCGAGTAAGATGATCAACACTCCTTCGATGCTCCACGAGACCGTGACCATTCCAGAGCGCATCTTCAGCGCGAGCATCAGCGTGAGTAGCACGACGGGCGCAAAGAACATGAATTGCTCAGGGTGGCGGATGATGGCGCCGAGCCAGAGAATACGTGAAGAGTGCTGCTTTAGCCGATCACGCAGCCGGAAGGCAAACGGCAGTGTTGCCAATAGTACAGCGACGGCTGAGCCGAGCACGAAGTAGCGTCCAGTCCAGTCCCAATCGGTGAAGTAGCTTGCGCCGAACAGGTTGTGCATGATGCCGCGGACGCATGTACCAATCGTGAGAAGGATTCCTTGATACAGGAAGATCGTACGGTCTAAGAAAACGGCCGCACCAAGAAGTGCAAAGACTGTGATCGCAAAAGCTGTGACCATCCAATCGTTGGGAAGCTGGAAGTAGAGTACCGCGACGACGCTGGCTGTTCCGAGATAACAGAGCAGATCATCAAAATGCAGACTACGGTCGTCGGTGACGGTCGCCTCATTTTCAAGTTGCGCGTACACAAAGAAGAAGATCAGTGTGAGTGGCAGGACCGTGTACATCCGAGGTCCCCAGAATTCGCTGGGAGTTCCCGCTGCCAGGTTTGCGAAGAAGGTCCGGCCAAAGGCGGCGGCCAGCGCGACATAGGCCTGGAAGCGGAACTGCCTAACCTTGCGCAGCAAACCGTATTCGAAGAGAACCAGACCGAAGACGCCCCATCCCACGGCGATTGATAGTGGTTGCAGTTCGTACCACATCAGCAACGAAACCAGCGCGGATGCGGCCCAGGAGTAGATATGGTGGAAATCGCGCGCGCGCCACTGCTGCGGCATGCGGATGATTTGCGCCAGGGCGTACATCACGACTGCCACGATGGCGAGGGATAGGAGACGGAGGCTGATGCCGTGCCAGGTGTCGGTGAAGTAGAGGTTCACGCTCACACTGCGCATCATCGTGAGAGCGGCGAGAGCGTGGGCCTGCCAGCGTAGATCGTCCAGTTCGAAACGACGATCGATCAGGGCGAGTCCGAGAGCGAAGGTCGCCCAGACCGGTGCGAGCCACGCACCCGGTGCTTCGAACCATGCGAGATAGGCAAGTAGACCAGTGGCGGCAAATGTGTGCAGGTAGGTGATTGCAGGCTTCGCGCGCGAATCCGAGAGGACGGCAGCGCGGGAAAGGAAGTAGAGTCCAGCGGCCACGATCGAGAT
>AP72_2010_repI_A100DRAFT_1000042_pt1 | contig 20341 bp, 9 predicted proteins | sample AmaPasrepliIA100_FD_9193 | JGI IMG/M metagenome (IMG submission 9193)
TCCAGCCGATGCCTGGTTCCCGGTGCGTGTCGAATGCCACAACTGTCCCGAAAACGTAGCGTCGGGTTCTGGCTCGAGAGGCACCCGCACGTTTGATCCGGCTACCATCGTTCGTAAATATTCAGGGCACAAGATGTACGAGAGCGGCAAGGAAGAGCAAGGCTGGAGTTGGAGAGAGCTCGATACGGCGAACGCGCGGCCGACATATGAACGAGACGGTTTGAAACTACTCGGTGCCTTCATGAAACACAGCGACAACAAGCCGCCGCAGCAGCGGCTTAGCTGCAAGAAGGTGCATGTGGACCAGAGCATGAATCCCTTCACCACAACGTGCGACGATCCGGTAATGCTGGTGCAAGATGTTGGCGCGACATTCGGAGGCGGCGGCTGGTTTACGAGTAACGGCTCCGCCAAGATGAACCTCGAGGTCTGGTCCGGCAAATCCCTATGGAAACATGCGGGCTCTGATGGAGCTCCGAGGCAGTGTCAGGCGACGCTAACAAAGAGTCTGACCGCTCACGATGGTCTGAGCGATCCGATCATCAGCGAAGAAGGACGTCGTTTTGATGCCGGGTTGATGTGTCAGCTATCCGACCAACAGATTGAGGCGCTGTTCCGTGCGTCAAGAGCGGCGCAGATGCCGCAGTATCACAACCACGACGGCAGCTTCAAACCGGGTGTAGACGAAGCAACAGTCATTCGGAAGTGGGTCGATGCATTCAAGCAGAAGCGCGAAGAACTGGCCAAGGCCCGCTGTGAGTGGAAGGAAAAGCCAGCGGATCTTGCGGTTATCGACAATCCCATGAGTCTTGCAACCGTACCAAATTTCTGTTCCGCAAAGCCGTTCTGAGCCTGCGGAGTGATATTGAAGGAGTTGTTTATGTTCCGTAAGCTCGTTTTCTCGTGTTTGTGTGCAGTCCTATTTGGCTCCGCTCCCGTTTGGGCGCAAGCTCAGGGCTGCGAAGTGCCGAAAGGCATGACGAAGGACCAGAAACAACCCTGCGTTCGCACCGCGAGCATTCTCCTGGATCAGCCCACTCTGACAATGGAGCAACTCGCCAATGGCCCCGGCTTCGATTCAGCAGATCCGCAAAAGACTCGCTTCGCCTACTTCACAGGCGATGACACCATCTCCTGCTATTTCCGCCCGCACTACGCCTTTGTGCCGGTTCCGGGTGATAGCATGAAATTTCAGTGCTGGCACATGACTCCCGATCGTGCGTTCTACAGCAAGAAGGGGGAGCCGATCCAAGTCGAAGATGTCAAAGTGGTGGTCGAAAAGGACAAAAGCGGAGAGCGTTCTGCTTCGCTGTATGCGCGCAATGACGACAAGAACGAACACGAGATTAAGGCGGACCGCTTCAAGATCAAATACCTGAAGCCTCCGTATCCCGATCACAACCCTCGCTTCAACGAAGTTTTCACGACCCTCGCAGCATCGCGAATCATGTGGATCCTCGGTTTTCCGGCGGATTACGTGTATCCCGCAGCCGCTGCGAGTTGTATCGGCTGTGGCAGCGATCCTTTCGGGAGCAAGCTGACAGACAACAAGGCTTCGCTAAAGGAAGCGCCATCGGTTTTCAAAATCGTAAGCGCCGAGCGCGAGTTACCCTGGGACGAGATCAATCCTGATGACGACGAAACGTGGTCCTGGACTGACACAGCGAAGTATTACTCCGATGGTGAATGGAGTCACAAGCAGAAAGTCGAGTTTGATGCCTATCGGCTGGCACTGGGCTTGATCCACTACCACAATGCTCTGCCGCAGCAGAACCGTCTCGATTGTGCAGAGTGGGCGCAATCGGCAGATGGCCAGCCCAAGGTCTGCAGCAAGCCCGTGATTTACGTTCACGATCTGGGATCGACTTTTGGCAAGAAACGCAGCGGGTTCGATTTGTTTGGAACCAATCCTAGAGGAAGCTTTGACGCCTGGAAGCCGCAGACAGTATTTGTGAATCCGGGTAACTGCGAAGTACGAGCGACATTGCTCGGCGATAAGCAGGTTCTGAAGGAGGCTCAAGACCTGATGGTCCAGCGCCTTGCCCGTCTGGATCGAGACACCGTCAAGTCGATCTTCCGTGTAGCACGATTCAACATGATGGACCAGAAGCAAGTGCGCCGGCTACGCTCAAGCGGGGCTCAAAATGTCGATGAAGCTGCGCTCGACGAATGGACCGACGTGTTCCTGCAGCGAATCGCCGAAATCCGGGCCGCCACCAATTGCAAAGTGAACTGACAGAAATCGACCACTCGAGGGACCCTCAGACGACCGTGCTGGATGACGGGTCGTAGTGCCTAGCTCGCCTGTGGCAGCGATCTTAAATGCTCTATCTCTAAACAGCCCATCAGAAGAAGGCGTTCCGGGATCTTCGGGCCTCGATACGTAACTCATCCTGAAGCATTGACGATTCTGGGCTAATTCTTGCGGTCATCATTGGTCACAAGCATTGACAATTGAAGCAGATAAAGAGAAAATGCGTTCGCTGACATAATTGTTAGTGTCTCTCCCCTAGGCTAGCCATTTGGCCTGCCGTCCCAGGAGTTCGGAGGACCCCCCGGTCCCCCCATCAAAACCAAAGGAATTGTCAAAGATGCCGTGTCACCGTTGCGCACGCGCGCGCTGTGCTGTTCGGGCCACGATTTTAACTGTGTGTGGACTAGCTTTCCTTCTACTGATGGGTTTTCGGCAGCCCGTTTTTGCGCAGACGACCCCGCCGTTGAATTTTGAAAACAACTATTTTGTAACTGGCGATTACGTGGTCTCCGGCGTAGGCCTACGCGGACTTGGGGTGAACGGCTTCGCTACAAAACAATTCACGATGCCGGACGCGAATTCCGTGCCCTCTACCGGTGTGCCTGCGGGGGCCGATATCGTGGCTGCCTTTCTCTACTGGGGCGCAGTTGAAAGCTCGCAGACAGCGTTCGCCGCGCAAAACGGATTTTTCAGACCCGTATTTGCGGGCGGACCGTCCAAGGGGTACCCGATTACTGGAGTCGTCTTGGGGAATCCCAATGCCCCGGTATCGTGGAGTTCGGGGGGATGTTCGGGGAGTTCGCAAGGCTCGAAGACCATGCGGGTGTATGCCGCGGATGTCAGCAGGTTTTTACCGCAGGATTCCCAGGGAAATGTTCTGGCTAACGGCACATATGAGGTGAGCCTTGTTGATAGCGGAAGCAATGGCGGTGGAGCGCCCCTGACGTTGGGCGCCACTCTCATTATTATTTATCGCGCCATCACGCCCTCATTTCCGCTGACGTCGGTTGTCATTTATGACGGTGCCTTTGCCCCGGCCAACGGCTCCACGACCATGTCTCAGACCTTGCAAGGGTTCTACCAGGCCGCCGCTGGCGGGGTTTCCAAGCTGACGCATATCGTCGGCAACGGCCAGAGCAACAAGTTTGAAACCGTATCTCTGGACGGTGTGCCCCTGCCTTCTCTTTACGGGAACCTCCCCCCTTTCCCCGGCTACTACAACGGTTCCTGGGACAATCCCACCTGGAGTTTCAGCGGCGCCAGCAACCCGGTGAAAGCCGATGATGCTTCTGCGACGACGATGGTGGTGCCGAGCGGCTCAAATAGTGGCTGTGTGTCATGGGGGGCCGTAGTCGTAAGTACGACAGTGCAAAATAGCGACAATGACGGCATTCTGGATGTGTGGAAACAGAAACAAGGATACTGCGATGCTTCTGTAAACGAAGGTTCTTGCACCAATACTGATCCATCCTGGGTGTCACTTCCGGGAGCCGCCTCCGGCACGAAGGATCTATTCCTGGAGCTGGATTACATGTGCAGCGCCGTAAATGCAGATGGCACTTGTAACACGACAAACGGATATTCCTTCTATCCCTCCGCCAGCACTCTGACGATGCTGACGAACGCGTTCTCGCGCAAGGGGACCAATGTCCATATCATTCCAGGAAATCCAAGCTACCCGGCGGCACTCTCCACTGGTGCAATCCAGGAGCAAACCTGCACTGATACTACGGATGCGTCCGGAAACCCCGCGCTATGTGAGTATCCAAATCAGCCCGGACTCGTAGGCTGGAAGGATGGATTTGCATTCCTCAAGAATCAACCGCTCAATTACCCCGACGAGACATCGTGCGAGCAGGCGCTGAGCGGACCGTGCATACGGCGATTCCAACACGGACGGAAGGACAGCTATCACTATGCACTGTTCGCGCACGCGGCTGGCCTGCCTGAGTGGGGTCTGCAAGGGGGCAGCCTAACCAGCGTGGTCGCTTCCGGGAACACGGTCACGTTCACCACATCAACCCCGCACGGCCTAAATGCCGGAATGGACCGCGTAACCATCACTGATGCGATCACGAATCCCACGCTGAATGGAACTTACGTAGTCCAGACCGCGAGTGGAAACACTTTCACGATACAAATCCCTACGGCAACCAACGCGAACTACACCCGGTTGACAGATCCATGGCTTGCGGTGGCGTCCGGCCGAATCCGGTCAACATCCGGCGTATCTGATATCGGTGGCGGAGACTCGCTAATCACGCTGGGTCTCTGGGGGGCTGCGGGACAGACTGATCCAGTACAAGCCGGAACGTTGATGCACGAGTTGGGACATTCGCTCAGCCTGACTCACGGAGGCCTCTATTACGACACACAGGGCAGCTACGTCCCCACGCTTGAGCCCAACTGCAAACCGAATTATCAGAGTGTCATGAGTTACCAGTTCCAGGTCGACCTTCTGGACAACGGGGCTCTGGATTATTCCGAGCAGCAGTTGAACACTCTAAATGAGAGCAGCTTGCCGGGCGGACTAACCAGCACCGACGGGTCGCCGCTCGCATACTCGACCACGAAATGGTATGCGCCGGATCCGCCACAGGGAATCGGCTCACCCGCCAAGTCCCATTGTGATGGCTCACCATTGGCGCCGAATACCGACCCAGATCCGACAATGTACGTTGTGCAAGGCGCTGCCGACCCAATTACTCCGGCATCGGCTTGGATTAGTAATTCGGATGTCAATTTTGACGGGTCTGTTAGCCCAGCCTTACGCGGCTACGACGATTGGGCGAATCTCGATTTGCGTCAAGTTGGTGCGACTGGTAGCGAGATTTTCGGCGGCGGCAAACTCACAGTAGGTACCGGCAAGCTCACAGTTGGTACTGGGAAACTGACCGTTGGAACCGGCAAACTCACAGTGGGCGCTGGCAAACTCACTGTCGGTACTGGCGTCGGGGAGCTCAACTTCCAAACGGCGAACTCCTTCGTCCGGTCTCCTCGGAGCCTGACTGCAACGCAGACCAGCCCACCGCGTTACATCAGACTTGATTGGAGCGCGCCGACGTTCGGACAAATCGGATCGTATAACATCTATCGCTCGACGGATGGCGCAAGCGCCGTCAAGATCAATTCGGTGGCGGGCACCTCGCTTACGTTCACAGATACGAATGTCACCTGCGGACCCAGCTACTCGTACTTTGTGACTGCAGTGCTCGCGAACACAAATCCGGCTCAGGAAAGCGTGCCGTCGAACGTTACCTCGGCAATATCGAGCTGTGCGCCGACCTCGACAAGTGTGACCTCTTCGGTGAATCCATCGATCTTCGGACAGTCGGTTATGTTCACCGCGACAATCGTTAATGGTTCGACGACCAACACGAATACGCCCACTGGCTCCGTTCAGTTCCTTGTTGATGGGCTAGCATTCGGGGCACCGATGCCACTATCTGGATCGGGAGCTGTGGCGACAGCCACAAGCGGCGCAACTGCCACCCTGAGCGTCAGCGGTTCGCCACACGCAATTAAGGCGATCTATACAAACGCGGACGGAGCTTTCGGCGGAAGTTCTGGGACTATGAATCAGACGGTCAACCCAGCGCCGACCTCGACGACTGTGACTTCATCGGTGAATCCATCGATTTTCGGACAATCGGTTACGTTCACCGCGAAAGTCGTTAATACTGCAGGGGCGGCGATTAGCACTGCGACGCCAACTGGCTCGGTCCAGTTCATGGACGGCGGGTCGGCCCTCGGTGCGCAAGTAGTCAATGGCCAAGGCACAGCCACTCTCATTACCAACTCGCTTGCGGTGGGTACTCATCCGATTACCGCTGTCTACACGAATGTTGACGGCAACTTCAGGAGCAGTACGTCTGCCAGCCTCACCCAAGTCGTAGCGGACTTCTCGATCACAGCAACGCCCTCGGCTCAGACCATTCCGTCGGGCCACCAAGCGATATACACCGTCACTGTCACTCCGATCGCCGGCCTGACCGGCACGATTGCTCTATCGTGCAGTGGGGCACCACCTAATTCAACCTGCTCGGTGTCACCATCTACGGATAATTTGCAAGGCGCGGCCGTTACCTCGACGGTGACCTTATTCGCGAACAAGAACGTGGATCACGGAACCTTCACGCTAACGTTCACTGGGAAACTTGTAGGTGGAAACCTCGCTCGGAGCACGACAGTCCAGCTCACAGTGAAGTGAAATATAGAGAACCCGGGTAAAGACGGGACATACGTTTGTCCCGCCTTTCTGCGAATTTAGGAGAGGTTGACTGCAGGCGGTACGCCTTATTGGCGAATGCGGCGGCTAACATCGGCAAGCAGTGGATCTTCTTTAGCTTTGCCACGGATTCCCAGATACGTACGATAGGGCTCCGCGAACCCTGGACTCTTGAGGCCTTCACGCACACGGCCTTGGTAATAATAGATGGGCGGGAAGTAAGCGAAAGTGGGGTTGCTGTCTTGGAAAAGCTCCAGGGCTTCGCCACGCCGCTTCATGCAGCGGTCAAACTCTGAATCCGCCTCGACAAATCTCCCGGCCTCCAGATACGCGCGTCCCAACTCAAACCTGCCAATCCATGTATCGACCAACTGGTTGGCGCCCGTGAACATGTCAATGGCCTCGTTCGTGTTTCGATGTTGCAAGGCCACTCCGCCACGAACAATTTTCGAGTACGCCTGAGTCTCGGGTTGAACGTCCGAGGCTAAGCCGTCGGCCAGTTTTTGCGCGCTGCTGATTTCCCCGGCTTCGAGCAAGGCTACCGCTGCCAGAACTCGCACCGGCACAGATTGGCTGATCGATACAGCCTTCGTGGCGGCGGCAACCGCCGGCCCTTTCTGACCGCGCAACAGTTGAAGTTGTGCAATCGTCGCAAGTTTCTCTGCGGCGCTATCCGCGTTCTTGGCGGCCAAATCAGCGGCTATACCCTGCTCAAGCGTTTGCACGGCTTCCGCGTAACGGCCTTCATACGAAGCGACATCCGCCAGGCCAGAGGCTGCCAGAGTAGCGCCCAACGTGTCTATCTTTTCCATCATGTGATAGGTTTCGGCGGCTTGGGCCATTTGACCTAGTCCCAGTTGCGCTTCAGCGAGAGCGAGATATGCCTGCGAGGAGGAATTAAGTTTCAGCGCAGTCCGCGCTTCCCGCTCGCCGGTGGCGAAGTCCCCATTGTAGGAACTGTAAAACGACAGAACCACGCGCTGTACAGCACCTTTTGGAACAATTTCGACCGCTCGTTGTGCCGCCGTGACAGCTTCCGGGATTCTCCGCACACTCAAATAACACGCAGCGATATTGGCCCATGCCGAATCGTCGGCGGGAAAGCGTTTGAGGAGTTCGCCGTATTCTTCAATGCATTTGGGATAATTCGAGGTTGCGAAGTAGTAAAGGCCGCGGACACGGTAACGTTCCCGCTCCGTCATGCGATCCACATGTGCCATCGCCAGTTTCACGTACTTCTCAGCATCTTGTGTTCTGCCAAGGTTTCCGTAAGCCGATGCCATTCCCCCATAAGCACGCGCGAAGTTGGGGTCTAGCTCGATCGCATTAGAGAATGAGTCAATGGCCTCCTGAGATTTTCCCGCCAACAACTGATCCATAGCAATTCCATACTGATGAACTGCCGCCAAGGAAGACGTGCTAAACGCACCGGCGAGCTGCTCGAGCTGCACTGACTCAGGTGTAGCATCTCCAAGCGCCTTGCGAATAGGAGCGGCGATCTTCGGAATATCGAGCAGGAGCTCGTCCTTATTCCCAGAATTGGCATTGGCGCTGGTTAGCGTCTTTCCCGTGACCGCATCGACCGCTTTCACCGATACTGCGTAGCCGTCCCCACGGTTACTCAGCGAACCGGTAACGACCACTGCAATACCTTCATTAACGGCGACTAGTCGGGCGGCATTTTCATCCAGCTTGCCGCTGGAATTGGGCAGCTTGGACGCCAACCGCCGCGCAGTGCCTCGGTTGTAGGCATTAACAAAACTCGCACCCTCGAGGGCGACATTGACCATCGGTTCGAGGGTGTCATCAAATAAGCTGTCATGAGTATTGTTCTCAAAATCAGCGACCAGAACCGAAATCGGCGCCTTAGCAGCGCCGCCACTGGGGCCAAAAAGCTTGTTTCGAAGGAGGAATCCCGAGACGGCGAGAATGAGCACCGCCGCGACAGCGCCGACTAAGGGCCATGGAATACCCCTCGCCCACGGTCGAATCTCGGGAAAGCGTAACGCTTCTCCCGCTCCCTTTTCCTGCCAGTTGCCTAATGCCGCAAGAGCTTCGTCAGCGCTCTGGTATCGCAGCTCGGGTTCGAGCTCAAGACATTTGGCAACGATTGAGCTGAGGGACCGGGGAATCGCATTGTTGTGGCTTGAAACTGATGCTGCCGGTTCGCGACTACGCTTGAGAAGACTGGCGACGACGCTATCGGCTTCGTACGGCATTTTTCCGGCGAGAAGTTCGTAAAAGATCAAGCCAACCGTGAAGATATCGGAACGCGCATCCAGATTCTTGGCTAGGGCTTGCTCTGGCGACATGTATTCCATCGTGCCGACCATCATGCCGGTTTGCGTCATTCCGTCAGTAGCAACGGAGCGCGCGAGACCGAAATCCATAACCACGACGCGACCGGTAGCATCCTGCATGATGTTGCCCGGTTTTAAATCACGATGAATGATGCCTTCGCGGTGAGCAGCGGACAGACCGCGGAATACCTGCATCATAATGTCGAGAGCTTCGCCAACTCCGAGCTTGCCTTCTTGTCTGAGCTTTTGGCGCAGGTCTTTGCCTTCCACATACTCCATGGTGATGAACTTGAGACCTTCCGCTTCCCCCAAGTCATATATGCGCACGACATTACGATGAGTCACCTTGCTCGACAACAGGATCTCTTGTTTGAAGCGCTGCAAAATATCCGGATTCGAAGCCAGCTCCGGTCGGATCACCTTCAACGCCACGAGCCGGTCCAGCTCCCGGTCCTTGGCTTTGTAGACCGCGCCCATCCCGCCCTCTCCCAGGAGTCCTAGAATTTCGTAGCGCCGGGCGAGCAGCGTACCTGGAATCAACAATGATTGGGCGGCACGGGGGCCGGGACTCCAGCTTTGTGCAACGACACCTGCGGGGCCCATGCCATGAGGACTATGCAGGTCAATTAGCGTTGGCGACTCTGATGGCGACAAATCCGAATTTGAAGGACTTGGAGTAATTTCGATATGAGGGGCAGTGGGCCTCTCCTCTTGCGGCGGGACCGATTGCTCTCCCTGAGACCCGCTTCCCGTGGCTACTTTTCCACCAGCGGCCGATTGGTCCTTACGATCTATAGGAGAAGGGTCTTTGGGCGCCATAGGGTGCTTCGGGCCGGGGTCGCCGACAGTCCGGGCCACATCGCCCGGATTTCGAGTTCTCTGGGAGGATCTCTACCCGTCTTGTCGAGGAGTATACAACGAACTCTCGTCCGTAGAAATGGACGCCCAGATCGCAATATCGCAGACATTGCCGGGGACGGCGCGAGTGAAGATGTGACCAGAGAGGCCGCGAACGACATTGAATCAATAAGTCCGCATTGGCGGCAACCTGGCAGTCTTCAGGGCCGCTATAATCCCGGCAGTGGCTACAGACCCGTCAACACCGGATCACATCCTTCGCGTTCATTGCGTGAAGGTCTTCGTCCGTGATCAGGACCAGAGCTTACGGTTCTACGTCGATCAACTCGGGTTTCGGTTAGTTGCGGATACCGTGCTTCAATCCGGCGAACGCTGGCTGGCGGTTGCTCCTCCCGATGGGGACACCGTCCTCGCGCTGATTGCTCCGAAGCCCGACTCCAAGGCGTCTCAGTTGGTCGGACGACCGACCGACGTCGTATTTGTAACTGATGATGTCCTTGCCCGCTACCAAGAATGGTCGCGCCGGGGCGTCAAATTCTTATCCACCCCCAAACTGAGGCGAGTGAAATCGGTTAGCCAGACCTCGATTCCGACCGGGGCAGACGCGCCTGTTTGGGGTGGAGTATTTACTCATTTCAAGGATCTCGACGGCAATTCATTTTCACTTGTGAGCTTTGACGAGGTCACACATGCGATCGAAGCGCAGCGGCGCGTCGCGGCCGAACGGAACGAAGCCGAGCGCCGTGTCGCCCAGGAGTTCGACATCGCAAAGCAAGTGCAAGCTAGGCTGTTTCCTCAAGACCTTCCGGTTCTGAAGACCCTGGAATATGCTGGAATGTGCCAGCAAGCTCGTCAAGTGGGCGGAGACTACTACGATTTTCTAGCGACAGGCCGAGAACGACTGTGCCTGGCAATCGGGGATGTGGCCGGCAAGGGAATCGGCGCAGCCCTACTGATGGCGAACCTTCAGGCGAATCTTCGTACCCAGTGCGCCATGGGATTCGACGAGCCCGCCCAGCTCATGCGAAGCATGAATCGATTGTTCTGCGAAAACACTCCCGAGAACTCCTACGCTACGTTTTTCTTTTCAGAATACAGCGATCAAACCGGACGCTTGCGCTATGCCAACTGCGGGCACCTGCCGGCGCTCATTGTCCGTGATGGCGGAGAGTTGGAACGTTTAGAGTCCACGGCCACTGTGCTGGGGCGCTTCCCGCGCTGGGAATGTTCGATTGGTGAAACGAGTCTCTTCGCGGGAGACACTCTGGCTCTTTATACCGACGGTGTCACTGAACCTGGCAGTGCGGACGGTGAAGAGTTTGGTGAGCATCGCCTGCTGAATTGTCTGAAGCGCCATCGAGACCTTTCGGCCAGCGACATAGTCTCCGCAGTAATCGACGAGGTGCGTCGCTACACTCCGCACGAACAGCAGGACGATATCACTCTCATCGTCGCTAAGTGCCGTTCCGACGTAAACAGTGATCAAATGGGATTGCCCTTATGAGCGGTCCACTTGAAGTTCGATGCTCTTGCTGACGAGAGGCCTTACTGGTGCCGAAGTGCGATGCCGGCTTTAAGTCCTGTGACTCGGCCCTGGTCATACTCAAGCTGTCCATTCACAAAAACGTATTTGATGCCCTGAGATAGTTCCGTCGGATGCTCGTAAGTGGCTTTGTCCACGATTGTCGACGGATCGAAAATGGTGGCGTCTGCAAAATACCCCGGTTTAAGCAAGCCCCGATCACGGAGCCTTTCACGTTGTGCGGGAAGGGAAGTTATCTTTCGAATTGCTTGCTCTAACGGCAGCAGGTGCTGATCCCGCACGTAGTGGCCGAGAAAACGCGGCATGCTGCCGAATGCGCGTGGATGCGATTGCGGTTCGAAGAGCGGGCCGTCGAGAGAGAGCTCACTCGCATCCAGGCCGATAGTGACCCATGGCTGCTTCAGCCCATACTGTAAGTCATCTTCGTTGGCGATGAAGTACAAAGCGCCAGTCTGCGCCTTATCGGCCAGAACTAAGTCGAAGAGTGCATCAAGAGGCTCTTTGTTCTGAACCTTCGCAATCTCGGTGATCGTCTTGCCATCGTATTGCTTGAGATCCTTGTTTACGATGCCGGAAACCAGGACTCCGGAAGCGCCGCCGCTGCCAAGGTACAAGTTCTCCCAGTCAGTGTGTTCTGTCGCCATCTCAGTCTTGATCCGGGTGCGCACTGAAGGATCTTTGAGGCGCTCAAGCAACTTTTCGGTGCCTCCGTCCGCAACCCATGGCGGCAGACTGGAGGCCAGAGCCGTTCCTCCGGCTACATATGGATACATGTCGGCCGATACATCCTGCCCTGAGTCGCGAGCGGCCTGGATCATGCCGACAATCTTCGGCATTGTGCCCCAGCGAGGTTTTCCGATGACCTTGAGATGAAAGATCTCGACCGGTAGATGAGATTCGCGGCCGATGCGGAGCGCTTCTTCAACTGCAGACACCTCGCTCTGGCCTTCGCTGCGCATATGGCTGGCATAGATTCCCCCATACTGCGAGGCGACTTTCGCAAGTTCGATCAGTTCTTCTGTTTTCGCATAGTGCCCCGGCGGATAAATGAGCGAAGTGGACAATCCGAAAGCGCCCTGTTGCATGGCCTCCGAGACGAGCGATTTCATCTTTTGCAGTTCGTCCGAGGTGGGAGCGCGGTCGACATCTCCGATCACCGCTTCGCGCACCTGCGCTGCTCCAACGTACGTACCAATGTTGATTGGCGTGCCGATCTTTTCCAGCTTCGCGAAGTAATCAGAGAGACTCTCCCAGTCGATCTTGAGGTGATATTGATCCATAACTGGCTGGATCTGAGAGATGGTCTGCGCATCGTGAGGAGCAACAGAACCGCCTTCGCCCGTGATCTCGGTTGTGATGCCTTGGGAGAGCTTGCTGAGAGAGCGGTTGTCGATCAGCAACGCATACTCTGACTGTCCGAGCATATCAATGAATCCCGGAGAGACTACGAGTCCAGCGGCATCAATCTCACGCTTTCCATGCGCACCGGAAAGGCGGCCGATGGCAGCAATGCGGTCGCCGCGGATCGCGACGTCGCCCGACACCCAGGGATTGCCGGTGCCATCGATGATGTGCCCGTTCCGAATGATCACGTCGAAGTCGGTGTTTTCGGTGTTGGTGCCCATCGAAGATTGTGGAGTTTCATCGGCTGGTTCTAGGGCTTCCGTAATAGCCATGGCAGGGGGAGTGCCATGAAGTGACGGGATGACATCTTGGCAAAGCGCGGGGAGAGCGAAATAAAGAAGAGGAGCAAGCAGGAAGGCTGGAGAGATCTTGTTCATTTGTGTTTCCTTCGATTCGAACGAGCTGCGATTCGACGCAGGGCGTCTCCTTAAGCAGAACGTGTCCACGTTTTACAGCGCATTGTCAGCCGCTCAATGAAATCACGCTTGACCGAATAGCCCATTCCTGGCCCGGCGGGAGCCGTGATCGTACCTTGGGGACTCACTTCGACCTCTGGTTCGATAACGTCTTCGTCCCAATAGCGACCGCTGGCAGAAACGTCACCGGGCAGCGAAAAGCCGGACAGGGTGGACATCGCGAGATTGTGAGCACGGCCAATGCCCGATTCCAGCATCCCTCCGCACCATACCGGTACGCCGCTGTTGAGGCACACATCGTGTACCTGACGCGCGCCGCTATGACCGCCTACGCGGCCCAGCTTGATGTTGATAATTCTGCAAGCCTTGAGGGCGATCGCAGTTTCAGCATCGCTGCGGTGATTGATACATTCATCCAGACAGAGCGCAGTACGAAGTTGAGACTGAAGGAGCGAGTGCGAAAAAATGTCATCCCACGCCAGCGGTTGCTCGATCATCAGCAGGTCGAAGCTGTCGAGTCTCTGCAAATGCTCAGCGTCCCTCAGCAGATAGGCTGAGTTGGCATCCACCGACAACAATATATTCGGGAATTCCTTTCGGACCGCAGCCACGAAATCGATGTCCTTGCCTGGCTTGATCTTCAGCTTAATGCGCTGATAACCGGATGAGAGTTCTGCCACGACCCGGCTTACCAGTGACGGCGGATCTTCGCGAATGCCGAGAGAAACTCCACATACGATTTCCTGCCGCGTGCCTCCCAGCAATTTCCAGAGAGGAACTCCTTTCAATTGGGCTTCCGCGTCCCAGAGCGCGCATTCAACTCCTGCTTTCGCCATGTTGTGGCCGCGAATGCCCGCCAGCAGCACAGGCAGATCCGCCGCATGCGAGATGTCCTGCCCCAGGATTGCGGCGGAAATAAAGTCCGAAACGACATGCCACGCTGTATCTGCTGTTTCGGAGTTGTAGAAGGGGCTTTCCATTGCCGTAATCTCACCCCAGCCGCTGACACCGTCGCATATTGCCTCGACCAATAGGATGCGCCGTACCTGAGTTACACCAAAGCTGGTTTCGAAAGGAGCTTTCAGTCGCATCCGGATCTCGCGCAGAGTGAGCCTCTCGATCTTCATAGCGGGTGCTCGCTGGTAGTGCGTTCACCGTTTGTAGAACCAGGATTCATCAGTGTCAAGCGAAAATGCACCATTTGGTGATTGTTATTGACAGTATGCACCATTTGGTGTCAATGTGTTCCCCACCCAAAGAGGGTCTCGTGGCCGATGCCTAGCAGAGAGAAACGGGAATTCCGAGTCAATCCAACGAATGGAAATCTCTCGGGGCGGAAGCCTTGGATGACTGCACTTGAGCAAAAGCTCGTGCAAGCCCAGCCAGCGCTGAATTCCAGTCGAAGGCGGCTGCTGCAGGAAGTGCTGGAGAATGCGGAAGACAATCATTTCCTCTCGTCGCGCGCTCTCGCAAAGCGATATGCAGTCGACAAAGCCACCATCGTGCGAAGTATCCAGGTGCTTGGGTACAAGAAGTTTGCAGATTTTGCGGCCGATCTTCGCGCGCATTTCGTCAGTCGGATTACGCCATACACCCTGATGAAGTCGGCAGCGCGGGAAAAGCGCAGCATCGCCGATCATGTCGAACACAGCCTGGAGATGGAACTGAACAACCTGCAGGCATTGCGCTCTAGCCTCGATGCGGCGAGCGTTATCGACATGGCGAAACGCCTGAATCGAGCCCGGCGGATCCTCGTGGTTGGTGTGGATTTTGCGGCAGGGCTGGCCTATCTACTTGCATACGGTCTGACATCGCTGGGCTATAACGCCGAGGCTCCAGTCGCATCTGCCGGGAACGTTCATCAGAAGATCAGCCTGCTTGGTCCCAAAGACTTGTTGGTTGCGATTAGCTTTGGGCGTTGTTTGCAGGCTACCGTCGATGCGGTACTCCACGCGCGACAGAACCAGGTACCGACATTTGGAATCACGGATAGCGACAAAACTCCGATCGCGCGCTTCTGCGACTTCTTCTGGGTGGCTTCGATCGCCAATCCCTCATTCCATGGTTCTTATGTTGCGCCATTGGCTGCTATGGACGCATTGTTTGTAGCTTGCGCTCACGCTCAACCCGAACGTGCGCTCGCGATGCTGCGCCGCAAGGATCAGGATTCGCGATCTCGTTGGTACTCGCCCGTGGAACCGCGCAAATCAGCGCAGAGAGGCACACATCCGGAAATCAAAGTTTTGGAGCACCACGAATCCTGAGCGTGTCGCAGTCGAATGCCGTTCAGCAGTAATGCCACAACCCGGTGCATGGAGGATGTCATGAGACGATCAAAGTTCTCGAACAATCCAACGAAGAGAAGGTGGTTCGGAGCTATTTCATTCTCTTCGGCAGTGATGTTCGTTCTCCTGAGTCCAAGTGTTCAGATTCTTGCTCAAACAGCCTCTACGGGTGCAATAAGCGGCACCGTTACTGATTCGAGCGGCGCCGTGATCTCTGGCGCCGATGTGACCGTTACGAACGAGTCTACTGGTGAGGCCAGGCATCAGAAGACAGATAGCGACGGTAACTTCCTCGCGCCCCTCCTTTTACCGGGCATGTATCGAATCGATGTCGTGAACACAGGATTCAAAACGCTGGTCCGTCCGGGAGTTCCCGTGTTTGTGACAGAGAAGAAGGATCTACGCCTGGCTCTGGAAGTGGGTACACCAACTGAAACCATTCAGGTAGAGATGCAAGCCGAACTGCTCAAGACCGAAGACTCGGCACTGGGGAATGTGACGGAGGGACAGACCGTCACTGAGCTTCCGTTGGTAAACCGCAATTACACGCAGATCGTCGGGCTGTCCCCGGGCGTGATCACCGACGTAAATAACGCTTCAGATCTGGGCCGCGGAGATTCGGGCCTTAGCGCAGTTGACGGAGGCTTTTCGTCCCACGGCGGTGCCACCAACGACAACAACTACCAGATGAATGGAACGCAGGTGAACGACCTGATGGCCGCTGGAAATTTCAGCGGTGGAGTGCCTATTCCAAATCCGGACGCCATTCAGGAGTTCAAAGTGCAGACAGGGCAATACGATGCCTCGTACGGCCGGAACGCGGGCGCGAACGTCAACCTGATCACCAAAAGCGGCACCAATGAATTGCACGGAACGATCTTCGAATTTGTACGAAACGACATTTTCAACGCGAACGACTATTTCTTGAACCGGGCAGGAAAGCCGCGAGCTTCACTAAAGCAAAATCAGTTTGGAGTTGCCCTCGGTGGTCCACTGATAAAGAACAGACTGTTTGCATTCGGCTCTTATCAGGGCACGCGCCAGATCAACGGGCTCGACTCCAGCGTGGCCTGCCTGAGTACGTTCTTCACGCCGATAGAACTTGCCGGCTTGCCGGATCGGTCAAGGGCAACTCTGGGAGCAGCATTCGCTGGTCAAACGAGCCTTCTTGGTTCTACCGTTGCTGGCGATGGCTCAAATCTCTCGCAGGAAGCGATCAATCTTCTGAACCTCAAGCTGGGTGATGGAAGCTACCTCATCCCGGCTCCAGAAGACCCAAGTACAGGACAGTCCACTATCACCCGGAACTGCTTCTACAATGCAGATCAATTTCTTACAGATGTTGACTACGCCCAAAGCGATAGAAGCAAGCTGACCGGCAGATTCTTTTTCGAGAATGGGCATCAGAATGCGACATTCCCGCAAGGCTTTGCGCCGATGCTTCCAGCTTTCGATCAGCCCATCGACACCTCTTTCCGCAATCTGTCACTAACTCACACCTATACATTCAACGCCCATCTACTCAACCAGATCGTGATTGCATACAACCGACTCAACAATCTGCTCACTCAAACCGAGCCGATGGTGCAAGGTTCGTCCGGTCTGGTTCCGTTTTCTTACAGTTCCTTCGGCGCCACCGCTCCAGGATTTGACGATCAGTATCCAGGCATCGGAATACTCGGACAATTCGCATTAGGCGGGAATGGTCAAGGAACCAGCCTGATTCAGAACCATTACAACGTCGATGACACAGTTTCCTATGCTCACGGACGGCATTCGCTCCGGTTCGGCGGCGGACTCTCGAGACAGGAAATCAACTTTGAAGATTTCCACTTTCTCGGATTGTCCGCGTTCCTGGTTCCCGCCGACCTTCTTCTGGGCGAGGTTGTAGAGTCAGAGGACTTCGTAGGTGTTCCCGATCGGTCGTGGCGAGCCTGGAATGGCGACTTGTATCTACAGGACGACCTTAAGGCGACTAGTCGTCTGACATTGAATCTTGGATTGCGCTACGAGCATCAAGGCCTGATCAGCGATGCGCTGGGCCGAGCCTCGATTTTCGACATCACCCGCGCAAACCCAGAACCTCCGGATACGGGAAGTTTGCAAGGGTATGTCGTCGCATCAAACTTTCACGGCACGCTGCCCGACGGGGTCGTACGGTCCGGCAATGAAGCAGCCCTCAATGGAAACGGTCAGAATGAGTTGGCACCGCGCGTGGGTTTCTCGTGGATGTTGCCCCACAGCGATCGTTCCGTACTTCGTGGAGGATATGGTTTGTTTTTCACGCGAAGTACCGGGCAGCCGTTTCTGCAATTGTTGGCAAATCCTCCGTATGGACTGATTCGCCTGCAGTTCTTTCAGCAGTTAAGCGAGCCTTTTCCGGCAGCCCCTGCGGAATTCCCGTACTTTCCAGCATATTTCCCGCCATCTGCCGGTCAGCCGGCACTCACGCCAACAACTTTCGCGGCTAATTTTCGCCCTCCTATCGTGCAGGAGTTCAACCTGAATCTGCAGAACGAAATTATGCGAGGCTTGGTTCTCGAAGTCGGGTATGAAGGTTCCCGGGGCACGCACCTGGTTCAACAAAGACTCTTCAACCAGGCGCTGTCAGCCAGCCCATCCAATCCGGTTCACGGAGAAACGGAGAATTTGTTTGCCAATATCGCGAATCGGGCGCCGATCCTTGGTTTTGCGAGCGATGGAGGCACAATCATCGAGTCCGAAGGCACGTCGTGGTACAACGCGTTGAACGCGAGCCTCAAGAAGCAGTTCGGTCACGGCCTTCAGTTTCTCGCTTCCTATACCTGGGATCGATCTCTGACGGCCGATAACAATTACAGCACGGGGCCGAATGGCGGACTGCCCGTCGGAGACCAAAACGATCCGAGACAGCGCTATGGACCCGACGGTTTCGTTCGCCCGCAGCGATTCGTGCTGAGTTATCAATACAACTTGCCCTCCCCCGCGAATCGTACGTCACTACGGGGCCGAGCCCTGGGCGGCTGGAGTGTCGCAGGTGTAACAACCATCCAGGCCGGCCAGTTCATGACCATCACACAGCAAAATGTCACGAATGCATTTGGCATCGATGCGCCGCAGGGAGACAGACCTCAAATGGCCGGAGGATGCACGAATTCCCAATTGGCAACACACGGCTCGGTGACGGACCGCCTTGACAATTTCCTGAACATTAATTGCATCACGAGCCCTCCCGTAATCACGGCCGACGGAGGAACGGCTTTTGGAAACATCGGCGTCGGTGCAGTTCGAGGTCCGGACCAGCGGAATTTCGACATCGTAGTTCTCAAAAGCACTCGATTGTCCGAACGCTTCGGTCTCGATTTCCGCCTCGAGTTTTTCAACGCCTTTAATACGCCGCAGTTCAAGAATCCGAACAATTTGCAGGCCGGCGCCTCTGTTGCGGGAACGTTCGTGCCTGATCCAAACGGAACATTCGGAAAAATCACGGCGACAAGCGTGAATCCACGGCTGATTCAACTGGCGATGAAGCTGAATTTCTGACCAGACATCGGCCAGCCATCGGAGATATAGAGCGATATGAACAGAGACTGCGGTTTGGCGGTGGATGTGCATCCGACTAAGAAATACGGGCAACGCATGCTTCGGGTCATTCACGTAGTTCTGTTTGGCTCGATTCTTGCCGTTGCGCAGGGACCGAAACCTCCGGTGCCGAAACCTGCGCCAAAGTCGGAGAATGTTCCTGCTTCTACCAGCACGGCGCACGAGATGACTCAGCAGGACGTGTCAGCTTTTCTCGACGGCATCATGCCGCAGCAATTGGCACGAGAGGATATCGCGGGAGCTGTAATCTCAGTCGTAAGAGATGGGAAGGTGATCTTCGCGAGGGGCTACGGATATTCCGATGTCGAAAAAAAGAGGCCCGTTTCACCCGAAGACACACTGTTTCGTCCAGGGTCGATCTCGAAACTGTTCACCTGGACGTCTGTCATGCAATTGGTCGAGCAGGGGAAGCTCGATCTCGACCGCGATGTGAATGACTATCTTGATTTCAAGATTCCCACGACATATCCAAAGCCGATCACGTTGCGCAATATCATGACCCATACCGCGGGTTTTGAGGAGTCCGTACAGGAATTGTTTGTTGCGGATGCGAAGGATCTGCAGCCGATAGGTCCTTATCTGCAGAAGCACATGCCCACGCGTATTTTTCCGCCCGGAACGACGCCGGCGTATTCGAATTACGCGACGACCATGGCGGGATATATTGTCCAGCGCGTCTCGGGACAAGACTACTTCGACTACGTCGACGAACACATCATTAAGCCGTTGGGAATGACGCATTCGACATTTCGGCAGCCCCTCCCCGATGCTTTAGCGCCACTGATGTCCAAAGGGTACACTGTCGCCTCGCAGCCGGCGAAGAAGTACGAGTTTGTGGAGGCTGCCCCTGCGGGAAGTTCGTCGGTGTCAGCCATGGACATGACGCGCTTCATGATTGCTCACCTGCAAAATGGCAAGTATGAGAGTGTTCAGATACTAAAGCCCGAAACCGCCGAGTTAATGCATTCTCGCCAGTTTGCAAATTTGCCCGAGATGAATGCCATGTGTCTTGGATTCTATGAAGAGACACGCAACGGACACCGCATTCTTGGCCACGCCGGCGACACTGACTACTTTCATAGCGATCTGCACCTGATGCCCGATGCTCAACTCGGATTCTTTATCTCTTACAACAGTGCGGGAAAAGGCGAGATAAGCGCGCGTGAGGCGGTCTGGCACGCATTTCTGGACCGCTATTTTCCGATTGAGCTAAAGGACAGCTCGCCGGTGTCGACAGCGACCAGTGATGCTGAGCAGGTCTCCGGACGCTACATCGTGAGCCGCCGGTCGCAGGACAATATTCTCAGCGTGCTCAGCGTCGCCGGAGAGTTCAACATAGTGCGCAATGATGACGGCACCATCAGTTCCAAAGATCTGAAGGACATGAATGGCGAGCCGAAGAAATTCCGCGAGATCGGACCGATGATGTTTCGCGACGTGAATGATCAGGACCGGCTTGGGGTCAAAAAGG
>AP72_2010_repI_A100DRAFT_1000044_pt1 | contig 19662 bp, 22 predicted proteins | sample AmaPasrepliIA100_FD_9193 | JGI IMG/M metagenome (IMG submission 9193)
TAGCTCGCGTCTGGCGGGCAGGCGTAATATTCCAGCCATGCCATACTTCAACTTTTCGCGGCGGTCGTTTCTTGCCACGTCAGCGGCTCTGCCTTGGGTATTGCGCGGACTTGCCTCCGGCCTGGCTTCGTCAAAGTCGGTTCCCGTTGGACTTGAGCTGTACTCAGTTCGAGACGCTTTGCAGAAAGATCCGCGGGGAACAGTGCGGGCAGTCGCACAGATGGGATACCAGGTCGTCGAGTTCTATGGTCCCTACTTTGAATGGACTGAAGCGCAAGCCAAAGACATGCGCAAGCTGATGGACGAACTGGGCATCCACTGCTATTCGACTCACAACGATGAGGGCAACTTCGGCGCCGACAAGATCGAGCACACAAAAGCTCTTAACCTGATTCTAGGCTCGAAATACGTGGTGCAGGCTTGGAGCGATCCCAAACCGGACGCGGAAGGATGGAAGGCGCTGGCGGGTAAACTGAACGCCGCTTCCGATCAACTAGCGCCAGCCGGGCTTAAAGTCGGTTATCACAACCACGATGCGGAGTGGAGAGCGGTTGGAGGGAAACGCCCCATCGAGATTCTCGCCGCCAACACAAACCCTTCCGTGATGCTGCAACTGGACGTGGGCACTTGCCTGGAAGCGGGTGCGGATCCGGTCGCCTGGATCAAGGCCAACCCGGGGCGCATTCGCTCCATCCATTGTAAAGACTGGTCTGCTGATCCTAACGTTGCGTATAAGACCCTGTTTGGAGAAGGTAAGGCGGATTGGAAGGCGATTTTCCAGGCGGCGGAGAGCGTTGGCGGCGTGGAATACTATTTGATCGAGCAGGAGGGGAGCCGCTACTCCGAATTGGACACCGCGAAACGATGCCTGGAGTCTTTCCGGAAAACCCATGGAGGCGGTTAAGATAAAGCCATGCGCGTTTTGTTTTTCGTCCTGATGATCGCCGGAGCTATCACCATAGCGGCTCAGACTCCAAGTTCACCGGCTCCATCGAAGTCTCAATCCTCGAGCGCGAAGCCTCCGGCGCAGTCTAAAGAAGCGGAGAATCCGAAGCTTGCGCCCCCGCGCTCCGACAGGGTCGATGCATCTTCTCTAGAGAATGAACCCGGAGAGAGCTCCAGCAAAGACACGCAAATCGACATCAGCCCACCGGCCGACGACGCCAAAACGCACCCACAGAGCTCTGCCACGCTGACGGACGAAGGTTCATCAGCTGGCGGGGACACGATGGAGTTTCATCCCTGGGATCCGCATAAGGCAGCGAAAGATGTTGAGGTCGGAGACTACTACTTCAAGCGCAAGAATTATGTTGGTGCCGAGAGTCGCTATCGCGAAGCGCTGTACTACAAAGAGAATGACGCCGAAGCGACCTATAAACTTGCGATATGCCTGGAAAAGATGGACCGCCCCGATGAAGCACTCGCCGAATACGAGCGGTATCTGAAAATTCTGCCGTCCGGTCCGGAAGCGGACTCTACGAAGAAAGCGCTGGAGCGCCTGAAAACTCCGGCCGCGAGCGCCAAGCCGAAGCAATAAGTTCCGCCCGTGTCTCTGGTAACTCCAGAGGCGCGGAATTCATCCCCTGCGCTTTTTCCTTCCTTTCAGTTTCCTGAGATTTCCGTTTCCTGCGGAACTTTGTTCACCCTCTCCTAGAACAAGGTTTCGAGGCCAACTCGGACCGGTGAGCGCGAGCGACTTAGGTCGCGCCGCGCAACGCACGACTGTTTCGACCGTGTCGGTACAAGAGTGCACCGCTTGGGTGCGGAGTGCTCCTTCGAATCCGCCTCGGATGATCAGCATGGCAGTCCCGTGCATGAGTGACCAGATGGCCAACATCAGACGATTGTGGCGGCGCGGAGTTCCTCCCAACCGGGCCACTAGTTTCTGTCTCATCAAATTAAACGACGGCCACGGTTCATGGATCGAAGGTGGACGCCCTACACCGTCAAACAAAACCTCGTATCCATGGGGGTTAGCGAGGGCGAAGTTCAGGTAAGCATGAACGGCTTCCGATAAGGACCGCGTGGGGCTAAGAGCGGCAAAGAGCTCACGCCGGGCCTTGAGCCGCAAGGCCCGAAGGATGTCGGCGCGATCCCTGTAGCGCTCATACACCGTGGGGGTAGTGGTTTCGGCTGCGCTTGCCACGGCCCGCATGGTGAGCGCTTTTTCGCCACCGCGCGACCAGAGCCGGGACGCCGCCGTCAGTATTCGTTCTTCAAGCTCGGGATCAGGGTGTCGCGGCACTTTGCCTCCGGCTATTCCAAGATATACATTTCTTGCACTGCGTATTATTAACGGTGTATACTAAATACCATACACAGCAAAACGAATGACGTCGCGGGTGGGCCCGCCGGATTCGTGAACTGGCAGTCCTCCCTGCGAATCCCTAGGCCCGCCTGCGTTCCCTCCGGTAAAAAAACAAACGAAGGAGCGGTTGCGGAATGCAGTCCGGAAGCAAAAAGCAGGTTGATGTTACCCGTCTTCAGGCGGATGTCGCCGCGGCGGGAGTTGAAATACTAAGTGCTCACTGCGCGGCCGACCGCGTACGTCTTCAGTATTCACCGCAGGACGTTGTGGCGTTTGGCGAGCGCAAAACCCTCAAGAAAGCGATTTCTTCGGCCGAGGCGCTTTATCGGTTTTTTGCGCTTATCAAGATTGAGCTGGAACGAAGTTGAAGAATCCAGCCGTTAGTTCCCACTAAACTGCGAGACCGGTCTTATTTCTCCACCCGGATGAATTCTCCCGTGGATGCGTCGACCGATATTTTCAGCTTGGCTCCTTCACGGCTGGAACCATAGATGACGTGCCACACCAATTGGTTGGTGTTGTGATTCCAGTCGCAAACGTAAGTGATTGGAGTGTCGGCCTCTTTTTCCAGAATCTTGTCGCCGCCATGCTTCTGAGCTGTGGCCAGCGCCTGATCGGAATCGATTTTCAGGAACTGGATATCCCAAGTCTGCGTGGAAGCATTTGTGGCGCTATAGCTGTCCTCAATTCCCGGATTGATGCCCCGCGAGGGTGCTCCGTCGGCAGCACTGCCAGACCAGGTGTACGTCTTTGCCGAGCGCTGGGCCGCGGAAGCGAAGCTGCCTTGCCACACCGCCCATTTCCCATCCTGGCCCTTGCCGTCACTGGTGACAGTCGAACTGATGCGGTAGGGACGCGCGTCCTGGTTCCAGCCTCGCGCCGCTACATAAAGCTTCTGAAAAGCAGAACGCGCCGTCAGCAGTTCCGGCCCTTTGACTTCCGGCTGGGCGGGTTCGGCAGGCTTATTCGATTCTGAGGAGCAGGCCGTCATAAGGCCTAACAGAAACATGACAGAAAGCGCGATGTGTAAGCACCGCAGCTTGGATCTACTCTTGCGAGAGGAAAAGAATACGCCACAGTTGTCCGCCGGTTTCATCACGGAACACACATTGGCAAGGCTCGCCGTTCTCATGGCATCCTTCCTGATATAACTGGCATGGGTTTATTGTTGCGGCAACATTCTAACTGAAAGCACGACGACGGGGAGTAACACTCGTGGACCCTNATCTGGAGAAACTGCAACGCGAAATCTTGGCGGCGATCTCGACTTTGTCGAGAGAGCAAATGCAGGTTCATCCTGAAGGGAAGTGGTGCGCTGCGGAAATTCTCGAGCATCTCTACCTGACCTACGCGGGAACCGTAAAGGGATTCGGTCGCGTAATAGCAGCGGGCAAGCCTCTTGCCGGAAAACCAACGTGGAAGAATCGAGCACAGGCTTGGGTTGTGGTCGGCATCGGCTATATCCCGGGAGGACGCGAAGCGCCGGAACGCTCCCGGCCGTGTGGAACTTGTCCAGAAACGGTGCTCGCTGAGATCAGCCCGGAAATTGTCCGGATGGATGAAGCCATCGCGCAATGCGAGGCGTGTTTCGGTAGAACAATGAACGTTCTGGATCATCCGATTCTTGGCCCGTTATCTGCGCCGCAGTGGCGCAAATTTCACCTGATTCACGGCATGCATCACGTGCGGCAGATCCGAAGGCTGCATCAACTTCTATAGCGGTTTTCGCTGAGCCGAAGCAAAAAGCGCCGGACTTCGATCCGGCGTCTTCACTATTTGGTCTAATCACAATTAAGGTTCACGAATCGAGCTGGGAGTCCCTGCCTTGCGTGCCTGCTCCTGCAAATCGTCGAGTTTTTGCTTGGCGTCGTCCAGAGCCTTTTGCTTGTCGGCAAGCTGCTGTTTGTACTGTGAGTCCTGCTTATCCCAATCGGCGGAGTTGCGCAGACGGTTGCCGGCGTCGGCGTACATGGCAGCCGCGCGGATCTGATACTCACGCTGCAGCACATCGAGTTCGCGCTGAAGCAAATCGATCGTCTCCTGCTGGTTCTTTAGCCGATCGCCCCATTGCTTCCAAGCAGCCTGTCTCGCTGCGTCGTCCATCTTGCTGGTATCGGTTGGCGGAGTGGCCGCTGCGGCCGCAGGTTTTCCTTCTGCTCCCGCCGCCGGAGTTGTCGCGTTCGCGTCGGCAGGCTGCTGTTGGGGAGCGGGCTCGGCGGGTGTGGCTTTGCCGACGACGGAAAGCTTGTCAGTCTTCGGCAAGTTGTCGTTATCGAAAACGTGCGGTTTCGCTTTGGCGGAGTCAGGTTCCTTGCGAATCTGCCGGGCGTAGTCGCCGAGGGATTGCCCCTGCGAGTTTGATGGAGCCTGGTTCTGGGCTCTGGCAGAAAGTCCCGCCATGCCGAGAAGGAGAAGGATTCCGATTCCTACGTTCGCGGTTTGTTTCATTGTCCCCACCTCTTGTTTCGTCCTGAATTGTCCATGGGCGCGGGCCCATTTTTCGTTGTGTTCAATTCTCAATCTGAGGCGCCAGCCGCGGCCGCCTGTTTGGACGTCAAAAAGCCTCCAATCGTCCGGTCCAGTTGAGCCGCCTCGTGCGCAATGTCGGTAGCAATCTCTTTTGCCATGTCGGGATCACGGTTATTGGCCAGTTGCTGTGCGAAGCCGGAGATAGTTGTGAGCGACGTGCGCAGTTGCAACGCCATCTCGGCCGAAATTTCCCCGTGCAGTTCCTGCTGTCGTCGTATGCTATCGAGCTCGGTCAGATCGTTGATAAGACACGTCACGCCGAGCAGGCTGCCGTCCGCTGCTGGAACTTGCGATATGGTCATGGAAAGGGAACGTTTATCACCGGAGGGCGTCTGGTATTCAGCCTTCACCTGGCGTTTCTTGACTCCTTCGCGCAACACCGTATGAATCTCATCGGCCACTGAAACCGATTCCGCAGGCATCTCGTCGGGAAAAACGGTGTCGCGAGCGGACGCTCCGGAATGCACTGCTGATCGGCCGAAGATGTTTTCCGCCGCCATGCCGGTGGTTGAGGCAAAGCCCAATATTTCCTTTGCGGCTGGATTGGCGGTTCTCACCAGACCATTTCCACCGAACACCAGCACACCGCAGGTGAGATTCGAGAGCACGGCATGGCTGAAGTTTTCCGTCGCACGCGCCTTCTGTTGGTCGGCCTGCGACTGGACTATCAACTCGTGCTTCTGCTGTTTCAACTGCTGGATGACGGTGTTGTACAGGTGAAGGGGCAGGGAATCGATCCCCGGCGGAGGTCCATCGCAAATGTCGCATTCGGCCGCAATGCGTTTACGCATCCACCGTATCAGAAAGATGCCTAGCACAAAGGCGAATGCCGCACAGAAAAGGAGCGCGGCTGCGCGCAGCAGGACGGGATTGGCTAGAATTTTCAGAAGAACCTCCCGTACCAGTGGAGGAAGCGGTCACCAAAGAAGAACGCCGCCAGAGCCATGCTTCCAAGGAATACGCCGAAAGGCATCTGGTAATTGCGGTAAACGATCTGGGCCGACTGCCAGGCGCGGCGTCGAGCCGCAGCGGCATTGGCAAGACGCTTTGCGAACCGGTGCGTGCGCTTCAGCCAAACAAATAAAACGGTGGCGAGCCCAAAGATCGATCCGGCGAGCGAGGCCGTGAAGATGGTAAATACGGTCAGCTTGATACCCAGGAACGCGCCCACCATGGCCATCAGTTTCACGTCGCCGAAACCCATGCCTCGGGTTCCACGCCAGCGCAGGTAAATCGCGCCCGCGCCATAGATGAACGAGGCACCGACCGCAGCTCCTAACAAAGAATCGAGCAGCGATAGCAGCTTTACAGAAACATCGCCGCTGAACGGCAGATTTACCGCGCCCGGGAGGAATTGTGAAACAAGATCATTGACCGGGACCAACAGGCTGAACAGAAGGCCCAAGGCCAATCCCGGAAGCGTCAACTTGTCGGGCAGGAGCTTGGTTTCCGCGTCGGTAAAGATGAGTCCCAACAGAAGAAATGCAAAGCTGCAGTATTTCAGCGTTGAGAGTGTTAGTCCGAAATACCAATAGCAGGCCAGGAACAGCACGCCCGTCAGCGACTCGATCAACAGATAACGCGGCGAAATTCCGGCTTTGCAGTGCCGGCAGCGGCCACGCAGGATGAGCCAGCTCAGTACCGGCATGTTGTCATAGAGAGCGATGCCTTGGTGGCACTTCGGGCAGGCGGAGCGCGGCGTCACCACGGAAATCCCACGTGGCAAGCGGTAAATACACACATTCAGGAAGCTGCCGAAGCACAGCCCCAGAACGAAAATCGCCGCCGCAATAACAGGATCCATAGGTTCCAAGTGCGTCCATGCGGAAACGCACGGGATGTCGCGACTCCCCGCAAGAACGCAAGAATTTCCGCTTCTTGATGGATTATAAGTCGACAGTTTGGGTGGGGACTAAGGTACTGAAGTCACTGGCCAAGCGGCCATGGGCCGGCAAGCCATTGAACATGCGCACTTTAGGCTTTAAAACGATCGAGAATGCCTTGATACCGTTCGGAATCTGGCATGAGGCATCAGATAGCGATCCGAAGCCTCATGCTCGCCGGCAAAACTTACTTCGCCTGCAAAGTGTCGATGTAAGCGACCAGATTCGTAATCCGTTGCTGCACCTGGGACTCGTGTCCCTGGCTGATGCTGGAGAACAGAGGTCCCCAAACCGGCATGTCCTGGCTGCCATGAGACGGCGTCGACGCCTGTCCGCGGATCACAGCTGCAACGTGCGAGGCCGGATATTCCCCGCCACTTTTCTTTGCCAGACCCGTTAAATCGGTTGGCGGGGTCTTCATTGCCGGGGCGGCAGGTCCGTCACCCTTGCCGTCTTTTCCATGGCACACGGCGCAATAGCCGCTGAACATGTCCTTGCCTGAATTCGGCGAACTATTCGCAATTGGAACATGCTTCACTGTCGGACCACTCGGTGTCGGGGCGGCCTGTTGCGCGATGGCGAAGGTGAGAAGCATGGCCACTGCCACGGCCACGCTGATGAATTTCATTACACGCATACGATTCCTCCAAGGGGCTCTCGTGCCCATTACTGCCACAACAGCGCAGTCTAGGCGCGGACCAACGGCCGGAATGTGATTGCAATCACGATCGGGTGTGATGGGTGAGCCGAGAAGTAAACAGAGCGTCCATAACTCGCGGAATCAGCGAGTTGCAAGAGCGCCGTGATGATCTGTTCTGTTCTTGGTGTCGCCGACGGAGCTCGGGAATTTCACGGAAACACGAAGTGGAGCAAGTGGCCTTCGAGCGCCACGGCAGACGCATCGGTCTCGGGAAAGTTTCCGGCCCAGCGGTTCCAGTCGGCCCGCACCAAGCGCGTTTGCGCAATTGGGTTGGAGATCCAGCCTTGCAGCGTTTCGTCACGCCGATACATCGAAAACGCCCGAATATTTTCTGGAATGCCTTCCCCCTTGCATTCGAAAAGGCTCGCCGCGAGCGACTCCGTGATTGATTCCCTCGGATCGATAGCGAAAATCCAATCTCCGCGAGCGGAATCCGAATATGAGATTCCCGGCTTTGCGGGCAGAACGCGCGCTCCATATTCCCGCGCAATATCGAGAGTTGCATCCTGGGAATCGTTATCGACGATCAGAATTTCGTCACAGGGAAAGAGCATTTCCAGGGCTCTCCCCAGTCGCAGACCGTCATTTTCCGTGTGCAGCAACGCCGTGATTGTGGGCATGGGCTGCCACAGTGTAATTGAATCGAAAGGCGGTAAACCACCAAAGCGCAAGCGCCACGAAGCGGGAAGTACCGAGTGAGTGCGATAGAAAGCCAACGGGAAAAAGCCCGCAGGCGAACCTGCGGGCTTGCGTCAATCAAAGACTGATTATTGTTGACCTTGGAGCTTCTGCCGGTTGGCGTCGGAGGACGAGGCCTGAACGACTGTGACCGGCTGTTGCAGAACGAAGTTGAGTACAGTTTCCGAGGGCAGCTTGATCTGTTCGCTTTTCGAGGCTGCCTGAACACCGCCGCCGACGCCGGCGCCGGCAGCCGCGCCGATTGCCGCTCCCTTGCCTCCGCCTGCGATTGCTCCGATGATGCCTCCAATCGCGGCGCCCGCGCCAACCTTTTCAGCCGTGTTCTTTCCACGGGAGCTGCCCTTCTTCGTGTACTGATCGGTCTGAATGTTGTAAGTCTTGCCGGCGGACGAGAGGCTATCGATCTGCATCACGACCTCGGATTGTCCTTTGAACTTCCCGGCGCTCTTCACCGATACCAGATGCCCGACGAGCTCCACACCCGCCGGCACTGCTTCCTCACCGTCAGATGTTAGCGGAACATTCAAAGTGGCGTGAAAGGTATCGCCAGTCTGATTCCTTTCGCTGTCGATTGGATCAATCAGTCGGATCGTGATCTGTGTCCCCTGATCGATGATCAGTTTCTTGGGAGCTGGCGGCGGTGGTGGTGGAACATCAGCCGGTGGATTATTCGCGGCAGTTGTTGTGGCGGTGTCAGAAGGTGGTGGAGTGTTGGACTCCGAGCTCATTTGGCCACTACCCGAATCGTCTGCGGGCTTGTGACGTGTTGCCGAGTTCTGTCGAGACTTGGTGGCCTTCGGGCTCTTTGAAGGCTTCGCAGCAACGGGCGGTTCACTATTTGTCGGAGCACTTGCGGCAGGCACCGGATCTGCCGCTGGAGTAGTAGCAGCAACCGCACTCGGCTTGTCGATATTGCTGACCTGCAGGTTATTGATCACGGTTTTGACACCGGCTACGCTGGCCGCTTGCTTGCCGGCTGCCTCGCGTTGTGCATCGGTATCGACCGTTCCCGACAGTGTCACGACCCCGCTGTCGGCTTTCACCGAAAGTTGTTTCGTTCCCAATCCTGAGTCCTGGCTAAATCGGTCTTGAATTTCGCTCGAGACCTTTGCGTCGTCGGGTTTCTTTGCGCACCCGACAGTCCATCCGAGAATGACAGCGAACAACAAACAGGAAATAAGCGGAGAATTTCGTTTCATACCTGGCTCCCGAAGTTGGCGAGGGCGAAAAGCGCCCCGTGTCCCTACAGTTTAGATGCTGGCAAGCTTTCGTGCAGATGTAAATGGGGATCCATGGCAGTGGTACCGGACGCAGGGATAAGCGGCCTAGTTAAACCCGGTTGAGGTTTCGAAAGCCGGGTGTGAGCAGCAGGAAATTAGTGGATGAATTTATAGTCGACGATCGAAGCGGCCAATCCCACTTTTCCGTCTTCGAGTTCCGGTGTGTCTTTAGCCCGCATTACGCGCCCCTGGCAGACGACATTCGAGTTCTTCTGGCCGGAAATCTCTTCCGGCATCTCGAACACCATCTCGATCAGGGCGTTTACGGGAAGGCCCTGCGGCCCTATGAACAACACCCCGCTCTGACTGATGTTCTCGATAATGCCCTCGTACCACGTGCTGGTTTTGTTCACGCGATAGCGCAACGGAATATCGAGCTTCAGGCGGCGGGCGCGCGGGACCCATGACGGACGCTTCTCCCGCGGATGGCTCCGCCGGATGCCCGTCTCGGGCTTCGCATGCTCCACACGCTCGGTCCGGCGCATGGTTGCCCAGTCGTATTTGTACTCCGCAGCGCACAACAGGCAGACTTGGTAGTAGTCGCCATCGGCACCACGGCGCGGCCAGGAGAATTCGTGAGAGCAGCGCCCAAGCATAAGAACATCCATGAATTTCTGCGGCATGAGTGGTAACTTCCGGGTCAGACAAAACGCCTCGGACGCAGGCCCATCATCACTCGAACCTGTCACTTTGTGTAGGTTACTTTCGTGCACGCTAAAGCAGAGTTATGAACTAAGGACTTTCTTTTGTTTGCAATGCGAGTTTTGAGATGCCCGGCACTGGCGGAATTTGGCGTAGGCGGTATGATCGCGCCATGGAGAATGAGGTTTCAGCGTTCGTTCTCGCTGGCGGCAAGAGCACCCGGATGGGCACAAACAAAGCCTTTGTCTTGCTTGACGGCCGCACTTTGCTGGCGCGAATGCTTGATGTAGCACGCTCACTCACTGCGGAAGTGGCGATTGTTGGAGACCCATCAAAGTTTGCGGCATTTGCACCGGTGATCGAAGATGTCTTTCCGGGATGCGGCCCGCTGGGCGGGATTCACGCTGCACTGCGCGCTTCACAAACGGAATTGAACGTCATACTGGCGGTCGATATTCCCTTCATCTCGACTGCGCTGGTCAACTATGTTCTATCCCGTGCGAAAAATTCAGAGGCCACCGTCACACTACCCCGCTCTGCCGGAGGGTTGCAGCCGCTGTGCGCGGTCTACCGCCGCGGATTCGCTGACCTGGCCGAGGCCGCGCTGCGTGCAGGCAAGAACAAAATCGATGCATTGTTTGACGAAACCAACATGCTTGCGATCTCCGAGCAAGAAATGAATGGTGCCGGCTTCTCTGCAATAGTTTTCCGGAACCTCAATACTCCACAGGACTTAACGTCCGCGCGCAATTCAGATCAATCTCACTAGTTCCGTGGATGTTCAGGGTTTCACTGGACATTACCAAGAGCGACATCGATGAACCGGGTAGTCCAATCGGTGATTCTTCTATCTCTCAAGTTGCGTGACGTTGAATGAGTGCGTGCCTCAGCGCATGCTCTGATCGAACCATCTATTCCATCCTCTCTGGTGGACTCTGGTAGTCAAATCGCCCTGCTGCCTCTTGCGTTCCTCCGCACTGTGACCCCAGTATGGAGGGTAAGGGGGCCGTGTTCATGTCTGACGAGATTCTGGTTGCGAAGGGAAGTGATGATCTTTTCATTGTGCCGCGGATGTCGAACCGGCACGGACTGATTGCCGGAGCGACGGGGACGGGCAAAACCGTCACTCTCCAGACCATGGCCGAGGGCTTCAGCCGGCTCGGCGTTCCGGTGTTCATGGCCGACGTTAAGGGAGACCTGGCCGGGATCAGCCAGGCTGGGGGCAACAATGCGAACGTTGTTGAGCGCGCGAAGAAGCTCGGCGTTCCGTTCACAGCCCAGGCCATGCCTGTCGTCTTTTGGGATGTTTTCGGTCAACAGGGACATCCCGTTCGCGCCACCGTTAGCGAAATGGGTCCCGTTCTTCTGGCGCGGATGCTCAACTTGAATGATACCCAGGAAGGCGTTCTTGCTTTGGTCTTCAAGGTTGCCGACGACAGCGGGCTGCTCTTACTCGACATGAAAGATCTCCGGGCCATGCTGCAGCACGTCGGCGATAATTCCGATCAGTATCAAACGGAGTATGGCCATATCTCAGCCGCAAGCATCGGCGCCATCCAGCGCAACCTGCTCGCACTCGAGCAGCAAGGTGGAGAGAAGCTTTTTGGCGAGCCAGCACTTGATCTCTCTGACCTGATCCAGAGCGACGCGCAAGGCAGAGGTGTTGTAAATATTCTCGCCGCCGACAAACTGATCGGCGCACCACAGGCCAACGCCACGCTTTTATTGTGGCTCCTCTCCGAACTTTTCGAACAGCTGCCTGAAGTCGGCGATCAACCCAAACCGAAACTGGTTTTCTTCTTTGATGAGGCCCATCTTGTCTTCACCGATTGCCCCAAGGCGCTGCTCGATAAAATTGAGCAGGTCGTGCGCCTCGTTCGTTCCAAGGGTGTAGGCGTTTATTTCGTAACGCAGAATCCGCTCGATGTGCCCGATACAGTCTTGAGCCAATTAAGCAATCGTGCCCAACACGCTCTTCGCGCCTTCACGCCCCGCGATCAGAAAGCCGTGAAAGCGGCGGCTGACACATTCCGCCCGAATCCGAAGTTGAATACGGCCGAAGCCATCACTCAACTCGCAGTAGGCGAAGCGCTGATTTCGATGCTCGATGAAACCGGAACTCCTGCACCGGTCGATCGCGGATTTGTGATCCCTCCGTCGAGCCGCGTGGGCCCCATCACTCCGCAGGAGCGTCAGCAAATCGTGCAAAGCTCGGTACTGTTTGGACATTACGAAAAAAGCGTAGACCGCGAATCCGCCTATGAGCGTCTGAAAGGCCGCGCGAACACGGCCGCATCATCCCCGCAACCAGCCAAGTCCGTCCCGGTTCCTCAATACTCAACGACTGCGCCCCCACAGTCTTCGCAGAGCAGTTGGACCGACGCAGTGGGATCCGTGCTCGGTTCGTTCTCCGGCGGTGGCCGACGGCAAGGTTTAGCCGAGACCATGGCGAAAAGCGCCGTTCGCGCCATCGGAAGCCAGGTCGGTCAGCAGATTGTGCGGGGAGTCCTTGGGAGCCTCCTCGGGGGCAGTACTAGCCGGAGACGATACTAGCGGCATTCGCCAAATCTGATAAGTTTGAGAAGTCCTTCGCTCACCGCCGATACATGCCGCCTTACACCGAATTCCGCGACGTCTCGAAGGCCTTTGGAGACAATGTCGTGCTCGATCACGTCAGCTTTGACGTGAACGTGGGCGAGACCATCTGCATCCTGGGGCGCAGCGGTGTTGGAAAATCCGTGTCGCTGCACCACATTATGGGATTCCTCAAGGCGGACTCCGGCCGGGTGATTGTGGCCGGCGAGGACATCACCGACTACTCGGAGCTGCAACTGGAATCCATCCGCAAGAAAGTCACGATGGTTTTCCAGAACGGTGCGCTGTTTGACTCGTTGACTGTAGGAGAGAACGTCGCATTCCCGCTCCGAGAAAATCACGACCTCGACGAGGAACAGATTTATCAGATTGTCGACGGACTTCTGCAGATGGTAGGAGTGCAGCAGATGCGCGACCTGCTGCCCTCGGATCTTTCGACCGGAATGAAGCGATCGGTAGCGATCGCTCGCGCGTTGGCGGCTCGGCCTGAATGCGTCCTCTACGATGAGCCAACGACAATGGTTGATCCGCTGATGGCGCAACTGTTGGGCGACCTGATCAAACGACTGAAGATTCAGTTGAACTTGACCAGCATCGTGGTGACGCATGACATGCGCTTGGCCAAAAAGCTGGCTGAGCGCGTGGTGTTTCTCCACGAAGGCAAAGCTATTTTCTTCGGACCTTACTCAGAAATGGAGAAATCACCCGAGCCGATTATCCGAGAGTTCCTGGAACTTGACGAACTGAAGATCGAAGCCTGAGGCCCACTCATGGCCGCAAAGACGAACGCTGCTCGACTCCTCGATCAGCTTGGAATTCGATATGAACTGCGCGAATACGACGTAGATCCGAACGATCTCGCGGCCGCAACCGTTGCCGCGAAGATTGGCCTTCCTTCCGAACAAGTCTTTAAAACGCTAGTGGCACGCGGCGAACGTAACGGCGTTTGCTTGGCGGTTATCCCCGGCGATCAGGAACTGAACCTGAAGGCACTGGCAGGTGCAGCTGGTGAGCGGAAGATTGAACTCGTGCCCGTTAAGGAACTGCAATCGCTCACGGGATACATCCGAGGTGGAGTAACCGCTCTGGTGGCCAAGCGTGACTTCCCGGTTTATGTAGACGAAACCGTCCAGCTGTTTGAAGTGATTTCAATTTCAGCGGGACTGCGGGGCTTACAAATCCTGCTTTCGCCGAATGACTATCTGAGAGCGACACGGGGCACGATTGCTGATCTGAGCCAGCCGAAGAAGTAATCCTCAACCGTGGAACGTATGCACAAAAATCAAAATCCCCACTTCTGGCGAAATCGGACAGAAATGGGCACCCGGATATCACTGGATCGCTAAGACTTCTAGAAACCCTGTTCCACCAACTCTTCGATCGTGAACGAATTCTGCGATGACTCGCCCTTCATCATCTTCTCGACATACTTGGCGATCAAATCCGCTTCCAGATTCACCGGATCACCCGCCTTCAGAGAATGCAGGTTCGTCATTTCGACCGTGTGAGGAATAATGGCGATGATGCAGTGATGCTTTTCAAGCTTCGCTACCGTCAAGCTGATGCCTTCGATGGAAATCGATCCTTTGTAGACGGTGTACTTCTCGACTTCATCGGGCAGTTCGATGTTGAGCCACCAGTTCTCCGAGTCTCCGATACGATCAAAAGACATCAGCGTGCCCACGCCATCGACGTGCCCCTGAACAACGTGGCCGCCAAAACGCCCGTCGGCCTTCATGGGTAATTCCAGGTTCACCAGCGCGCCCTCGTGGATACGCGAGAAGGACGTTCGTACCCAGGTTTCCGGGGCGAGATCGGCGCAGAACGATCCCGGCTTGATATCGAGCGCGGTCAGGCAAACTCCGCTCACAGCCACGCTGTTCCCAGCGCCGAGTTCTTTCGGCGTGGCTTCGGCGGCAATCGTGATCCGTCGGTTTTCTCCACGCTGTTCAATCTTAGTAACTGTCCCAACTTCTTCGACGATACCGGTAAACATGAGGACCCTCCAGATGAACGAAATATGATAGTCCTTCAAGAGAATTGTTGAGTGATGATTTTGATGGTTGACGTGAAAACCAAAATCGGCGCGCTGTGTTCTCATGCAACAATCAAAAATCAATAAGCAACAATTCTCAGTCTCCGTACGGATCGCGCAAATATCCCTCGACGCCGAAATCTTCCCCGAACCGGTGCAAATGAAGATCCCTCACATAAGCCGCCTGACTCATGTGCCGGAAGCCTGCGCCGGCCGCGAATGGTACCGATCCCGTTCCGGCGAGAATTTTTGGAGCATAGTAGAGAAACACCTTGTCGACGACATTAGCCGCCAGCGCGGCCCAATTCACCGTCGCTCCGCCCTCAATCATCAGGTTCGTGATCTCCAACTCACCGAGCCTGCGCAGAATCGCTGGCAAGTCTGGACGTCCATCCATCTCGAGTGTAGGAATTTTCTCGATTCTTACGCCCAGTTTCTCGAGTTCTGATTGCTTGCTTTGGTCCGCCGAAGCGCAAAATACCAGTACATCATTTTTGCGCTCTGCTGCAGCGCTTTTGACCAGCCGCGACTCGAGTGGAAGCCGCAATCGTGAATCGAGAATGACGCGCAGCAAAGGGCGCCGACGCGGCCTGCCGCTGCGATCGGTTAGCAGAGGATTGTCGGAAAGAATCGTTCCAGCGCCGACCAGCAGAGCGTCATGCTGATGGCGCAATTCCTGAACATGCGCTCTTGCCACCTCACTCGTGATCCATCCTCCCGCGGGTATTCCAGTGCCTTGAAGCAAAGCATCGGTTGGCGGCGGAGCGATTTTGCCGTCGAGTGTCATTGCCGCCTTCAGCGTCACCAGAGGAATTCCATGCCGCGTGTAGCGCGCAAACGCCTGGTTCAGACGGCGCGCCTCATCTTCCAGTCCGCCGACTTCCACATGGATTCCCGCCTGCCGGAGTTGCTCGAAACCGCGTCCGCTGACTTTCGGATTCGGGTCAGGCATCGATGCCACAACACGATGGATGTCAGCCTTTATCAAAGCATCAGTGCAGGGAGGTGTGCGGCCGTGGTGGCCGTGGGGCTCGAGATTGATGTAGAGGGTTCCGCCGCGGGCCTTCGAGCCAGCCGCTTCGAGGGCAATTATCTCAGCGTGTTTTCGCCCATCGTATGTGTAGGTGCCCGTACCTGCAACCTTGCCCTCAGGATCTGTGATCAGCGCGCCCACATAGGGGTTCGGCGACGCGAGGCCGACGCCCGCGCGCGCCAGTTCGAGCGCGCGATGCAGATGTTGTTCGTCAGCAGAGTGCTGGGACATTCAGAAAAGAATCTTACACGGAGAAGTTCCTGCCAGCGGTATTGTCGGTTCCAGTATCAGAAGTACCGCAGTTCGTGAGTCATATCCATCGCGCGAGCAACCGTGGAAAGAGCGGTCCTTTCAGGGCCACGTAAATTGCTCAAACGGAAACAGGGCTTTAGCCCCTGCCTCGCGGCAGAAAACTTCCGAATGAGTGTTCCTCGATTTCGGCGACAGCCGCGCCGCTTCGACCTTTCGGGGCTCGCCGCACAGGAAAAGTAACCTAAGCGTAGGGATCGCCCGGCGCAGCAGGATTGCGGCCTAGCAGGCGCTTCACAAAATCGACAATCGCCCGAAAGCTTGACCGTTTCTCACTCGCATCCTTCATTGTCAGACTCCTATTCAAACAGCGAATCCACAAATTCCTTCGGATCAAACGGAAGCAGGTCTCCGGCTTTCTCCCCGACGCCAACGTACCGGACGGGTAATCCGAGTTCGCGGCAGATGGCTACGACCACGCCGCCCTTCGCGGTCCCATCGAGCTTGGTGAGAACGATTCCGGTTACCCCAGCCGATTGCGTGAACAAGCGCGCCTGCTGCAATCCATTTTGCCCGGTGGTTGCATCCATCACCAACAAGGTTTCATGCGGTGCGCCGGGAATAATCCGTTGCGCTGTACGGTGCATCTTTTCGAGTTCTGCCATCAAGCTGCTCTTTGTGTGCAAACGTCCCGCAGTATCGACCACGACGTAATCTGTTTTGCGCGCGACTGCAGCCTGAAGGGCGTCGAACAGGACCGCTGCAGGATCTCCACCTGCCTTGGTCTTGATAACTTCGGTTCCGGTGCGTTGTCCCCAGATTTCCAGTTGCTCGATCGCTGCCGCGCGGAACGTGTCGGCAGCGCACAGCAGGACGTTTTTCCCCTGTGCCCGAAAAACCTGTGCCAGCTTTCCGATGGTAGTGGTCTTTCCGGTTCCGTTGACGCCGACCACCAAAATGACTTCCGGCGTGCCTTCCACTTTATTGACGGGGCGCGAATTCGCAGCGTTCAGTATTGCGAGCAACTCGTCTTTCAACAGTCGCTTCAGTTCTTCGACATCCTTGATTTGCTTGCGATCGGCTTTCTCGCGCAACTTTCCCAAAACTTCCTGTGTGGTGGTCGTCCCGAGGTCGGCGCCAAGAAGCGTAGCCTCCAGATCGTCAAGCGTATTGCGGTCAATTTCCTTCCCGATCGAAACAATATCGTCAATGCGCTCGGCGAGGTTCTCGCGGGTGCGCGTGACCGCCTGCTTCATGCGGTCGAGGAAACCTGTTTTTTTCTCTTCTTCGAGACTGCCAAATAAGGTCTGAATCATAAGAGGCCTAGACTTCGATTATACGGGGCAGGATGTTTCTTGAACTTGCCGAGGTGGGAGAGATAAGAAGCGAGAGCTACTGACTTGAATTGTCAGTTGCACTCGTTTGCAGGACGTACGATTTCGTGTAGTTGCCGCGGGTCACGTTTCTTCAACCGCACGGGGAAGTTTTTACACCAATTTTAGATGCGGGGCTCAGGTTAAGTTTCTTGGCCCGCCTTTGTCGCATCTTTCCAAGCGCGAACAGAAGTCCTGTGCCGAGCAGAGTCAGGTTTGAGGGCTCGGGCAGGATGAACGAAACCGACGAAATTGACAATTGTCCATTGGTAAAGCTGTAGTTAAACCTAGCGAAGGCCTGAGTGTTCACGGAGAGGGAGAACAAAGTGGTTCCGCAGCTAGTGTCTGTGCAACCGAGAAGATCACCGGTGAGGCTGAAGCGAGCGAGGGCGATCCCGCTCGAAGAATTCAGCACGATCGGCCTGGTGATTAAATTCAAGGTACCGACGAAAGCATTGAGATCCGGATATGAATATGGACGTCGCCTGGTAAGGGTGAAGTTCGACATCGTCAGGTCAATCGATACGCGGCTGCCGACGCTGCACGAAGGATTGCAGGTTATCGAAAGATTAGCATCGCTGAAACTGGTGCTGTACATGTACTGAGGATCCCTAAACGGATGGAGAACGGTGCCATTGTTGTAGTACGGGAGGCCAGGTATCCGCGGCGTCCATGTGCCGCTGTTTGGGGAAGGCTCCCAGGAGAAGAAGCCCGCATGTTGTCCGGCACCGTAACTGTCGGCGAGGGCACCGATTGCGCAAAGAAGTACAACGAGGAATCCGAAAAAAGTTCTCATAGCGCGTTCTCCTCCCGCTGAGGCTCGAAAGCCTAGCGCCGTTCTCAAAGGTCGACAATACAGTCGGGACCTTACCTTAGACAAGGCTGGGAGAATGCGAAGACAACCACCGCCTAGGACAGCTTGTTCATAATGAAATAGGTTCCGCCGGCGATCAGGGCAGAGGCTGGGATGGTGAAGATCCAAGCCCAGATAATGCGTCCGGCAACGCCCCATCGAACTGCCGAGAGGCGATGTACAGCCCCTACTCCCACGATAGCTCCGGTAATGGTATGGGTCGTGCTCACCGGAATCCCGGCGACCGCAGTTCCAAACAGAGTCAATGCCCCGGCGGTCTCAGCGCAAAAGCCGCCAACCGGCTTCAGCTTGGTGATCTTTTGTCCCATGGTTTTGACGATGCGCCATCCTCCGAAGTAAGTGCCCAGGGCGATAGCGGCATGGGCCGCGAGGATGATGGGCCAGTGCAGGCGTCCCCAGCTGCCCGTCATATCGTCCTTGCTCATAAAGCCGCCGGTGTATAGGGCTCCGGCGATGATCCCCATGGTTTTCTGTGCGTCGTTTGCGCCATGGCCCAAGCTGTAAGCGGCGGCCGAGAGTAATTGCAAGCGGCGGAACAGCCGGTCCACCGGTTGTGGAGCCGAACGGCGGAAAAGCCAATACACAGAAAGCATGAAAACGAATCCGAGGATCAGTCCGATCAGAGGAGCCACCACGATAAAGACCACAGTCTTGGTCCAGCCGTGCGGAATAATGACTTTCGGCATCTCCGAAAATCCGGCGTATATGGCTGCCCGCGACATCGCTGCTCCGGCGTACCCTCCGATCAGCGCGTGCGACGACGACGTCGGCAGTCCCCACCACCATGTCAATAGGTCCCATACGATCGCGCCGAATAGTCCCCCGAGAACCACGTGCTGGTCGACATATTCCAAACGAATCATGCCGCTGCCGATGGTCTTAGCGACCGCCGTGCCCAGAAAAAAAGCCGCTAAAAAGTTGAAAGCAGCTGCCCAAACAACGGCCAGGCGCGGAGACAACACTCGTGTAGACACCACGGTCGCGATGCTGTTCGCTGAATCGTGAAAGCCGTTCACAAAGTCGAAAATCAGCGCGACTAGAATTGTGATCAGGACCAGCAGAAGGTCGGCATGCATGAGAGAAGTGGTATTGTCTCCGTGGTTTGCCTGGGACTACGCGCTCTTCAACACAATGGCTTCCAGTACGTTGGCGGCATCTTCAGCCTTGTCGGTGGCCGTTTCCAATACTTCGTACAATTCCTTGAACTTGATGAGCTGGATCGGATCTTTTTCTGTATCGAACAGCGCTGCGATCGCGCGCCGGCTTACGTGATCGGCCTCGTCTTCCAGTCGATTGACCTCGTCACAGTGCTTCAAGACCGAGCCATTTTTTTCGAGCACGGAAACGCCGCGAGCCAGTTCCTCGCTCTGCAAAACAATCAGTCCTGCCAACTCGGCGGCCGCCGGAGGTGGCTGGTCGATTTTGTACAGAACGAGCCGATGCGCGGCCGCATTGGTGAAAT
>AP72_2010_repI_A100DRAFT_1000045_pt1 | contig 19637 bp, 10 predicted proteins | sample AmaPasrepliIA100_FD_9193 | JGI IMG/M metagenome (IMG submission 9193)
GGCATGGATGGTGGCACACGGAGTTGCCCAACCGGACGAGCGGGTACTGGTCGAACAAGGCATCGAGATGCAACGACCGAGCCGCATTTTTGTGCGTGCCGCGCGACGCGATAACCGGATAGTTAACGTGCGCGTTGGCGGCAATGCAATTGAAGTTCTTCGCGGCGAAGTTTTTCTCTAACCCGCGTGGCGCAACCTACGGTAAACACTGACGAGGACTCGCCGCGAAAAAAACAATGGCCAGAAAGTTCCATTAGCATCGGCGCCACTTTACAGCAGCGCAGTTTCCCGTTAGCATCCATTTCGCCTCTGTACATTCTTCATATTGAGAAAAGCCTCCACCGGCTGGTGTGCGGTCATCGACTTGGTGGGTTGCGGAAGGCTAATGAAACCGAAGCGCACAATTCTGTGTGTCGACGATAACGAGCAGTCCCTTTCCCACCGGAAGATCATGCTGGAGACGCGCGGATATCGCGTGGCCAGTTTTGGGCGAGGCGAGGAGGCCCTGGAGAGATTCCTTCAGGGCGGCGTCGACCTGGTGATCGCCGACATGGTGATGCCCGGAATGGATGGACCGCAGTTGATTTCCAGAATTAAGGATGCTTCTCCACAGACGCCTGCCATTTTGATTTCGAGCAAAGTGCGTATCTACGATCACGATTCGCGAGCGGATGTTTTTCTGACCAAAGGCATGTACACGCCAGCCGACCTGCTGGAGCGGGTCCGTTTACTTCTGGTTCGCAAACGCGGCCCCAAGCGGTTGCAGCAACGGCAGCCTGCGCTGGTCCGGCAAGTCGGGGTCGCCTAAGCTTTTCGCAGGAAAATCGATAACCACAATGGACACGAGATAGCACGAAGAAAAGGCCTGTCCGCAACGAACCCCTTCACTCCCATTCGTGTAAGATTCTTGCAGACATGGCTGCATTCATCGAAGCGCGCGATCTGCGCAAAACATACCATATTGGCAAGATTGAAGTTGAGGCATTGCGCGGAATCTCCTTCAGTGTGCAGAAGGGCGAATTTGTCAGCGTCGTGGGCCCTTCGGGCAGCGGGAAGTCCACACTTTTTTACTTGTTGGGTGGTCTGACGCGAGCCGATGGAGGCAGTGTCGTGCTCGATGGGGACGATCTTGCCAAACTCTCAGATGCCGAACGCACACGCATGCGAAAGCGCAAGATCGGATTCGTGTTTCAGAAATTCAACCTGTTGCCGACACTTGACGCGCGGTCCAACATCCTAATGGCGCAGGAGATTTCCGGTAACGGCAACCGCGATCCTGCTCACTTCAGCCGCATCACCGAGCTGCTCGGATTAACCAAGCGGCTGAAACACCGGCCATCGGAATTGTCTGGCGGCGAGCAACAACGGGTTGCGCTGGCACGAGCACTGATTAACAAACCCACGGTCGTGCTCGCGGACGAACCGACGGGAAATCTGGACTCCAAAAACTCCGGGGTCGTACTCGACATGTTGCGCCTTTCCAACAAAGAATTGGGGCAGACCGTAATGATGATTACGCATAACCCGGAAGCCGCGGGCTATGGGGATCGGATCATCCATATGCGGGACGGGCAGATTGTGAATCCCGAAGATGACCCGCAGTGGGCGCGGCACTGAAGTCGAAGTCCGACAAGTGATCTCGAAATTGCAGTCCTGCAAGCGCGTGCGACGAGGCGTCGGCGCTGCTCCCGGTGTTATGCTTATAAATTCCATCTAAATAGGGGTTTTCTTCTTTCATGGCTGATCCCGAAACACCCAATCCACAACCGGCTGTGCCCGAGACTACCGAATCTTTCGGCGACATTCTCTCGCAATTTCAGAAAAGTCACTCCCATCGCACCGAAGGCGGGAAGCAACTGGAAGCTACCGTAATTGCGGTAACGGCAGAGTCCGTGTTCTTTGACATCGGATACAAGTCTGAAGGAATTCTTCCCGTCGCCGCTCTCCAGGGAGAAACACTGAAAGCCGGTGATAAAGCGCTAGTCACGGTAAAAGGACGCGACCTGGACGGCTATTACGAGCTTTCTCGCTTCAAAGTCGAGCGGCCGATGGATTGGTCGGCACTCGAGAAAGCATTTGCAGATAAGTCGGCGGTCCTTGGAACTGTTACGGGAGTCGTCAAAGGTGGATTCAGCGTTGACGTCGGGGTGCGCGCCTTTATGCCCGCTTCGCGCAGTGGAGTGCGCGAGGCTTCGGAGATGGAAAACCTGGTCGGCCAGGAAATCCGCTGCCGCATTATCAAGCTGGATGTCGCTGATGAAGATGTGGTGGTCGACCGGCGCGTGATCGCGGAAGAAGAAGAGCGGGTCGCACGTGAAAGGGTCTACGGACAGATCAAAGAAGGCGATGCCGTCACCGGCACGGTCCGGAGCCTGATGGAATACGGTGCCTTCGTCGATCTCGGAGGAATTGATGCCCTGCTGCACGTGGGCGATATCTCCTGGGGGCGCATCGGTAAGCCTGCGGATGTACTTTCTGTCGGTCAGCAAGTCGAAGTAAAAGTGCTGAAGTTATCGCAAGAGGGCGATAAGAGACGCATTTCAGTTGGGCTGAAACAGTTGCAACCCCATCCGTGGGACGATGTCGCCGGGAAATTCAAGGTCGGCGATCGCATCCGCAGCACTGTTTCGAAGTTGATGGACTTCGGCGCATTCGTAGAGCTTGAGCCCGGCATCGAGGGTCTTATTCACGTCTCGGAGATGTCGTGGGCGAAGAGCAAAGTGCGGAAAGCGAGCGATGTGGTGAAGCCGGGAGAGACGGTAGAAGCAGTCATCCTGGGAATTAATCCTGCTGAACGCCGGATCGCACTCGGATTGAAACAGGCGTTGGGAGATCCTTGGGTCGATGTGCCGAAACGCTATCCGCTGGGTTCGGAAGTGCAGGGTCCAGTCACCAGCCTTATGAAGTTCGGCGCGTTTGTACAACTTTCTGAAGGCGTGGAAGGTCTGATTCACGTAAGCGAGATCAGCGCGGAAAAAAGAATCGGACAGCCGGCAGAAGTGCTTAGAGTCGGGCAGCTAGTGAAAGCACTGGTGATCGGCGTAGATGCGGAAAAACGGCAAATGAAGCTTAGTATGAAGCAACTCGTGCCCACGGGACTGGATGAGTACCTGGCGGAACACAAGGAAGGCGACGTGGTGACGGGACGCCTGGTTGACGAATCAGGAACACGCGCGGAACTCGGCGAGGGAATATTTGCCCAGTGCAAACAAGCGACCGCAGGTCCATCGAAAGCGGATCAGCCAAAGGCGGCGAAAGCAGATCTCAGTTCACTAAGTTCCATGCTACAGGCACGATGGAAGACTGGAGCTGGCGCACCCATCACCGCTGAACCCGCGCGCGCGGGCCAAGTTCGCAGTTTCCGTATCACCCAACTCGACAAAGCCTCCAAGAAGATCGTCGTCGAACCGGCCTAAGGTGGCTGTCCATTCCCGGCCACGAGAGTCCACGGCCGGACGGGTCACCGTTCTGGAGAGCTCAGGCTCATCCTATTTCTCCTTCATTGCCAATTCGGAAAATGGTCTTGGCTTTGGATTGGTATCTGCAGTCAATACCTGGTCGGCAGTCGTCCCTGTTCAGAACAAAACAGCCGAAACATCGGAGCCGGATATGCATACCGCCATGCAGGATTTGCGTTACGGTCTTAGGCAGCTCGTGAAGAACCCCGGATTTTCCGCTGTCGCTGTCGTCACCCTGGCATTGGGCATCGGCATCAATGCCACGATGTTCAGCTTGGTGAGCTCCGTCCTGTTGCGCCGAGCACCTGGAGCAGAACCCGAACGCGTGGCGGTCGTGAGCGGCATTGACCCGGGGAACGCATATCAGCCGGATACGGCTACGATTTCCATTCCCAACTACCTTGCCTGGCGCGAGGCAAATCACGTCTTCACCGAGATGGCAGCCGCCGATGAATATCGCAGCGCGAGCCTGACCGGGCAGCACGAATCGGAGTCACTTCGCTCGGCTGTGGTGTCGACGAACTATTTCGATGTGCTCGGTGTCACTGCGCAGTTGGGCCGTACCTTCGTTCCCGTAGAAGATCAAAGCGGACGAGATCATGTTGTGGTTCTCAGCCACAAGTTGTGGGAACGGCGGTTCGGCGCGGATCCTTCGATTGTTGGCCGTACCATTCGATTGAATCGTGAAAACTACAACGTCGTTGGGGTCATGCCCAAGGCGTTCCATTTCATCGGTTTTCTGCCAGAGCTCTGGACCCCTCTGGTCATAACACCGGATGATCGCGGAGTCACCGCTCATAAAGATCGTCCGCTGTATTTGTTCGGACGTATGAAGCCCGGTGTAACGATCGAACAAGCAAGGTCCGAGTTTGCGACGCTGGCCCATCGCGCGGAGAAGGACTTCCCGGAATCAGAGAAAGGATGGGGCGCGACGGCGCGCACGCTACCTGATTTCCTGGTTTACGGTTTTGGCATTCGCGCTGGTCTGGCAGTTATGATGACGACTGTCGGTTTCGTATTGATGATTGCCTGCGCTAACGTTTCCGGGCTGTTGCTGGCGCGCGCAGCGGCTCGCCGGAAAGAGCTGGCGGTTCGCCTGTCTCTGGGTGCCGGTCGACCACGCATCATCCGCCAACTACTGACGGAAGGCTTGATCATTGCGCTGCTTGGAGGAAGCCTGGGGCTCCTCCTGGCTTATCGTGGCATTGAGATCATGCGCGCGGCGATGAGGTTCAACGAGGCATTCGACGCGCTCGGGCTAAAGCTGGATTTAAACGTAATTCTCTTTACAGTTGGAGTTTCGGTCAGCTGCGCCCTGCTCTGTGCGCTTGCACCCGCGCTGAAGGCATCGCGCGCAGACATCACAACTGGATTAAAGGATGAAAGCCGTTCCGCATCTTCCGGGCGTTCTCATGCACGTCTGCGGACGGTGCTCGTTACCGGGGAAATCGCCATGGCGCTGTTCCTGCTGGTTGGAACTGGTTTGCTGTTTGTCTCGATCTTCAGGTTGGAGCATCAGAACCTAGGCTTTCAGACCGAACATTTGCTGACCGCCGGTGTGAGTCTGGACGCGGCAAAATACAAAGATGCGGATCATCAGGCTGCTTTCGTACGTGATCTTCTGCCTCGGTTACAGCAGATTCCCGGCGCACAGGCAGTCGCTGTGATATCGGATTTGCCAGCCTCGGGACCGGGTACCGTAACCGTCCGCATTCAGGGCCAACCCGAGTTGCCGGCTGGCCAGGTGCTGACGGCCGCTGACTTTGTCATCACGCCCGACTTTTTCCGGACAAGCGGCATGACAGTGCTACGCGGCCGATCATTTACTGAGCAGGACAATGGCCTCGCACCGCGCGTGATCATGGTCAATCAGAAGTTTGTCGATCGTTACCTGGCAGGAGAGGATCCGATCGGAAAGCAAATTCACCTTGAGGTCACCGGCACATCCACCGGTTGGAGCCAGATTGTCGGCGTCGTCAACAATGTAAAGAGGTATGCAGAAACTAGCGCTGAAGATCCCAACGTTTATGAGGCATTCCCGCAAAGGCCCACCTCCGCGTTTGCGCTGATGGTACGCGCAACCGGAGAACCAAACTCGTTGATCGCGTCACTACGGAATGCGGTGGCCCAGGTCGACAGCGAGTTGCCCTTATCTCGTCTGATGAGTATGGCGGCAGTGATCAACCGGCAAACTGGAGGGGACACATTTTTCAGCCGCGCGCTGGCCGCGTTTGCATTTCTCGCACTGGTGCTGGCGGCAATCGGGATCTACGGGCTGATCGCATATTCGGTCGGCCAGCGGACGTACGAAATCGGGATCCGCATGGCTATGGGTGCCCGGAGTCAGGACATTTTGCGAATGATTTTTCGACAGGGAGTCAGGATGGCTTTCATCGGCGGGGCGATCGGACTGGCGATGGCTATCCCCTTACCCAAAGTGTTTGACGCGATACTCATTGACGCAAATGTCCACGAACCAATCCTGTACGTCGTTGTACCCATCGTGATTCTGGCGGTGGCGATACTGGCAACGTACATTCCCGCGCGGTGGGCCGCCCGGGTCGATCCCATAGATGCATTGCGGCAGGAATGATTCCGGGCGTAATCAGGCCGGTGACTTAGCATTGGCAGGCGCTGTCCCGGTACGGTAAAATTAAAACGCTGAGCGGGAGTAACTCAGTGGTAGAGTGCGACCTTGCCAAGGTCGAAGTCGCGGGTTCAAATCCCGTCTCCCGCTCCAGATTTTTTGTTTTCCATGGCTCTCCGCAATGATCCGGCTCGATTGCGGAGCTTTTGTTCGTTTGAGCAGGGGCGCGGTACCCAAGTGGTAAGGGAGAGGTCTGCAAAACCTTTATGCGTCGGTTCGATTCCGACCCGCGCCTCCAGTTCCCGCCCATAGTTCCTGACAATTCCATTTCTGTAATCATCGACGTTCGAGTTCAAGCGGCATATTGTCCGTTTGGCCAGTTGCTCGTGGTCGTGAGCGCGACAGCGGAAAGGAGTTGGTTCCTGTCCAACCGATATCTGTGTTTGCGCGCGAGAATTTCGTAGATTTAATGCATGACAGGTTTATTTGTTATCGTGGTGGTGCTTGCCGCTCTTTGGGCAGGCAATTTGGTCGTGAAGATATAAGCTTTATTGGAAGGGCTTCCCTGCTTCGTTAGCTACTCCGGCCCATGAATCTGTAGCCCACGCCCGAAACTGACAAGATCAACTCAGGTTTCTTGGGATTCTGTTCCAGCTTTTGCCGCAAGCTGGCAACATGGGTATCGACAGTTCGGGTCAGGGTGTCGGAGTCGTATCCCCAGACGGAGCGTAAGAGCTCGTCCCGTGCGACCGTCGTTCCGGCTCGCTCAATCAGGTAGCGGAGAAGCTGAAATTCCCGGGCAGTGAGATAAACAGGCTTCCCCTCTCGAGTGACCTGTGCCTCGCGCACATCCACGCGGATCGTGCCGTACTGATAGATTCCCTGGCCAGTGTGAATGGGCACTCGTCGCAGCAGAACCTCAATTCGCGCCAGAAGCTCTGAGGCTTCGAACGGCTTGGTGACATAGTCGTCGGCGCCGAGTTTCAGGCCGACCACCTTGTCGACCGTTTCGTTCCTCACGGTAAGGATCAGGATCGGAGTAGCCATACCGGCGGCGCGAATGTCACGGCAAACATCCAGACCGCTGCGCCGAGGCAGCATAACGTCCAGAATGATGAGATCGAATGGGTGATTGGAGGCTTTATCGAAGCCTTCACGGCCATCGGATGCGGTCTCGACCACGTAACCTTCGCTGCGAAGACGATCGCTGAGAGTCGTGCGCAACGCTTTTTCATCTTCGACCAACAGGATACTTTCGTTCATTCTCTTTCCCCTTGTTGCTTCGACGAGCTCACAGCGGCAAGTTCCTTCTTCTCTGAATCGGTAGCCTGCAGATGCAATGTAAAAATGCTTCCCACTCCAATTTCGCTTTTAACAGTCAGTCTTCCGCCCATGGCTTCGGCGAGGTGCTTACAAACAGAGAGGCCCAACCCGGTGCCTGCGATCTGGGCCTTTATGGCTTCCGGACTGCGGTAAAAGGGCTCGAAGATAGACTTCAACTCAGAACTGTGGATGCCCATTCCACGGTCTTGTACGCTGATGGCAACTTCTTTTCCTCGCTCTGTCGCTTGTGAATGAGCGGCAATTCGAATGCGGCGGTCACTGCCGCTGTACTTGATCGCATTGGCGATCAGATTTTCGAGGCAGCTGCATACGGCAAGCTGATCGCCGACTACGCAAGGCAAGTCTGGATCAACGTTCTCTTCCAGCACGCGGGACTCTTCAATGATCAGAGTCTCCATGTTTCTGCGCACGCGCTCGAGGATTTGCGGCACTCGCAGCGGGCCGATGTTGTAGCGATCTTTGCCGCTTCGAATCGAGGCAAAAACCAGGATGCGATCAACATAGTCCATCAGGTGCCGGCTTTGGCCCATGACGATCGAACCATAGTCTGCAAGGCTGCTTCTGTCGCGGATCACACCATCTTTGATGTTCTCGCCCGCTGAGAACATTACTGTGAGTGGCGTCCGCAATTCGTGGGAAACGGAGGCGACAAAATCCATCTGCAGCTTGTTGAACTTCTGCGCGCGGATTCCCGCTGTAGTCAACAGAGCCATACTGATCGCCAAAAGAATCAGCACCAGGGCGCTCAGCGACAGATTACGTTGCCGTGTGCGAGTGATAACGTCCTGCAATGGTCCGGCGCGGTGTTGAATCGCCAAAACCCAAGGGACCGGTTGGGACTCGTATTCAAAGACCGGGAACCAAGCCGCCCCCGAAAGATTGTGCCATTCGATGGAACGCAGGGAGTGTGGGATTTTGGCGCCCGACTGATCCTGACCCGCTCCGTTCGGGCTGCCAAAGATATTGAGGCTGGCGTCGGCGGAGTCGGTCTCCGCCACCCCAAATCCGGCGTCTGAACTATAAATCAATTCCGGCTTCACGCTTTTCGCGACGACGGCGATCTTGTAATCCAAGCCCTCCAGGCCCCCGAAGTATCGCGTCCCTAGCTCGGGAAGTATTCGTTTGCGTAGAGCGTTGAGATCAAGAACAACCACCATCCAGTCAACCGGACTGTTGCTGGTGAGCGATCGGCCGTCGCGTTGAAATATGGGATGAACAATGGCCGGAACATTCTCGTCGAACTGCCAGCCGGTTGTCGGCGTCACCGCGAGCGAACTTGAAGCCGCCGTATCTTCCGAAGCGGTGCTGCGTTCCGGCTTTGGCAGCTGCCACACGCGCAAGGAGGTGGACAGACTGGTTGAGTTTGTCCGGAGGCGGATCAGGAGTGTCTGGAGGCTCTGGGGTATTTCGGCGGCCTCGATTTTTCTATTAGCTGCGTTGAGCCGGAACAGCTTTGGCTGGCTGTCCAGGTTTGTATCCCAGATATAAACGTTCTGAACCAGGTCTGGGTTGCGGTAAACGTTTGGAAAAGACTCATGAGGAGGCGCGCTGTTCCATTCCACGTAGCGCTCCAGATAGTCATTCCACGTGTCTCGCGCCCCGGAGTCCGGTCCCACCTGCATCGCGGTACAGATGGCGGAGAATTCGCCGTAGAGATCGCCATGCCACTTCATCATGAGCGACTCCAGTTCGGCTGCAAAGCGCATCTCCGAGGCTGCAGTGGCCTCGTTGGTCCAGCGAAATTGCAGGAAAGCAAGGACGACGAGCAAGACCACCATCCCGCAAAGGATCAGCGGCCAGAAGCTGAGAAATCCCTTGTATCGCCGCCAGAGGGAGGGCCCGGGATTGGATGGATTTTTTGTCAAAGCGGGCAAAGCTCACTCCCAGCACTCCAACTGAAGATAGCTGCCGGAATGACCGGCATTTGCTGCAACCTGTGGCCTGAAAAAATCTGCGAACGGGGGGCTGTTAACCGGCCGGATAATCAGTTAACTTTTTCGCTAACTGGTCGTATTTTCATCTGCATATCGCTGGCTGTCAAGAACCGGGAGAGGGTCAGAGATGGCGCAGTCTTCGCCCAAGTTGCAGCAGATTTCTTATCGGTGCGAAAACCCCTTGGAACCTTTTTGCGGAGAAGCCGCCTTGTAGTCCTGCGGCACGTTAAACAGCTCCGCAGCTTGTTTTTCCTCTTTAATATTGCGTAACTCCGCAGTGGTATCCGCCGACTGCCACTTGATGACAAACTTAAGGCTCTTGTCGATCCAGACGCCGGTCCGCTGGACTATTTGTGGCTGAAACCTTTAGAGCTTCCTTTCTGAGGGGTGGCGAGTTTGTAGGTTGACGGTACGGCAAACAAGTCAGCCGCCAGTTTTTCTTCCTTGATGTTGCGCAGCTCGGCACCGGTATCGGCAGACTGCCACTTGATCACGAACTTGAGAGTCTTGTCGATCCAGACTTCAGTAATGGCAGTATCTGAGACACTCTTGTTCTTGTACTTCACAGTTTCACGGCCATTGATAACCTCGGTCCCGACTTTTTCACAGGTGATCTTCTGGGCCGCGATGCTCTGCCAAGTCGAACAGGCGTCATCTGGGTCATTCACGCGAAAATATTGCGAGGGGCCAGCGCCGAGCTGCTGGATGGTCTTTTTCGCGGGCTGGAGGGCAACCGCGGTATTTTCATGCCTGTCAGTCAAGAGGATGATGCCGGTCAGTCCCTTTGTTTCGAGGCGAAGTTTGTCGCCGCTGACATAGAGCTTCGATGTCGGATGGCCGCTGTTGTTCGAGGGCTGTTCAGCCTTTGCGTCAGAGTAAACAACATCTGCCGAGAACTCTTGTGCACGGGTGATAGTTGGAGCGAGAGCGAACAGCATTGCGGCAATGAGGGTGGATGCTTTCAAGGACATTATTGGTCTCCTGCAAGAGTATCAAGGCGCGGAAATGCACCGCCGATGCGCTCAATACGCAAAAGCGTCTACTTCTTTGGGGTAGTGAGCTTGAGCCAATCCTCCACACTTTTTTGGTCCGGCGGCGGATTTATTTTTCGAACCGCAAGTGGATCGTACTTTTTCTTCTGTTCATCGTTAAGTACGGCGCGGATTTTGTACACCGTCTGATCCTGCAGTGCGCGGAAGCGATCGATGCGCTGATTCGCAGGAATTGAGGAATCCGTCCGAAGTCGTAACGTTTCCTGTTGCCGCTCTTCCAGTATCTTCTTTACTGCTGCTTGTTGTGGCTCGCTCAGGTCTAGAGCCTTGGCAAAGACCTTCACGCGATCGTCAACCGTGGCAGGTCTGCGAGTTGAACGCTGCGGCTTAGGGTTAGTCGGAGCGGTGGAATAGCTCGTTTGAGCTGTCAGCGGGGAATACAACAAGGCGGCCGCTGAAAGCACCACGGCGCAAAATCCCGCGAACTTTGGTCGATGCCGGCGAACAGGATTCATGTTATTGCAGCTTGGCAAAGCGAGAGTCCTCCACACGCGCATTGACCGTAAGCTCTTCGATTGCGATCTTTTCGGTCTGCCTTACGCCCTCCACCTTCGTTTCAGTGAGATACGGTATCTTTAGCCCACTGACGGTTTTGTAATCGCGATAATAAATCTCGACTGCATGGTTCTTGCCGTCAAGCTTGCGGGGCGTGCCTTCGATCTTGGTCTCGAGGAATGTATCGGCATCCACCCAGATGCGTCGGACGATTCCATTCTTAAGCGTCAGTTTTAAGCGGTAAGTATCCTTACCCTCAACTTTGTCAGTGCCTTCCAACTCAGCTTTGGTTCCCTTGGCCACATAGTCCACCAGGTGGCCGTCGAGATCAGATTCGGATTCCATCGCTTTTATTTCGGCGGGGGTAAAGGGCTCCACTTCGTGGCGGTTGAGGTAGGGGCGCAGTTTCCATCCCTGGGCCCCGTCAAAGACCTGAATCGCTGTTTGGCCGCGGAAGTCAATCTCGAGACGCTGTTTATGCTGGCGTTTCATGTCCATGCGAAAGGGAAGCTGTGCCTGCTCGGCCGGTCTCCTGGGGAGTTGTACTCCGCCGGTTCTGAGGCTGGACACCGGTCGGCCGGAGGTATCGTTTCCACCGGCTTCCATCTTGCCGCTCATAGAGAGACTCTGCACGGCGCGCCAAGCCTGCAAGCCGCCGCGTGCGGAAACATTCTTTTCGATGATCTGCTCGGCAGTAAGAGCGGCTGGCGGTTGCGGATTAGCGCTCAGGGCGAGGGAAGCCGCCAGAACGAGAAAGCCTCCGACAGACAAGGTAAAGCTGCGGGACATGACGATTCGCTCCTGTGTCGCGATGAGTTATTGGGAGAGGTGGGTGGATTCTACTGGACGACAAGGCCTTCAACCCGAAACGATCCGATAACGACATCCACCCGGTGGCCGGGCTTTACAAAGCCGCCCTTATTCGAGAAAGCCATCCAATACATTTTACCTGCTTCCGGCGTGCTGGTCTGACGTAATTTTCCGATCTTTTCAAGAGAGGGTATCACGAGCTTAACGCCGGCTTTGGGGTCGATGAGTGACGGTTCGTTCTTCTTCTCATTCAGCGGCTTAGCCTTGGCGGGATCGAGTACGCGATAAGAAAAGCGGATGACCTCGCCAGATTCCGCGGATTTGACAGCGAGTGAATCGACACCCCACATGAGCTCATAGTGCTGACGCGCGCTCGCTGAAACGCGGTTCTGGCGATAGCGCGATGGCAGGACTGGCTTCGATTTATTCGCCGCCGAGGCCGCAGGCTTGGCTGGCGCGCTGTTAGCGCTGGTGGACTTCGATTGTTCGTTACTGGGAGCTGGCGCAGTGCTCTGCGCGAGCAGGACGCCGCATAGCAAGAGATTGCTCAAAACTGCCGGACGAATCATGGGATTGTTCACTAGTTGATAACACGGGGGAGATTCTTTTGCTAGGTTATACCAGCCGAGCAGCGGTAGTTCTTTGCTCTAGATCAAAAAGAGAAAACTGCTCTAGGAGGACTTCCGCGAGCAGTTTCAGCTATTTAGAGCGGGCATCCAGCTGTTTTTCCGGATGCCCGATTTTCTTGCCGTGCGGTGCTTAGTTCGCCGGGAAGCTAGTGAATTGGCTAGCCGAGGTGAACCCCGTATCGTTAATGGTCACCCTTCCCGTTGCATTGTTTGTATTGGTCTGTCCGGAGTACTGGACAATAACCGTGCAACTGCTACCAGGAGCGATAGCGGTACCGGAAAGGCACGTTCCGCCCGTCCTGCTGAACGTGCCATTACCCGTTCCGCCGGTCTTGGTAACGGTCGGTAGTGCCGTGAGCGTGATTGGACCCGCATTCACACCAACCGCGGTGTTGGAGACTGTGACGGTGCCGGTCTTCGTGCTCAAACCGCCCGTATTCAACGCCGGTACAGGACCACTGAACGAGACCGTTCCGCCCACAACCCTGAACGCATTGGCCAGAGGAGTGCTATCTCCGCCAGGAGTCGTGATGGTGACGGTCCGCTGTCCCAGTGCAGCGTTATTGCCGATATGGAACGTTGCCGTGACCGTATTGTCGTTCACGACCGCGATAGTGTCCGCAGTAACGTTGGTGCCACTCACGGTTATGGCCGAAGCCCCCGTCAAGAATGTGCCGCTTAGGGTCACATTCACGGCGGCGCCTCGCGATCCTGAATTCGGAGTGACGCTATTCAGGGTCGGTGCGGGCAAAGCCGACTGGATCTCCACCGCGCCTGCGTCCACAGCAGCGTTACCTACCTTACGGCGGTTACCGAAGAAGTCATCTGCGGGAGCCGCGCCGTAGCTGCCTGCGAAGCCGGACGGGATGTAGTTGATAGCCGGCGAACCGTCTGCTGGCGAGTAATCGCTGATCGCGACTTCAGCTAACGGAGCCGAGCCTTCCGACGTTGGAGCGATCAGAGACAGCGGACCCCAATTGATGTTGACCCAGTTGTTGCCCTCGTCGACTGTTGCACCAGCCGTCAGGTTGAAGACAGGCGTTGGCACGTTACCCTCGAAGGTTCCAGGGGGAACCGAATACCAGACCGTAGTCGGGTTCGGAATCTCCGGTGGGATCTTCGAGCCGTTGCAGTACTGCTTCACAACGCCGGGGCTGAAAGACGCCGTGTTCGCTTTGAACCCGGCAGCGCCTCCAGGGTAGCCGGCGATGCTGGTCAGCACCGACGACTGCGGTGAGAAGGTGAAGGTTGAAGAGTGATCGGTCGGACCATGATCGCCACGCAGGCCGAGATCCCAGTAAGTACTTCCCGCAGGAGGAGCAACGCACTGGCCGGTCGCGCCTTGGTTCAACTCCGGAACCAGGGTGACGGTCGACTGCTGAGATCCGGAGCCCGCCGCCGGTTCAACCACGACGATATTGAAGGCACGGTTTTGCCAGATAATATCGTTGTAAAGTTGCGGAATCGAGACCCGTCGGCAGTCGCCGTTCCTGCGTCCGCCGGGGTTCCCGCCATTCACACCATGTCCAACCGGGCAGAGGATACTGCCGGGCAGCGATGCCAGGAATTCAGACGTGTGGCCGGCGCTGGAGACTCCGGCTGGTTGCGGATCCGAGAGTGGCACGCAACGGATCGAAGCACCCTGCGCGTCGGTTGGGCAAGGAGTCGGGGAACTGGCTTCGGGGGCGAAGAAAGCTCCGAACAGCGTTCCCGACGATGCCGTTGAATCGTTGGAGATGATCGTGTTGTTGATCAGGTTGACGCCGATCGAATCCTGCAAGGAAACGCCGCCGCCATCCCAACCCGCAACGTTGTTGGTGATGATGTTGTTGGTCACAGTGACTGTGAACCACCGGTCCGGATTGTTGGGGAACGTGCTGACCTCGATACCGTTGACACCCTGGAAGCGGATGCCACCGCCGCTGCCAGCTTCAGCAGCATTGCCCATGATCAGGTTAGCGTTGATCTTCAGGTTGCGGCCGATACCATCGCCGACCGTTCCGAAGGCATGAGCGCAATCCGCATCAGCCTCGCCCGGGCAGAGCGGATCCGTATCCGGAGCGCTCATGATGAGCAGGCCGCCACCGTTACTCGGAGTGGTCGGATTCGTTGCCTGGTTGAAGAGGATGGTGTTGTGTTCCATCGCGCCATCCCAGACGAATCCCATCTGAGAAACGCCTGCGCCGTCGCCCGTGCTCATGTTGCCGCAGACCCAGTTGTAGTTGAACTGGTAGTTGTCAGCACCCGAGCAGATGGCGACTCCACCCGCGCCGGACGGAGTAGCTGCGAACAGTTCGTCTCCTTCTGAGGCGTTCGATGTGACCGCATTGTGGTGAACATTGATGTTGCGATCAAAGCAGAACGGCAGTTCGGTACCGGCGGGGNAACCGAACGGCGTTTGGCAGGAGCCGGGATCCGCGTTGGTGCCACCGACTGTATAGGCAGGTGGATGTTCGCCCTGGCCGATGGTGATTCCGCCTGCCAGAGTTCCCTGGTTGTTGTTGACGCGGTTGTTGGCGATTTGCAGGTTGTGCGCCCATCCGTGAACGAAGATGCCGCCACCACCCTGCGAGCTGTTTTGTACCGACAATCCGTCGATGCTCGACGGGTTGCACTGGAAGCTGCTGGGGAACGGATTGACTGCGGTCGTCGTGTTGGGGCCGCAACCGCTGGGGTTAGCTCTCAAGTTTTGTGTTCCAGCGTTCAACAGCGTCGTACCAGCAGGGTAGCCTGCGGGCTCGGTACCATCGGTCCATGGATCTGCGCCGTTGGGAACGCGGACTCCCTTCGCCAGGACCGTGATACCTGCTCCCTCGTAGGCTCCGAGGAGCGTTGGCTCTTGCAGTTGTTCCGCCAGGTTACCGCTCAGACTGGCATCCCATCCGACGGTCGCTTCCAGAGGCAAGCGGTCGACCTGCGGATTCGACGTGGTTGGGTGGAAGTAGTTCCAACCGCTTCCACAGCCCGGGTCGTAGCCAGCCGGGACGCCATTGGGGGCAAGTCCAAAGAGACAGACCATGCGCAGGCGCCAATCGTTGAGAATCCCCGATGGATGGGCATTCGCATCGATGATGCTGGAGGCTGCGCCGACACCTTGCAGGCGGACGGGCTTCCAAATGGCAATCAGTTCGTGGTAAACGCCAGCGGGCACCATGATCAAGTCGCCCGGAGAAGCGAGGTCAATCGCCTGCTGGATCGACTGTCCAGCAGTCAAGTGAGTTGGGGTTTTGCCGCCAACCGTGACGGTCACTGTGTCGACTGACTTCTTTCCGTTCGCGGCGGTGATAACCAATTCGCCGCAGCGAGAAGAACCGTATGCCAGGTCACTTGCCCGGTACTGCAGCTGCTGTTGCACCGGACAGAGCGGTACCTGGAGAGCGGCATCGGTAGGCAGAGTGACGGTGAGGGTCGTGTCATCCCAATTCCCTACGACGTTTGCGGTAACGCCACCGATCGTAACGGTGCCCGGCGTACTGCCGAAGCCGTAGTGGCGCGTAACGGTCTTCTGGTTCCACGGGGACGTGTTCGCCCTCGGACCAGAATAGGCGTAACTGCTCACAGCCTGGTCACCCAGTGCGTGAATGGTGATGGGGTGAGACGCTCCGGGGAATGCAATCCACGGACCGCTTCCAGGCCCGCCATCGCCATCGACTGAGCTGACCGCGGGCGTGGCATCCGGGTAAGCGCAGTCGGGGTGATTGTATTGTGGTGCAAACGCAGACGTCGGGATGACCGGCGTATCCATGTACGAGGTCTGGCCGGGCATGAACGACCACTCGTAGCAGAACTGGCTGTAGGCGTTCTGATAGAACTGGTCCGCCACTGGGCCGCTGCCACGATCGTTCATACACATCACCATCATCTGCGGGATGTAGCCGCTAGGATCCGGCGGGTTCACGGAGAAGGTCGAATACGTCAGACCGTTGTAGATACCGTGATTGTCGGAGTAGACACGGGCGATCTCGTTTCCGGCATGGTCCCGGATTCCAACCGGCAAGTTGGCCGGCGAGAATTTCTCGCCGAATGCCGGAGAGAAGGGATCGAACTCGGAGGTGAAATCATCCGTGATGATTCCCGTGAAGTGACCGGCGATGTGGGTGGAGGAGAAGACGTAGAACTTCGCCAAAACCGACATCTGTTCCTGCAGAACGACTTCCTTGCGATCGCAAAGTGGGCGAGTCGCTCCGGCGAACGGTGCGTTCTGACCAGCTTGCGGATAGAGGCTGTTGAAATCGGGAACGACGCGCATCTGACCAACGCACGGCCAGAAGGTCTCGACGCTACCGGTATCGCCCTCATGACGGGGCTGAACACCTTCGTCAGTCGTGGGCAGGAGAGGATTGTTGGGGTTATACGAGGCAGCCACAGACGCCTGGTCGGGCATGATGAAGATGTTGCCGAAACCAGCGAACTGAGTCGTTACCGGTGCATCGTAGGTGTCTCCGAGCAGGATGTTCTTGTCCTCTTCCTTCACCAGTTCGTAGCCGGGAGGAACAATCATTTCGACTACGTAGGTTCCGGCAGGCAGCATCGGTGTGCCATCGACTGGGTTAGCAACGCAGGCGGTGCAGTTCGTGCCGGCGAGATTACCCGTGCCGCCGACTGGAGCGCCACTAACCGGGTCACGGCCAGCGATGCTGGGGAACTTGTACGCTCCGTCGTATGGAGCCGGCTGTAACTGGTTCCAGTTGTGCATGCCGTCATAGCACTTGTACCGCGCATTCTCCGGCAGCGCAGTGACGTCGGGACCGCCATGCAGGTGGTTGTACCAATCCAGGTAGTTGGGCTGGTTGGACAGGGTGTAGAGGAACGGATCCTGATCATCCTGGCCCGGGCAGTTCATGTTGGGCACGCCATCAGAGCGGAAGCCTTGTGCCCAATCATCCCAGCTGGTGGTCTCAGTGGTATCGACCTTGGTCAGAGTTGTAGTGACTCCGTCCGGGGCCACTCCTTTCTTGTAAAGGTTGATGGTGACGTGCGGCACCTGAGGCTCCCAGGTGAGCTGGAGCAGCAGTGCCGGATCGTCGAATGGACGAGTAGAGGCGTAGACGACGTGACCACGGATACCGCCGTTCTCTTCCGGAGCAAACGGGGCCTTGCCGAATTCCAGCAACTGGTTCTGGCCCATGTAGCTCTGCCAGCCATAGCTGGTGACATAGGGTGGATCGATGCGACCAGTCGAAAGGTTCGACGTTGCGCTGCTGCCTGGTCCGCCAGTAATCGAGAAACCAGTACAATCTGCGTTATCGCAATAGACCGAGCCGGGGAATCGCAGACTGGCGGGCAAAGAGAACTTTTCGCTGGTGTTGGCCATGTTAGCCATAAGAGCCGAAGTGCCGCAGCTGGGGAATCCGTTGCCGCACGCAGCGCTACCGTCCGCCGGTCCACCTGCGTCGTTGATGACGTGCGTACCGGTGTTCTTGTAGCGATTGGAATCCGTCTCCATGACGTACCAGTTGAAGATCGGGAAGACTTCGTTGAAGCCAGCGAAACCTTCCAGATCGGTGCTGTTCAGGTTCGAGATGCTGCCATCGCGATAACGGATGTTGGTGGGGACCAGCGCGAGTCCGAGTTCGCCATCTTGCGAGACACCATCACCGTTGGCATCGAAGAAGGTCCGCGTGGAAAGGTTGTTCTTCCAACCGTTAACGCCGATCTCTCCCATGTCGCAGATGCTGGAACTCGTGCTCGGTCCATGGCACAGAGTGGCGTTGGCAGCTCCTACGCGCACCGGCGTCGAGATGCCATCGACGATTACATCATTCCATTGGTCGAAGACAGTAAGCCGCCAATCGCCAGCAGGGACATTGTTCAGAGTGAAAACGCCGTTCTCGTCGCATTTTGCGAACGTGAAGTCGGCGCCATCTGGGCTGCCCAGACTGGCGAAGCATTGGGTGTAGCCGAACTCATCCCAAGTGCCGCTGCTGTAGAGCCGCTCGTCTGCGGGGTGGCTCATACGCGCCGCGGTCATGTGGCCCACGACCTTCTCGGTACAGGTCATGCCACCACCGTTCGGAGCAGGGTCGCACAGACCGCTGCCCGAGCCATTGTGGGCATGCTCGTTGATGAACTTAGGATTGGCGAAGCCAATGGAGACGTGGAAACCAGCCGGTCCAAATTCCTGGAAGTAAGCTGGTTCGCCGGCCTTGACAAAAGCTTCGTGGTCCGGGCCGCCATCGAGAGTGTTGGTCTGGAGCCACTCTTCTCCGCGGGCAATTCGATCGGCCGCGGGAGTCGCGATGATGCCGTAGCGTCCAGGCGGCACATTGGCAACGACTGCCTGACCCGCGAGAGGCGAAAGGGTTACGCCGTCTGCTTCATACTGCGGGCAAACTGGAATTACTCCCGTGATGCCGTTGGGGCTGCTGGCACCGTCGAATCCGGTTGTCGGATTCGCGGTGATGGGGCAGGCGTCGACGTTGGTTGTCGGATCGACCGTTCCCGCCAGGGCGTTGGAGAGGGGCTGACCGAATTCATCGTAGGTCAACTGCCCGGCAGAGTCGCCAGACATGCCGACGAGGTCGATAATGGTGATGTTGAAGCCACCCAACCCGGGCTCGTTAGGCGCCAGGATGTCAACGCCGCCGCTGGCATCGTGCTCGCCGTTCAACGGATGATCATCTTCGAACACGAACGCCGAAACCTTAGCCGGCTTTTGCAGCTGGCTTTCAAGAATGATTGAGACGCTCGTCTGTCCCGGAGCGATCTGTGCGCCGCCCATCGCGTGACCGGGATCCATGGCGTCGCCAGGCAGAATGGAGATGTAGTAGTGCTTGGTTGGATCGAGCGCTACATCACCAGGAAGCAACTCGTTCTTTTGGGCGGCGTCAGTGCGGCATGCGCCGTTGCCGATATCACACACTGCGGCCACGCCTAGAACGCTTTGGCCAGACTCGCAGGAGACGGTTCCTACGCAGCCCTGAGCCACGATCGGCATGTAGCTGGTGTGGAAGTTNGTGCCNAAGATGGCAGGCACGCCGCCGCCGGCGGGGTTGGTGACGGTCGGGCAACCTGCAGGCAACGGATTCGTTTGGCAAGCAGGGTCGACGAAGAAGGTTTTATCTTCTTCGATGATCCACCGATAATCCGGAGGAGTCAGTTCAGCCTTGGTGGGGCCGTCAACCAGAGTTACCGTGAGGCCGCTGCGCGCGGGGAATACGACCGTTGCGTGCGCCGTTGCCCCGTCTACTCCCTGTGAATTCCGGGGAACGAAGGCTAAATCGTAACTGCCCGTCCCGCCGTTCGCCGTAAATGCGCCGGTCGCATCGACTGCGACGATTCCTGCTGGTGCTGCGCCCTGAGCTGTCAGAACGGCAGACCCATCTTTG
>AP72_2010_repI_A100DRAFT_1000046_pt1 | contig 19624 bp, 16 predicted proteins | sample AmaPasrepliIA100_FD_9193 | JGI IMG/M metagenome (IMG submission 9193)
ATTGTTAAGTTCGATGACCGGCACAGGCGGAGCACCAGCCGGCGTGTTCGTGATCTCGCTGGCTGGTGCTCCGGGTTGTGCAATCGTGCTCATTGCGTTTCGCTTGGATTGCTCTGGCTCTGTGTAATTGCTCCGCCGAGAAACATCTGCGGCATGAAGGGGCCATTATGCCCCATTGTCAGCAGCGTTCCCAGATCAAATCCCATGAAGCCCGTGTTGCTGGCAACGACGATGCGGCTGGGCTCGCCGTAGGCATAGATCATGCCGGGGGCCGAGTTCGCGGTAAGCGCGTCCACCGACTTGCGCTGCTGAGCGTTGAGCGCGCCACTGGCTTTCAACTGCGCGGCAACAGGTCCGACGACCGGGCCGATGTTGTGATAGAAGATCGCCGAAAAGTTGGTGTATCCGTCTGTCGGCAGCAGGGCCTGGAAGGTTGAGGAATGGGGCAGGCTGTATCCGGCCTCGCGAGTCTGAATAGCGCGGGAGATCGTTCCCATATCCGGCGCAGCAACCAGGTAGCTGTCAACATAGGTGTAGTCGACTTCGTAGTTCCGCTGATTCGGGCTGCCGATCGTGTAGTACGTCCGCGAATTGATCTGCTTGCTCGTGATCTGCAGAGAATGACCATGTTCGCTCGCTTCGCGATTGAAGCTCTCGACGAGTCTCTCGATCGTGGATTGCAGCGTTGTGGGATCGTAGACCTCGAAGATCAGCTTCCAGCGCGGAGTCGGGACCATGGGGCCGTCGAATGCCATGGTGACTTCTCCGCCAAGAGTAGCAGTGATGTCGTTGAGCACGCTGACGCCACTCTTGGATTCGAATTCGGCGAGGTGCTGCTGGAATTCGGGATCACCGCTTCCGGCCATCTTGAAGATTTCTTCCATGATGCTTCTCGGGTTCTTGATCACTGCTGAAGTCACCATACTGGCATCGGGTGAAACAAATTCCAGCGAACCCATGTTCGCCGGGGCGGCCAGCCACGATGCAACGCCCTGGCGCTCGGAGGCAAAGGTCAAGTCGGCATGACTCTCGCTCTTGCCGCCAACCTCACGATGTCCCATCATCAGATAGCGAACATCGCCGATTCCGGGAGGGAGGTCATGATGGCTGCTATCAGCTTGTACGTTTTGTCCGACGATTTGTTCCATGTCTGCGCAGAATAGCCATTCGATACCCTGCTGGTAGGAATTGGCGATCTGCTGGTAGAACGGGCTTCCTGAGAACGAGCTGGCGGAGCCTTCTTGCGAGCGCTTCACCGCTAATTGCAGTTGCGGTAGGTCGGGACTGGCGATAAAGAGATTGTTATTGACATAGACGAGCAGCGGATGACCGGCCGTCGGAATGAACGACCAGGGATCGCGAACGATTTGCAGCTCCACCTGAGAAGGATTCGTGTTGTAGCGCTTGCTTTCCGTCAGAAGGAAAGTGTCGAGGCCGGGCTGATGCACTCGTGCGAGGATCACGGGAGCACTGTAGTTCGGACCTTCCTTGTCGACGGCGAAAACGACCTCGTCGCCTAGGTAGCTGCTGAAGTTTTTGACCTCGTCGAGCAGGTCCTGAAGTTTTGGGCCGCTTCCCTTTTGCTGCTGCTTCCACCAATCGCGCAAGGCGGGACTCTGTTGCAGGCGATCCTGGAAGAGCAGGTTCGCCTGGCCAAGTGTGTTGGTCAGATTCGGGATGGCCGCGTAGACCACGGTGTGGTCCGGAACGAGCGGAAGAAGATCAGAGGTGTAGCGGAGTCCCGGACCGGGGATGGCGGCGATCTGCTTTTGCAGGATCGCGAAATCGCCCAGCAGAGCGAGATACTTTGCGGAGTCACGGCTCCAGGCAATCTCGTTCTTCATTGGAACCTTTGACACCGCCGCGCTGGAAGTGGCTTGCTCGCCTGCGGTGAGGTCGGTAGTGTTGTTTCCGAAATCCACGCGGACCACGCCTTCGACCACCGCTACGCGGGAACCCTTGATTCCGCGGTTGACCGAGAAAATCGTGCCCTTCACCGAGACCAGGCCTTCATCGGTGGCGACATACAGATGGCGGCCGGCGTATTGCTTGGCGGCCTGGACGATGACTTGTCCGCCGACCAGATGAATCGTGGTGCCGCTCCACTGACGCGAGACGGAGAGGTCCGCGCGGGGGCCCATTTCGACAAGTGAGCCATCGTCGAGGCGAACGACCGCGGTCGAACCCTTTGCAGTGCGGATTTCGTCACGGCTGCGGATCTTATATCCGGCGGGAATCACGCGGACGTTGTCGCCGTCGACCGAATACAGCGAGCCATCGACGTTCTGGACTTCGGCGCGAACGGTGTTCTGTCCCGGAATCAGGCCGTTGGTCAAGGCAAAAGCTACGACGATGACGGCCGCCAGTGCAGCGGCGCCCATCGTCCAAGCCCAGATTCGCGAGCTTGAGCGCCGGGTGTCGAGCTTCAAGACTTGCTGGCGCTCGCCGTCTGTGACGCACTCGAGCGCGTGGCGGCAGGCGACACAAGCATGGACATGGTCTTCAAACAGCATGACACGTGCGGGAACCAATTCTTTCGCGACGTAGGCGGGGATCAGAGACTGGAAGTCTTCGCATGTGCGCAGCGTGTGCGGGCTCGCCTGCCCGGCCGAGGGACTGGATTCGGCCATCGACTTCCAGACCCGATCGCGAGCCTGGGCTACAACCTTCTCGTCCACGTTCTCGTTGCGGATTGTCGACAGCAGGCGCTCGAAATTATCGTTTTTCATGACCTGTCTCCTAGAAACTTTCCAAGCTCCTTGCGGAGTTGTTGCCGTGTGCGGAAGACCGTGACGGCGACCAGCACTTGAGAGATGCCCAGCATGCGGGCGATCTCGGGATTGCTTAGTCCCTCGATGAACCGGAGGGTAAAGATCTCAGCTGAACGCTGCGGGAGCTGACTAATGGCTCGCGCGAGTGCCTGGCGTAAGTCTGAGGCATCTGCGTCGGAGCGGTTGCTCGGGGCGTCGACCAATTCCATGCTGGGATTGGCCTGGCGCGCGCGGATCACATCCAGCGACGCGTTGATGGCGGCTCGGCGTAGGTAACTCTCTTCGTTGTCCATGGCGTCGGGGTGAGACCGGCGCAGCAGACGCAAGAAAACTGTTTGCAGGACGTCCTCGGCATCGGCCGCATTGCCGGTGATGCGGTACGCCGTGCGGAATACCAGTCCGTGGTGCGAACGGAAGGTGCGCTCGAGTTCGTCGGGGATGGCGATCGCCGGATCCTCTTCTATCAGTACGCTTCGCAGGGTACTCCTCCGTGCAGCTGGCTTTCACCAGTAAAGACGAAGGGGGTGGGGGATTATTACATGGGGGATAGGAGAATCTTTGTGCCTGTTGGGCCAATAAGTTACGGGCTGGTGCGCGAGTAAAGTACAGTTGCTGCGGATCGAGAGCTGCGACCTTGCCCAGCGTTATTGACCGACAAGAGCCGTAAACGGAGGAACGTAAGCTTGTAGCAAGACCAGAACTCCAACCAAGCAGCCGAGCGCGACGCTGTGCCAGAATACGTAACGCAAAATGTCGCCCTCCCTTCCATACCATTCGGTTGCGGTGCTAGCGACCACGATGCTCTGTGCGTCAACCATCTTTCCCATTACACCGCCAGAACTGTTGGCTGCCGCCATCAGGACGGGCGAGATACCAATCTGCTGAGCGGAGATCTTCTGCAAGCCTCCGAACAGAACGTTCGACGAGGTATCTGAACCGGTGAGCGCGACGCCCAACCAGCCTAACAATGTTCCGAAAAATGGATACAAGTGTCCGGTGCGAGCGAATGCCAGGCCCATAGTCGCATCGACGCCGGAGTAGCGAGTGAGGATGCCGAGCGAGAGCATGGCGGCGATCGTCATGAGCGAGAAGCGCAGATGCCAGACGGTCTGCCACCACATGGCCACCATCCTGAGTAGCGACAGTCTCATGATGAATCCAGAGACAATTGCTGCGATCAGGATTCCCGAGCCCGTCGCCGAAAGCCAGTTCAAACCGAACACCGCTGCCTCGGCTGTGGGCTTCGCCACGACCGGAGGAACCCGCTGAACCAATTTGTTGAGGCCGGGCACTGGAATCTGTGGATTCGTGACCTTGCTCGGCAGCATCTTCCATGCGCTCGTGGAAGTAAACACCTTTTCAGGTGTGTTCATGATCTTCTTGCCGGTATATGTACCCCAACAGAAAACGAGCGCACTAAGGATCAGCCAAGGCAGCCATGCCCGGGCTACCTCGCCGCGGCCATAGCCGTGCGTGCCGCGCGCGGCGCGCTGTTCATTTTCCTGGTATCCATCGTGTCCCCAAATCCGTTTGGGATTCCATATTCTGAGAAACAGGATCAGGCTAACCATCGAGACGAGAGATGCAATGATGTCGGTCAACCACGGCCCGTGATAGTTCGACACCAGATACTGCGGAATGGCGAACGTAACACCAGCTACCGCAATCGCCGGCCAGATTTCCTGCATCCCCTTGAAGCCGGCATACGCCCAGACCAGCCAGAAGGGCACCAGCACTGAGAAGAAAGGCAGAATACGGCCAACCTGCGCTCCCAGAGTCACCTCGCTATAGCCAGTGACCGCGGCGAGCGCAACGATCGGCGTGGCCAGCGCGCCAAACGCCACCGGTGCAGTATTGGCAAGCAGCGATAATCCGGAAGCCTGCAGGGGTCTAAAGCCGAGTCCGATGAGCAACGCTGCAGTGACCGCGACCGGCGTTCCGAATCCCGACGCCCCTTCGAAGAAAGCGCCGAAAGAGAAAGCGATCAGCAGCAGCTGCAAGCGCGTGTCCTGGCTGATGCCAGTCATGCTCTCTTGCAGCACTTTGAACCGGCCTGTCGCCAGCGTCATCCGGTACAGGAAGATGACGTTCAGGACAATCCACCCAATCGGGAATAGCCCGTAGCACGCACCGTAGATGGCCGTTATGCTCGCCATCTTCACTGGCATATGGAAGAAGCCGGACGCGATCATGATCGATGTGGCTAGTCCCAGAAACGCCGAGTAGTGAGCCTTCAGGCGAAAGATCGCGAGTGTCCCAAGCAACACCAGTACGGGTAGTGCGGCGGCAATAGTCGAAAGCCACCAATGACCAAAGGGGTCATAACCCTGACTCCAAGGCTCGGCGGGCGGAGACCCACTGCCGGCAAGAACCACAATCGCGACTACTACCATGGTCATCAGAATGCCGGGAAGCCGTCCTCCGCGCCCAGGCGCGGGTGCAACTGCATTGACTTGAGAAGTGGATGGAGTTCCAGTTAAGGCCATGCAGCACCTCAAGGCGAGCATTGAAAGCCGACTATCTTTCAGCGCCCGCAATGGATCGTTCGCGCCCAGAGTGTAGCGGATGGGAGCAAGGAGGCACCAGTTTGTTGCCGAGCGCAAGCAATCGAGAGGCAACATCCGCTCGAAGTAGCCGAAGAATCGTCAACATCGTGGAGAAAATGGCGGAACAGATGAGTAGTCGAAAAGCGATTTGCTGCCATCTTCTCGATAGCGCCCCCGATAAATTCAACTACACATTCAGGTTACGCAGATAAGGCACGCTCTCCTTCATCATCTCCAGCTTCATTTCTACGAAGTAGTTCTTGATCCCGCCCGTTTTCGCGGCGGTGAAGATCTTTTTCCAGTCGAGTGAGTCTTTACCTACCGCGACGATCTTCTTGTCGGGGGCGGACCAGCCCTGGACGTGCATCGAGATGAAGCGGCCGGGGTATTTGTTGAAGTATTCGGCGGCGTCGAAGCCCTCGGCGATTGTTGAGACCTGGAACTGAAACTTGACCAGCTTCGGGTCGAGGAGTTGGAAGAGCGTGTCGTAGGTCCGCTTGCCATCGACTGTCGACGTTTCGAAGTTCTCGTTGTGCAGGCCTTGCTGGATCCCGGCTTTAGCGGCCTTTTCGCCCATGTTGTTGTATTCATCGGCGGAGCGTTTGACGTCGTCCATAGTGGGTTTCTTCGGACCGTCGAGGCTGGCGACTAACATTTGCGTGAGGCCCACATCGGAAGCCCAGACGATGCGTTCTTCCTGATTCTTGCGGAGTTCGTCGAGGCCGAAGTGGGAGCTGACGCAGGTAAGGCCCGCGTCGTTGATCATCTTCTTCAGTTCGGAGCCTTTGTATTTGGCGAGCGCGCCGAATCCGAATTCGGTATAACCGGCGGGCGAGCAGAGTTCGATGGCTTGGAATCCGGTGTCTGCCAGCATTTTGAGCGTCGCGGGGAAATCTTTGGCGATCATGTCGCGGACGGCCCAGGTTTGGCATCCGATGGGGAGGCCTAGTGGGTTGGCGTGGAGATTCAGCACGCCCGAAGAAAGCAGGCCTAGTGCGGCCGCGGATGTTGCGGTGGTTTTGCAGAAATCTCTTCGTGAAATTGCGGGCATTGGAACCTCCATCATAGTGACAACGTTGTTCAACGCCTCTAGAAGGTTGCGGGAGAAGCTTTGTCTTTTTCACGCCCCGCGCCACCGTGCGCCAGTGGCGCCCCGGACGAAGGCGTCCGGGGCTACATTCTAAACCCGCGAGTTTGCTAGAGCTCCCAGCCTTTGCGACGTTCGGAGTGGATGTATTTCTGCGCCAACTCCGAATTGTTCACTTTCATGGTCGTTCGGTCCCAGGTTAGTTTCTCGCCGGTCAGGGCTGCGACGTTTCCTAGCAATAAAGTTTCTGTGACGAGATTTTCGAATTCGAAATTGCCGCCGGGCTTTTCTTTCGAACCCTTGCAGGCATTGAGCCATTCGCGCTCGTTGCCCGGAGAGCGAGGCAGCGTCTTGGGCGGCTGCTTGTAGGCGTCCATCTTCGATTGCGGAATCAGTTTCGGATTTCTTCCGTTGAATCCGCAGAGGATTTTCCCGCTGTCGCCGACGAAAAGAAGGCCTTCGTCTTCATCGCTCTCTCCTCGGAAGGGACGGCCCTCTTCCAACTCCGGAGGCCGTGGTGGCTTGAGACCGCCGTCATACCAGGAGAAGCGCACTGCGGGCATGTCGCCGCGAGCTGCGAAATCATAATGAATGATTTCGGCCTGAGGATACGTCTCGTCGTAGCGGTCGGTAGAGCTGGCCTGAACGCTGCTAGGCGTTTCGAACTTCATGACACGGAAGATGGTGTCGTAACTGTAGCAGCCCATGTCGCCGAGAGCGCCGCAACCGAAGTCGGTCCAGCCGCGCCAGGAAAACGGCAGATAGGCCTGGTTGAACGGACGCTCCGGTGCGGGCCCTAACCATTTATCCCAGTCGAGGCCTTCGGGGACGGGTTGGGATCCCTTGGGCCGCTCGATGGCTTGCGGCCAGAAGGGTCGGCTGGACCAGTTGATCACCTCGCGCACGGGGCCGATGGCGCCAGCCCAAATCCATTCGCAAAGCAGACGCGTATCTTCGGACGCCTGGTTGGCGACAGCGATCTGCGTCGCGACGCCAGTTTCGCGCGCGATCTCGGCAATTCTCCGCGCTTCGTAGATGGTATGCGTCAATGGCTTTTGGCAGAAGACGTGTTTCTTTTTCTTCATTGCCGCGGCGGAGATTGCGGCGTGAAGATGGTCGGTCGTGCAGACGACGACAGCATCGACGTCTTTCTCTTTGTCGAGAAGTTCGCGGAAATCGTTATATGCCGCACATCCTTTATATTGGCCGGAGCGCTGCCGGCTGGCGTAGAGGCCGTCGATGATTTTCTGCGCAGGTTCGCGGCCGGCGACTCCGCTAGTCACCTTCAGGGAATGGGTAAGTTCAATCGGGTCGTCGGGACTGAGCCAATCCCATCCACTGTCGACACCGAGCAGTTTGCGGACAGAATTGCAGAACTCGTGCGTGCTCCACTGCGGATATCCTGGACTGCCTTTGTTGACATCGCAAACGGCCACGCCTTGCACGTCAGCCTCGCGCAAGAAGTGAATCATCACGCGCAATCCCTGGGCCCCGACTCCGATGAATGCTAAATTGACCTTGTCGCTGGGAGGAACATAACCCGTCCCGCCCAGCACCTGACGCGGAACGATGCTGAAGACAGCAGCTGCAGTTGCACCCTTTGCCAGAAATTCGCGGCGAGATAACGGCGTGGCTGAATGGGAATGAGATGAAGCGGTTTCGGTCATGATTCCTCCCTCCCGCTCGAATGAGCTTCCGCCGAACGTTAACTCTATCGGTTGCCCCGCATACTAACGCAATGAATGAACCCATAACAACGTCTGAGGAGAATCTTTCAAGGATGGTCATCCTCGCGGCATCCCGCGATTCTGTTGGGCGTCGGTGTTAGTATCTATCCCGGTTAGGCACAGGACCGATGGGCACATCACGCTCCAAAAGAAGCCGCACGGTAGAGTCTCCACGGGTTGTGTGTGTGGAAGATCTACGCCCGATCGCGGAGCGACGAATTCCGAAATCTGTTTTCGACTACCTCGATGGTGGCGCCGAAGGCGAGGTTACGCTGCGCGAGAACTGCCGTGTATTTGAAGACATCACGTTCAATCCGCGGCACGCGGTCGTTTCACCGGAATGCGACTTACGAACTCAAGTCCTCGGAATAAATCTTGCGGTGCCATTCTTGCTCGCGCCCGTTGGTTACAGCCGGTTGATGCATCCGAGTGGAGAGGTGGCGGCGGCGAGGGCTGCGGGAGATGCCGGGACCGCGTACATTCTTTCGACCATCTCAGGGCACAAACTCGAGGATGTGAAGGCTGCGTCGAGCGGACCGGTTTTCTATCAACTTTATCTGATGGGCGGACGCGGCGCCTCCGAGTCAGCGATTGAACGGGCGCGTGTGGCAGGCTTTTCGGCGCTGGTGGTCACGATTGACACTCCGATATCGGGGATCCGCGAGCGCGACTACCGGAACGGGATGAAGGAACTGATTACGGGCAGCGTGTTTGCGAAAATTCCATATCTTCCGCAGATTCTTTCGCGGCCGGGATGGCTGATGAGTTTTCTGCTCGACGGCGGATTGCAGCCATTGCCGAATGTCGTGGTTCCAGGCAAAGGACCGATGACGCTGACCGATGTGAGCGTGGCGCTGGCCGAGTCGGCCGTTACATGGGCGGACTTCAAGTGGATTCGTGAGCATTGGAAGGGTCCGATTATTGTGAAGGGAGTGTTGACAGCAGGTGATGCGCGGCTGGCGATTGAGCATGGGGCTGCGGCGATCTCGGTGTCGAACCACGGCGGCCGTCAGCTAGATGGCGTGCCCGCCTCACTTCGCGTGCTTCCCGAAATCGTGCGCGCTGTGAACGGCCAGATCGAAGTTTTGTTGGACGGCGGCATTCGGAGAGGGACCGACATAGTGAAGGCGCTCTGCATGGGCGCAAAAGCGGTGCTCTGTGGGCGCGCCTATGCATACGGGCTCGCGGCTGCGGGCGAAGCGGGCGTAGCGCGAGCGCTGGAGATTTTGCGCACTGACCTGGAACGCACGCTGCGATTGCTAGGTTGCCCGTCGGTTGCGGCGCTTGATCGGTCGTATGTGAATGTCCCGAAGGTGTGGGAAGCTGCCTGAATCGTGCATATTGACGCTCACCAGCATTACTGGCGTTACAACGCAGAAGAGTATGTGTGGATTGATGAATCCATGGCTGCGCTGCGGCGAGATTTCCTGCCGGAAGATTTATCTCCTGAGCTAGAACGAAATGGCTTTGACGGTTCCGTACTGGTTCAGGTTCGCCAAACCCTGGAGGAGACACGGTGGTTTCTTGAACTGGCCGAGCGCTCGCCGAAAATTGTGGGGGTCGTCGGTTGGGTGGATCTCTGCTCTAACGATTGCCGCTCGCAGCTCGAGCGGTTCGCGAAATATCCGAAATTCGTGGGCGTGCGGCATATTGTGCAGTCGGAGCCGGATGAACGGTTTCTGTTGCGCGAGGAGTTCGGGCGGGGCATCGCCCTGCTTGAGGAGTTCGATCTCGCCTATGACATCCTTATATATACGAAGCATCTTCCAGTAACGGCGGAGTTTGTCGAACAATTTCCGCGGCAGCGGTTTGTGCTCGATCATCTGGCGAAACCTCCGATCAAAAATCGCGAGATCGACGAGTGGGCACGGGGAATTCGACGGTTGGCGGCATTTCCGAATGTATTCTGCAAATTGTCGGGCCTAGTTACCGAAGCAGATTGGCAGCATTGGACGCCGGAGGATATACATCCTTACCTTGATGTCGCGTTTGAAGCGTTCGGTTCGGCACGGCTGATGGTTGGATCCGACTGGCCTGTTTGTCTGGTGGCTGGCACGTATCGTCGAGTGATGAACGTGGTCAGCAAGTATTTGGAGCGGCACTCCAGCGAGACGCAGGATGCTGTGCTGGGAGGGAATGCGCGGCAGTTCTGGCGTTTGAAAACGTAGTTGGAGTTAAGAGCCTTCACCACAGGGAACACCGGGGTTCACACAGGAATTTCTTCCTTTTGTTTGGGTTTTTCCTGCCTCCCAGACGACCGAAATTGCTAGCGTCCGCGTAAACGTTTAGACTGCCGAAGGTCACGGCTTTTCAGCCGTTCCCCGATCATGAAGTCCCGCGTTCTCCAACTCGATTCCCGCGATAACGTGCTGGTTGCGCTGGCCGATCTCAAGCAGGGTGAAACTGTCTCGTGGTCCGGCCATACGCATGCGCTGAAGACGGATGTTTCCGCAAAACATAAATTTGCGACCCTGGACCTCGCGCCCGGAGATCGGGTGGTGATGTACGGAGTGCTGGTCGGGAAGGCAGTAAAGCCGATCGCCGCAGGTGAAGCGCTGACTCTTGCGAATATCCGGCATGAGGCCGCCGCGTTCAATGGGCAGGCGGAGGCGTTCCGCTGGTCAGCGCCCGATGTTTCCCGCTGGCGGCAAAAGACATTCCAGGGCTTCGCGCGCTCGGACGGCCAAGTCGGCACGCGGAATTACTGGCTGGTAGTGCCGCTGGTATTTTGTGAAAACAAAAACATCCAAGTTTTGAAACAGGCCTTTGAGGAGGAACTTGGATTTGCCGCACCGCAGTTGTACCGGCGACAGGTTGCAGAGCTGGCGAGGCTGTATCGCGAGGGAAGGCTCTCGGGGTCAGATCACCATAAGGCGGACGGGGAGCCGACGGTTGCAAGGCATCAAAAATTGTTTGGGAACGTGGACGGCATCCGGTTCCTGCTGCATGAAGGCGGCTGCGGTGGGACTCATGAAGACTCGAAAAATCTTTGCGGATTGCTCGCGGGGTACATCCATCATCCGAATGTGGCAGGCGCGACGGTGCTGAGCCTCGGCTGCCAGCATGCGCAGATTGACATTCTGCAGGCGGAAATTCGCAAACGCAATCCGCAATTTGATAAGCCGCTGTACATCTTTGAGCAGCAGAAGAGCGGCTCGGAAGCGGTGATGATGACCGAGGCGATCCGGCAAACGTTTTCGGGACTGGTCGAAGCCAACCGGGCGCAGCGAGTTGCCGCTCCTGTGTCAAAGTTGTGTGTGGGACTCAAGTGTGGAGGGTCAGACGGATTTTCGGGGATTTCGGCGAATCCTGCAATCGGGCATACATCTGATTTGCTGGCGGCGTTGGGAGCGAGAACGATCTTGTCGGAGTTTCCTGAGTTGTGTGGCGTTGAGCAGGAGTTGATCAATCGAGGAAAGAAAGCGGAAGTCGGGGATCGGTTCATAAAGCTCATGACGGACTACGCGGCTCGGGCTGCGGCGGTGAGAGCAGCATTCGAGATGAATCCGTCTCCGGGGAATCGTCGCGACGGTTTGCTGACCGATGCGATGAAGTCGGCAGGTGCCGCGAAGAAGGGCGGAACGTCGCCGGTGACGGCCGCCCTGGACTATCCGGAATATTCCACCGAAGCGGGTTTGAATCTGCAGTGCACACCGGGCAACGACGTGGAATGTGTAACTGCGCAAGTGGGAGCGGGGGCGAGCGTTGTTTTATTCACGACGGGACTCGGAACACCGACGGGAAATCCGATTACGCCGGTCGTGAAACTTTCCACCAACAGCTCGCTGGCGCAGCGCATGCACGACATTATTGATGTCGACACCGGGGCGATCATCGAAGGGGAGCAGTCGATCGAGCAGATGGGAGAAGCGATCCTGGAGTTCGTCTTAAAGGTGGCGAGCGGCGAAACGCACACCCAAGCCGAGATGAAGACCCAGGAAGATTTTATTCCGTGGAAGCGAGGTGTCTCCCTCTGAGCGACGGAAATTGGCAGCGGGATTTTCGGCTCAATGGTAGGACTGCGATCATAACGGGCGCGGGCAGCGGAATTGGCCAGGCGATTGCAATTGCTTTTGCGGCACATGGCGCCACCATTCGCGTGCTCGATGTAAACCAGCAGGGCGCTGAGAACACATCCGAGCAGATTGCACAGCGCGGTGGAACTGCAACGGCGCATATCTGCGATGTGACGAATCAGCCGCAGGTGAAGTTAACTTTCGCGGATTTGTTCAGCCGCGAACGCGTTCACATTCTCGTAAACAACGCCGGCGTGTCGCATATCGGCACGGTTGAGAGCACGAGCGAGGCTGATTTCGACCGGCTTGTTCGGGTGAACGTCAAGGGCTTCTACAACTGCATGCATGAGATCGTTGGCCACATGCGTGGCAAAGGCGGGGGTGTCATTTTGAATATGGCGTCGATTGCAGGATCGACTGGGCTGGCAGACCGCTTTGCTTATTCGATGACCAAGGGAGCGGTGATCGCGATGACGTATTCGGTTGCGCGGGATTACATGGCGCAGAACATTCGCTGCAATTGCATCTCTCCGGCCCGGGTTCACACCCCGTTCGTCGATGATTATTTGAAGAGAACGTATCCGGGACAAGAGAAGGAGATGTTCGGGAAGCTGTCGGCAGCGCAGCCGATTGGCCGAATGGCGGAGCCGGCGGAGGTAGCGACTATGGCGCTTTATCTTTGTTCAGACGAGGCTTCGTTCATCACTGGGCAGGATTATCCGCTGGATGGCGGTTTCTTCAATTTGCGAGGCTAGGGCATGGACCTGGGACTGAAAGACAAAGTTGTGATCGTGACTGGCGGGGCCAAGGGGATTGGTGCGGCGATCGTTCGCGAATGCGCTGCCGAGGGCGCGGTTCCCGTCATCGTGGGCCGTGACGCCGACGTTGGGAAACAGCTGCAAAGTGAACTTCAGAAGAGCGGATCGAAGTGCGGGTTAATCAGCGTTGAGCTTGGCACCCCGGAAAGCTGCGAGCAATCTGTTACGCAGACGGTAAAGGAATTTGGAAGGCTCGATGCACTTGTGAACAATGCCGGGCGGAATGACAAAGTCGGACTCGAAGAGGGTAACCCAAAGGAATATGTTGCATCGCTGAACCGCAACCTGGTGCACTACTACAGCATGGCGCACTACAGCCTACCTCATCTCAAGCGGGCGCACGGATCGATCGTAAACGTCGGTTCGAAAACTGCGGTGACTGGACAAGGGAGCACGTCAGGATACGCGTCGTCGAAAGGAGGGATCATGGCACTCACGCGAGAGTGGGCGGCCGAGTTGCTGCCGTATGGAATACGTGTGAACACGGTGATTCCAGCCGAGGTCATGACTCCCTTGTATCGAAGCTGGCTCGACACATTTCCAAATCCTGAGGAAAAACTGAATTTGATTCTCTCCAGAATTCCGCTGGAGAAACGTATGACCACGTCGGAAGAGATCGCCGCGATGGTTGTGTTTCTGCTTTCGGACAGATCCAGTCATACGACAGGACAGCATTTGTTCGTCGATGGCGGATATGTACACCTGGATCGTGCTTTGACTTAGCCCTCGAGAACAACCATGACGAAACCTGCGCCAATCACAGAACGCCGCTACATCATGCCGCTCGCGATGGTAACAAGCCTGTTCTTTGTGTGGGCGATCGGCGTCAATCTGAATGACGTTCTTATCCAGCATCTGAAGAAGGCTTTTGGGCTGACAGACTTTCAGTCTTCGCTGATTCAATTCGCATTTTTCGGCGGATACTTTATGGCCGCGTTCCCTGCTGGATGGCTCATGCAAAGGATCGGGTACAAGCGGGGAATTCTTACCGGTCTTGCCGTGTGTGCAACGGGAACGATTCTGTTTATCCCAGCTGCTTCCGTCCGCGTCTATGCATTCTTTTTGTTCGCGCTTTTCATAATGGCTTGTGGACAGTCGGTGCTTGAAGTCGCCGCGAATCCATATGTCACCACGCTCGGTCCGGTGGAGAGTTCCGAGCAGCGCTTGAATCTGGCGCAATCGTTTAATGCGACTGGCGCTTTTCTGGTTGCTGTGCTGGGATCGAAATTCATTCTCTCGGGGATCGAATACACGTCGGCGCAGCAGGCCGCGATGTTACCGGCCGATTTACTGAACTATCGAATCTCTGAGGCAAATATGGTGAGGACGCCGTACATGGTCATCACCGGAATCTTTCTTTTCATCGCCGTTTTGATTTTCTTTACGAAGTTGCCGGAAATTCAGGAGTCGACCGAGTCAGGTTGCGGCAACGGGGCTGTCAAGCCTGGTGGAGCGTTTGCGTTTCCACATCTCCTCAAGGGCGTGGTGGCGCAGTTCTGTTACGTTGGCGCGCAGGTGGGCGTTGCGAGCTTCATCATACGTTTCAGTGAATTCACTTTATCTGGAACCCATGAAAAGGCAGCGGCGGAATTTTTGCAGGCCCATCTGCTGGGCTTCATGATCGGACGGTTCTCCGGGTCGGCGCTCATGCACAAGATCGCTCCCAGCCGGCTGCTGAGCATTTTCGCGGCGGGTTCATTGCTCTGCCTGGTCGTCATTCTGACGGCTTCGGGCTGGGCGACCGTTGGAGCAATCATCTTGCTCGGCTTCTTTCACTCGATCATGTTTCCGACGATTTTCGCCCTGAGTATCAAGAATCTCGGACCTTACACTAAGATCGGCTCTTCGTTCCTAGTGATGTCGATCATCGGTGGCGCCATTTGCCCACTCATCATGGGACGAATTTCCGATGCCTGGAATATTCAGCGCGCTTTCCTAGTCCCCCTGGTTTGCCATGCTTTCGTTTTCTATTTCGGCATGCGGGGATATCGCCCATCGACATCTGCGATAGGCAATTCTGTTCCCCTTCCTGCCCAAGAGGTGTAAATGAACCGTCGCTTCTGCCTGACCCTCGATCTGAAAGATGACCCCAAGCTGATCGCAGAGTACAAGCGCTATCACGAACAGATTTGGCCCGAGATTGCCGAGAGCATCAAGGACTCGGGCATCAGAGACATGGAAATCTATCTACTCGGCACACGCATGTTCATGGTGATGGAAGTGGATGAAACGTTTTCATTTGAGGCCAAAGGCGAGGCGGACAGGCGCAACCCTAAGGTGCAGGAGTGGGAGAACCTGATGTGGAAGTTCCAGCAGGCTCTGCCTAAAGCCAAGCCTGGAGAGAAGTGGATGCTGATGGAACGAATCTTCAAGCTGGAAGCTTAATCCGCGTCCTCAATGTTGAAGGTAAGGGATGAAACCCTTCGTCTTCGTCTCCAGGCGGTAGACCGATGTGGTCGCCGTGATGTAGAGGGCGTTGTAGTCCTTGTCACCCCAGGCAAGGTTGGCGGGCTGTTCCGGTAGGACGATCGTGCCGAGGTGATTACCGCTCGGATCCCACACCCAGATGCCTTTTGGTCCTGTCACAAACAAAACTCCGCTCTGATCCACCTTGATTCCGTCGGGTACACCATCGCCTTTTCCGCCCGGCTCTTCGCCGAAGACGCGGCCGTTGCTAAGAGACATGTCGGGACTCACATCGTAGACGCGGATATTTCTATGCTCGTCATCGTCAACGTAGAGACGCTTGCCGTCGGGCGAGAATGCCAAGCCATTGGGCTGCGTCAGGTCTTTTGTGAGCAAGCGAACGGAACCTTTGTCGTCGAGGCGGTAAACACCCTGAAATGGTGTTTCCTGCTTTTCACCGGCCACCAAATCAAGCGTGGGGTCGGTGAAATAGAGAGCGCCATCAGGGCCGACGATTACGTCGTTGGGACTGTTGAACTTCTTTCCCTCGAAGCGGTCGGCGAGAACCTTGTACTTACCGTCGGGAGTTATTGCGATGATGGCTCGTAACACGCTCGCACAGTCGATCAGGCGATGTTCGCGATCGAAGGTATTTCCGTCGGGGTCGCCCAACGCTATGACCTCTTCCTNTTTCCCGTTGGGATAGACGCGGAAGATCTTGTTGATTGTCTCGTCACTGACATAGAGGAACCCGGCCGGATCCCACATGGGGCCCTCGGTGAATCCGAACCCTGTGGCGATGGTCTCGAGCTTCGCGTTGCGATCGATCAATTGCCAGAAATTGTCCGATGCCGCTTGCAACTCGAATTTGCGGGACTCTTTGCCGCTGTCACCCATCAGGAGGAGCGCCGTCACAGTAAGCGACAGCACATTGGCCATCGTCCTCATTCTTCGTACTCGCCTCGTTTCACAGGATTGGTTTTGCCTGCAGGGGCCGCCGAATGCATCAGAAAGCTGACAAGATCGTCGATTTCCGAAGCAGTCAGTCGAGTTCCATAATCGGTCGGCATCAGCGGCTCTTTCACATACTCAAGACTCTGTAAATCCGATTTCTGGAAAAAATGGTACTGGCCGTCTTCGTCTTGTAGCTGGACGGAAAAGTTGTCTTCGTTACGCAGCAAGCCTTGCATCCGTTTGCCATCCCGCATGGTGAGAACGGCACGTTTGTAGCCTCTCCGGACAACACGAGTGGGAGAAACTATTCCTTCGCGAATAGTTTTCGCTGACATCGAGGAATCGTAAGTCAGGTCTGGCCCCGCAAATCCTCCTTGACCTTGAACCATGTGACAATTCGAGCACTCGCCCTTTCCAAAGAAAATCGCCTTTCCGCGCGCCGCATTGCCGAACAGCGACTTACTGTCTCCGTCCCCCTGCATTGAGCGCATGTAGGCGACGAGGGACTGGACCTGGGCCGGCGAGAGGGAATGGAAACCGGGCATCCCGGTGGCAGGAATACCTTCGGAGATGATGTTGCCAATTTCTTCGTCGGAAAGCGCCCGGACCTTAGCGCTGGTCGCGATATTGGGAGCGCGTTCGGTACCTCGTCCGTCGAGGCCATGACAACCGCTGCAATCGGAGCTGTAGATGCGACTTCCCAGTAGTGGCTCCTTTGCAACCCGGCGGGTGGGACTTGTTTGCTGAGATTGCAGGGGGAAACTAGAAATGGTCCATACGAACCAGAGGAGCCCGATCGCTATCAACAGACGGTGCCTGGCATGCGAGAACATTGGCGAACAGTGTACTCATCCTGCTGGATTCTAGAAAGTGCAGCTTTCCGCACTCCACGAGTCTGGAATCGCGTGAGCAGCACTTTTCAAGCGGCAAGGAACAGTGTTAGAGTCCGCGCAAACGATCCTTGGGGGTAAGAATGCGACGAAAAGTCAGATTGGTGACCGCCCGGCGTATGTCGATGGCTGCAGTGTTGGCAATTGCAGCGGCCGTGATTGCTGGAATCGGTGCGATTCGGGCGCAGTCCAACTCATCCATCAATACGCGAATGACGGATGCAGAACTCGTAGCCGAGTTCCGCCACGTCGAAGTCGCGTCGGTATCGGATGCGATTGAGCAAATCTTGGGAAAACGAATGTATATGAGTCATCATATGCAGCCGATTTTCACGACGAAGTTTGCCGGATTCGCGCGAACGGTTCAGCTTAAGAAGGACGAAGGCAACCAGGATCCCAACGCACTGTCGGGGATGCTGGAGGCGATCGATCAGGGGTCCACGGATTCCGTGTATGTGATGACGGTAGAGGATGGCGATGACATCGCGGGGATGGGAGGGCTGATGGGAACGGCGATGTCGGCGCGCGGTTATGCCGGCGCGGTAATCGACGGGGGAGTTCGCGATGTTGCGTATCTTAGAAAGATTGGCTTCCCGGTCTATGCCAAGGGAATCGTCCCATCTACTTCAGTTCATCACTATCGTTTCACAGGAGCACAGGTGCCGGTCACTTGCGGTGGAGTAGCGGTGAATCCTGGAGACATCGTTGTGGCCGACAGCGACGGCGTCGCGGTTGTCCCCCGGGCAGAAGCGCAAAAAATACTGGCGATAGCCCAGCAGATGGACTTCAAAGAACACTCGATGTATCCGGTGATCGAGCAGATGAAATCCATCGTGGAAGCTGTGAAGAAATTCGGACGGCTATAGAGAGGGATTCGGGCTGGATTGGCCCACCGCAAATTTTCTGGAACGCTTAGCAAACGTTCTTGAAAAAGTGCTATAAAATCGTTTTAATACAAGGGCTGGGTTCGCTCGATCAAGACGCAAACTGCGATATCCGGAGGACTCCTTTGCCTTGGTCACAAATCTATTCGCCTCGAGAGGAACAGTCATGAATCTTACTTCTACACGCAGAACATTCGCATTGCGCTTGGCCTCGGTGCTCTCGGCCTTGGGACTCACGGCCGCCGTACGCCCACAAACGAGCGCGGCACAGGCAGCTTCTAGTTCTGGAATCCAGAAATTGAATGCAGAAGGAAAACCAGGCAGCGAGAAAGACATCATCATGCCCATCGTCATTCACAATGGCGTGATCTACGTTGCGGGCATCGGCGCGCATGATTCGCGCGATCAGAAGGAATGGACCATCGAGTCACATACCACCATCGTGATGGATAAGATCAAGAAGGCGGTCGAAACCGGCGGCGGAACGGTCGACACCATCCTGCAGGCCAACGTATTTCTCACCAAGATCGAGCATTGGGATGGAATGCACAAGGTGTTCTCGAAGTACTTTCCGCACGGCGGCCCGTCGCGCACGACTGTCGCGGTTGCGGCTCTGCCCGGCGATTCGCTGGTGGAAATCAACTGCATCGCGGCCGTAGCTCGCAAATAGGGGGACTGTGATGCGAATCGACGTGAAGTGGAACCGCCGTGGGTTTGTGGGGAGGGCTGCAGCCATTGCAGGATCCATCTTTACTCCACGGAAACTTTTTGGCTCCGCGGCGGGCGCGGCACGGCCCAAGGCGGAAGTAAGCGGATTCGGGCAGACGGGAAATCCGTACGAGGAATTGGGAGTCACGACGGTCATCAATTGCCAAGGCACGATGACAATGCTTGGCGGATCCGTTCTACGCCCTGAACTCGAGGCCGTGATGGCGATGGCTGGGCAACACTTCGTCAGCATTCCGGACCTTGAGGTCGCGGCAGGCAATCGCATTGCGGAGATGCTCAAACTCCCCGAAGGCTATACGGCTTTAGTTACGTCGGGGGCGGCGGCGGCGATTCAGTCGGGATTGGCAGGAATTCTCACCGGGGACAACCCAGCGCTGATTCGCCAGATTCCCGATTTGACCGGAATGAAGTCCGAAGTCATTATCCAGAAATCACACCGCAATCCTTTCGATCATCAATTACGCAACACGGGAGTGAAACTGATCGAGATCGAAACGCCGGACCAGCTCCGGCAGGCAGTTAACGATCGCACGGCGATGATGCATTTTTCGAACTTTGCCAACGCTGCTGGACAGATCAAGGTCGATGAGTGGGTCAAGCTCTCCAAGCAATACAACATTCCTTGCATGAATGATGCGGCGGCCGATACTCCTCCTGTGTCGCATCTCTGGGACTACACGAACATGGGCTATGACCTCGTGACCTTCAGCGGCGGGAAAGCGATGAGAGGTCCGCAATGCGCAGGGCTATTGATTGGGCGCAAGGATCTTGTCGCGTACGCGCTGCTGAACAATAG
>AP72_2010_repI_A100DRAFT_1000047_pt1 | contig 19414 bp, 14 predicted proteins | sample AmaPasrepliIA100_FD_9193 | JGI IMG/M metagenome (IMG submission 9193)
ACGGGCAATGGGGGCAATCCGATTTTCACGCTGCCCGTCACGCTTCCCAGAGGCCACAACGTGATTCATGCGCGCTATCTCGGGACTTATGACTGGACCGCGGCGGATTCCAACCTGGTGCGTGTGATGGTCGAGTAGGAGAACTTCATCTCGGGGGACGCACGCGACTCTTGGTGATCAGTGGTCAGTGGGCAGTGGCTAGTAACCGAATTGCTGACCACTAGCCACTGACCACTGAACAGCTTCCGTCGTCCCCTGTCTTTTCAGTCGAGGTCGCGTTTGCGATTTCAACTGCTTTTGCCGATCCGCGCGAAATCTTGTCAATAGGTCGAAACGACGCCAGGCGGAGTGAAGGATCTCACAGCAACCGCGACCTATGTTCCGGAGGAGCAGAACACCTGACATCGTCCGACCGTCAGCCGCGGGGCGGCGAAAGAACACAGCCAGGACGCAAGCCCTGAGTAACGAGAAGAATAAAGAAGCCCCGGAGGGGTCGCTAGAAGAGGGGGAATACGTTCCGGCACCCAACGAGCAGTCGATATCGAGTGCCTGGCCGTTGTTCTTGCGAACCTTCGACAATTTTTGCCATCTCGGATTATGCCCAGCCCGGAAGGTGGCGTTGCAATCTGGTTTTCTCGCCGCAGCGGAAGATACGCGGACTTTGAGTGCTTTAATAACGGAAATACGATGGTCGCAACATCCGATGGGTGCGGCAACGTCGAAGTGTTTGACGTTGACCTCCGTAAAGAACAAGTGGTTGATCATGCCATCTTCCGGATCGGACAGTTCCTTGATTCGGCCCAAGATGCCCTGCCATTCTCCACGGCAGCCCGTCGATAACGGATTCGATTCAAGTGAAACGTTGTTTCGTCGCGTTCGTTGGATAGACATTCGGGAAGACGGACACCCTTATCCAGAGTCATTTGTCTTTAACGCATCGGTATCCGTAAATCGCAGTCGGTACAGCACTGCCAGATGTGTTCTCTGTTCCTGCACTTGCAAAATGGCCGAGCCTTCTGCGAGTTTTGCTCCTTTTGAATTGGAAACCTCGGCAGTATTGTCGGATTCAAGAGTGACGTTCTGACACACTCCTAGCCCGAAAAATTCCTCACATTGCAGCATTGGCGCGGCGGTCGCATTGCAGAAGGAAGTTCGAACGCGGCTAGCTGACTTTGCGCTGAGGCCGCTCAAATTCCAGAATGTGAACACTTCGTCCCCAAGGAAACTATCTGACTCAGCAAATCCCGTCTGTGTTGAAGCCGCTCGAACAGGCCCTAGGCAACCAGAGTCTGCCCGCAATTCAGGCTCCTACTGGTTGCGGTTTGCTTGCTAGCAACTGGCGCAACACATATTGCAGGATGCCGCCGTTGGCGTAGTACAGCGCTTCTTGCGGGGTGTCGATTCTTACCAGGGCTTCGAACTCTATTGGGTCTTTGCCACGCACTTTCGCTGTTACTTTCACCGTTCGGCCGGCCGAGAATCTTTCTACTACGTTGCGGACGCCTGTGATTTCGAAAGTCTCTTCTCCAGTCAGCTTCAACCAGTCGGCATTTTGGCCTGCGGGGAATTGCAGGGGGAGGATTCCCATGCCTACCAGATTCGAGCGGTGGATACGTTCGTAGCTTTCGGCGATTACAGCTCGGACTCCTAACAGGGCCGGGCCTTTTGCTGCCCAGTCTCGGGAGGATCCGGAGCCGTATTCTTTGCCCGCCAGGATGATCAGCGGCGTGCCGTCTGCTCGGTATTTTTCGCTGGCATCGAAGATCGACATCTCGGTGTTTGTCGGAAGATGGCGCGTGTACCCGCCTTCCGTTTGCACCAGCTTGTTGCGCAGGCGGACGTTCGCAAAAGTTCCGCGCACCATTACTTCGTGATTGCCGCGGCGCGAGCCGTAGGAGTTGAAGTCCNCCGGCTTTACGCCGTGCTCTTGCAGATATTTTCCGGCGGGGCTGTCTTTTTTGATCGCGCCCGCGGGAGAGATGTGATCGGTGGTGACGCTGTCGCCTAGGACCGCTAGCACTCTCGCCTTCTTGATCTCTTGCACGGGCGAGGGTGTCACCGCCATCTCGTCGAAGTATGGGGCGCGGCGGATGTAGGTAGAGTCTTTCTCCCAAACGTAGGTTTCGCCTTTGGGGACGTTGAGCCCGCGCCAACGTTCGTCGCCCTGGAAGATTTCGCCATAAGACTTGGAAAACATATCGGAGGAGATGGAGTTTTGAATCGCGTCTTCAATTTCGCGCGAGCTTGGCCAGATGTCGGCAAGATATACCGGCTGGCCATCGCGGCCATGGCCGAGTGGATCTTTGCGAAGATCGGTGTCGATGCGTCCGGCGAGCGCGAACGCTACGACCAAGGGCGGCGACATCAGGTAGTTGGCGCGGACTTCGGAGTTGATGCGGCCTTCGAAGTTACGGTTCCCCGACAGCACCGATGCGACCACAAGTTCTTTTTCGTCGATCGCCTTCGAAACTTCTTCCGGAAGTGGGCCGGAGTTGCCGATGCAGGTGGTGCATCCGTAGCCGACGAGATGGAACTTCAGCTTCTCGAGGTAAGGCATCAGTCCGGCTTGCTCGAGATAGTCGCGGACGACTTTCGATCCTGGAGCCAGAGATGTCTTGACCCAGGCGGGAACAGTGAGACCTTTTTCAACGGCTTTTTTGGCGAGGAGTCCGGCGCCGATCAGAACCGAGGGGTTCGAGGTGTTGGTGCAAGATGTGATCGCGGCGATGACTACGCTGCCGTGCTTGAGCGAATCTCTTACCGACGCGGCGACGTGCTCGTGGACGTTGGGGTCTTCAACGCCAATTGCGGCAGGGCTGCCGCCTTCGGCTTCCCAGGACTTGGCTGTCGTCCCGGGCGCGCCATTCCCGGGTCTCGCAACCTCGGCGAGACCCGGGGCACCCACATTTGTGGATCCTCCAACCGTTTTCGCAGCTGTTTTCGGTTTGATCAACGAAGACAACGCCTTGGTGAACGACTCTCCGGCTTGAGAAAGAATTACGCGATCCTGCGGACGTTTTGGTCCGGCGAGCGAGGGTTCGACTGTCGCGAGATCGAGCGTCAACAGTTCGGAGTATTCGGCTTCGGGAGTCTTGTCGTCGTGAAAGAGTCCTTGCTCTCGGCCGTAGGCCTCGACGAGAGCGATTTGCTCGTCGGAACGTCCGGTGAGCTTCAGATACTTCAAAGTCTCTTTGTCGATCGGAAAGATGCCGCAAGTCGCGCCATACTCGGGAGACATATTCGCAATGGTCGCGCGATCGGCCAGAGGAAGATCGCGAAGTCCGGGCCCGAAGTACTCAACAAATTTTCCGACGACGCCGTGCTTGCGCAGCATCTCGGTGATCGTCAGTACTAGATCGGTAGCGGTCGCGCCTTCGCGCAGGCGTCCGGTGAGCTTCACGCCTACCACCAACGGAATCAGCATCGAGACCGGTTGTCCGAGCATGGCGGCCTCGGCCTCAATTCCTCCCACTCCCCATCCCAAAACCCCCAAACCATTCACCATGGTGGTGTGGCTGTCGGTGCCTACTAGCGTATCGGGGAACGCCTGGCGCTTGCCGGGACTTTCGTGGATGAAGACTATTCTCGCCAGGTATTCGAGATTGACCTGGTGGACTATGCCTGTGTCGGGGGGGACGATGGCTAGATTTCGAAATCCGGTTTGGCCCCAGCGGAGGAAGGAGTAGCGCTCTTTGTTGCGCTGGAATTCCAGGAGAGCGTTCATGTCCAGAGCGTTGCTGCTGCCGAATTCGTCTACTTGCACGCTGTGATCGATTACTAGTTCTACGGGTTGGAGCGGATTGATCAGAGATGCGTCGCCGCCCAGTTGCTTCATGGCGTCGCGCATGGCCGCTAGGTCGACTACGCAGGGGACTCCGGTGAAATCCTGCAGGAGGACGCGGCTGGGTGTGAAGGCGATCTCTTTGTCGGGCTTGGACTTGCTGTTCCAATTCGCGAGCGCGCGAACTTCTTCCTTGGTGACGTTGCGGCCATCTTCGGTACGCAGGAGATTTTCCAGAAGGATGCGAAGAGAGAAGGGCAGGTGTTTCGTGGAAATGCCTGCTCTGTCTAGCGCGTCGAGGCGGTAGATTTCGTATTCCTTGTTGCCAACTTTCAGGGACGCGCGACTATTGAAACTATTCAACGACATGATGGCCTTCCTTGCGGGGTCACAGGATGGAATGCAACTTTATAGTGTAATTCGTTTGGAGGGGGAAATTGTAGGGCTGGGGTTCGGGGATAGAAAGACAGCTCACCACCGGGAGCACAGAGGGCCACAGGGAAAAGCGTAGCCGCAGAGAACGGCGGGAAAAATCTTTTTAGGCGGCGGGGACTTGGTTTTGGTCTACAGATGGTTCGGTGGCGCCGGATTCCGAGTTGGCGGGGAGTGGCAGAACAATGGTCAGGAGGGTGCCTTGGTGGCTTGAGTGAATCGTCAGAGATCCACCTAGTTCGCGGACGCGCTCTCGCATTCCAGCCAGTCCGATGCCGGTCTTTCCGACTCCGGTGTCGAGATGGCCGAGGATTTCCGGAGGAATACCTTGGCCATAATCCTGGATCTCCATACGGATCTGGTTTGTATCGAGGGTCAAGTGGATGTCGACCTTGGGAGTGGAGGCGTGGCGGTGCACGTTGGTCAACGCTTCCTGCAGTGCGCGAAAGAGTGCGATCTCGATTTCCGCGGGCATACGGCGCAATCCAGGAGGGATATCGAGATTGACAGGGATGCCGCTGCGCTCGGCGAATCCTTCAATGAACCAGCGAGCGGCAGAACCGAGTCCTGCCTCGTCCAGCAACGGAGGATGCAGGAGATGGGAAACAGTGCGGGTCTCGGCGAGGCAGCGATCGACTATGTCAGAGGCGTCGGAGATCAACTGCTCACGATTGGCGCCGGGACTGGCGAGGAGTCCGAGTTGCATTTTGAGGGCGGCGAGGTATTGGCCGAGGCTGTCGTGAAGAGCTCGGGCAATGCGGCGATGTTCGTCATCCTGCAGAGTGAGGATGCGAACACTGAGACTGCGGGCCGCGCGTTCGGCACGTTTGCGGTCGGTGATGTCGGTGTTGATTTCCATCCACCCGATGGCGTTACCGGCTTTACTGCGGAGCGTAGTCCAGCGGCTGGCGACCACTATGCGGCGCCCGTCGCGGGTGGAATGCTTGAGTTCCCCCTCCCAGACTTCATTCTGTTCGATTTGTTCGAGCGGAATCGGGTAAGTGGTGGCTAGCAGATGGGCGGGATCGCGCCCCAAAGCCTCACGGGCGGTGAAGCCGTAGAGCCGCTCGGCACCCTGATTCCAATAGGTGATGATGCCGCCAGCTTTTCCGGTTTTAGTCTTGGTCTTGATGAAGATGGCGTCATTGGCAAGATCGAGGAGAGTCGCCTTTTCAATGACCTCGGCGGTGCGCTGCTCGAGTGCGGCGGTTCGTTCGCGGACACGTTGCTCGAGTTCTTCCTGGGCGTCGCGGAGTTCCTGTTCGGCCAGTTCGCGGCGACCGGCGCTTCGGCGTGTGGACTCTCCGAAAGCGATGACGATAGCGGAGAAGATGAGGAAGCCGATGAGTCCGGAAATTTCAGCAGGGTCCTTGACTGTAAAGGAATGCACCGGGGGCAGGAACCAATACCAGACTCCAACTGCGCCAATGATCACAGTGATGATGGCGGGGCCAATACCGCAGTACCACGCCGAGAAGACGACAGCGAGCCAAACGGTGTGATAGGGGTTGCGTTCGCCGAACACAGGACGAAGGAAGTCACGGAGCAAAAGGGCTCCGATGCCGGCGAGAATGCCGAGAGTATATCGGGCAATGGCGATGGCAACTGTTTTGAGGCGAGAAGGGCGCCGCTTCAAAGATTTGGAAGAAGGGGTCATTGGAAAAACGCTTGCTGCACTAAAATTGCGCTTTCAACCCAAAACATCTCTACGAGGAGCGGCGGATAACGGCGGTTTTCGTACTACTTATTAAAAGTATACGCCTGTGGTGGGGTGAGACCTACAGATCGGGGAACTCGGAGGGGCAGGGTTTGGGAGCCTTTGGTATGCGGCGCTCGGCCTTCGCCGTCGCTGGACAGCCGAAGGCGGCTGTCCCCACATGAGTTCAGAGTATTGCATACGAACCGGTGCAGCCGGTTCATTTTTGGAGCATTAGCGGGCGCGGAGTAGGAGGACTGGGACGCTGATTCGGTGCTGGACGCGGGAGGCGGTTGTGCCAAGGAAGAGATCGCCCAGAAAGCGGTGACCGTGGGTACTCATGGCGACCAAGTCGCATCCTTTGTTCTCGACCCACTTGATGATCTGGTCGGCGGGCTCACCGTAGGCAAGTTCGGCATCGGTAGGGATGTTTTCAGCCTGGAGTTCGGATTGGACTTTTTTGAGGTAAGCGGTGTCTTCGACGATCTCGCGGCTGACGGCATCGGAGCCGTAGGTGCGGGCGGCCCATCCGTCGGCGACGTGGAGAAGGACCACGCGGCTGTGAGCGAGTTTCGCGAGGTGCTTTACGTGCTCGATGATAGCCCGGTCGGTTGGGGTGCCATCGAGGGTCACCAGAATTTTGTCGTACATGGGACCTCTATGTATAGCGCATAAAGATGGGTTACGTCAGCAACTTGGAGCTCTGAAAATCCCCACTCAAGCCCAAACCGGGCTTAAAGTGGGGCACCCGTAGTTGGTCTTTCAAGAGCTTATATCGGCGACTATTTGGAGGAGTTGAGGGAGCTTTCCAGACGCTTGCGGGCTTCGGTCAGTTGGTCGGGGGTCATCCGGGATTCGAGTTCGGTCACTTTGGCGTCGGCTTGCTGGACGCCGCTGCGCTGTGCCTGAATGTACCAGTAGTATGCAGCGACGTAATTTGTTGGATCGTTGCCGTCGCCGTAGGCCCGCTCTCCCATTTGAAATTGCGCTTGTGGATGACCGCTGCGGGCGGCGCGTTCGAGGAGAGCCATTCCCTGAGATTCGTCTTTGGGAATATCGCGTCCTTCAAAGAATGCGTTAGCGAGTTCGAATTCCGCTGCTGGATCGCCGGAGCGGGCCTTTTCGGAGAGATTGAGATATTTCTGCGTATCGGTGCCGAAGATCTTGAATTGGAGCGAAAGACTCAAGCGGCTGGGAACGGGGCGGCCATGACGGCGTCCGGGCTCGAACTTCCACTTGCTAACCGCCGCGACGGCACGCTCGTCCATGCCATAGCCGACCTTCTTGGTGACCACAACGTTGCTGGGCTTGCCATCGACGCCGACGATGAGTTGCACGACACAAGTGCCCTCAAACTTGGCGGCACGAGCCTCTTCGGTGTACTCGGCTTCGGGAGAGAAGATGGCGCGGGGAGGCGTTTCCGCGTCTGCGCTCTTCGAGGTGGCGCTGCCGGGCGATGAACCGATGCGAGTTGGAACCATCACCTTATTCTGTGCGTGAATCGAGGAGCGGAACGCATCGAATTTCTTCATGCTAGCCAGGATGTTTTCCGCGGCGGCGACCTGCTCGGGTGTGTGTGAAATCTTTACGGCAAGCTGCAGAACTTCCGCCGCTTCCTTGCTTCTGTTCATACTGGCAAGGACCTGCGCTTCGTCGATGCGGATTTCGGGAACTCCAGGGCCAAGCTGAACGGCTTTCTCAATAAGGTCGTAGGCTTCAGTGAGGTGGATGCCACGAGTGACATAGAACATGGCAAGAGCGTCGTAGGCGAAAGGGAACGATGGATTGATCCTGATGGCTGCGCGCAGGCTCTCTTCAATGGCCGCCTGCGAGGTTTTGTCGGAGATAACTTTTCTGATGGTCGCGGCCGCGAAGAAATATTGTGCGATGTAGCTGTTGGGGTCGAGCTTGATGGCTTCCTCACACCATCGGCGAGCTTCGTCGAAGTTGTGCTGGCGGTAGGCGATATACCCCAGGGTCTCACGAGCGCCGATGTTGGCGGGGTCATTGTGCAGGACTTCCTGCAAGATGGCACGGGCTTCGGTTTCGCGTGCGTTGTGAGCCAGCAAGTCGGCGCGCAAGGCGTCGGCTTGCGTCTGGGAAAGCGACTGCACGATGAAGGAAGCGTCGTCGACGTCGATGCCGCCGGAGAGTTCGCTGATGGCGAATTTCGATCCGGCCGCGGCCCTCCGGAGATTCAACTCCAGTTCGTCGAGATCGCCGAAGGCCTGAGAGGCGGCTGACTTGGGATCCACATTTTGCTGCAGGAGGTCGAGAAAGTCATTGAGACGGTGCGTGCCGTCGAGTTCGTCCTTGTCTTTGAGGTAGTGCGTTAGCGCCCAGGATTCGGCGTAAAAAATGGAGCCCTTATCCTGCTCGTGGTAGTACGACGAGTGGGGATCAACAGAGAACAGAGTCGAGAGCGGCAAGAGAGGGTTGTATTCGATGATGGACTGAATGCCGGGATCACCTTTTCCCAGACGGATGCGGTCTTCGAGGATTTCCGTGTTCTGGTAGTACTCCGCGATGCCCTCGGTAAGCCAGAGGGGCATCCACTGATGCAGGCGACTGAAGAGGAAGTGCGCGTACTCGTGGTAAATCGGCGCGTAGGGGTGATTGCCCGGAGCGTTGATGAGAATAAGGATGTAATTTCGTTCCTGAGCGTTGAGGAACAGTCCCGCGAGCTTGAGTTGTCCCTGACCGAGGTAGTCCGCAGGTTCCAGAGCGCGGATCGAGCGCATGTCGGGCACAGCGAACACGAGCATGGGCGATGCGGTGTCGAGGTCGGCTTCGGGAAAAACTCTCTGAAACACGGAGCGCATTGCCTCGAACTTATGAGCGGCTATACGGGCATCTTTTTCGGAGGCGTTGCTTACGATGTGGAAGTGGGGGGTGCGGACCTGCAACCACGTGTCGGACTGACTGGCTGCGATCGGGGAAAGTGCCAGCAAACACAGGATTGGCAGGGGCCAGCGGAACATAAGTGGGCGCTTTATAGATACACCGGGGATCGGGAGGCGTCAAAGGGTTTTGGACTGGGGATGGCGCGTCTTGCGTCGACTGAGACTACGGGATGCTGGCTTGGAAAACCCCACTCAAGCCAACACCGGGCTTGAGTGGGGCACCTCACCATGGTGGGGCACCCGGGGCAGCTACGCGACGTTTTTGGGGAGTGGGGGAGGAGGCTGATCTGCGGCTGGTTCTGCTGGAGTAGGGGCAGGTGCTTCCGCTGGCCGGAGGAGTTGGCGAATCGCTTCTACCAGAAGACTGCTTTCGGACTTGGAGAGCACTTTGTGAATTCCGGCCTTCAGCGCCTCAGCTTCGACTTGGGGCGAGTTATGCATGGTGCACATCAATAGAGGAGTTTGAGGGAGGATCTGAGAAATCTCCCGAGCGGCTGCCAGACCGTCTTTCAACGGCATAGCCAAATCGAGGATAACCGCATTCGGCTGAATCTCGAGAGCCTTGGAGACGGCCTCCTGACCATCTTGTGCCTCAAAGAGCTCCCAATGGTCGACTGCCTGAAGGAGCTGTCGGAGGGCAGCCCGGAACACGGCATTGTCGTCGGCGATCAGGATTCGCAGGGGCATTGAAAAGAAAGGCCTTACTTTTAGACGGCGAAGCGCGAGTTCCCAGACGGCGAAGTGGGTGGCTTCCCGATCTTGAACGAATTGTCGGATGCCCTACAAATTAGGCCACAGCGGTGCGAATCGAAGAATAGGTAGAACACTGTATGTCCTAAGGGGGAAGAGCTTTTTTTATAGGCAATGATCTGGAATTCTTCGGTGGGCGTCTGTGGCATCTCACAGGAAGAATTTAGATCCCACCGTAAGCGGAGCGTACCTTGCGAAAGAGTCCACGAGCAGCCGGAAAAAATTCTGAAGCACAGGCAGTCCAGCCTGGAGAGCGTACTAACATCGAAGGAAAGGCCGTTAGCAACTCCATTCTGCTAGCGATCCCGGATGACGAATTTCTGAGCATTCGCGAAAAGTTGCAATACGTCAACCTGCCGCATTACACGGTACTTCACGAACCGCGCAAGAAGCTGGAATACACGTTTTTCTTGAATAGCGGGATGGCGTCTCTGGTGTTCAATACGAACGGAGGCGATAGCGTAGAAGTGGGTGTGATCGGGAGAGAGGGATTCACTCCGATACCAGCCGCCGCGGGACTGCGGCACAGTCCGCATCAGGCGATTATGCAGGTGAGCGGAGACGGATTCCGAATGCAGGAGGAGGATTTCCAGGCGGCTTTGAGCAAGAGCCCTCAACTACAGAAACTACTGAACCGGTACGCAACGTTGCATGGGATGCAAACCGCCCAAACCGCGGGATGCAATCGGCTGCATGATCTGGAGCAGAGATTGTCTCGCTGGCTGCTGCTGATCCAGGACCGTGTCGGGTCGGGGGTGCTGCGCATCACGCATGACTTCCTGGCAATGATGCTGGGTACGGATCGTCCGAGCGTGAGTCTTGCCGCGGGGGCATTGCGGCAGAAAAGAATTATCGAGTACACGCATGGGAGCGTCCGCGTACTGAATCGAAAGAAGCTGGAAGGTTCGGCTTGCGAGTGCTACGGGTTGATTCAGGAGTTTAATGCGGAGATGGCGAAGTAGGGAAGCAGGGAGGAGCGGGCTTCGGGCTTCCGGCTTCAGGACATCAAAATCACCCGGTTCGAGCACGTTTACGATGGTGCTTGGCTTCGCCTTCGCTCGACAGCCGAAGGCGGCTGTCGCCACATAGTTCTTGCTGCTCAATCAGAATTCGGCGTGGAGACGGAACGTAGGAACCAGGACTGGCCCGCGGTCGCGGTTGTAGCCTGGGTTATTTATGTGCTGGACGCCGGGAGCGACGTAGAATCCGCGCCAGACGTGCAGGGTGTAGTAGGTCTCCAGAATATATTCGCGGCCGTAGTTCAATTTGCCATCTCCTAAAAGAAAACCTAGTCCTCCTGCTTTCAGGTAGTTCTGATGATCCTTTTTGATGGCGTTGCTGATGAAGGCGACGCCGGCGCGGTCCTGTTTGCGGTGCCACCAGGAGCCACTGGCTCCGATTCCTTCGGCGAAGGTTTGTTCGACTTCGGTGTAAGCGAAGGACTCGGTGCGGCCGTCGTTCCATCCGAAACGGGCGAAGGCGGTGAGATAGCGGGTGAGGGTCTGCTCGACGTTTACGCCGAATCCGTACTTGCGGGTGATATGCCAAGGATGATCGGTGATGTCGGGAGTGGTGTCGGATGCAGCGGCTTTGATGACCTGGTCGCGGTAGATGCCCATGTTAGCGGAGTTGGTGTAGGCGAGAAGGCGGATGACTCCCGATTTGTGAGGAATGAATCCGCGGCGGAGTTCGTATTCGAAGTTTTCAGCGTGAACTTCCCAAGGCTTCCAGACTAGGTCGATACCGTTGGCGATTTTGGGCATGAGAGCTTCGCCGAAGCGGAATCCCCAGTTGCGATCTTCGAAGTCGAGAGTGAGTCCGACGGTGTAGCCGCGCGTGTCGGCAGCATAGTCCCAGGCACCGTTGTTGTCTGTGGTCCAGTTGATGAACTGGAAGTGAGTGTCGGAGCCGACGGAGTTGATGTCGAAGAAATCCGGCATGCTGAACTTTCCGATGCGGAATTCGAGGCGGCGGCGCGGAAGTTCGTCGAAGAGCGAGAGGAAGTTGCGCTGGTTCTCAACTTTGTCGTCACTCAGGGCGAAGACTTTATGGAAAATGCCGCGTCCGAGATAGGGCGCTTTGCTCAGCGAGGGGTTGCGAACGATGTCGAGGTCGGTGTTGCCGGCGAGGCCAAAGCCCTGAGTAAGGGCGGCGCCACCGGCTTCTTCGATGTCGGCGAGGAATTCGATGGAGTTGGTCAGTCGGATGCCGGCATAGAGCGTTAAGAGGCGCGAAGTGGCTTTCTCGTAGTCTGGGTCGAGGCTGTGGGGACCGGAGTACGGGGCGTTGAAGTCGGGATGAGTCTGGAAGATGAAGTTCGCCTGGCCGGAGAGCCAGAAGCGGGAATTCTTGAAGCGTGGGAAAAGAGATTCGGGATTGTTGGTGTCCGGTGGAGTGGGCGGATCAGCGGGAGTCGAGTCAGAGGCTTGCGGCGTGGAGGGAGGGATGGTTTGCTGGGAGGATGCGGGAAGAGTAGTTGCGAGGGCAAAGACAAGTAGCATTGCGGCAAGATGAAGAGGCCACGAATAAGGCCGGTGGGGTGTGAGGCTGTCAGTTGGCCGGATCGGTGGCATGAAAATTTCTTGATTTTCCCCAAACGCAAGTGATTAACTATAGCATATTTAATAAGTTAATTATAGTTAACTTACATCCGGGCCTTGATGCGTTCCAGAACATTGGGCGCATTCAGCGTACCTAGGAATCATTACAGCAGTGTTACTGCGTCAGCTTGTTTGTCGGCGGGTGCAAAGCTGCAGCCCGAAACCCCTCGCGCCGCCGAACAGCCGAGCCGGCTGTTCCTACAAACATTTCTGGTCTTGGGTTTGACAGCATTCGCGTACAACTTCTAACCTGATTTGTCTTCTATGAAAGTTCTTGTTCTAGGTGGCGGCGGGCGGGAGCACGCGCTGGTATGGAAACTGCGGCAATCGCCGCGGATCACACAGCTCTATTGCGCTCCGGGGAATGGCGGCATTGCGGACGATGCCGAGTGTGTGGCGGCGGATTTGAAGAGCCTGGATTCGGTGGTGGGATTGGCCACGCGTCTGCAGCCGGATCTCACGGTGGTCGGGCCGGAACTGCCATTGACGTTGGGCGTGGTGGACGAATTCCAGCGACGCGGCTGGAAGGTATTCGGGCCGACGCAGGCGGCGGCCCGGCTGGAGTCGAGCAAGAGCTTCGCGAAGGAGTTTCTGCAACGGCATCATATTCCGACGGCTCCGTTTGCCATCTGCGATTCGATCGAGCAGGTACGCTCGGCATTGGGGCACTTTCATATTCCTGTCGTGGTGAAGGCGGACGGTCTGGCCGCGGGTAAGGGCGTGGTTATCGCCAAGAGCAAGGAAGAAGCCGCAAGCGTGGCGGCTGAAATGCTTAGCGGCAAGATGCTTGGCGACGCCGGATCGCGAGTCGTGCTGGAAGAATGCCTGAATGGCGAGGAGTTGTCGTTTCTGGTGTTCAGCGATGGAGACAGGGTTGCACCGCTGGTGGGAGCGCAGGATCACAAGCGGGTGGGCGATGGCGATACCGGTCCGAATACGGGGGGCATGGGTGCATATTCGACCGCGGATCTGGTGGACGACCGTATGCGCGACTGGCTGGTGAATCACATAGCGCGGCCGGTTGTGACGGGAATGAAGGCCGAGGGTACTGAGTTTAAAGGCGTGCTGTATTGCGGGCTGATGATGACGGCGCGCGGCCCCATGGTGCTGGAATTCAATTGCAGATTCGGCGATCCGGAGACGCAGCCGATCCTAATGCGGCTGGAAAGCGATCTGGTGGACGCGTTGGAAGCGTCCATCGAGGGACGGGTCAGTGACGGAGATTTCCGTTGGTCACGGGATGCGTCGGTGTGCGTGGTTATGTCATCGGGAGGGTATCCCGGAACGTTCGAGCAGGGGAAGCGCATTGATGGGCTCGAAGACGCCGGGAAGATTGATGGCGTCAAAGTGTTTCATGCGGGGACTTCGAAGCGCGATGGAATTCACTACACTGCCGGGGGACGCGTATTGGGAGTGACGGCGCGGGCTGGGGATTTGGAAACCGCAGTGCGGCGCGCTTACCAGGCTTGCGGGAAGATCAGCTTTGCCGGGGCGCACTATCGGAAGGATATTGCGGGAAGGGCGCTGAAAAAATAGGTCTTAAGGTTTCAACGTTTCAAGGACCTTCGGAGTTTGAGACACGGATAGGGATCCTTCGACTGCGGTTTGCTTCGCTTCGCTGGAGCAAACCTTCGCTCAGGATGACAAATCCAAAGAAAATCAAATGCATATTTGGGGAGAAAAATGAGCAAGGCACTGGTTTCGATTGTGATGGGGAGTGATTCGGATCTGGAGATCATGCGGGAGGCGGGGAAGGCTCTCGATGATTTCGGGATTGGGTATGAAATGGATGTGACTTCAGCACACCGGTCTCCGGACCGCTCGGCGGATTTCGCGAAGAAGGCGGCGGAGCGTGGGATCAAGGTCATCATTGCGGGAGCGGGCGGGGCGGCGCATCTGGCGGGGGTCATTGCGGCTCACTCGATTCTGCCGGTGATTGGCGTGCCGATTCCTTCAACTTCTTTAAACGGCATGGACTCTTTGCTTTCAACTGTGCAGATGCCGCCGGGTATTCCGGTTGCGACAGTGTCGATCGGAAAGTGGGGCGCGACGAATGCGGGGATTCTGGCGGCGCAGATGATTGCACTCGCGGATGAGGGAATCGCTAAGAAGATGTATGCTCATAAGGAGAAGCTGGCGCGGGGAGTGGAGGAGAAATCGAAGAAGATGCGCGGGGCTTAGAAGCTTTAACTTCCCAAACTCTTTACCCATTAAGTGTACGAAGGGCAACCAAACTGCTCGCTTCGCTTGCCTGATAGCCGAGGCGGCTATCCCACATGAGTTGTGGTGCCTCACGACAAAAAACCCACCCTGTCGCCCCAAACGCGACAAGGATCGGGCACCGCCTTTTAACTTTATGAGACCTGAGATTCCAAGTTACAGCTTTAGGGTCTTCAGGTATTCGCGGAAGGGGCCGCCCAGGTCTTGTCTCTTTAGGGCGAATTCTACTGTTGCCTTGAGGAATCCCAGCTTGTCGCCTGTGTCATAGCGCTGGCCCTCGTAGACATAGGCGAACATCTTTTCTTGCTTGAGCAGCATGCGCATGCCGTCGGTGAGTTGGAGTTCTCCTCCGGCACCGGTCGTGGTCTTTGCCAGGCAATCGAAAATTGCCGGCGTGAGGATGTAGCGGCCGATCACTGCCAAATTCGACGGAGCTTCTTCGAATTTAGGCTTCTCCACCATGTTGCGGATTTCGAAGAGGCGTCCGTTGTGTCCCTGGGCAGGCTGGGCATCGAGGACGCCATAAGAAGAAATCATGCGTCCCTCTACGACCTGCGCAGCGATTACGCTGCATTGCTTTTCGTTGAAGACATTGACCATTTGCTTGAGCGCGGGGACGGGACTGTCGATCACGTCGTCGGCAAGGAGAACAGCGAAAGGTTCATTACCAACCATTTCGCGCGCGGTGAGAACCGCGTGGCCGAGGCCGAGCGCCTCTTTCTGGCGCACGTAACTGACATAGATCATGTCGGAAATGGAGCGGACGATCTTGAGCAGGTCGTGCTTGCCGCGTTCTTCGAGCATCTTTTCGAGTTCGTAGCTGACATCGAAGTGATCTTCGATGGAGACCTTGCCGCGCCCGGTGATGATTAGAATCTGGTCGCAACCCGAGGCGACCGCCTCTTCAACCCCGTATTGGATGATCGGCTTGTCGACGACCGGAAGCATCTCCTTGGGCTGGGCTTTGGTGGCGGGCAGGAATCGGGTGCCCAGTCCGGCGGCGGGGAAAACGGCTTTGCGTACTTTCATGGTCATGGGAAACGTCGTTGGTCGTTCGTCCTTGGTCGTTAGCCTAGATTCCCGGAGGGACGGATTATTTTAACCGGGTAAAGTCCTCGCTGGCACAAGCCAGCACTCGAAGGGGCTTGGATGTCGAACCTGACGCCGGGAGTTGCTGTTTGGGACATCAAAAACCCCACTTCTGGCAAAACCGGCCAGAAAGTGGGGCAACATTTTTATTGCTTAGTGAGCTTTAACACTACAAACGTGTCTGGAAGGACTGGGGGATAGCCGCGAGGATTTTGTGGTGTCGGCGCTGGCTTCGGACCGAACTTTGCCGCGACGGTGTAGACATCATGGGTCTTGGCATCGAGCGCCATCGTTCGGGCGCTTTTTTGAGTTGTGACGGTCTCGGCCACGCTGTATTTATCAGGCGAATCCTGTTTGACGACCGTGAGCACGCCGTCTTGGCCACAGGATGCGAAGGCTAGTCCAGTGTCTTCGTCGTAGGCGGTGGCGTCGACGCCTTCTCCGATCGGGGGCGTGGAGAGAACTTTTCCATTATTGGCATCGACTACGGCCATCATCTTGTTATCGCAGCCAACAAACAGTCGGCGGTTCTTGCGGTCAATGGCGAGCCCTGTGGGCTCAGTGCAGGGAGCGAGTGGCCATATGGATTTCACTTCGAGCTTATTGGGGTCGATCGCGACCAGTTCGCTCTTATCTTCAATGTTGACGAAGATTTGGGCTTGATTGTCGGAAGCGGCGAACTCGGGTTTGCCGTCGAGTTTGATAGTAGCGAGGACAGTGTTGCTAACAGCGTCGATGGCGGTTGAATCATGGCTGCCTCCATTAAAGGTGAAGACGCGGTTGGTGGCGGGATCGAACAAAATCGAGTCGGGATTGTCGCCAACCTTGATCTTGTTGCCGATTGGCTCCAGCGTTTTGATGTCGAAGACGGTAACAGTGCCTTCGCGTCCGTTACTGGTAAACCCCTTGCCAAGTCCGGGAGCGAGCGCGATTCCATGAACGCCAGGGGTGTTGGGGATGTCGCCGGCAACTTTACCGGAGTCGAGGTCGAGCACGATAACGTGCGTGCCGCGAGAGATGTAGAGGCGGCGGCCATTGGCATCGGCAGTAAGGTAATCCCAGCCGCCGTCGCCGCCGATCTTGAAGGTTGCGGACAGGTGATACCCGGGGCCAGAGGCAGCCCAGCAGAGGACCGTCAGCGAGATGCCGAGAATGACTCCCAACCAAGTGAGCGTTCTACGCATGATTGCCTCCTGGAATCGGGTTGAATCGAACGTGAGGTAAAGGTCTCTTGCTGGTGCGGAGAGCCGTCGCACCGAGCTGGCCGGGTTTAAGAACCGAAGTAACTTTACCGCATTTCGGGTGGCCACCTAGACTCTTCTTATAGATGGCTTTTTCTTCGACATTTTCCCCTGCTACTGAAAGTAACCTTTCGGCAGAAACGGACCCGCGACTCAAGCCTACTCCGGACTACGGCACACTGGGGCCTGGATCGGATGTGTCTGCGCCGGCGGCAAGTCCGACACCGACGACTCCGCGGAAAAAGAATCCGCTGGCAGGAATGGTGCTGGCAGCCGTAATCGGGATGCTGGGTGCGATGCTGGTGGCCAGTTCACGCTCAGCACATCCGGTGTGGGCACAGTTTACGCAAGCTGCTTCGTCCCAGAAAACCGGTCCCGCTTCGGAAAAGGATTTGGGTGAACTGGACCGGATGAAGCCTCAGAGGCAGGCAGAGACCTTGCTGGAACTCGCGGTGGGTCATTCACAAAGAGCGCTTGACCAGATTTCGACGCGTGTGGACCGTTGGAACGGAAGAGTTGAGTGGAATGCCCAGATCGCGACTTTGACGACGGCGGCGCTGAATTCGAGTGATATGCGGGTGCGGGAGTCGGGCGTTGAAGTAGAGCTGGCGGCGTACGGCCTTTCAAAAAACTCCCAAAGCCTGGAATATCTGCTTCGAACCGTCGAGTCTTCCGACCACGCGCAAAAAGTTTGGGCGCTATGGGCACTCGGATTAATGGCGAACCGGGGAGTTGAGACCGGGAGGGTCGTGGAAGTACTGGGTTCGCATCTGCATGATTCCCACCCGGATTCGCGGCGCTGGGCGGTGGAGGGGTTGGGGCTGTCGGGGAGTGATGACGCGCTCCAGCCGCTGTTGGCGACGATGCATGATGATTCATCGTCGATGGTGCGTGAGCGCGCAGCGTGCACCTTAGCGGAGTCGGGGTTATTTACGCACCAGCAGAGGATGTCGGCGGTGCCGAAGTTGCTGAACTATAGCGAAGATCCTTCGCTCGACGCGCAGACACATGGCTGGGCATTTCAGGCGCTGGGGGATATTGCGCATCAGAGGCTGGGGAATGATTCGGCGGCCTGGCGTCGTTGGTACGAGTCGACGAGGTAGGGGTTAGGGCTTAGAGGTTAGGAAAACCTAAAGTCCGGGCGACCTCAATCCATTCTTGGCTCAGCCAATACTCACCTCTTTTTCAGTGCAGTCTGGCATCTTACTCGCAGATGGCTCCGTCCAGACCTGACCTCTATTCCCTAGTCCCTGCTGCTTCACTCAGCCATTTTCGCGACATGCACATCGAAGCCTGTCTTCGGCAGCAATGATGTCAGCTCGAAAGCTTTGAATCCGTCGCCGTTGATTTCGGTGTGGCGATAGATGCCGGGCTCGCTTTCGATGGTTTCGTGGCGGCCTTCCATGGCGGCGAGGAAGTCGTCGGCCTGCTTCATGGTGACCGGCATTTCCTTGGCGCGCGTGACTACCGCTTCCGAAGCGTAGGAGCGCACGAGTTTCGGCCAGTACTTCGTAAGCAGATCGGTGCTGGCGAAGACGTCGGCCCAGATGATTCGTCCGTTGACGGCAACGACCACGCCGACGGCGTTGCGATCGCGGAGCTGGTGGATCAGGGACTGGTAGCTTTGCTCGATCGGGCGGGCGATGGAATCAACCTGCTTTCGGACTTCCGCGTTTTCATTCACCTTGGCATAAGAGCTGGTCTGTTCGAGCTGGATCGCGACTGGTGAGCCTGCAACCTCGACCTGTTCCGCCATCGCCGCTTTCTGCTTGTTCACTTCGTTCCAGACCTGGTTTTGATCTTTATCTGCCATGGCCTTTCCCCGGACGGACGGTTGCACCATCAAAGCCATCGGAGGTGGGGCTGGTTTTCCCGAGGCCACGCCGCCGGAGACGTTGCCGTACATCGCTTCTGAGGCGCCGAAGTGCTCGCTGGTCGCGACCCAGCGTCCGGGCTCGACGCAGAAGACACTCAGGTCGATGGGATCGCTTTCGGCGGGAACGATGCGATCTTTGCCGATGACGCGGTCTTGTTTGCCGCCGGAGACGATCTCTCCGGCGAGGAGGAGGAGCGGGCGCTTCGAATTGTTGACGAGAACAAGACGGTTCACCTCGGCGCCGTCATGACGGACTGGAGCGAGGTGGCGGCGTACAAGCCCGTGCACGCTACCGGCTTCAGTCACGACGACTTCACCGGAGCGGAGTCCTTCGTCGAGCGTGAGGAAATCTCCAGTCGGATAGTTTTTGGCTGCGACCACGGGGAAGACCGTCAGGTTGCCGTGGCGGATGGGATCGAGAACCTTGAGGGCGGGGGTGACTTCGCCGGCCTGGACAGGATGGTGATCCGTCATCACAAATGCGGCTGCGATCAGCAGTGCAGCAAGAATCACAAAGAGTTTCGGGTTCATGAAGACTCCTCTCGTTTGGGTTGTGTCGTTTCTTTTGCCCCTTCGGGGCTGGATCGGTTCGCGTTTGCATTTCCCACGGCTTGCGCCGTGAGCTGCATTCTTTCGCCGCTTCGCGGCCGACTCCCTACGAAGCAATAGCGGCTTAAGGCGCCACGAAACACGACACGAACTTTATTTGGGCTAGCGCGGCCACTTCCTGATGAGGAAGGCGTGTTCGAGTTACTGGCGTAACCCGGACCGGACGCGCTGCCCGTTTTCGACTCCGTGGAAAGAACGCGGGACGGAGCGCGGCTTG
>AP72_2010_repI_A100DRAFT_1000048_pt1 | contig 19344 bp, 42 predicted proteins | sample AmaPasrepliIA100_FD_9193 | JGI IMG/M metagenome (IMG submission 9193)
CGATCGGATACACGACCACTTACAGAACCACTTATACGATCGGATACACGATCGGATACACGACCATGTATCCAGACATATACAGATACAAAAAGCGCCCCGGTTAGGGGCGCCCTTTGCGCTACGATGTAGGGAGAGTTTCCGCTACCGGCAGAGCTTAACTACCAGAGCAATTGCCAGTACCAGAAACCCTGCGAAAGCCTTACCATCGTAGCTTGAAAGTGCGGTGGAAATAGTGTCTCCGATAGCGGTGAAAATGATAGTCGTGTCAGAAACGGCGGCAATCCAATCTTTATCTACGGTGTGCTCGCGCTGGCGGACACTGAACTGAAAGCGGCGGGAAGACTTGCAGGAAACCTCGGTGCCATTCGGGAGAATGATTTGCGGAGTGTTCTGCGGCTGCGGCGTCATTTCGATATCCTCCGTTGTCCAGTGAGTGTAATTACCGTTTGAGTCGCGATACCACTTCCAGCTATTGCGGTGAGTGTAGCTAGCCATTTCTAGATTCCCTTCCCGCCGCGTGTCGAAATGAAGTAGAGAGCGGACATCGGAGTCCCGAAAAACACGGCTGCTAGTGCGAGAAACATTGTTGCCTCCCTCTGTCGTGTTGATTGCCATGCCCTGATTAAACACTATGCCGACTCGGGCTGTCAAGTCATCTTAACAATCGCACTACGATATGAAAGAATCATTCCCGAATCAGGGCAATAAAAAACCCCCTCTCTCGCCGCAATGAGAGAGGGGGTTATCGGCCGCTTTAACTACGCGGCTACCGTAGCGGCGGAATCCTTCGCAGAATCCTCCGCAGTTTCCTTTACGGTCTTCGGGCGCACCCGAATTGTCACGGTCTTTTTGTCTTCCGAAATGTGCTTATTCACTCGCATCCCCTGCGCGTTCGCGTAGCGGGAAAGAGCACCGAGAAATGTATCGGGAGAAACATCACTCGGAATGTCGTCGTTAGCCTTATCGCCTACGGAAAGCTGGTAGATTTGTCCGTCCATAAGACCGGCGAAATCGTACTCCAAACCCTTCCGTCCGCCATGCGGAAACTCGAACGTGTCCAAAACCTTCGGCATTTTCTGCCTCCCTTTGACGCCGAATCCGTCGGCGTCTTTGACTTCACTGATTCTAGCAGCTCGGCCACTGTCCAAGTCTTTTCCAATGTTAAGCGCGTATTAAGCTGGACATCGCAAACTTGCTATATAACAAACTGGAGTATTTGCAAAAGGGTTTGTTGCCAAAACTGACAACTAAAAGATAAATAAAAAAGATTTCTAGTCATGTATACACGTCCAAATATCGGTGTGTCCACCGGGAGTATTAAACACTACCTTTCCATCTGTATATCCACTTGGACATTGCGCGCCTGAATCACCCTTTGGTCCTGGTGGTCCTTGTGGTCCTGGATCGCCTTTTGGTCCTGGAATTGCTGCGGGAATTGTAATCGTAATTGTGCGCGTGGTTCCAGCGGAGTTTATTCCTAACGCTTGTGCAGTAAGAATACCCGAACCACAAGCTAGGATTAATGACCCAGCTATTAGGATCGAAGATTTGTCTGGGAGTTTCATGGTTGAATTCGCCTCCCGATCCGAATACCTCTGTCATATGTTTTCCACAATTCTCTGATTCTTTCATCGCATTCGTTACGCATTCTTTTCCTGGTTAATCGTACGGAAAAAATGGCGCTGAATACACTTGCCAATCCAGTTAGTAAAGCGCCAGCTCCGGATAATTCATTTGAAATATCAATCAAAGACGGCGGGCGAATACCACTAGGCAAAGGGCAATTGCTAGAGCTGCTCCAATTGTTTGGAAAATCTCCATTTTTATTTCTCCCATTTTAAAGACCGTACAACCAGAACCTAGAGCCTACTACGAAATTGTTGCCGCTTGCTGTAGTGATAAATACATTTGTAATTGCACTAGTGGAATGCCATTGTCCAGAGCAAAGTCTACTGAACCAGTTAGCGGTATTTGACAATCCATTTGCGTAACCATTAACAAATTTTCTTCCTGGTGTAGTGCTTGAATAATTTGGTATTAATATTTCTCCGCCTCCGAAATCGGGAGTTCCAGCTCCAACTAGTCCGGGAATTACTCCGACAGTCATTGCATTAACTCCGAATGAAGCGGCAGTAGCGACAGAAGCAGGGGCACCAGTTCCATCCGTATTTAGGCGATCATAATTATTCCCGCCGTCAGAATTGAATTGCATAAGTAAACCTTCAAAATTTGATGCAATTGCGGATTGTGCAGCATAGACAATCATTAAGCTATTAAATGCCTGAGAAATTGAGGAGAATTGAAAATTGCTTCCAGCGACGGTAAATATTTGTGTTTGCAGTAATTGCATTGATCCAGATACCGGAGTTACAGTTCCTGTCGCAGAAATATTGGTGGAGAAATCTGCGGATGATTGCAGAACAGGATCGTCTTTATAAAAGAATGCTCCAAATACTTGTGCTGGTACTCCTGTAACTGCTGACTTAAATCGAATACCATTTAAGGGATTTTCTAGTGTCCCTGTTACCGGATAAATTCCAGGAGGCAAATAAAATTCAGGAGAGAATTTATATTGCCCTTGTAATCCATATGAATATTCTGCTATTACTGCGGCATTTGCGACGGTAAACCAACCGCTTGAAAAAATGTCAGTTCCTTGTACTTGTGCTCCGCCCGCACCAGGAGCGGGATAATTGTTTGTAGTAGTGGTATTTGGTAGCGAAACTGGCACTAGATTTTTGCCGGCCCAATTGTTCTACAAATTTCTCTTTTCTTTGTATCAACAAAAAGGCATTCGTGAGTGTCCCAATTTAATTCTACTACACCTTTGTCGATCATTCCTCTAGGAAATCCAGCCGATATATCGCGTAATCTTTCTAGATCGCTTCGGTCCGCAGTTTGCCAAATGAAAAAGTATGTTGCTTGTGAATAGGCAAGTCTTGGAACATGCGTGGGTCTTTGTGCGGCACCGATTAGGGATATTCCTTGTGTTCTTCCCTGGAACCAAACCGCTTCTAATTGTCGCTCTAGACGCAGGTTTCTCGAAACCCACATTAACTCGTCGCAAACAATCGCCCAATTCTCGCTCTTTTCTGCCCAATCAAGTACGAATTCGATGTATTCCGCTTGGAGTTTTATGCGATCACTATTGGAAACATTATTTCCGAATTTAGGCCAGAACATTACGCGACGATTAATGGGAGCACCGTCGATTGTTTTAGCCATTTCTCTTATCTCCATTGGATGTGAAATTACCTTATGTTTTTTGATAAGAGATTCCAATAGAGGATCGCGACGCTTGGTCGCGATCACGAGAGAAAACTTGCAAATTTTTGCAAGCGCCAATGCCATATGAGTTTTACCGGAACCAGTAGGCCCAATTAATGTTACATGGTCGCCGGGTTTCCATTCACGCTTTAGCTTTGGCTCAAGCGTTTTCCAATCTACAAACGGAGCGCGTCTTAGTGAATCATAGTTCCTGTTGAATGTCTCCGTTTTGAGCTGCGGCATTGGCAATCTCTTTTGCTGTGATTCTTGCGAGCGCATAAGCTCCAATTGAGATAGCGTGGATTCCGATTAGATTTCCTAGCGGTGTTCCGAGTTGAAGTAGTTCTAGATATTTGAGAATTCTTTCATCGTATTTAATGTAATCCATCCATGCTTCTACATATTGCGGCTTATATTCCCTGATTGTTTCTGCCGCAATTTCATCTCCTCTTTCGCGGGCAAGCATTTCGGCACCGCTATAAACCATTTCGACATATCCTTCAATGGTTTTTAGTTTGATTTTTTGCGGACCGATTACTTCTACGCCGCTAAGAGGATCATCTATTTTAGGATCTTTGTCGTCTTCTCTGCCCTCGGTATTGATCCAATCATTTATTTCTTGATCGGTAATTTCTTTCTGCTTTTCTTCTCGCTGTTGCATTTCGAGTTCTTCTAGCTTTGTCACCCATTTCACGGGCATTTCTTCATTCAATTTTCTAACTACGGATGTAGTTGTTTTGTGCCCAAGCAAATCTGAGAGTTGGAATGGTTGCAGATTAGCCTGCGCTAGATACTCATTGACTTTCATTCTTCTTCTTCTTCTTCTTCGTCATCTTGCTCATACAGTTCTACTTCGTCGGGTTCATCTTCACCCTGATAAACGTGGGCAACATCGAGAACTTTTACGCGCCCATTTTCAATCGTGTAATCGTAGGCTCGACCGTGTTTTCTACCGGGACGAGTTTTCCGCTTCTTTTCCTCCACCACATTCTCGACACCTTTTGCTTCTTCTTCTTCTTGCGCTTCTTCGTCAAGTTTCTTTGCTTCCTTTTTAACTTGACCGTCTTTATGAATTCCAATTTCGATGAAAGCGTCGCGTACTTCTGCGCGCTCATTCTCTGGCATTTCTCTGATTGCATCGGCTAGCTCTTTTGCAGTTAGTTTCTTTCCCTGCAATTCAAGTAGAAGATCGTTTCTTTCTTCTGTGTCTAGCTCATCTGCGAGCTTACGAAGTACTTTTTGAATATCAGTTGGCATTATTCACCCCTCGAAAATGTAAATGTATTTCCGCCTTGTTGTGATTTTACCAATAGGATAATTGCTACTAGTAGCCCAATTCCACCTCCGATTACTAGGAAAACTCTATCCCAATTTCCAAACAGCCAATTAATTGCAGAGATAATATCTTTAAATGGATTGATGAAAGCATCGACCGCTTCTTTTGCTGTACTCACTCCGGTAGAGGAAGTCCAATCGGCAGCACTTGGAGCGGCAAATTCTGCGCCGATATGTTGTGGACTCCACGGTGCATCTAATGCTCCTGGGAAAAAACTCTCAAATACCTTTTGAAGTTCATCGCCTTTTGTTCCCCACGGAGAATTTCCGATTGCGTTAATTTGTTGCCTTGCAGTTGGCCTAGTTGAAGCCGTATGCAAAATGGTATTCATATTCTTCTGTTTGATTACATGAATTGTTGCTAGAGCTGCATCTTGCACGTTAGAGAATCCTGCGAATTTGCCTTTCTCTATTTCTACGTGTTTGTCGCCTTGAACTGGCATAATATTGAGATAATTGAATCCCGGAGTCGGATTATTAGAGAATGCTCCTTCTTCCGCCATCCAAGCAACAATAACTCTCTCATCAATTCCGGTACCATTATGTACCATATCTAGGAATGTTGCTTCGTCAGAAGTGAGCTGTCTTTTATCTGCCATTAATCTTCAGTCCCAGGCTCCAAACTTCTAAGTCCAGCATTTCTTGCGTGAAGATACATGCCGGTAAATAGAGCACAAATTGCAACGGTTGCGATAAGCGGCCACGGTTTCTTAGACATTACCGTAGCAATTGTTCCGCCACCTATAGCAATCGCATCACCAACATAAACCCATTTCATTAATGTGTCTGCACGTCGGGCAGCATTAATTTCAGTAGTTTGTGGGCTTGAATTTGTGGTACCAAATACATCAAGTGCAAACGTCGCCCAAACTCCAAAAAGAATAGCCGCGGCTGTACCGTTAAATTCCATTTAACTTACCACTTGCCCATGTGGAAGAACGGTAGTAGGCGGAGGCGGACCACTAATTCCATATCCAATTTCAGGTGGTGATACTGGAACATCAGCACCCCGAGGAATTGGTTCTGCTTGAATTACAGGTTCGGTTATGGCATCAATTACGGCTCCGGGAGAAAGAACATTTGGATTCGGAGCAGTATATGAATATACCGGAATTGTAGAGTTATATGGAGCTGGTTCTCCGATATCAATTACAGGCCCGCCTGGGCCGACAACAACATTTCCACTCGGAGCGACATAAGGACTCGTTTCAAATCCTGCATTTGGAAATGATGAATCGGCAGCCGTGAGGTTAACCGGATTTCCAAATACGTCTGTCGGCCCAATAACTGGATTTGTAGTTGTAGTTGTATTTCCTGGATCGGTAATTGTAGTAATTACATCTTGTATTGTAGTTCCAGTTTGTCCTGTTGTATCTGATCCTCCGGGAGGAGGAGAAGTTCCGGGAGGCGGAGGGGCTACAACTCCGCCTCCCGTTACCGAATCAGAAAGCCCGAGGGGATTCGCTCCTGATTCAGTACCGGCGTCCTGGGAGGCAGCACCGGACTTTCTGGTAATCATGTATGCGATTACCAATCCTGCAATTCCTGCGGCAACCCATCCCCAAATCGGAATTCCCCCCGGAGCTTTCTTTGGAGTTGGAGGCTTTGCATTAGGAGCCGGCATAATAACCCTTACCTTTTGCGAAGTGAATTTTCTGTCCTGCTTTTAGCGGAACATTTTTCTTGTAAGTATAGTATTTCGTTGTTGTTGCGGGCGCCGCTTTATGTGCAGCTTGCTTCGATTTTGCAGTTTGATTGATTACTGTAACTGCCGGTGGAGTAACCGTTATATTTGGTGGCGGAAATGTAATCGCCGCGATACTTGCCGATGTAGAATCTTTCAAATCTTGGATACCTTGTTGAAAGTCTGTTGACGTTACATAATCCGTAGGAAAATCTACGGGAGTTGGAGTTGTATCATTTCCGCCGGTTGAGCTGGTTCCAGTTGTAACTCCGCGTCCGCTTTGTCCGCCGGATGGAACTGCAATTGGAATTACCTGTTGATTTAGTGATCCTCCTACGGGAAGTCCACTAGATTGTCTGCGCCGATAAATAATGTATCCAACTACGGCAACAATTCCAATGAGATACACATAAACGGGAAGTGGCCCAAACTTGCGTTTGAGCCCTTTCCCAATTCCACCTTTTGTTTTTGGTTTTGCTTCTGCCATTTAGACTCCGACCGCTGGAATGGGCTTTGTCTGCATGGAGAATACCGGCGGCGCTTTGAAGTACATTGTAGGCCCGCCACCAGTTTTGAGCGACAAACCAGGATGCGCCGAGGTATGCGGCTTCAATCGCATAAGTTGTGCGAAGTAACCGTTTGGATGATCGAATTGTCCATTGTTCGGCCAAGCATTAGGAGAAGCATCGTAGAAATCGGTTCTACGAATTTTCATAGCCGAATATGGAGGATCTTTAAAATACGGAATTGATTGAAAGATTCCGTATGGCGACCACTGAGTCGGTGGTCCATCTGGGAGCCGACCATCTACCGAAATATCTAGGCTTCTTGTTTCTGGATAAAAATTGGAAAGTGGACGCGGAATATCCGGCCACGGATTTCTCGGCCAAATTGGTCTATCGTCTGTTGCACGATTAAAACGTAGACCAGGCATTTACTTTCCAATCGCCGTGCCGAGGAGTTTTGAATAGCCAGTGAAGAAATCTGAAACAATCTTCGGATTACGGATAAGAATTGCGCCGAGTGCAACGAGGGCAACAAGTCCCATCCAATTCCAAAACGGTCTTGTCTTATTCATTTATGCTCCCTTTGAGCGAACTCGTTGAAAACATCTAGATGTGTGGAAATATATGCGACCATTACTAGCAATGCGAATGGGCCAGCAAAATCAGGAATTTGATCTGCCATAATTGACATGACGAGAACTAGGACTGTAATTATGAAAAGCCTTTTCCCTATATCGAATGTTCCCTTTTCTGCTGCGAAATGTTGCGTACTCGTTGTGTAATGATGAGTGAGCAATGTTCCGGCTGCTAATACTCCGCCGGTAATAAGTGAAAGACTTCGCGCTTGATCTTTAGTCATTGTGGGAATGCTTTATATCCGAATGCCTTAGGATCGTATGGAGCATTTACTGCAAAGTGCAAATGTGAAACTCCGTTTGCTTCACCGCTTGCTCCGATATTTTGTCCAGCTCTTACCGCTTGTCCTTCGTGAACTGCAACACTAGACAAATGAGCGAAGAATGTTTCCAGTGTTCCATTGGATGCTTTTATTGTGACTTGATATCCAGCAGTATATTGTCCACTACTTTTGTGTATCTTTTCAACAACACCATTAACTACTGAATAAATTGAGGTTCCAATTGGGAGAGAATAATCATAGGCATTATCAGATTGCCAACTTGCAGGAGTTGTTGCACCTGGTTTATGGGTTCCCTGATATGGAGTGCCAATAATTTTCCCATAGTTTGGTCCTCTTTTAGTGCTAGGAGTTCCGCCGGTAGTTCCCCCCACCCCTGGGATAGAACTACCGGCGGGATTTACCGGACTAATTGGAGGAGTCCTAATGTTCTTTTGTCCGAAAATTAATCCAGTAATAGAATAATTCTTTATTCCCGCGTAAATTGCTAGGACAGCTAAAATGCCGAGAATAAGCGGAACTGTCACTGAGTCGATTTATTCGGAATAAATGCGATCGCATTAAACGCAATTAGTGCTGCAAGAATGGCGGCGATGTAATCTCTCGCGGAAAACCCGCCGCCATTCTGCAACGCTGCTTCGGCACTTGCAAGACCGGCAATTATTCCACCAGTAAATGCTTTTGCATATCTGCCGAGAAATGCGATCATATTTACGCCGCCGCTCTACGCTTTCCGAGGAAATACTGAACGAGAAGAACTGCAACAACTCCAACTGCGAATGATCCCCACGCGATACGCTTCATTTATCGCTCCGTTCCATAGTAGAAATTGAATGCACCACTAAGAGGTGATCTTGGATGAGTGCATCCTAGATGAAGGAAATACCCGACTACTAGTCCGACGATTAGCCACTTGTAATCAATCTTAGGCATTGGAACTAGTATCTTCCTCCGGCTCCGCTGTCCCTTCCGTTTTACTAACTTGATCGCGCGGAACTGAAACAGCTACAGGGAGCCGGGAAATTAGCACGTTATCCTGGTCTTCATATCCCTCGCTTCCATTCGAGGGATCATCGCCGAGGACAAGTACAGGGTTATTCCCGTTACCATACTCGAACTGAATATTTGCTGCCATTTTACCTCCGGAATACGAATTGGAATCCGCCGATTTGGAGTCCGCCGATCAGCAGAATTGGGACTACGATACCGATAATTGCAACCCAAACAAAAAAGTGCATATCGGTGGGAGTTCCCGCACCGGAGGTATTCATAACCCGAGCAGCGCCGCCGACTCCCTGATTTGCAGTAGAAGTCGGATAGCCATGAAATACTGGAGCACCGGGCATCTAAATCATTACCTCCTTTCTACGGGAGAGCCTTAGGCTGAGCCGGAGCCTGGAGATATCCACCGTAAGCGAATGCGTAAGGATTACCGGCAAGATCGACGAATTGAACATCGTTTGTAAGAACTTCCAGAGTCGCTGCGGAAGCTCCCCAAGTTCCACCGATTTCAATTGTCGAAGATTGTACCGTTCCCCAAAACGCATTCATTCCGTAGGCTTCAGCAACGCCCTGGGCATCGACTCCGGAAACGTCACTCATTTGAACTGCGATTACTCCGGTATCGGAAACTGGTCCAGCAGTTGAAGCCGGAGCACCAGTAGCAACTCCCCCGCGAGTATGGTATTCATCATCGACAATCAGAAGCGGAGAATCGTTGGCCTTGATTACCGTACCATCCCATTTCATATTGAACGGGTTTGGGAATACCGTAGAAGCTAGTCGAACACCGGACGAGTTACGGATAATGAAAACGAAGTTACGAATTGCATTACCCTTTCTCTGCAAAAGAACATTGAATGCAGAGGATGCCGGGACTGTATATTGCTGAAGCGACCACTTATTAAGCGTTCCCAAAAGCGCCGGAGTTGTTTCCTGTCCAACACTCGGATTGAGCGGGTTAACCGGAGAAGGAACAGTCCAGCAATTCATAAAGACATCTAGCTGGAGAGTCGGATTTGTAGTTGTAGGTGCAGTTTGATAAACGGCGCCACCGTTCGCGCCGACCGCTTGCCCAGCGCCCGTAACTGTGAGTTTCCAGGGAGCCGAGAAATCCTGGTTCGGAATTGCTCCCAAACCGTGTTCGGCGTCCATTTCAAAGGTGATGGGGAGAACAAACTGCGGAGAGAGAACTGAAGACTGTGTGAATGACGGTAGGGTATACGGAGCATTATTCAATCTCCAACCCTGATGAACGCTCGCAAGATATGCGTGATATCCGGTGAACGTCGGACCGCCAAACATTTCTTCCCCGTTTGGCTGCGTAACAATTACCTGAGAGAAAAACGACCACGGGCCGTCCGCAGTTCCGAAAGCAGGAGAACCGCCGGAAGTACCAGCAACCGTAGTCGTAACAAGAAGTTCTAGTGTGCGAAGATATCCGTAAGATTTAATCGCGCCGCCGGGCGGTGAAAGATCCTGAGCAGCGGCACCCATTGTCCACTGTTTAGTCCAAATCTTTTCTCTGTACCTTAGTGCCGCCGCAGTAAACGGAACAACTGCTTGCGGTTGAGGGGATGCCATTACCGACATTTAATACGTGCCTTTCTGTTAGGGACCGCCGTAAATGAAACGAGCAGCAGTTACCGCTTCTGAATCTGGGAAGTAATGCTCGCCAATTGCCTGAACGAATCGCGCAAATAGAAGCGCAACTGTTAGGACGGCGAATGCGTGAATTACGTCAATCGAATGCATTGTTCCGTTTCATTCCCTCCCTTCATTATGTCGGCTTTCCCCTCGAAAGATTTCAAGATAGAGCACAAATTCAGCCTATCATATAGACGCGCGCGCGGGTAACATAAGAGGGAGGAATTTCGGCCTTTCATAAGAAAGAATTGGAGGATGAATTGAATCGAGAACCGCAATATTTCCGTGAAGAAACTAGGCGCGTGCAAACTCCTTCTCCACTCGCGCCTGAACCTGGTAGAGAATCAGCCGGTCCTTCAATGTTTGATTTGGTTGAACAAACTCGCCGATCAATTGAAGTTCAAAATCAGCTTCTCCGTGCTGCTATTCCACTCATGGATAAGCGAATTGTTATCAATTACACTACAGGAACAACTGATGGTTCCGGTGTTCTTGATTTGGTTCTCTATCGAGTCCCGCAAGGAATGCAATTTATTACTACAAGATTGAACGTAGAAGCCGTTGGATTTACTCCCGCAACTCCATACACAAATGCTGCCGGTTGGATTGCACTAATGAAAGCGGACAAATTTGTAACTGGTTGTATGATTGACTTTCTCCCCAATCCCGGAGTTGCAAGTGGCGCAATTCTTCCTGCTTCAATTACCGATGGTGCCACGGAAGCGGGAGTATTTAGAGGCGGAGAAACAATCGGGTTTCATATTGCGGCCGGTCCTGCGACTACCGATATTTATTGTCGAATTCAAGGAATAGAGGAACCGCTCTAATGGATGAGAGCTGGAACCATGACGATAGAATTGGAGCTATTAATCAAGCTCTCTATCGAATTCCACACGACCAAGAACCAATCGGATTAGGTTTTAAAATGAGGCATAATCCAACTTCGTGTATTCGTTGCCGCGCAACAATTGCCATATTAGAATTGCGTAGAGTAATCGAAATTCTTGAAAAGGGAGAGACTCCCTATGCTGAAACTCCGGCGGGACTATGACGCTTAAACAGGCATTGATTATTGCGATCGTATTTGGGCTGGTAGCTGCGGCCGTCGTCTGGTGGCTTGAAAGATTTGAAATAAATAAGTTCCACGGAGAAGTACAAGACTATCTCCAAAATCAGGGCGCATTCCGACAGTGGCTAAATGAGAGGGGAATTTCAGATGAAGGTTAACTTCGATGAAATGAATCCTTCTCAGAAACAAGTCATTGTAGAATTGAACGATCAAATGAAGAATCTTTTCGATGTATTCGTCAAGGTTGATGAGCAGGATATTCCTATCTCAGATGCTCTCGATATCATCGGCATAGAAATCCCGACGCTATTGAAGCCGGCAATTAATCAGCTTTCCGGTAAACTTAAGCGTATGCGAAAGGAGGCCGCGAAGGAAAGTCACTAATCGTCATCGCGAATACCGGTTGTTTTCGATCACCTAATGGCCTCGAGAAATCGGGGCCATTTTTATATGACTTATCTTTTACTATTGACTCGCGCTGTTCTATGCTGTAGACTCAGTACATGGCCCGAGAAAAGAACCAAGACATTAGGCACTATCTTTCCGTTAGCGGAAAGCTGCTTGGAACCATCGGATTATTGGTGGTCATCTTTGCTTGGACTCTAATAGTTTTTGTTGTGCTTCCTTTTGCGATTGCAATTGCGATGCATAATAAAAAGAAGAATCTGTCCGGATTCAGTCTTGCAATCGCAATGACTCCCGTTGCGGTTATTTGGACTTTGTTAATAAGGCTTTGGAGTCGGGACAAATATAACGAAGCAGAGCGCAAGTTTTTGGATGGCTTTAAAGAGGGCCATCTACAGGCTCATTATGAGGAAGGGAAACGGCAGGGCTATACTTCCGTTGCTACTTCCGAATCATTAAAGCCTTTGTCAATCTACGATGTTAGGTGGAAGAAATGAACATAGCAATCGAGGGGGTAGTTGGGCAATATAAGTTCGATTGTTTTGGAGATGTAATTACTCGTCTTGCACAATGGGTCAGAGACGGATTGATTACTGAAAAACAATTAGCTGCTTATATTATCCAACTCTACAATCAGATTCCTGAAGGAACATATAATGACATCATTAATGGAATGTAGAGAGGGGTGATAGTCGGCATGAATGTTTACCCGGTCAATGAATTGAATATCTGTTCATTTCGCGGCTGCACTTCCTATAGTGAAGTAATAGTCGAAAGATTGATCGGTGAAAGTAAGATGATGTTTGGATATTGCCAATTCCACAGCATCATTGCGGCTACCTTATTTCAACCGAAAATTAAATATCGGTTTGAGATTCACGTCTAAGGAAAGGAAACGAGGGGAAATGTCAGAAGTTAAAAAGAAGCGTGTAGCACATCCAATGCAAGCTCTCGCGCAAAGAGCGTGGTTTGCAGCAGCGGCAAAGTTGAGAGAAAATCATCCCGATGAATGGGAGAGGTTAGTTCTTCACGAAAGAAGAATCCGGGGGCTACCGGCAGATTCTTTCGAGATGCAAAGGCAGGCTCAAATCGAGTCATTGACGAAGCAGATTGCAGCTCGACAGGAGAAACTGGAAAAGCTACTTGCAGAGCACAAGCAAAATTCTGGCGTCAACATCATTTTCCACGAGGAAGAAAATGCTGGAAATTAGAGCGCATACTCCTGAGATTGGAGCGGGAGTAGATGAACAGGGGAATGTTGTCATTCATGCAATCGACAAAAATGCAGGATTGATTGTGACTATCACAGTCGAATCTGATTATTGGCAAAAGGCGCTCGATAATCTCGGGCGCCTTAAGGGAGTAGGAATTGTTAGGGCTACGAATCTCATTCCTATTAAGGGAATGCAGGAAGGTGGAGAATAATGGAAGTGTTTTTGACGGATGAAGATGAAGTTGATTTCATCGAAAAAGTTGGAACCAGAAAAGAAATCGATAAACTTCTGTCGATGTGTCATCTAATTCTTGAGCTTGAAAATGTGAGCGATGAGGCTCAGAAAGTGCTAGCAGAAATCATCGGCTCTATCAGTACCATTTATTTTCACACGGGGAAAACATACGCGGCAGAATTGGCGCTTGAAATTCTAAGTGATGTGGATGACTCTCAAAATCATAGCCCTGATATCGTCATTTGAAGAACATCCCGATATGCTTGATTCGTGTATTGAATCAGCGCGGGATTTGGATGAGATATTCGTCATGGATGGGCCAACAACATTTCCGCTGAATAAGTTCGATTATACTTGGACGCCCTATTCAACCCCGAATCATGTTCAATACAAAAAGGGCACCGGAGTTTGGAAATCAGATGCGGATAAAAGATCGGAAATGCTTTGGCAAGCGCAAGCGTGGGATCACGACGCCTGGGGGCTATGGATAGATGCAGACGAAATCCTCTTATACGGACAATATTTACGAGATCATATTAACCGTGCAACTGAAGAATCAGCCGCCGGGTACACAATTCGAATTGTCGAATATGATGGCTCAGTGGCTAGCTGCTACGGCAAACTTATCCGTTTGGGAAGTATACGATCTTATACAATGTCAAGTTACGAAGTTATCCTCGAAAACGGAATAACAGTAGCACTTCCAAATGTTCCTATCTGTTCAGCCGGTGGAATTCCAATAGGAGAAATCGAAGGGAGGGATGATCCACAATTAGCTTTGAAAAGACCGCCGGTAATTGGGGAGCCTCATCTACTTCATAGACACGGGCTACGATCCCCGAAAAGAGAGGCTCCTAGACTTCACGATAAAGAAGCGGAAAGTTTCGACAAGTTAGTGAAAGAGGGGAAATGACGCTACAACAAATCCGCGATCAATTCGATGAGATTAGAAAGATGTGTAATGACGCGCCATATCGTGAGGATATTCACAACATGGCCGTCGATGGAATCTCAATGCTGGATCAGCTCGCCGGTGAAATCGCAGTTCTCACCAACAGAATGACTAGCACTCTGTACAAGATGGAAGACGACATTCGGGAGGCAGTAAATGGCTGATAAGCCGGAAGTTCAAGATGAGGAATGGGAAGACGTTTCAGTCGGACTCGGAACCGAATGGGATTTCGAAAAAAGGGGAATTCTAACCGGATACTACATGGGTCCGAAGGAAATTCCTCTCCCCGAAAAGGCACGAGAAAAGACTGGCCGTGAAACTGCAATGGTTCACGAGTTCGCCGAAAAGGAAACTGGAGAAGCAGTATTTATTTGGGATTCCTACCAGCTCGCGCTCGCAATGACTGAACCGGGAGTTGGAGATTTGGTTCGAGTTGAATTCCAGGGTCGCGATTCATTCACTGGTGACGATGGGCCACGTCAAGTCAAGCGTTATAAGGTATCGATGAAAAAGAGGTGAAAATGGACACGGTAGAAGGACACGAATTCATCTCGCTAAAGACTCCGTTCGAGGAAACGAATCTTCCGGAGGAAAAGCGAGCAGAATACGAAGCACTTCAGACCAAGCACAATAAGAAGGAACGGAGTGGCGGCATTCCGTGGTTCCCATTCCTGTTTCCGAAAACGTAGACTGGTTCGGAGATAAGATCGAGGATTCTCCCGCAGAAATGCGGGAGAATCTTCCTTCTTGTTGGTATGAATGGCGACCGTTTTGCAATTTCTGTGACGCGAAAACAGTCATCTATTTCGAGGGGAAATACTTATGTCTAAAACATGCAGACGAAATCTTCGACGAATTTCTAGAAAATAATGACTAGGCACCGGGAATCAATGCAATCGGTTATGAAGTCGATTTCTGATCCAAATGAGATCGTTCTTTCTGACGGAAGTTTTCTTAGATGGGACAAACATGAAGGACTGTATCGAATTGCATACTACAAAAGAAATTCTATCAAAGAGCTAGATCTAAGAAGTGGTATTGCTCTTGCAATGAAGAAGCCACCGTATTCTCCAGTTGTAGATGTGATAATGAAATACCTAGAAGAAAGAGGAGAAATTGAGCACGCCGCTAGCTCCGAAACGATGGTGCAATGAATGTAATAAACCAGTCGGAAGAAAATGGAGCAACTTTAATCTCTGTCGTTCCTGCACACAAAAGGCGATGAAAGACAAAGAATTAGATTCGAGAGTAGATCCTAAAAGAATGGAGATTCCATACTAATAATCTGAAGGGAGCATGTTGGACGATTCAGGTTCCCAAGACTTTCGTGATAACGTCCCTTCAGATTCTCACATAAATGATCTGATCGAATGGTTTGAAAGAGACGATCTTCTAAGCGTGACTGGATATATTGGAGAAAGAGGGGATACGGAGGGACAATGGGAAACATTCGTATTCGACATATCAGATACGAGCGGCAACGATTATTTAGTTACGCTTTCGGATTCAGACTTAGGCGAAGAAATCTCATGGGCCGAACTGTTCGATTATCTGCAAGATTACGCGGACGACAATGATATTGACTATGTGAATCCTTACGGAGAATAAATGAGATGGCATGAGAAATCACGAAGTTCCGATGTAATGTTTTGTAATAATCGTATATGCAATGTCCTCACATTCAGAAATGCAAATACTCCCATCTGTCCAAGTTGTAGCCTCCCTGGAAGTAAGGTCAGAGACGCTAAAATGATTATTCTAAAACGGGGGATTCGTAGTGAGGATCAAGCCAAACAAGAGCAATCCACATAGAGATGTCGCAATACTCTTGGATAAAGACACGATCCTTCTTGAAGATGGTACAGAAATGCCTTACGACTGTACTTTCGATGACACTAAGATTTTCGCTTCACAAAGCGTGGTAAGAAATATCTGGAATGAAGGCGTCGGAGAAATTCAATCATTCGATAGACGAATAACAAAGTGGAGAAAGAAATGTCCAGACCATTACAAGAAACGCACATGGTGGCCCGGAACTTCTTTGGAAGTAACCGTTTCAGACTCGAAATCATTCCCGATAAACCCGAAAGAAGCAGTAGAAGCATACGCTTATTGGAGGGATTGGGTCGAAGAAAATGGTGGGAATATCAAAGGCAGTATGTCGAATACTTCCCTCACCCTTTTCAAGGCGTCGCTTCATGGACATACGTACGAAACTCCCTACGATACCATAGAAAAAATCGGAAGCCCTTTAGGTGGAAGATTACTTCCGTGCAAATCATTGTTCACTTCGTTCGTTGGTGACTTCGTTCAATGGGACAAATACAGCGCATATACAACCGAGCTTAGTAGAATGAGCTTTGGTGGCATTGGATCAAGATGGAAAGAAAAAGATATATCGCAAACTTGCGATACACTAGTTGAAAAGGGATATTTGATTTACGTCGAAGCAGAGGTAAAAATCCCGGATATTGAGCTTGGGCCACTTCCAATTCGGCGCGATCGTAAAGTTGCAACTCCAATGTGGGATTATCTTTCCTTCCCTCGGGATACAACATTGAAAGGAATTTGGACTTATGAGGAAATCCGTCAAGCCGATTTGGTAGGTTGCAAAATAAAGATTCATCGAATCATTTATCATGTTGCAACTGGAAAGAAATACTGGCACGAAGACTGGTATCATGTAATCATTTCGGGCAGAGAAAGCCTACAAGGTTTCGCAAAGTCCCTGGCGAAGCAAACTGGCAATTCACTTTGGGGACGATACGCGATGCGGTCGCGTCCCTCCCGAACTAAATGGAGAGACGATAATGGAAACAGACAATCTGAAATCAGCAATCTTGGAATTTCTAAAAGCCGTCAATGTATGGAACTTGCAGATCAGCTCTGCGGCAAAATTCGAGCTGCTCTCTTTGAGCTTGCAATCAGCGCAGGTAATAATCTTATCCAAGGAAACACAGATGGCGCTTGGGTTAAGTATGAGTCCGGATGGAATCCCCCAGATAATGATTGGAGAAATAAACAGCGAAGCTCTAGAATCGACATCGTTGACGATAGAACTTACAGATATTGGGAACCAGGAGAAGAAAATCCTGTCTACATTACTCCGGGAGTAGATATGGATCACCAAGAAAAGACCTTCAATAGATGGTGGGATAGAAGGGAGAATAAGCCGATAGTATGCCTCGCCTAAGTTATCTCAATACTGCTCCGTATTATATTCGCCATCCAGAAGTAGTTCATGGTCGGCATCAAAAAGACATGATTGCTTTGCATGAAACTGTCTCGCCAGATATCATCGGACTATCCGATATTCAGGGAGTAGAAAGATATCTCACTGAAATCGGTTACGGCATTCATGGAATGACCGACAATGAAGGATACATTGCTTGGGCTAGAGGTTACGGAAATGCTGTTCTTTATCATTGTGGAGGTGTAAACGAGCGTTCAATTGGGATCGAACAAGTCGCCCGTACTCCTAAAGATTCTCCAACGTCGAAGGCTTATTGGGACGGTCGAAAGAAAGAACTTCGTGCTACTGCAAAATTGTGCGCGGCAATTCATAATACATGGGGAATTCAACTGAGATTTTCTAACGGAGATTCTCCAGGAGTTACGTCTCATTGGAACGTTTCTCAAACGTACCCCGAATCTCAGGGACATTGGGACTGCCATCCAGTTCACCAGGGAGGTTATTATCCGATTCTTTACGTGATTCAATTGGCGAGGATTTACGCACGGTTAGGCTTAACGCTTGGATAAACTTACAGTAATAACTGGACAAACTAAATGGTATATTCCACCATTTATCACTATCTATCCAAATCCATATAGGGGGCTACTAATGGCACAAGAAACTTTTACGCTTACGTCTGGACGCGAGGTTACTGTCGATTACGATAATGACGGTGAACCACAAACGGTATCATGGATGGCTGGAACTCAGCTTGTTCTTCTTTCTGAAAATGAAGTGTACGATATCGTTACGATTCTTGACAATGATCCGGACGATGCGGATGACTGATGAGAACTATTTGCGGACTACTAGGTTCTCTAATTGGGCTAGTTGCTGTAGTAGTAACTCCCGCTCCAAATCTTCAGTTAACTAGCTATATAAAAAGTCACGATATTTGGACGGGGCAAGTTACGTTCGCTTGGAAAGGATGGGTTTATTTAGCGGCTATTGCTCTAGGATTTTTTGTTGGAAATATTGTCTACTTTATGCAGAATCCTCATGTTGACTAATTGTGTAGATATTCAATGGTGGCTAATTCCTGCATGGATAATAGTAACTATTGCAGGAGCTACTCTTGGGATTATTGTAGTGAGGTTCTTCATAGATGAATAATATAGGCGAACTATTCGGTCGTCCTATTGGTCAAAGTTGGCAAGACTTACAAATCTGGGAAAGCGTTCTAAATCGTTTCGATCATTTCAAATGGATTGTAGAATTCGGGTCCTGGGAAGGCGCAATGTCTCTCTATCTATTCGTACAATGCTGGTCGAGAGATTTATGGTTTTATACCTTCGACAAAAAGCATCCAGAAAAAGAAACGCCATATTTCATCAATGCGGACGTAATTGAAGATAATGTTTGGCCTATGTTGTCAAAATTGAAAACGCATCCCGGAATTCTCTTTTGTGATAACGGAAACAAACCAGAAGAAGTTAAGAAATATCATAAGATCATTCATCGGGATAGTTTTATTGCCGTCCATGATTTTGGATCAGAATTCCAACTCCAAGATATCCCAGAAACTCACAGATCCATTTCATATTTCGGTAGCACCATATTTCTTGCATCAAATGAATTCATAAACAAATGGGAGGCTGAGCACCAAAAGAAAATCGGTATTTTCGTCTAATAAAGTTCCGGCTTCAATGGTTGGGTTTCTTTTCTCCCCCCGAAACCCATTTAGAGATTGCGCGCAGTTATCTCACATTGGAGCCGGATTGATTCTACTTTCTAAGCATTTCGTTAGAAAAAGTATACAGAGAATGTATAAAAACTGGAATAAACCTAGTTAAATCTATACAAATCTATGAATAAAATGTACTCATTATGCCAAATTGAAGGCCAAATTGAATGCGAATGAATATCCAAAGTTGGCCC